>Ga0335080_10003503_pt1 | contig 15875 bp, 16 predicted proteins | sample Lox_Sample_34_FD_206720 | JGI IMG/M metagenome (GOLD analysis project Ga0335080, IMG submission 206720) | Soil microbial communities from Loxahatchee National Wildlife Refuge, Florida, United States - Lox_Sample_3.4 | ecosystem: Environmental > Terrestrial > Soil > Wetlands | place: USA...
GCGATCGCCGAGGTCGAGAAGCACGGCGGCAAGCTGCTTCGCCGCAGCGGGCCGACCGGGCGCCAGTACGCCTACCTCCACGACCCGGACGGCTACACCATCGAGCTCTAGCGAGTCTGCTAGCCTCCGCTGATGGCCTGCTGCGCGTTCGCGCTGTTCATCGTTGGCCAGCTGCTCGCGGCGTTCGACGGAGTGCGAAGGCTCGTGCCGTTCGGATTGCTCGGCCGGCCCCGCCTGCTCGCGGAGCCGAATCCAGCGGCCGCGTGGCAGCTCGGTATGGCCACCGTCGCAGCCGAGCCGGCGCACGAGCGCTTCGGGCGGCTCGGCCGCGGCCTGGCGATCGCGGCGCTCTTCGAGCTCGTGCTGCTCGGTGCTTTCCTGCTGCTCGGGTCCCACGATGCGACGGCGCATCTGCCCGACGCAGCCTGGTGTCGGAGGATCCTGCCATGACGACGATGGACCAGGTTCTGTCCCAACCGCTCGAGTCCGGCGGCCGCGGCCCGGTCACCGCAGCACGGCAGCGGCGCACCGCGATCGCCTACACCGCGATGTGTATCGTCGGCTATGTGCCGGTGCTGGCGGGGGCGCCGGCGGGCCTCCAGACGTTCGGTCTGGGTCTGTGGCTGCCCGGCGCGGGATTCCTGGCGCTGGGCGGTGCGTGGTCGCTGCTCTTCCCGCTCGTTGCGGCGGTCTTCTGCGTCTCGTGCATCGCCTGGTTCTGGGCGGGCATGGTCGTTGCGCCGGTCACGATCTGGCTGGGCAGCGCGCTGCTCGCCGCCGCCGTCAGCGGTGACTCGATCGCCGCGAGCGCGCCGTTCACCGTGCCCGCGTCGGCGCTGATCGCGTGGAGCTACTTCCGCGTCCGCACCCGCCGGCGCCGTGCCGCCGGCCAAGCGCGCTTCCAGGCGCGCAGCTCATTCGTGCCGCGCTCGTGGGCCGAGGTGCGCGCGCAGACCGCGGTCCGGCTCGATCCCGCCGGGCGGGAGCTGAGTCCCGATCAGGTGCAGTTCGTGCGCTACGCGCTCGACCGCGGCTTGCAGCCGCTCGAGCGCTTCGACGGCTTCGACGTCCTCGACCAGTTCCAGCCGGCGGCGCTGCGCTACCAGCTCAATCACCTGGGCTTCGCACTGGCGCTCTACCAGACTCACTATGCGCCGAGCTTCGACGGCTATCTCGGCCAGGCGCAGCGCAACTTGATCGAGAAGTATCTCCTGCGCCGGGTATGGAGCTACTGGGTCTACGAGTCGTGCTGGGGTCACTTGAACTTCACGGACTTCGACCCGGTGGTGCGCGACAACATCATGCTCACCGGCTGGTTCGGCATGCACGTGGGCATGTACACCATGGCCTCGGGCGACAAGCGCTACGCCGAGCCGGGGGCGCTGACGTTCCGGCTGAACGACCGAACCGCGTACGTGCACGACCTGCACACGATCGCCGAGTCGGTGGCCAAGGGCTTCGAGCGCTCCGACTTCTGCCTGTTCCCGTGCGAGCCCAACTGGATCTATCCGATCTGCAATCACTACGGCATGACCTGTCTCGCGGCGCACGACGCGGCGTTCGGCACCAGCTACGTGGCCGACCACCTGCTGCACTGGCAGGAGATGCTCGACCGCGAGTTCACCGACGACAGCGGCAGCTATATCGGGCTGCGCTCCGAGCACACCGGCATCGAAGCGCCCTTCCCCGCCGGCGAGGCCGGCTTTGCCTGGTTCGCCAACTGCTTCGCGCCCGAGCGCGCGAGCCGGCTGTGGGCCGTGGCGCGCGAGGAGATCCGCCCGGCGCTCCACGACGACGGCAGCGGCGTGAAGCGCATCTCGCTCCCCGGCCGCGGCATCGACTTCGGCCGCTACCGCTTCGGTCACGTCGCGGACTTCGCCACGATCCTGCTGTGCGCGCGCGAGTTCGGAGAGGACGACATCGCCGCGGGCGCCGAGCGCGCGCTGGAGCTCGACTGCGGAGTCACGCGCGAGGGCGGCGTGAAGCGCTACGCGGTCGGCTCGAACCTGGCCAACGCGCTCGCGTTGCAGGGCACGCTGTGCCGCACGGGTGACTTCCGGGCCGTGGTCGTGGACGGCCCGCCGGCGTCGGTCTTCGCCGGGCCGCGGCTGGCCGAGGCGAGCTATCCCGAAGTGCTGGTCGCCAAGGCGTTCAGCGGCGACGGCGAGTCACTCGAACTGGTGCTGTATCCCGGCGGAGCGCCGGGCGCTCAGACGCTGCGTCTGTCGAATCTACAGCCGGGGCGAGCCTACGTGGCGGACGGCCGCGCGCTCGTGGCCGGCGCCGACGGCACGGCCTCGCTCGAAGTCACGCTGTCCGGACGCACGGCGCTCAGGATCTCTCCGCGCGCTTAGTCGCCGCGCCGGAACGGGTACATCGCCTGCGCCCAGAGCGTGCGCGGAAGTCTCTTCGTGGTGCCGTACTCGGCCGGCCAGTGCGGGTGCGGCATGTGGAAGGTGCCGAAGAGCTTGTCGTAGAGCGGCACGTGCGCGGCGTAGTTGGTGTCGATCGCCGGCTTGTCGGAGCTGTGGTGCCAGTGGTGGTACTGCGGCGTGGTGATCAGCCACTTGAGCGGGCCGAACGGGATGCCGACGTTGGCGTGGATCAGCACCGCGAGCAGCGCCGCGAACACCACGTAGGCGTCGAGCGCCGCCTTGTCGGGACCCAGCAGATACAGCGGCACCATGATCAGCGAGCGGTCGACCAGCGTCTCGGCGAAGTGTGTGCGCGAGCCGGCCAGCCAGTCCATGTGCTCGCTCGAGTGGTGGACCGCGTGGAACTTCCACATCCAAGGGACCTCGTGGAAGGCGCGGTGGATCCAGTACTGCACCAGGTCGGCGGCGAAGACCAGCACCACGAACTGCACCGCCACCGGCAGCGAGGTCATGAGCTCCTGCACGCGCGCGTTGGTGGCCCAGCCGAAGACCAGCGGCGCGAACGCGTTTCCGACCAGCAGCAGCACGCCGATCGCCAGGTGATTGAAGCCGAAGTACACCAGGTCGAGCCGCCACTCCGGGCGCAGGATCGCCTGCTCGGGATACCTGGGGATCACCTTCTCGATGAAGGTGAAGATCACCACCGAAGCCAAGAAGTCGAGCAACAGCCAGTCGAGCCCGATCGCCAGCTCGCGCGGCTGGACGGGCTCGCCGTGGACGTTCCAGCCGCCGAGCGCGAGCGCCGCCAGCGTGAACAGGATGCCGACCGCGCCCATGCGCTTGCGCCGGCCCATGGCGAAGGTCGAGAGCCCGAACGCGAGTGACACGCAGATGGCGATGCGCAGCACCCGCCGGATGTCGTCGGGGTTGTAGACGTTGCGCAGATCGGCGGTGGTGAGATAGCTCGGGTACAGGAAGCAGAGCACGGTCAGGAAGCTCATCACCCCGAGAAACGCCGAGAGATAACCGCTGATCCGGCCCTGCCCCGGCCGCAGGAAGCGGCCCGACATGTCCGGGGTCTGGCGTGCTTTGTACTCGTGACTGGGAGTGGCCATCGAGCGCAGAAGATAGCGAGTCAGTGGCGGCTAGAGAAAGCGCGCAGGCAGCCGGTCCTTGAGCGGGAAGTGGACGAAGTACGGGCGCGCCTCGCGCAGCGTGCGGGCAAAGGACGGGCGCGCCACCAGGCGCTCGAAGTAGCCGTTGAGCGCAGGATGGCCGGGGGCGAAAGGCTCCGCGATGCCGCCATAGAACAAGGCCGGCGCGGCGGCGCAGTCCGCCAACGTGAACTCGCTCCCGATCGCCCATGTCTTCCCCGCCAGCTGACGCTCGGCCATCTCGTAGGCCGTCCGGAGGGTGGCTCGCGCCTCCGCCACGCCGTATGCGTCCTCGCTGCCCTTCGGGCGCAGCAGGTCGCCGACGATCTTCTGCATCGGGACGTGCACGTACAGGTCGAAGAAGCGGTCCCAGAGCCGCGCCTCCCGCGCGCGCTCCGAGTCAGTCGGCACGAGCGGCACCGGGCCCGGGTAGTGCCGGTCGAGATACTCGATGATGATGCTGGTCTCCGGCACCGCGACCCCGCGCCCCGTGTCGCGAAGCACGGGGATCTTCCCGACGCCCCAGGCGCCGCGCAGCTCGCCGCGCTGCGCCGGGTCGGACAGGTCGAGGACGCGGGGCTCGAACGTCGTGCCGTTCTCGTACAGCGCGATCAGGACCTTGTGGCAGAACGAAGAGAGGGGGTGCATCAGGAGCTCGAGGGCCATGGGGAGATCATGCCTTCCCGGCGCGCCCCCCGCCTGGCGCCGAGAGTCAGTCGATTCGGCGCGCCAGGTCGCGCCGCGGCGCAGCGGCTCTGCGACCCTCGAGCCATGGCAAAGCTCGAGCTCCGGAATCAGTCGATCGTGCTCACGGGCGCTTCCCGGGGAATCGGCGCAGCGCTGGCGCGCGCGCTCGCGGCGAAGGGGGCGCGGCTCGCCCTGTGCGCGCGCGGCAGCGCCGAGCTGGACAAGCTGGCAGCGGAGCTCGGCGCGAGCCCTGTGGCCGTCGATCTGCGCGACGACGCCGAGGTCGTGCGCGGGATCGATCGCGCGCGAGACGCCCTTGGACGCATCGACGTCCTGATCAACAACGCCGGCGTGGCGCACCAGGCGCCCTTTCTATCACTCGACCCTACGGGTGTGCGCGACGAGATCGAGCTCAACTATCTCGCGGCCGTGCGCACGGTGCGCGCCGTGCTGCCCGAGATGCTCGCGCGCCGGAGCGGCACGATCCTGAACGTGAGCTCGGTGCTCGGCACCGTGGCCGGGCCCTCCGTGGCGACTTACTCGGCGTCGAAGGCCGCACTCGACGCCTTCACCTTCGCGCTGCGCGGCGAGGTCGCGGCCCGCGGCGTGCGCGTGGTGTTGTTCGTTGCGCCGCACACGTCCACCGAGGCCGGCCGAGCAGTGCGCTTCGACGGCGTGCCCATGGCCCGGCCCGACACCGTGGCGAGTCACGCACTGCGCGCGCTCGAGCGCGCACCGCGCCGCGCCTTCTCGGGCGTCGGGAATCGCCTGCTCGTGGCCTGCGCCAGGCTGTCACCGGCACTGGGCGACTGGCTGATGGCCAACACCACGCGCGCTCTGCTCGCGGAGGCTCACCGGCCCAGCCCGCCGCGCCGGTAGCGCGCCCAGGCACGATCGGCGAAGTCTCCGCAGCGCAGCCCGTAACGCGCGAAGTAACGCTCGAGGTTCGCGACGTCGCGGCGCAGCGCCTCGTGACCGCCGTCATGGTTGTGCAGGTTCAGCGACTGCGGCACGTCGATGATCCACGCCTTCTGCTCGGACCAGAGCACGTTGTAGGCGGACAAGTCGCCGTGCACGAGGTGGAGATCGAGGAAGATCTCGACGTTGCGCAGCAACCGTTCGAGCACGGCCTGTGCTTGCTCAGGTCCAAGCTCGACCCGGCGCAGTTGCGGCGCTGCGCCCTCCCCGTCGCCGATGAACTCCATCAGCACTGCGTCCTCGCTCGCGGCCAGCGGCTCGGGCACGTCGGCGCCAGCGTCGTGCAGCCGGCACAGCGTCTCCCACTCCCAGGCGACCCACTCCTGGTGGGCGAGGCGCGTGCCAGTCTCGGTCTTGGTGCGGATCGCGCGCCGCGCGCGCGAGCTCAGTCGGACGATCCGCTCGCCTGCGTACGCGCGCCCACTGCGGAAGGCTCGGAACTTCCGGGCCCGGTATACCTTGGCCGCGAGATACTCGACGCCTACCGACGGATCGGCGGCGCACAGATACACCGTGGCCTCCTTGCCGTCGCCGACGACACCGAGCACGTCGGAAATCAGTCCCTGGCCACCGAACTGCGCCAGCACCTCGGCCTTCTCCATTTCGGCCAACATGCCGCGCGTGAACTGGGCCCCCGACAGCCGGGAGCCGATGCGCTGCTTCGACAATGACTTTCTCCAGCGAGGACGTGCGAACTTCGGGCGAGCCTCGGGCTCGAGCCTCGGTCTTCGCGGTGTCCTCGCGGAGTTCGGTGCCCGGCGCTAGCGGCGCGGGGCGGACCGGAAGCAAGAGCGTGCGCGCGTGACTTGTGCACTCATGACTTGCCTCCTTCTAGCTCCAAGCGTCGGAGCGAGCGCCATCCTACACCAGATCGGTTCGGGATCAAGCGCAAATCAGCTCGGGCGCAGCAGCCAGATGCCCAGGAACAAGAGCGCCAGGCCCGCCAGCTTCTGCGTGCCTAGCGACTCCTCGAAGAAGTAGATCGCCCCGATCGTGGTCACGATCAGCATGCTGACGTCCGAGATCGGAATCGCCACCGAGGCCTCGAGCTTGCCGGTCGCGAGCCGCAAGAAGGCGAGCAGGCCGATCCCCTGCATGACCCCGGCGATCAGCATCGGCCAGAGCTGCGTGCGCTCGGGCAGCGTCCAGCTCCCGTCCCAGAACGTGGCGAGCGCGATCGGCACGACCGACACCACCACCAGGAAGAACGAGCCCAGCGACCCGCCGAAGTTCGAGAGCCGTGCGACCAGCGGATAACCGCCCCAGAACACGGCGACCAGTGCGATGCAGATCCACTCCACCCGATGATTCATCAGCTACTCCTGCGCGAGCGCGCGCGGAACTCCGCGGGTGTCTCGCCCGTCCAGCGCTTGAATGCGCGGAAGAAGACGCTCGGCTCGGCGAAGCCGACCAGATAGCTCACCTCGGCGGGCGGCAGGCCGAGCTCGAGATAAGCTTCGGCGCGCGAGCGGCGCAGCCCGTCGAGGAGCTTCGCGACCGAGGTGCCCTGCTCCGCGAGCCGGCGCTGCAGCGTGCGCGCGCTGACCCGCAGCTTGCGCGCCAGCGCCGCGACCGCGAGACCGCCCTCGGGGAGTGACTCGGCGAGCGCGCGCCGGACCTGCTCGGCCAGCGGCCCGTGGCTCGGGAAGCCCCGCGCGTGGGCCGAGACCTGGCGCTCGAGGAACCGCTCGAGGGCGGGGTCGGCATCGAGCATCGGGCGCTCCAGCACGTCGGCGGCAAAGCTCCACTCGTAGCGGGATGAGGAGAAGTCGGGCGACGCCCCGAGATGTTTCACGTACTCCGCGCGCGGGCCGTGCGGGGCGTGCACGAAGCGCAGGCTGCGCGCCGCGATCGGCTTCCCGGTCGCGCGCGCCAGCCCGAGAAAGCAGTCGGCCGCGTACATCTCGGCGCTCTGGGCGTGCGCAGGCCGCGGCGGACCCCACGGCTCGTAGCGGAAGCGGGCCTCGTCGCCCACCACCTCCATCGCGAACAGCTCGCCTTCCGTGAGCCAGGCGTGGTAGCGGAAGATGCGCGCGAGACACTCGCCCGCGGTCGGACTCGCCAGCGCCAGGAAGCCGAGCGCACCGAGCGCCGACGGATCCACCGACGCCACGTAGTGCAGGCCGAAGAACGGGTCGCCGAGCTCTTCGACCGCGGCCTCGAGCGCGGCGTAGTAGCACGCGAGCGGCACGCGCGCGTGGGCGTCGCGCAGCAACTCGGGCGCGAGCGGGATGCGCGCCAGGAGTCTCTCGCGCTTCGCGCCGCGCTCGACCGCCCAGTCGATCACGTGCGCCAGTCCGTGGGACCAGCAGGTCGGCGGCTTCATCGGGGAGTGAGCGCGAAGACCCAGTCGCGATCGCCGAAGACGCCGTGCTCGCCGTAGCGCTCCTGAATCAGCGGCCCGACCCGCTGCAGCGTCCCCGGGTCTTCCACGCGTGCGGCGCGGAGCGCGTAGATCTTGCCCTCGAGCCGGATGCGCACCCGGGGATCGGCCAGCACCAGGCTCGGCCAGCGCTTCTGTCTCGCGAACAGGCTGGGGACGTAGAGCTTGCCGTCCAAGACCGCGAAGCCCGCCGTGATCGAGCGGCCGGCGCCTGGCGGCAGCTCGAGCTCGAAAGTGCGCGCCGCACTGGCGAAGCTCCAGTCACTCGGGACTGCGGCCTCGCTGCCGGAACGGAAGTCTCCGCCGCTGAAGGGTCCGAGCGGCCCGTCGTGCAGCCGCGCCACGGCGAGCAAGAGACCGACCGCGGCCGCGATCGCTGCGACCGCGCCGCCGAGCCAGCGCAAGAAGCGCCGCCCCATGACTCAGTGGACGATCTTGGTGATCGGGAACTCGACGATGCCGGTCGCGCCCGCGTCGGCCAGGTCGGGGATCAGGTCGCGCGCGCGCAGCTCGTCGATGATGGTGTTCACGGCCACCATGCGCCCGTCGGCGAGCGGGGACACCGTGGGCGAGGCCAGCGCCGGCAACAGCGCCAGCACCTTGGGCAGGTGGTCCTTGGGGCAGTTCAGCATCAGGCCGACCTTGCCCTGCGCGGCGATCGCGCCCTGCAGCATCAGCGCCAGCCGGTCGAGCTTGCGCCGCTTCCACGGATCTTCGTAAGCGGTCAGGTTCGCGATCAGCCGCGGCGTGCTCTCGAGCAGCGTCTCGACGATGCGCAGCTTGTTCGCGCGCAGGCTCGACCCGGTCTCGGTTATGTCGACGATCGCGTCGGCGAGCAGCGGCGGCTTCACCTCGGTGGCGCCCCACGAGAACTCGACGTTGGCCTTCACGCCATGTGACTCGAGCCAGCTCTCCACCAGACCCACGGCCTCGGTCGCGATGCGCTTGCCCGCCAGGTCGCGCACGCTCGTGATCGGCGAGTCCTCGGGCACCGCCACTACCCAGCGCGTGGGCCGGAAGCTGGTCTTCGCGTAGCGCAGCTCCGCGAGCTCGCGCACCTGGACCTTGTTCTCGGTGATCCAGTCGTGGCCGGTGATGCCGGCGTCCAGCACGCCCTGCGCGATGTAGCGCGCCATCTCCTGCGCGCGGATCAGCACACACTCGATGTCCTTGTCGTCGATCGACGGGAACAGCGAGCGCTCGGGAAATTGCATGCGGTAGCCGGCGCGCTCGAACAGCTGCGCAGTCATCGCCTCGAGCGAGCCCTTCGGAAAGCCGAAGCGCAGGACCTGAGTCCCGTCCTTCGATCGTTTCGCGCCCAGTGCCATGGGCGCGACTCTATCTCGTGTCCCGGCCGGCTGCCAACCGCGCGCGCAGCGCCTCGAGCGCGTCGAACTCGGGGCCGCGGTGGAAGGCCGTCTCGCCGCGCAACGGGTTTCCGTCGGCCACGACGATGCCCAGGCGCAGCAGCAGCTCGAGCGCGTTTCCGGCCGCGACCGCACACACTCCCTCGGGAAATTGCGCGTCGCCGGTCAGCAGCTCCTCGCGCTGCGCTTCCTGCGCGCGCTTGATCCAGGCGTCGCGCGTGCCCTCGCCCTTCGACTCCGCGACCACCCGCGCGACCGCCGCATAGGCTTCGAGCAGCGGCTGGAGCTGTGCGCGCAGGAACGCGAGCCAGGGTACGCCGGGCTCGCTCGGCGCGACCCGATCGGCGGCGGTGGCCGTGATCCAGCCGCGCGCGGCCAGGTGCGCGAGCACGCGCTCGATCCGCTCGCGCCGTGCCGCGCCCTCGACCGGGAAATACTCGGCGGACAAGAGGTCGAGCCACTCCGAGGCGTCCCGGTGCAGCTCCTCGCGCGAGCGCTCGGCGCGCAGCGCCAGCGCGATCACGCCCGGCCAGACCAGCGCGTGGCCGACGGTCGCGCGGTAGAGGTCGAGCGCGGAGCGCAGCTCGGGAGTCACTTGCAGGATGTCGCCGCGCGGCGAGGCCACGCGAGTCACGCGTTCGGCCTGCTCGAGCAGCTCGGTCACGGCCTCGGGCCGGCCCGAATCGAGACAGCGTTCGAGCGAGACGGCGCGCTTCACGCCCAAGAGCTCGAGCAGCGCCGCCACCTCGATCACGCGCTCGCGCAGCTCGTCCTCGCGCAGCGCGTTCGCGGTCTGGCCCAGAATCGCCGCAGCCGCCACGCTCGAACGGCCGGCGGTGACCAGGTCGTTGATCCGGCGACAGAGCTCGACGCCGAGCTCGGCCGAGGCCTGGCGCAGGTCGGGAATCCGGCCCGGCTCCGGCCGGCGCGGCAGCTCGTGGGCCAGCCGCTGCGCAAGCGAGATCGGCTCGCCGAAGCGCACGGTCACGCTGCCGTAGCGATAGCGCAGCACGCGGCCCGCCTGGAACAGCGAGAGCAGGCTCTCGCGCTGCTTCTTCGCGCCGCCGCGCTCGGCAGCGACCGAGCCCTCCTCCACGAGTCTCTCGTAGGTGAAGCCGACCGGCACGAGATACAGGTCGCGGCGCGCGCCGCGCGCGTAGGCCTCGAGCACCATGCGCAGCATGCCCAGCCGCGGCCGCAGCGTCTTGCCGGTGCGCGAGCGCGTGCCCTCGATGAAGAACTCCTGGCTGACTCCGTCCTTGATCAGGTGCTGCACGTAGCTGCGGAACACCGCCGTGTACAGCGGATCGCCGTCGAAGCTGCGGCGCAGGAAGAACGCGCCGGCGCGGCGGAAGATCGGTCCCAGCGGCCAGAACGACAGGTTGATCCCGGCCGCGACCTGCGGCGGCACCAGGTGACTGCGGTAGAACAGCCAGGACAGGATCAGGTAGTCGAAGTGCGAGCGGTGACTCGGCACCAGCACCAGCGGGTGGAGCTTCGCCGCTTCGACCACCGGGTCGAGGTCGTGCAGCTCGACGCGCGCGAACAGGCGCTTGAAGAGTGACTCGACCAGCACCGCCAGCACGGCCAACACCGTGGGGCTGGGGCTGGCGGCGATCTCGATCAGGTTCTTCTGCGCGCGCGCCTCGACGCGCGCGTGCGAGCGCCGCTTCTCGCGCGAGATCTCGCCGATCGCGCGCTGCACCTCGGAGTCGTCGAGCACCGCCTCCTGCACGCGCGCGAACGAGGGCAGCGCGGCGCCGACCACCGGCTTCTCCTCGCGCCGTAGAAAGATCAGCAAAGACCTGCGCACCTGCTTCACCACGCGCTCGCGGCCCGAGGCGCGGTTCTGGTCGACGAACGCGCGCAGGTCGATCGGCGTGCCCACGCGCACCGCCAGGTTGCGGTAGTTCCAGACGAACGAGAGCACCTTGCCGGTGTCGGTCGGCCGCTCGTTGCCGCCGTAGAACAGGTTCAGGAACGGCCGCTGCGGGCGCGCGCCCTTGCGCCAGAACAGAGCCAGCGGCACGAGTGACACGGGCACCTCGTGCGCGAACGCGGTGTCGATCACCTCGCGCAGATAGTCGAGCTCGGTCCGGCCCTCGCGCACGGCGCGCTTCCGGAAGTGCACGCGCGTGCGGAACTTGTCGGTGCGCAGGAACAGGAAGGCCGTCCCGCCCTCGCGCACCACGCGCCGGATCTGCTGGATGCTCTGCTCGCGCATGCCGCGCGCGCCGCGCCGCAGTCTCTCGGCCACGCCCTGCGCGAGCAGCCGCAGCGCCTCGCCGAACGGCCGGTAGTAGAAGAACTTGATCCCGTTCGCGAACGCCGACAGCCGGATTCCCGACAGCAGGAACAGCCAGTTGAATAGGAAGTAGTCGAGCCGCGAGCTGTAGCGCATGACGTAGATCACGGCGCCCTCGCGATCGAGCGCGCGCAGCCGCTCCGCGTCGTCCGGCCCGAAGTCGAACTCACTGAAGAAGCGGCGCGCAAATAGCCCCGCAGTCCGACCGAACCGCGGGGCCATCGAGGTGTATGGGTTCGCCGCCGCCCCGGGGGCGGGCGCGGAGTCCTGCTCGGCCGGCTTGGGAACGAGGCGCAGCGGAGCGTCAGCCACGCGCCGAAGTTACGTAAAATGAGCGCATGCGGAAACGGTGGGTCCTAACGCTCTTCGCGGGGCTGGGCGCGCCTGCGCTGGCAGGCGAGACCGTCATCGCAACGGGCATGATCGATCTCGGCTCCAAGCAGGTCTGCAACGTGGCCAACGTGGGCACGAAGGCAGTCCTCGTGGACGGCATGCGCCTGGTCGGCTTCGAGGGAGGGGCCATCACGACGAACCTTCAGAACAACTGCAGCTTTCCCGCCGGCATCTCTCCGGGGCTGACATGCTCTCAGGTCACGAGCGCGTTGGATTTGGGTACCGCGCGCTGTGAGGTCCGGCTCTCGCACGGGAACGCGAAGTCGCTGCGCGTGACGCTCGAGACGAGCGCCTTGGACGGCACGAACCGCGCGACCAGCGAGGGGCGCTAGGGAGTCTTCGCTTCCGGCGCAGGCGCAGGCGGCTTCATCAGCGCCTGGAGCGCCACCAGACCCTGCTTCTCTTCGTCGGTCAGCTCGGCGGGCTTGCAGCGCGGATCGGTCTTCTGCAGGCCGCGGATCATCGGCGTGGTGAGCGGGATCGGCGCGCAGCCGTGGCTGGTCTCGCACACCAGGTCCCACTCCGGCTTCGCCGCGATGTGGCAGCCGAAGCAGTTGCCGCCGAAGCGATTCACCACCTCGGTGAAGCCGCGCTTGTGGATCACCGAGCCCTGCGGCGACACGTCGAGCTCGAAGAACTCCCAGTCGTGAGTCGCGGCGTTGAAGCCGGTCTCGCGCTTGACCATCACCTCGCCGGGCACGAGCTGCACGACCGAGCCGGGCGGGTACACGCCGCCGGTAGACGAGTTCGCCACCTTGAGCGTCCGGTCGAGGTCACCGGTCAGGTTGTCGACGTAGAACCCGCGCACCGCGTGCATGTCGCGGATGCACTTGAAGCTCTCTGCGCTGATCGCGACCTTCGACGAGTTCGCCGAGCCGGCGCCGATCAGCCCCAGCCCCAACAGCACGACCGCGAGCGCCCAGGTTGGCGTTTTCACGCGCGCGCTCAACCCATCAGGTTGAACTGGCTCTCGGGCAGGAACACCTTGCTCTCGTTGGCCGCGATCTCCTGGGCCGTGACGCCGTTCGGGTTCTTGAAGCCCTCGGCCCCCACGACCTTGAGCTCGGTCACCTTGTTGCCGGACACGAACAGGAATTTGCCCGTCTTGTCCTTCGACAGGTCGCTCACCATGTAGAGCACGGCCGGCGACACCTTCTCGGGCGCGAGCATCTGCTTCACGTTGTCGTTGCCCATGCCCGGCAGGTCCTCGGTGAGTCGAGTCACCGCCACGGGCGCCAGGCCCCAGACCCGGACGTTGTACTTCTTGCCCTCGAGCGCGAGACAGCGGGTGAAGCCCGCGATGCCGGCCTTGGCCGCGCCGTAGTTCGACTGGCCGAAGTTGCCGATCAGGCCCGAGGTCGAGCTCGTGTTCACGATCACGCCGCCCTGGCCGCGCTCCTTCATGTGCGTGAACACCGGGCGAGTCACGCAGTACGTGCCCTTCAGGTGCACCTGGATCACGATGTCCCAGGCCGCCTCGTCGGTGTTGACCAGCGTCTTGTCGCGCAGGATGCCGGCGTTGTTCACCAGGATGTCGATCTTGCCGAAGGCGTCGATCGCGCTCTTGCAGATGTTGTTGCCGCCCTCGACGGTCGCCACGGAGTCGTAGTTGGCGACGGCCTGACCGCCCATCGCCTGGATCTCCTTTACGACCTGATCGGCCATCGAGTGACCGCCGCCGGCGCCGTCGCGCGCGCCGCCCAGGTCGTTCACGACGACGGCGGCGCCCTCCTTCGCGAACAACAGCGCGTGACAGCGCCCGAGACCTCCGCCTGCGCCCGTGACGATTGCGACCTTGCCGTCCAGAAGACCCATGACTCTCTCCTTCGAATCAATCGAGGACGACGAGCACGTCGCCCTCTTCCACGCTTTGACCTTCCTCGACGAGGATCTTGGCGACGCGTCCGGGCGCCGGTGCCTCGACGGGGAGCTCCATCTTCATCGATTCCAAAATCACGAGCACGTCCGTTTCCTGCACCGTCGCGCCGACCGAAGTTTCGATCTTGAAGACGGTGCCCGTGATGTGGGCCTCGACGTTCTGACTCAAACCGCGGCGTAGTCTATGAGAGCGCGGCGGCGCAGTTCAACCGGCGTCTGCTAGCCTGCGCCCGATGCTCGAAACGCTGACCCAGGGCTTCCGGAATGCGCGGGACCGCTTCCGGGGGGTGGCCGAGCTCAGCGATTCCAACATCTCGGACGCGCTCTCCGACGTCCGCAGCTCGCTGCTCGAGGCCGACGTCGACCTGGGCATCGTGCGCGAGTTCCTGGCCAAGGTGCAGGAGCGCGTGCGCGGCGAGGTGGTGCGGCTCGAGGCCGGCAAGAAGAGCGGCCAGAAGCTGCGCGTCTCCGCGGGCGATCACTTCACGAAGGCCTGCTACGACGAGCTGGTGGCGCTGATGGGCAGCGGCGAGCCGCTCGAGCCGGTGCGCGACCGCACGCGCGCGATCATGCTGCTCGGGCTCCAGGGCACCGGCAAGACCTCGACCGCCGCGAAGCTCGCCAAGTATTTGAAGTCGAAGGGCGACCGACCGCTGCTCGTGGCCGCCGACGTGCGCCGCCCGGCCGCGCGCGAGCAGCTGCGGGTGCTGGGCGAGGCGATCGGCGTGCCCGTCTTCTCGCGCGACGGCGACGACGCCCCGGCGATCTGCGCCGAGGCACTGGCCTTCGCGCGCGCCGAGAAGCGCGGCTCGGTGATTCTCGATACCGCCGGCCGGCTGCAGATCGACGACGAGCTGATGCACGAGCTCGAGGAGATCCAGGCCCGCACCAAGCCCGAGCACGTAACCCTGATCTGCGACGCCATGATGGGCCGCGAGGCGGTCAACGTGGCGCGCGGCTTCGCCTCGCGCATCCCGATCGACGGGCTGATCCTGACCAAGCTCGACGGTGACTCGCGCGGCGGCGCCGCGCTCGCGATCCGGGCCGCCACCGGCGTGCCCGTGCGCTTCGTGACCATGGGCGAGGCGACCGACCGGCTCGAGGCGTTCCGGCCCGAGGGCCTGGCGCAGCGCATGCTCGGCATGGGCGACGTGGTCGGCCTCATGAACGACTTCGAGGCCGTCGTCGACGTCGAGGAGGCCGAGAAAGACGCGGAGCGCATGCTGCGCGGGAAGTTCAGCTTCGACGACTTCCTGACTCAGCTGCGCACGATCCAGAAGATGGGGTCGCTCACCGACCTGCTCGCCAAGATCCCGGGGGTCTCGGACATGATGCCCGAGGGCGTGAAGGTCGATCCCCAGGAGCTCCGGCGGATCGAGGCGATGATCACCTCGATGACTCCGGCGGAGCGCCGCCAGCCCGAGACGATCACCCCTTCGCGCCAGAACCGGATCGCGCGCGGCTCGGGCACGAAGGTAACCGACGTCGCGGGCCTGCTGCAGCGCTTCAAGGCGATGCGCGAGATGATGGCCTCGCTCGGCGGCGCAGGCGGCCTCTTGGGCAAGATCCCCGGCGTAGGCCGCATGTTCGGGAAGGGCGGCGGGCCGCCGGAGGGCTTCGATCCGGCAGCGCTCGCGGGCATGGGCGGAATCGCCCCGAATCGCCGCGCGGCGCGCGCCCAGAAGGCGCTGGCCAAGCGCGAGCAGCGCAAGGCGCAGAAGAAGCACAAGCGCCGCGGCAAGCGGCACTAGCTGTCGCCCCCGACCGGCACCATGTCGGCGAGTCACTGCAGCGGCGGGAAGCCCGGAACGAGCACGGCGCGGGTGCGCTGGCACCCGAGTTGCTCCTAGCGGCGGCCGATGGCGCAGCCCGCACCAAAGCTCGACCGACCCGACTCCGGGACTCCCGTCACTCCGAAGCCGTGGTTCCGGCGCGTCCTGGGCAAGATCACGAACGCGCCCGCGCTCACGCCGCGCCAGCACCGCGTGCTCTGGCTCGTGTCACTGGCGTCGCTCTTCGATCAGTACGACCGCTCGCTGATCGTGATGGCCTTGCCGCAGATCCAGGCCGGCCTCTCGATCCCGGAGAGTCAGATCGGCTGGCTCGGCTCGTTCGTGCGCTTCGGCTCGCTGCCGGCGCTCTTCATCGCGCTGGCCGCCGACCGGATCGGCCGGCGCCGCGCGCTGCTCGGCACGGTGCTGGCCTACACCCTCTTGACCGGCGCGTCGGCCTTCGCTCCGGACCTGCGCAGCTTCCTGGGCCTGCAGTTCCTGTCTCGCGTGTTCGGCACGGCCGAGATGCTGATCGCGGTGGTCGTGATCTCCGAGGAGTTCGACGCCGAGACCCGCGGCTGGG
>Ga0335080_10003504_pt1 | contig 15875 bp, 11 predicted proteins | sample Lox_Sample_34_FD_206720 | JGI IMG/M metagenome (GOLD analysis project Ga0335080, IMG submission 206720) | Soil microbial communities from Loxahatchee National Wildlife Refuge, Florida, United States - Lox_Sample_3.4 | ecosystem: Environmental > Terrestrial > Soil > Wetlands | place: USA...
ACCACGCCGCGGAGGCTCCGCGCGGGCGGGCCTGAGGCCGCCCTCGCCGGACGGTCGCCGCCGCGGCGGCCGTCCCGGCCGCCGGAACCCGCCCGGCTCGCCTCGGGCGCCGCCAACCTCTACCATCGGATCCGTGGGCGGCACGGCCCGCCGCAGCGGTACGCGGTTGCATGCGACTGGTCATAGTCAGCGGGCTGTCGGGCTCGGGCAAGAGCGTCGCGCTCAACATGCTCGAGGACCTCGGCTGGTACTGCATCGACAACATCCCGGCCGAGCTGCTGAACGCGTTCGTCTCGCACGCGGTCCGCCGCCCGAACCCGATCTACGAGCGCAGCGCGGTCGGGCTCGACGCCCGCAATGAGCCGGAGGACATCGCCGGCGTGCCGCAGATGGTGCGCGAGCTGAGGCGCAGCGGCATCGAGTGCGAAATCATCTACCTGCACGCCGACGAGGCGATGCTGCTCAGGCGCTACGGCGAGACCCGCCGCCGCCACCCGCTGGTCCGCGACGGGCTCGATCTCAGGGGCGCGATCGCCGCGGAGCTCAAGCTGCTCGAGCCCATCACTTACTCGGCAGACCTCGTCGTCGACACGACGCGCAGCAGCGTCCACGAGCTCAGGGAGATGATTCGCGCGCGCGTCGAGCAGCGCCGCAGCCGCAGGCTCTCGATCATGTTCGAGTCGTTCGGCTTCAAGAACGGCATCCCGAGCGGCGCCGACTTCGTGTTCGACGCGCGCACGTTGCCGAACCCCTACTGGGTGCCGCGGCTGCAGCCGCTCGACGGCCGCGACCCGGCGGTGATCGAATTCCTGCAGGCCGAGCCGGCGGTGCGCGCGCTGCTCGACGACATCATCGCGTTCATCGAGCGCCGGATCCCGCTGTACCTCGAGCACAATCGCGGCTACCTGACCGTCGCGGTCGGCTGCACCGGCGGCCAGCACCGCTCGGTGTACCTCGTCGAGCGGCTCGCGGCGCACTTCGCGGCGCGCTACCCTGGCGTCGTCGCGCGGCACGACGCGCTCGCGACGAACGCCTGAAGCTCGTCGCGACGGCGCATCGCATCGGCGTAGCCGAGCGCGATCAGCTCGCGCGTGTAGCCGCCCTCGAACAGCAGATAGCTCAGCAACGCGGCGCCGCCCGGGTTGGCGGCGCCCATCGTGCGCAGCAGCACGCGCAGCGCGCGCGGGATCTCGTCGGCGTGCCGGTGCGCGATGGCCGCGAAGTCCTCGCGCGGCGTGAACACGAGCGCCGCGACGTGCCGCAAGCCCGCCCGGTCGGGACCGACCGCGTCGATCAGCTGGTTGTCGCGCTCGAGGCGCTCGAGGTCGGCGTGCAGCCCGTCCATGAACAGCGTGTCGAGCATGAAGCCGAAGATCTGCCCGAACGACGGGGGCTGGCTGCGCGGCGCGCTCGGGTCGTGGCACGAAGTGCTGGCCGTGCGCACGCCGATCACCAGCAGGCGGTCCGCACCGAGGCGGATCGCCGGCGACAGCGGCGCGCTCTGGCGCATCGCGCCGTCGCCGTAGTACTCATCGCCCATGCGCACCGGCGGAAACAGGAACGGCACCGCGGCGCTCGCCATCAGGTGGTCGAGGCCGAGCTCCGCCGGCTCGCCGCGCCGCCACCCCTTCAGCCACGGTGCGCGCTCGGCGCGCGCCGCGTAGAACGCGACCGACAGCGCCCGGCGGTAGGCGGCCGCGCTGACCGCGAGCGCGCCGAGGTGGCCGTGCTCGATCGCGTCGCTGATGCGCGCGAAGTTGACGTGCCGTTCGAGCAGCTCCCGGAGCGGGCTGTTGTCGAACACCGAGCGCGGCGGCGGCGCGAGCCAGCCGCCCGACACGAGCGCGAGCAGCCAGCGCAGGCCCGCGCGCAACATGCTGGCAGCGTCGGCGCGAAACACCTGCTCGACGCTGAAGTTACGCCACACGCGCTCGAGGTTGACGACGCCGGCGCGAAAATGCGCCGCGTGTGCGGCGACGACCGCCGCGGTGATCGCGCCGGCCGAGGTGCCGCAGATCACGTCGAAGGGCACCGGCCCGTCGCGCGGCCCGAGCTCGGCGATCGCCTTCAGCACGCCCACCTGGTACGCGCCGCGCGCACCGCCGCCGGAAAGGACGAGCCCTAGCCGGCCGCGGTCCTGGACCGGCGCCGCGGCGGGCGGGGCTGTCGCAACGATCGGGTCCGTCACCGTGTCATTATGCGCCGGCCGGGATTACCATCGGCACCCCCCGCGGCCGCGCCGCCACTCCGCGTCGGAGGACCCTGATGCCGTCCCCTACCCGCACCGCCGCCATCGCCCTGCTCGCCGCAACGCTCGCGCTCGCGCTACCCGCCACGCGGGCCGCCGCGCCCGAGGTCGGAGCCGCGGCGCCGCAGTTCAAGCTGCAGGACCAGACCGGCCGCTGGCACACGCTCGATGAGTACCGCGGCAAGTGGCTGGTGCTCTACTTCTATCCCAAGGACAAGACGCCGGGCTGCACGACCCAGGCCTGCGAACTGCGCGACAACATCTTCGCGTTCCGCAAGGTAGGCGCGACGATCGTCGGCATCAGCGTCGACGACGTGGCCTCGCACAAGGAGTTCGCCGAGGAGCACAGCCTGCCGTTCACGATCCTCGCCGACCCGACCAAGCAGACGGCCAGGGACTACGGGGTGCTCGTCAAGATGGCCGGCATCTTCGAGCTTGCGCAGCGCGACACGTTCATCATCGACCCCGAGGGCCGGATCGCGCGGCACTTCGTCAAGGTCGATCCCAAGGGCCACTCCGAGCTCGTGCTCAAGGAGCTCGCGGCGCTGCAGGCGAAGGCGGCGCCGGCCAAGAGCGGCGCCTGACCGCGCTCAGCGCGCGTTGAGCGCGCGCGTCGCGCGGTCGATGCCGCCGAGCGTCAGCGGGAACATCCGCCCCTCGAGCAGCTCGCGCGCGACGCCGATCGAGGGCACGTAGTCCCAGCGCTCCTCGGGCTCGGGGTTCAGCCACACGTGGCGCGGGTAGGCGCGCCGCAGGCGCCCGAGCCAGGCCGCGCCGGGCTCCTCGTTCCAGTGCTCGATGCTGCCGCCTGGCTGCAGGATCTCGTAGGGGCCCATCGTCGCATCGCCGACCAGCACCATCCGGTAGTCCGGTCCGTAGGTGCGGATGACCTCCTCGGTCCGGACGCGCTCGGCGTGGCGGCGGCGGTTGTCCTTCCAGACCGTCTCGTAGACGAAGTTGTGGAAGTAGTAGTACTCGAGGTGCTTGAACTCGCTGCGTGCGGCGGTGAACAGCTCCTCGCACACCCGCACGTGCTCGTCCATCGAGCCGCCGATGTCGAGGAACAGCAGCACCTTGATCGCGTTGTGCCGCTCGGGCACGAGCTTGAGGTCCAGCCACCCGGCGTTGCGCGCCGTCGCATCGATCGTGCCGCCGAGGTCGAGCTCCTCGGCGGCGCCCTCGCGCGCGAAGCGCCGCAGGCGCCGCAGCGCGAGCTTGATGTTGCGCGTGCCGAGCTCGACGGAGTCGTCGAGGTTGCGGAACTCGCGCCGGTCCCAGACCTTGATCGCGCTTCGGTTGCGCGAGCTGTCCTGGCCGATCCGCACGCCCTCGGGGTTGTAGCCGTAGGCGCCGAACGGCGAGCGGCCTGCGGTGCCGATCCACTTGTTGCCGCCCTCGTGGCGTGCCTGCTGCTCGCGCAGCCGCTCCTGCAGCGCCTCCATCAGCGCCTCGAAGCCGCCGAGCGCCTCGACCTTGGCCCGCTCCGCGTCGCTGAGGTTGAGTTCCGCCATGCGCCGCAGCCATTCCTCGGGCAGCGCGGCGACGTCGTTCGCGGCGAACGCCTGCTCGAGTCCCTTGAAATGCGCGCCGAACACCCGGTCGTAGCGGTCGTAGTGGCCCTCGTCCTTGACGAGCACCGTGCGGGCGAGCACGTAGAAGTCCTCGACCGACAGCGTCCCGATGCGCGCCGCGAGCGCCTCCAGCAGCGCCAGGAATTCGGTCAGCGACACCGGGACGCCGGCGGCGCGCAGCATCAGGAAGAAGCGGACCAGCACGCGAACCCGCCGTTCCCGTCAGCGGGCGCCGCGCCGGTTCATGAACACGAGCTGCTCGAACAGGTGCACGTCCTGCTCGTTCTTGAGCAGCGCGCCGTACAGCGGCGGTATCACCGACTTGCCGTCGGTGGAGCGCAGCGCCTCGGGCGGGATGTCCTCGGCCAGCAGCAGCTTGATCCAGTCGAGCAGTTCCGACGTCGACGGCTTCTTCTTCAGGCCCGGCACGTCGCGCAGCCGGTAGAACGCCTCGAGCGCCTCCTTGAGGAGCTCGCGCTTCAGGCGCGGGAAGTGCACGTCGACGATCTGCGTCATCGTCTCGGCGTCGGGAAAGCGGATGTAGTGGAAGAAGCAGCGCCGCAGGAATGCGTCCGGCAGCTCCTTCTCGTTGTTGCTCGTGATCACGATGATCGGGCGGTGGCGCGCCTTCACGAGCTCGCGCGTCTCGTAGACGTAGAACTCCATCCGGTCGAGCTCGCGCAAGAGGTCGTTCGGGAACTCGATGTCGGCCTTGTCGATCTCGTCGATCAGCAGCACCGGCTGCACCTCGCTCGTGAACGCCTCCCACAGGCGGCCGCGGACGATGTAGTTGCCGATGTCGTGCACGCGCGCGTCGCCGAGCTGCGAGTCGCGCAGCCGCGAGACCGCGTCGTACTCGTAAAGGCCCTGCTGCGCCTTGGTCGTCGACTTGATGTGCCACTCGTAGAGCGGACGGCCGAGCGAGCCGGCGATCTCCTCGGCGAGCTGCGTCTTGCCGGTGCCGGGCTCGCCCTTGATCAGCAGCGGCCGCGCCAGCGTCACCGCGGCGTTGACCGCCATCTTGAGGTCGTCGGTCGCGACGTAGCGCTGCGTGCCGGTAAAGCGGGGGGTCGACATGGGGTTTCCTTAGCGTGCCGACCGTCATATTAAACGGGCGAGCGCGCCGGGGCGATCGCGGCCCGCCGCAGCGACCCGGTGGGGTCAGCGCACGCCGCCGATGGCGGATCCGTAGTACTCGCCGACGCCTGCGGCGATCGCCGCGACCATCTCGCGCTCGGCGGGCTTGAGGTGCGGGCTCCAGATGTCGAGGATCAGCACTGCGCGCGGCGCGTCGCTGTCGTTCCAGGCCTCGTGCTCGATCGTGTCGTCGAACACGAACGCCTCGCCGACCCTCCACTCGCGCCGCTCGGCGCCGACGCGAAAGCCGCAGCCCGGCGGGACGACGAGCGGCAGGTGCACGATCAGCCGCGCGTTGTTGACGCCGGTATGCGGCGGGATGCGGGTCTTGGCGTCGAGGATCGAGAACACCGCCGTCGGGCCGCAGCCCGGGATCTCGCAGCGCGGCCAGGCATCGAGCGCCCGGACGGTGCGCGGACAGCGCGCGAGGTGCTCCGGGAACGCGACGCCCTCCTTCCACAGGAAGTAGACGCCCCAGCGCCGCGAGTGGTTGAGCTCGCGCCACTGGTCGAGCGGCACGCCGGCGGGCAGCGCGACGTAGGGCTCGAGCAGCCCGGGCCCGCCGCCGAGCACGTCGAGCAGCTCGCGGCGGATCTCGTCGGTCGCGGACTCGAGCTCACCGAGCCACGGGAAGTCCTCGCGCGGGTGGAACTCGATCGCCGGCAGCTGCGGGAAGTACAGGAACGTCGGCTGCTGGCGGTAGAGCGGCGTCTTCTGCAGCAGTGTCGCGAGGCAGCGGTCGGCCCGCACGAGCGAGGCGCCCACATGGCGCGCGCGCACCGCCGCGAGCCGCTCGTCGAGGAACGACTCGAGCGCGCGGTTGTTGGCGGCGACCGCGTTCGCGGCCGCCTGCAGCACCGGCCGCATCGAGGGCGGCGGCTCGGCGCCCGGCGGGATCATCTGCAGCGCCGTCCGGTAGAGCGCCGCCGCGGCGCGTGGCTGTCCCGAGAGCTCGAGCAGCGAGGCTTTCTGCAGTTGCGCGCGCAGGTGGCGCGGCTCGAGCGCGAGCACGCGGTCGAGCGCCGCCATCTCCTCGGCCGGCTCGCCGAGCCCGCGCAGCGCGGCCGCGAGATTGAGCCACAGCTCCGCGTGGCGCGGCGCGCTCGCCAGCGCCTGCTTCAGCAGCTCGCGCGCGCCGGCGGCATCGCCGGCCAGCAGGCGGGCGCGGGCCTGCTCGTTCAAGACGCGCGGATGTCGCGGGGCCTCGGCCTGCGCCTGCGCGATCAGACGCCGGGCTTCCTGCAGCTGCCCCGCCGCATCGGCCTGCTGTGCGAGTTCGATCAGCCGTTGAATGCGTCCGTCGTCGCCGGTCGACGTGTCCATGGCGCGCCTCTGGCGGCCGACGTTCAGCGTCGTCGCAACGCGGCGCCCCGCCGCCGCAACGCAGTCCGTTGCCGCTCGCACGCCAATTTACCGCGCTCGCGCGTGCGGCCCGCGCCGGCGGATTGCAAAGATATGTGCGCGGCGCGGCGCGCGTCCTGGACGTCAGGGCGTCAGGACCAGCGTGTGTGTCGCCGGACCCGGCAGGAACGGTGCCGGCGGCGCGCCGTGCGCCCAGTGCTCGTGGCCGGCGCGATAGTACGGCGACAGCGGGTGGCCGCTCTGGCCGCCCGGCATCTCGAAGTACCCGTCCGCCTCGTGGCCGGGAGAGACGGCGAAGCGCTCCGAGGCGCCGAAGGCCGGGCCCTGCACGCGCGGCATGTCCTCATCGCCCGGCAGCATCTCCGGCGGCAGATCGAGCAGGCTCCCGAGACCCGGGACTGCGCCCGACAGCGGGTGGCGGATGCGCGTGCGGTTCGCGCGTCCCCAGGTGCAGTCGAGCAGCTTCGGGCAGTTGGCGTCGAGTCCGGCGACCGCGGCGTCCGCCGCCGCGAGCAGGAAGCTCTTCCAGTCGGCGTAGCCGGGCGGCAACAGGTGGGCGGGACGCCCCTCGATCAGCGTCCACAGCGGGCCTTCAAACGACGCCGGCACGCTGAAGCGGAAGCTCGGGTTCTTGACGCGCGCCGGCGCGATCAGCGCGAAGAACACGCGCCGCTCGACCTCGGCCCGGAAGGCGCGCACCAGCCGGTACGCCGCGTCGTCGATCGCCGCGTGCCCGGTCCACGACGGCAGCGCCGCGCGCAGCTGCAACCGGCGCGGCTGGTTCGCGGTCGCGGTGGCGTCGAGCAGCTCGAGCAGCAGCTCGTGCCAGCGCGCGAGAAAGAGCGAGCGGTCGTCGAGCTGCACCGCGAGCGCATCGGCCGGCGTCTGCTTGTCGCCGCGCGCCCTGAGGCCGGCGAGGATCTGTCGCGCGCGCGCGCCGCGGTCGTAGCCGCCGTCGCCGATCGCCGCGAGCGCGCCGCCGCCGACGACGCGCGCGTTGGCGGTCGCAATCTGGCCGCCGGCCAGATCGACGAGCGTCGGGTGCGACGCGGGCGCGAGCCAGCCATCGAAGCCGACCGCGGGATCGTCGGATGCGCGCGGGACCGAGGCGTCGCCGCCGCGGCGCGTCGGCACCTGGCCGGCGATCGTCCAGCCGATGTGGCCGTCGCGGTCGCCGCAGACGAAGTTCTGGGCCGGGATGCCGGCGCGCGCGGCGACCGCGAGCGCCTCGCGGACCGTCGTCACCCGCTCGAGGGCCACGAGCTCGAGGTTGACGGCGGCCGGGTCGTGCGCGGTCCACTCGAGCGCGAACGCGCGCCCCTGCTCGTCGCGGGCGACGACCGGGCCCCATTCGGTGCCGACCACGTCGAGCTCGACGGGGTTTGCGCCGTTGACGAGGATCTTCTCGTGGCTGTGCGTGAACGGCCGCGCTCCGGCGGCGCTCAGGTAGCGCGCCGGGTCGGCAGGATCGGGGACGACGCGGATCAGGTCCTCGTAGTCGCCGTAGCTGTTCGTGAACGCCCACGCGACGTGGGTGTTGCTCCCGGTCACGACCGCGGGCGTGCCGGGCAGCGTGACGCCCGTGACGTCGGCCGCCGCGTCGCCGGTCACGCGCAGGCGCGCGTGGTACCAGGTGTTCGGCACGCGCAGCCCGAGGTGCATGTCGTTGGCGACGAGCGCGGCGCCGGAGGCGGTGCGCGCGCCGGCGACCGCCCAGTTGTTGCTGCCGGACGCCGGCCGCGAGCGCGAATGCCGCGGCGGCGGTTCGAAGTCGAGACTGCCGACGTGCGCGAGATCGTACTCCGCTGCGCTCGGCACGACCGGCGCCTCGCTCTGCGAGCCGTCGAGCGCGGCCTCCCACGCCGGCGCGGCGGCGAGCACGAAGCGTGCCGCGCTCGCCGGCAGCGCTTCGCGGATCAGGCCGTTCTGCAGCTTCGTGTGGCCGTCCGGCTCCTGCAGCTGCAGGAACATCGCCAGCACCGCGAGCACCGAGTCCTCGGCGCGCCACGGCTCCGGCGCGCTGCGCAGCAGCAGGTACTCGAAGGGGCGCGCGCGCAGCGAGCCGAGCCCGGCGTTGACGCCGGCCGCGTAGACCTCGAGCAGCGCGCGCTGCTCGGGCGCGCCGTTCGCGAGCGCTGCGCGCGCCATGCTGCGGAAGCGATGCAGCCGCAGCTCGCGGTCGGCCTCGAGCGTCGCACTGCCGAAGAGCGCCGACAGCTCGCCGGCCGCCGCGCGCCGCAGCAGGTCCATCTGGAAGAAACGGTCCTGGCCGTGTGCGTAGCCGAGGCCGAAGGCGACGTCGGCGCGCGTCGCGCCGCTCACGGTCACCGCACCCTCGGCGTCGCGCTCGATCGTCAGCCGCTCGCCGATCGCGCGCGTCGTGGCGTGCCCGTCGAGCACCGGCAGGCTCGCGCGCAGCGTCAGCCACGCGGCCGCGACCGCGGCGACGGCGAGCGCGACGATGCCTGCGCCGATGCGCAGCAGGAGCTTCGACATGGAGCGGCGTCCCGTGCGGCGAGGCTGCATCCTCGCCGCTTCGCGCACCAGTGGCAAGTGAGCGGCGCGGCGGCGCGGGCGCCGCGCCCGGCGCCTACGGCCGGACCTCGAGGATCTTCATCGAGTTGGTGCCGCCGGAGACGCCCGAGAGCTCGCCCTTGGTCACGATGATCTGGTCACCGCGCGCGCACAGGTTGAGCTCGACGAGGATCATGAAGATCGACGGGTAGAGAATCGTGGGGTCCGTGTGGGTGACGTCGAACGACACCGGGTACACGCCACGGTAGAGCGTCACGCGCCGCCGCGTCGCCTCGTGGCGCGTGAAGGCGTAGATCGGGATGTCGGAGCGGATCCGCGACATCCACAGCGGCGTCGAACCCGATTCGGTCAGCGCGACGATCGCCTTCACGTCCATGTGGTTGGCGGTGTACATCACCGCCATCGCGATCGCCTCGTCCGAGCCGCGAAACTCGCGCGGCTCGACGCGCTGGCGCGTCCGCGTGCCCTGCTGGACCTGGTACTTCTCGGCGCCCTCGATGACCTGCGCCATCGCCTCGACCGCCTTGACCGGGTACTTGCCGACCGCGCTCTCGGCCGACAGCATCACGGCGTCGGTGTCGTCGAGCACGGCGTTGGCGACGTCCGACACCTCGGCACGGGTCGGCACCGGGTTGTGGATCATCGACTCCATCATCTGGGTCGCGGTCACGACGATGCGAAACTTCTGGCGCGCGGTCTGGATGATGCGCTTCTGAAGCCCGGTGAGCTCGGCGTAGCCGACCTCGATGCCGAGGTCGCCGCGCGCGACCATCACCGCGTCGCTCGCCTCGACGATGTCGTCGAGATGGCGGATCGCCTCGGCGCGCTCGATCTTGGCCATCAGCCGGCCGCTGCCGCCGGCTTCGCGCAGCAGCTGGCGCGCCTCGAGCATGTCCTCGCCGCTCTTCGGGAACGACACCGCGAGGTAGTCGACGTCGAGCTTGGCGGCGACCTGGATGTCGGCGCGGTCCTTGTCGGTGAGCGCGCCGGCCGAGAGGCCGCCGCCGCGCCGGTTCAGGCCCTTGTTGTTCGAGAGCTCCCCGCCCGTGATGACGCGCGTCACGACGCGCGGGCCCTCCACGCGCTGCACCTCGAGCACGATCAGCCCGTCGTTGAGCAGCAGCACGTCGCCGTCGTGCACGTCGCGCGGCAGCGCCTGGTAGGCGCAGCCGACGACGCGCTCGTTGCCGGCGCCGGGATCGAGCGAGACGTCGAGCGTGAACTCGGCGCCCTCGGCGAGCTGCACGGCGCCGCTGGCGAAGCGCTCGATGCGGATCTTGGGGCCGGCGAGGTCGCCGAGGATGCCGACGTAGCGGCCGACGCTGAGCGCGGCGTCGCGCACGAGCGCGATGCGCCGCGCGTGGTCCTCGAAGCGCCCGTGCGAGAAGTTGACGCGCACCACGTCGGCGCCGGCGCGGAACAGGTCCTGCAGCACGCGCGCGTCGTCGGTCGCCGGCCCGAGCGTCGTGACGATCTTGGTGCGACGCGGCGTGCGTGACACGGTCATGCGCGCCGGCCTTCCCGGGCGCGCGCCTCGAGCATCACGACGGCCGGCAGCGGCTTGCCCTCGACGAACTCGAGGAACGCGCCGCCGCCGGTCGAGATGTAGCTGATGCCGTCCTCGACCTCGTACTTCTCGATCGCCGCGAGCGTGTCGCCGCCGCCGGCCAGCGAGAAGGCCTTGGAGCGCGCGATCGCGGTCGCCAGCACGCGCGTGCCCTCCCCGAACTGGTCGAACTCGAACACCCCCACCGGCCCGTTCCAGATGATCGTGCCGGCCTCGCCGACGATGCGCGCGAAGCGGTCGGCGGAGTCGGGTCCGATGTCGAGGATCCGGTCGTCGGCGGCGACGTCCGCGACCGCCTTGACGTCGGCCTCGGCGGTCGCCGAGAACTCCTTGGCGACCACGACGTCGCTCGGCAGCGGGATGTCGACGCCCTTGGCCTGGGACTGCGCGAGCAGCTTGCGCGCGATGTCGACCATGTCGGGCTCGGCGAGGCTCTTGCCGATCGGCACGCCGCGCGCCAGCAGGAAGGTGTTGGCGATGCCGCCGCCGACGATCAGCTGGTCGACGCGCGCGAGCAGCGCCTCGAGCACCGTCAGCTTCGTGGACACCTTCGAGCCGCCGACGATCGCGACCAGCGGCCGCTTCGGGCTCTCGAGCGCCGTGTCGAGCGCGACGAGCTCGTTGACGAGCAGCGGGCCCGCGCAGGCGATCGGCGCGTACTTCGCGACACCGTGGGTGCTCGCCTCGGCGCGGTGCGCCGTTCCGAAGGCGTCCATGACGAACACGTCGCACAGCGCCGCCAGGCGCCGCGCGAGCTCGTCGGCGTCCTTCTTCTCGCCCTTGTTGAAGCGCACGTTCTCGAGCAGCACCGCCTCGCCCGGCGCGACGTTGACGCCGCCCAGCCAGTCCTGCACCAGCGGCACCTTGCGCCCGAGGAGCTCCGAGAGCCGCGCCGCGACCGGCGCCAGCGAGAACTCGGCGCTGGGCTTGCCTTCCTCCGGGCGACCGAGGTGCGACATCAGCAGCACGCGCGCGCCCGCGGCGAGCGCCTGCCGGATCGTCGGCAGCGCCGCGCGGATGCGCGCATCGCTGGTGACCACGCCGTCCTTGACCGGGACGTTGAGGTCCTCGCGGATCAGCACGCGCTGGCCCGCGAGCTTGACGTCCTGCATGCGCACGACGCGGGTCGAGACGCCCCCCGGCGCGTCGCCGGCGGCCGGCGTCATCATTTCGCGCGGCTCCAGGCGAGCGTCGTGTCGAGCATGCGGTTCGAGAAGCCCCACTCGTTGTCGTACCAGGCGCAGACCTTGACCAGCGTGCCGTCGATGACCTTGGTCAGCGTCGAGTCGTAGGTCGAGGACGCCGGGTCGTGGTTGAAGTCGACCGACACCAGCGGCTGGTCGTTGTAGGCGAGCACGCCCTTCAGCGGACCGTCGGCGGCGGCGCGCATCAGCTTGTTGATCTCCTCGGCCGAGGTCGCGCGCTTGGCGGTGAACGTGAGGTCCACGAGCGAGACGTTGATCGTCGGCACGCGCACCGCGAAACCGTCGAGCTTGCCCTTCAGCTCCGGGAGCACGAGACCGACCGCCGCCGCGGCGCCGGTCTTGGTCGGGATCATCGACATCGTCGCCGAGCGTGCGCGCCTCAGGTCCTTGTGGAACACGTCGGTCAGCACCTGGTCGTTCGTGTAAGCGTGCACCGTCGTCATGATGCCGGCGACGACGCCGATCGCGTCGTGCAGCGGTTTCACGAGGGGCGCGAGGCAGTTGGTCGTGCACGAGGCATTCGAGATCACGGTCATCTCGCGCTTCAGCACGCCGTGGTTGACGCCGTAGACGATGGTCGCGTCGACCGCGCCCTCGGCAGGCGCCGAGATCACGACCTTCCTGGCACCGCCCTCGAGGTGCTTGGCAGCCTTGTCCTTGGTCGCGAACAGGCCCGTGCACTCGAGCACGTACTCGACGCCGAGCTGGCCCCACGGCAGCTTCGCTGGGTCCCGCTCGGCGAACACGCGGATCTTGTCGCCGTTGACGACCATCGAGTCGCCGTCGACGCTGACCTGGCCCGGGAATCGGCCGTGCGCGGTGTCGAAGCGCGTCAGGTGCGCGTTGGTGTTCGCATCACCGAGATCGTTGATGGCGACGATCTGGATCTCGCCGGTGCGCTTGCCCTCGTATAGCGCGCGCAGCACGTTGCGGCCGATGCGGCCGTAGCCGTTGATTCCTACCTTGATGGCCATGCTCGGGTCCTCTCCTAACAGCGAATGACGCGGCGTCAGCCGCCGAGCGCCTGGGTCGCGACCGCGACGACGTGGTCGGTGGTCACTGCAAAGTGCTTGAACAGGTCCTTGGCCGGGGCCGAGGCGCCGAAGGTGTCGATGCCGACCACCCACTCGCGGTTCGCCGTGTAGCGGCACCAGTAGTCGCGCACCCCGGCCTCGACCGCGACGCGCGGCACGCCGTGCGGCAGCACGCTCGCACGGTAGTCGGCGGGCTGCGCGTCGAAGCGCTCGGTCGACGGCAGCGATACGACCCGGACGCGCCGACCGCGCCCGGTGAGCGCGCGCGCCGCCTCGACCGCGAGCTGCACCTCGGAGCCCGTCGCCAGCAGCACGAGCTCCGGCGCGCCCTCGCACTCGACGAGCACGTAGCCGCCGCGGCGCACGGCGGCGAGCTGCTCGGCGCTGCGCGCCTGGTGCGGCACCGCCTGGCGCGTCAGCACCAGCCCCGTCGGGCCGTCGCGCCGCTCGAGGGCGTCGATCCACGCCACGTGCGCCTCGACGTCATCGCACGGGCGCCACAGCGTCAGGTTCGGGATCAGCCGCAGCGATGCCAGGTGCTCGATCGGCTGGTGCGTCGGCCCGTCCTCGCCGAGGCCGATCGAGTCGTGCGACCAGACGAAGATCGACGGCACCTGCATCAGCGCCGCCATCCGCACGGCGTTGCGGGCGTAGTCCGAGAACACGAGAAACGTGCCGCCGTAGGGCGTCAGACCGCCGTGCAGCGCGATCCCGTTGAGCATCGCCGACATGCCGAACTCGCGCACGCCGTACCAGACGTAGTTGCCGCTCGCGTCGCTGCGCGTGATTCCCCTGGAAGACTTCAGCCAGGTGTTGTTCGAGCCCGTCAGGTCGGCCGAGCCGCCAACGAGCTCCGGCAGCTTCGGCGCGAACGCGTTCAGCGCCGCCTGTGAGGACTGCCGGGTCGCGACCGCGCCGCCCTGCGCCTGCACGGACACGAGCGTGGTGTGCGCGAACTCGGCCCAGTCGGCCGGCAGGTCGCCGCGCACGCGCCGCTCGAACTCGGCGGCGAGCGCCGGGTACGCCGTCCGGTACTCGTTGAAGAGCTTCTGCCACTTCGCCTCGGCACGCTTGCCGCGCGCGCGCGCGTCCCAGCCCTTGCGGATCTCGTCCGGGACCTCAAACGGCGGGTAAGGCCAGCCGAGCGTCGCGCGCGCCGCGGCGACCTCGTCGGCGCCGAGCGCCGTGCCGTGCGTCGCCTCGGTGCCCTGCTTGTTGGGCGCGCCGTAGCCGATGATCGTCTTGCAGCAGATCAGCGTCGGCTTCGTGGTCTCGCGCCGCGCCTTGCGGACCGCCCGCAGGATCGCCTCGGAATCGTGGCCGTCGACGGCGCGGATCACCTGCCAGCCGTAGGCCTCGAAGCGCTTGGGCGTGTCGTCGGTGAACCAGCCCCGCACGTGGCCGTCGATCGAGATGCCGTTGTCGTCGTAGAAGCAGATCAGCTTGCCGAGGCCGAGCGTCCCGGCGAGCGAGCTGGCCTCGTGCGAGATGCCCTCCATCAGGCAACCGTCGCCGAGGAACACGTAGGTGTGGTGGTCGATCAGCGTGAAGCCCGGCCGGTTGAACGTCGCGCCCAGCATCCGCTCGGCGAGCGCCATGCCGACCGCGTTCGCGAGCCCCTGGCCGAGCGGGCCGGTCGTGGTCTCGATGCCGAGCTTCGGATCGCGCTCCGGGTGGCCGGGCGTGTGCGAGCCGAGCTGGCGAAAGCGCTTGAGCTCGCCGAGCGCGAGCGGGTAGCCCGTCAGGTGCAGCAGCGAGTACAGCAGCATCGAGCCGTGGCCGTTGGAGAGCACGAAGCGGTCGCGATCGAACCACGCCGGATTACCCGGGTTGTGTTTCAGGAAGTCGTTCCACAGCACCTCGGCGATGTCGGCCATGCCCATCGGCATGCCGGGGTGGCCGGAGTTCGCCTGCTGGACGGCGTCCATGCTGAGGGCGCGAAGGGCGTTGGCGAGCTGCCGGCGGTCTGGCATCGGCGATTCCATGAGAGGTCTGGGAAGCCCGACATTGTCCAACACCGACCGGGCAGGGGCAACGCCCCAGGGAGCTCTTGGTATACTTGACCGGTTACAGTGCAGGAGGCGCCGCGCGGCGCTCGTGTTCCGAATGGCGTCCAGCAGCAGCAGCTACCTCTTCACCTCCGAATCGGTGTCCGAAGGCCACCCGGACAAGGTCGCCGACCAGATCTCGGACGCCGTGCTCGATGCGATCATCGCCGAGGACAAGCGCGCCCGCGTCGCCTGCGAGACGCTCGTCAAGACCGGCTGCGTCATCGTCGCCGGCGAGATCACGACGAGCGCGTGGATCGACCTCGAGGCGCTGGTGCGCAAGACGGTGCTCAGGATCGGCTACGACGACTCCGACATGGGCTTCGACGGCGCGAGCTGCGCGGTCATCAACATCATCGGCAAGCAGTCGCCCGACATCGCCCAGGGCGTCGACCGCAAGAACCCGCGCAAGCAGGGCGCGGGCGACCAGGGCCTGATGTTCGGTTACGCGACCAACGAGACCGACGTGCTGATGCCGGCGCCGATCACCTACGCGCACCGGCTCGTCAAGCGCCAGGCCGAGGTGCGCCGCGGGCGCAAGCTGCCGTGGCTGCGTCCCGACGCCAAGAGCCAGATCACCTTCCGCTACGAGCACGACCGCCCGGTCGGCATCGAGGCGGTCGTGCTCTCGACGCAGCACGCGCCCGACGTCGGCCAGCGCAAGCTGCGCGAGGCGGTGATGGAGGAGATCATCCTGCCGGTGCTGCCGAAGCGCTGGATCGGCAAGCACACGAAGTTCCACATCAACCCGACCGGCAAGTTCGTCATCGGCGGCCCGGTCGGCGACTGCGGTCTCACCGGGCGCAAGATCATCGTCGACACCTATGGCGGCTTCGCGCGCCACGGCGGCGGCGCGTTCTCCGGCAAGGACCCGTCCAAAGTCGACCGCTCGGCGGCGTACGCGGCGCGTTATGTCGCGAAGAACATCGTCGCCGCCGGCCTCGCCGAACGCTGCGAGGTGCAGGTGTCCTACGCGATCGGCGTCGCCGAGCCCACCTCGGTGATGGTCGAGACCTTCGGCACCGGCAAGCTCTCCCGCGACAAGCTCACCAAGCTCGTCCTGCGGCACTTCGACCTGACCCCGTACGGGCTGCGCCAGATGCTCGACCTCGCGCGCCCCGTCTACGAGGCGACCGCCGCCTACGGCCACTTCGGCCGCACCGAGCAC
>Ga0335080_10003505_pt1 | contig 15870 bp, 10 predicted proteins | sample Lox_Sample_34_FD_206720 | JGI IMG/M metagenome (GOLD analysis project Ga0335080, IMG submission 206720) | Soil microbial communities from Loxahatchee National Wildlife Refuge, Florida, United States - Lox_Sample_3.4 | ecosystem: Environmental > Terrestrial > Soil > Wetlands | place: USA...
CGCCGAAGAAGAGCACCACGAGCCACAGCACGAGGCTCGCGGCCGACACGATGCCGAGCCGCCGCCAGACCGAGGCGCCGTCCCTCTGGGCCGCGCGCTCGAGGGCGAGGAGGCCCGTGCCGTTGACGAGCAGCAGCGCGACGAGGCTCAGCTTGCCCCAGTACAGCCGCGAGCCCATGAACGTCCCACGGTCGGATGCCGTCATCAGCAGGCCGGTCAGGACGATCACCGCCAGCGCCGGGAAGACGACGCGGTGCGAGCGGCGCAGCTCGGCGAGCGCAGCCTCGCGGGCGCCGTGCGGCCCGCGCCACGCGACGAGGACCCGCCGGTCGGCGACGAGCGCCGTGCCGGCGCCGACGACGAGGCCGGCGAGGTGCAGCCAGCGGACCGCGACGGAGACCATCCGGTGCGCCTCGTAGTACGCCGCCCACGCGTCGACGGCTCGGGCGAGGAGGGGCGGGAGCAACTAGCGGCCCGCCTGGGGCCCCTTCAGAAGCCGCTCGGCCAGCTTGACCGCGCCCCGGCAGAGGTCGGGGACGTAGGCCGTGGTTCCGATCTCGGCGCTGACCGCGGAGAGGAGCGCCCGCCGCATGTCGCCCCTCTGCAGGCTGCTGCCCGCCAGCGCGAGCGGGGGGCGCTCCAGGGCGAGCTTGCGCACGGCCGTGTCCACCTGCCGGGCGAGGCCGCGGGCGGTCGCCTCCACCAGGGCGCGGGCGTCCGCGTCCCCGCTCGCGGCGAGGTCGACGATGACCGGGGCGAGGGCGGCGAGGTCGCCGGGAGTGGTGCCGGGACGGTAGACGTGGCGCAGCAGGGCGGAGGCGTCGGGCAGCGACCAGTGGCGGAGGATCGCCTGGAGGAGGGCGTGCGCGTCGGCCCGCCCGTCGGCGGTCTGCGTGCAGAGGCGCAGGGCGCCCAAGGCCATCTCGTAGCCGCTGCCCTCGTCGCCGAGGAGCGGGCCCCAGCCGCCCACCCGCACCTCCCGCCCTTGCGCCGAGCGGCCGTAGCAGACCGACCCCGAGCCGCTGATGAGGGCGACGCCCCAGCCATCGGGCGTGCCGCCCGCCATGACGAGGGCGGCGTCGTTCACGACGAGGGTCCGCTCGCTGACCGCCTGCTCCCTGACCCACCGCGACACGCGCGCCTCGTCCTCCGGGCTGTCGACGCCCGCCAGGCCGAAGCACGCTGATGCGATGCCGACGCCGCGCCAGGCAGCGCCGTCGGCGTCCCCGCGCCGCGGGCCCATCGCGTTCACGAGGGCGCCCTCGATGGCCATCGTGAGGGCCCTGCCGAACGCCTCGAAGCCGACCACGTTGGGATTGCTGGCCGGCCCGAAGCCGCGGGCGATGGCCTTGCCGCGGAGGTCCGTCAGGAGGGCCTGCGTCTTCGAGCCGCTGCCCACCACGGCCAGCAGGAAGCGGTCCGCTGCCGGGGACACCCCCGATCCGGTCGCCATGAGGGCATTCTAGTAGGCGAGCGAGCCTCGGCGGAACAGCGGGCCGCGGGGCTTCCCCTGGGCCGCCGACTTCACGCGGAACATCAGCTCGCCCCAGGTCGTGTTGCAGGACGTGAAGTACGGCGTCTCGCTCCGCCATCCGGCATGCCGGAAGTCGAGGATGACGCCGTCGCGAGCCGGCTTCACATCGGACCGCAGCTCGGTGTCGTGCCACTCGTCGCCCGACTCGCAGCGCCAGGACACGCCTTCCTCTCCCCGCTCGAGGAGGCGGAGGCGGTAGACCGTCGCGCGGTCGAAGAAGCCCAGGCTGATCCGCCCGTCGGCCTCGGTCGTGACGTCCTCCGCCCACCAGCGCTCGAAGCCGACGCCGGTCGCCACGAGGTCCAGAACCGCCTTTGCCGCGGCCGACACCGGGACGCGGTAGTGAATCTCTGGCATTCGGCTCCTCCCCTCCCGCCAATCGAGTATGCCCAATCGCCGGGGCCCTTGGGAACGGCGCGAGCGTCGTCCGGTCGTCACAGTTCCGAAGCCGCAGGAGAACACGCCCTTCCTGACTTGTGCTGAGCACTCTCGAAGAAGGAGGGGAATTGTTCTCGAGCGCGCGGTCGTTCGTCTGCCGGAGCCTGCTCACGGCCGTCGGGGCGGGGTCGCTTCTTCTCGGTCCCCGGTCCCAGGCCCTTGCCGGTGACCACGATGACGGCCCCACGGGCACGCCGGTCCGGTCAGGCCGCGGGAGGCACAGACCTCCTGGCCTCGATGCCTGGCCACGAAGCCTTGCTCGTCGACGGGAGGGGGTGTAATCTCCGGTCCGTCCACGATCCGAATCTAGAGTGCCGCCCGAAGGAGGTTCGCCATGCCGCGTGGCAAGCCCAAGAAGGCCAGGAAAGCGACGGCGGCGCGACGAGCGGCCGCCGTGTCCGTCGCCAGGACGCCCGCCACGACGCCCGCCACGACGCCCGCCACGACGCCTGGCTCGTCACTGCCGACCCCGATCGTCGTCATCCACGGAGACCCGGCCAGCAACCTCTACGATCTCTACCTCACGACTCCGGATCACGCCTACACCCTCTCGAGCGGGTTCCTCGGGAAGCCGACGACGGAGGCCCACTACGACCGACTGCCCTTCCATCCCGACGACCCGGCGACGACGCTCAACACGAGCGGCCGGACGGTGACTCCCTCGCGCATCGCCGCCATCAACGCCTTCTACGTGCCCTACGAGAACCTGGTCGAGAGCCTGAAGAACAACGTCGGCTCCCAGGACCAGCCGGCGCCGGTCTTCCCGATCGCCTACGACTGGCGATTCGACTCGTCCACGAGCGCGCTGGTGCTCGACTCCTTCATCACGGAGGTGCTTCGGATCGTGGCGCGGCTGCCCGGCTACAAGGACTCTCCGCCGGACAAGGTCGACATCGTGGCGCATTCGTTCGGGGGCCTCGTCACCGCACGGTACCTCCGCTGGTGCCAGCAGCAGAGACCGGTGCGGCCGAGCCGCGTGCGCAAGGTGGTCACGATCGCGACGCCCTTCCGGGGAGCGGTCGACGCGTTCCACACCATGATCAAGGACCTCGATCAGCGGGAGGCCGCGCGGACCCTCCCCTCGGTGTACGGATTGCTCCCCTACTTCGAGAACGCCACGGTGGACATGACGAAGGGTCAGGATCCGCCGCCCGTCATCGACCTGCTCACGGACCCGACGGTCTGGAACGGGTCGTCGGTGGAGCGCTCCTTGAATGCCTACTGCACCCGCATGGGCTCTTCGAAGTCGGGGCCCGACCGCCTGGCGGAGCTGCGGGCCGCGGCCGACCGCCAGAGGACCGACCTGACGGCGCTCGACGTGGCGGCGGCGCTCGGGTCCGCGGACAACTGGCTCGCGATCGTCGGCATCGGCAACAAGACGAACGTCCAGGTCCAGGTCGTCAGCATGCAGGAGGGCAGCGCGCCCGACGCCGAGTTCGCGTTCGTGGAGGACAACGCCGGAGACCGGACGGGGGACAACACGGTGCCTTTCCTCGGCGCGATCGCCCCCTTCAACCTGTCGACTGGCGCCCCGGGCAGCCCCACCCCGCGCGAGCGGCTCGTCTGCATCACCCAGGACGACGTCAGCGCCAAGGAGAGGCTGGACTGGCTGGGGTTCGGACAGCTCCTCGGCCTCGCCTCTCTCCACAGCTTCCTGCCCCGAATGGACGCGGTGCAGCAGATCGTCTTCGGCTTCCTGCGCGCCACTCCTCCCAAGTTCAAGGCGAAGGCCCATCCCGCGCCGGGCGTGGCGCCGGGAGCGGTCGACTGGCCCCCGGCGTGGTGCGTCGCAACGTAGCGCTCCCGACCGAACGGAAGGGCCGGTCCGGGGCTGGTCCCGGCGCGCCTGCGGACACCGACGGCCGAGGAGGCGGCTACTCGAAGGCGTCGGCCTTCCAGAGCCGCTGGCCGGCGAGCGAGGTGAAGGAGCCCCAGAGAGCGAGGGCGAGCACGGACGAGAAGACGAAGACGGAGCAGCCCGCGTACCAGCTCGAGAGGCTCGCCGTGACGGGGACGCTGAGAACGGCGTTCACGGTCAGGATGCCCGCCGCGAGCGTGACGAGGCCGAAGCGGACGACGGCGATCGCCGCGATCGCGTAGATGGCGACCTGCATCGGTCCCTCCAGGAGCGGGTGGCGGCTCGCCAGCACCTCGGGCGCCGCGAAGACCGCGACGAACGCCGCGGCGGCGAGCCAGCGCCGCTTGAGCAGCACCCGCAGCAGGAACAGGATCAGGAAGAGGCTCAGGGTGCCGCGGATCGAGCCGAGCAGGTAGCCCAGCCAGGCGCCCAGGATCCGGCGTCCCCCGAGCAGGTACTCCATCTCCCCGAGCTGCGGGGAGGCTCCCGTCCCCTGGCTCGCGAGGACGAAGCTCTCGGCGATCAGGGCCCACAGCAGGCCGAGGATCACGCCGGAGAGGAGGTCCCGCCCCACCAGCGGGTCGCGCAGCCGTCCCGCGAGCAGCCGGCTCCACGAGATGAGCGTCTGCGGCCAGTGCTTGCGGACGTAGGGCTCGACGGAGTGGTAGAGGAGCCAGGTGAGGCCGGAGAAGAAGAGCGCGCCCGCGACCGCCAGGGCGAAGCCCACGATCTCCTCGATCCCGACCACGTGGTGCGCGCGGCAGATCCAGAGCACGATGTGGGCGCAGAACACGAAGCCGGCGAGCCGAAGAGCGCCCCGTCGATCGCCCCTGCCGGCGAAGAGGTTGCGTCGGGCCAGGATGGCGGCCGAGCACAGGGACAGGAAGGCGAGGACGACCGCGACGACGTCGGCCGCCTTTTCGCGCGCCGTCCGTGGATCGGGCTGAGTGCGATACGGGTGAGTCCAGGGTCCGACGAGCTGGAAGAACACGGGCCTTCCGTGGAAGGCGGCCGCCTCGACGCGAAGGGGGATGCTCGATCCCGGAGAGAGCCCCGTCCACGCCGCCCGCTCGTCCGAAGCGGCGAGCGACGTCCACCGGGGCTCGGCGGGGTTGAACCGCGCGCGGTCGAGGCCGGCGGCGGCGAAGAGGGCGTCCCAGTCGGGAGCGTGGGCCGTGCCCTCCGTCTCCTCCACCTCCGGGGGAAGCACCTGGAGGAAGTTCAGGCGGCCCTGGGCGTCGAGCCCCACGTTCACCATGCCCGCGATCGTGGCCGACGGGCTCCAGATCCAGACGATCCCGGGTGTCATGAAGTCCATGCTGAGGTCGTAGACGACGAGGCGACGCGGGCTCGTCCGGTACCAGAAGAAGACGACCGGCGGGCGGCCGGGGAGTGCGCGGTTCCAGTCGGTGCGCGGCTCCTGCCTCGTCTCGAAGTAGCGGATGAGGTCGCGCTCGGCGCCGAAGCCCCGGGCGACGTCGAGAGGCGTCTCTTCGTAGCCGAGCCGGGCGACGGCATCCCGAGCCTTCTGAGAGAGGGCGTCGGGGGGCTCCAGGCCGATCCGGTCGAGGCCGCTCGATCGGATGCCGAGGGCGAGGACGGCGAGGAGCCCGGCTACGACCAGGGCGAGACGGGCGATCGCGGCCCGCGGCGAGAGCCCGGTCGTCTCGCCGGCGTCGGCGACGACCTCCGGAGAGGGCGTGTGGCCCGCTTCCAGGGCGGCCGCGAGGGGGTCGCCTCCGGGCAAAGCGGCGGCGACCGCGAGGGCCGAGCGCGGGCGCCGGGCGGGATCGGGCTCGAGGCACCAGAGGATCGCGTGCTCGACGGCGGGGTCGAGGTCCCGCACGTGGGACGACGGGCTGTCCGGTCTCGTCTCCCCGCGCTCGCGCAGGGCGGCGAGGGTCCGCGAGGCGAAGGCGCGCTTCCCGGTGAAGATCTCGTAGAGCACCAGGCCGAGCGCGTAGATGTCGCTCTTGGCCGTCACCTCGCCCTTCTCGAGCTGCTCGGGCGCCATGTAGCTCGGTGTCCCGCTGCGCGCGTCGCTCTCCGGGACCTGGCCGGCCATCGCGGCCAGGCCGAAGTCCGTGATCACGACCTCCCCCTGCCGGTCGAGCATGACGTTGGCCGGCTTGAGGTCGCGGTGGAGGACGCCCTTCTCGTGGGCGGCGGCGAGACCCGCACACACGCGGCGCGCCACGTCGAGCGCCTTGTCCGGCGGGAGGCGGCCGATCCGCTTCAGGAGGGTCGCGAGGTCCTCGCCGTCGACGTACTCCATCGAGAGGAACTGCCGCCCGTCGGCCTCGCCGATGTCGTGCACGCGGCAGACGTTGCGGTGGGACACGCGCCGCGCGGTCCTGACCTCGCCCCGCAGGCGGGAGAGCATCTCCTCGCTGGCGGCGGCGGCGGGAAGGAACTTGAGGGCGACGGGCTGGCCGAGGGTCAGGTCGTCGGCCCGGTAGACCTCCCCCATGCCGCCCTGGCCCAGGAGGGCGACGATCCGGTAGCGGCCCGCGAGCACCGTGCCGGGAACGAAGCGCGCGCCGGCCGTCCCCTCCGAGGGTGTGGCGTGCACCGACGGGGTCTCGCGGGAGCGCGGGGCGGCGGGCATCGGGGAGCTGAGCGTCGGCAGCTCTTCGGAAGAGAGGGGCTTGCCGCAGGAGCTGCAGAACGGGCCCGCGGGCCGGACCTCGGCCCCGCACGACTCGCACCTGATGAGGCTCGCCTCGGGCATCGTGTGGCGCCCGGTCCTCCGGCCGGCGGGGCCTATCTTACCAGCGGGCGCTCAGGCGTCGCGGGCCGCGCCGGATCACTTCCACTCCAGGGTCAGGCTCGCCCGCAGGCGCGACGCCTTGATCTCGAGCCTGTTCGTGGCGCCCGCCCGGAACGCGGCGGAGGTGCGGGCGGTCCGGACGTCGTCGCCCGAGCGGAGGCGCACACGGACCTCGTGCTGGCCCGGCTCGAGGCCGAGCGTCTGCTGGACGCTTCCCGCTCGCAGCTCGAAGCCGAGGAGCTTCCGCGTGACGTGGCTGTCGAGGGCCTCCCGGGCGACGCGCTTGCCATCCACGAAGACCTCGAGCGTCCCGCTCGCGAGGTGGTGCTCGAAGCCGACCGAGAGCCACGCCGCGGCCTCTGGCGCCCGGGTCGGCGGGCTTGCTGGCTTCTCCGTGCGAGGCCTCGGAGCCGGCGTGGGCGTCGGGGTCGGCGCGGTGTTCCTCGAACCGGAGGTCGGCGGTCGGTTGGTCGTCGGTTCAGGGACGGTCGCGGCCGGTGCGGCGGGCCCGGTGGGCGTCGGCTCACCTGCGGGCTGAAGCGTCGATGGGGCCTCGGCCGGAGGCGATCCGTCCGGACCCGCCGGAGACGCGGCGACCGGGCTGATCGGCGGGGTCGGAGACGGCACGTCCGGCGGCAGCTCCCGCGCGCCCTCGGCCACCTCGTCAGCCGTTGCGCCCGGGCCGGGCTCTGGCGTGCTGGCGGCCGCAGGGGCGGCCGCCGTCGCGGGCGCAGTCGGGGTGGGCGGCCGCTCCGGCGGCTTCGTCGGGATCGGGCCGGCCAGGCGACCGTAGGTCTCCTGGCCGACCCGCAGCCAGAAGGCGAGGTCCTCCGGATGGAGGCCGAACTGAAAGGCGGCGGCTGCGGCGACGGCCAGGAGGGCCGCCCGCTCGAACGCCGAGCGCCAGCGTCGTCGCCTGCGCGGCGGGGCGGGCGCGTCCTCGACGAGGTCGAGCTCCGGAAGCTCCCCGTCGGCCCCCGCCGAGACGAACGTCCGCTCGCCCTGTTGCGTGGGCGTCCAGCCGGCGCGATGGCGCGGCGCGCGGCCGGCCAGGACGTCCTCGATGTCCTCGGCGATCATGCGCCCCGTGGGATACCGGTCCTCCGGGGCCTTCGCCATCGCCCGCGCCAGGAGGTCGTCGATCGCAGGGGGCAGGCCGGGCACGAGCTCCGACGGCGGCGGCGCGGAGCGGTGGGCGACCCGGGCCAGGATCGCGGGGACGTTGGGGGCGGCGAACGGCGCCCGGCCGGTCAGCAGCGTGTAGGCGATCGTGCCGAGGGAGAAGAGATCGGATCGTGCGTCCGCGGGCCGGCCGAGAGCCTGCTCCGGGGCCATGTAGAGCGGCGTCCCGAAGAGTTCGCCCGGCGTCGTCAGGTGGCCGGCATCGACCCGGGCGATGCCGAAGTCCATGATCTTCGGCTCGCCCGAGCGGAGGATCATGATGTTGGCCGGCTTGACGTCGCGGTGAACGACCCCCTGCGCGTGCGCGTGGTGGAGGGCCTCGGCTACGCGGCCGACGATGCGCAGCGAGTCCCGCCAGTCGGAAGGGCGGCCGGACGCGACCCGATCGGCGAGCGTCTCGCCGTCGAGGTGCTCGAGGGCGATGAAGAGAAGGCCGCTCCCGGAGTCGCGGCCCACGTCGTGCACGACGACGATCCCCGGGTGCGAGACGCGGGCCGCGGCCCGCGCCTCGGTGAGGAAGCGCTTCTCGTACTTCCTGCGTTCCCGCCTCGAGAGCGAGAGCGCGGCCACCGTCTTGAGGGCGATCGTCCGGCCGAGGGCGGGGTCCCAGGCCTCGTAGACGACGCCCATCGTCCCCCGGCCGAGCTCTCTCCGGATCTCGTACCGTCCGATCGAGCGCAGGACCCGGTGTCTCGCCACGGCGCCGAGCATTCTACCGAACGTCCGGATCCTCGGGCGCGACCGTGGGCGACGTCCTTGGCCCTGGGGTAGAATCCGCCTCACCGGTGCGCCACCGCGCCGTCTTTCCTTAGTCTCGTCCCTCCCGAGGAGGCTCTCCATGCACGTGGTCCGCTTCGTGGGCGCGCTCGCCGTCTCGCTCGCTTTCATCCCGGTCGCCGGGGCCGACGGCCTCGTGAACCCGGCGACGGAGAAGAAGATCGACGCGCTCATCGCGCAGATGACGCTCGAGGAGAAGGTCGGTCAGCTCAACCAGTACTCGAGCGCGTTCGACGTGACGGGGCCCCCTCCGAGCGCGGGCTACCAGAAGGTGATGTACGACCAGATCCGCCAGGGGCTCGTGGGCTCGATGATCAACGTCACCGGGGCCGAGGCCACCCGGCAGATGCAGCGGCTCGCCGTCGAGGGGAGCCGGCTCCGGATCCCCCTCATCTTCGGCCTGGACGTGATCCACGGCTACCGGACGGCGTTCCCGATCCCCCTCGGCGAGGCGGCGAGCTTCGACCCGGGGGCCATCGAGCAGTCCGCCCGCATCGCGGCCACCGAAGCCGCGGCGGCGGGCGTCCACTGGACGTTTGCGCCCATGGTCGACATCGCGTGGGACGCGCGGTGGGGAAGGATCATGGAGGGCGCGGGCGAGGACCCGTTCCTCGGGGCGCAGGTCGCGGCGGCACGCGTCCGCGGGTTCCAGGGCAGGGACCTCGCCGCCCTCGACACGATCGCCGCCTGTGCGAAGCACTACGCCGCCTACGGCTTCGCCCAGGGGGGCCGGGACTACAACGCCGTCGACATGTCCGAGGAAACGCTGCGCAACGTCGTGCTGCCGCCCTTCAAGGCCGCGGCCGAGGCCGGCGCCGCGACGTTCATGAACTCGTTCAACGAGATCGCCGGCATCCCGTCCACGGGGAACGCGCACCTCCAGAGGGACATCCTGAAGGGCGAGTGGGGCTTCCAGGGCTTCGTCGTGTCCGACTGGGGCTCGATCGGGGAGATGGTCCCGCACGGCTTCGTGGAGAACCTGGAGCAGGCGGCGCAGAGGGCCATCGTGGCCGGCAGCGACATGGACATGGAGTCCCGGGCGTACGTTCTGCACCTCGCGGCGCTCGTGAAAGCGGGCAAGGTCGACGCGAAGCTGGTCGACGACGCGGTCCGCCGGGTGCTGCGCGTCAAGTTCGCCCTCGGCCTCTTCGACGATCCCTACCGCTACTCGGACGCGGCGCGCGAAACGCAGGTCCTGGCCGATCCCTCGCACGCCGTGGCGGCGCGCGACGTGGCCCGCAAGTCGATCGTCCTCCTCAAGAACGAGGGTGGCCTGCTGCCTCTCGACAAGAGCGCGAAGACGATCGCGGTGATCGGCCCGCTGGCCGCGGACAAGGACTCGCCGCTCGGCAACTGGCGCGCCCATGCGGAGTCGAACTCGGCCGTGTCGCTCCTCGAAGGGGTGAAGGCGGCCGTCTCCTCGGGGACGAGCGTCGTCTACGCCGAGGGCGTCAGGCTGTCGACGGGCGCGCGCAACTTCGGGGCGCGGCTGACCCTCGATACGACCGACCGGTCCGGGATCCCGGCCGCGGTCGAGGCCGCCCGCGCGGCCGACGCCGTCGTCGTGGCCGTCGGCGAGGATGCGTTCCAGTCGGGCGAGGGGCGCAGCCAGGCGGACATCGGCCTGAAGGGCCTCCAGGAGGAGCTGCTCCGGGCCGTGATCGCCGCGAACAAGCGGGTGGTCGTCGTTCTCATGAGCGGCCGGCCGCTCGTCCTGGGCTGGACGGGGGAGAACGCGCCGGCGATCCTGGAGGCGTGGTTCGGCGGCTCGCAGGCTGGCCACGCCGTCGCCGACGTCCTCTTCGGCGAGTACAACCCGTCCGGGAAGCTGCCGGTCGGCTTCCCCCGTCACGTCGGCCAGCTGCCGATGACCTACGCGCACAAGAGCACCGGCCGCCCCGGCCCCGAGCCGGGCGTGACCTGGTCGTCGTACAACGACATGCCGAACGACCCGCTCTACCCGTTCGGCTACGGGCTCAGCTACACGACGTTCTCGTACTCCGAGCCGAAGGTGAGCGCGCTCGAGATCGGCCGCGACGGCTCGCTTCGCGTCTCGGCGACGGTGACCAACACGGGCAAGCGGGCGGGGACGGAGGTCGTCCAGCTCTACGTCCGCGACCTCGTTGGCAGCCTCACCCGGCCGGTGAAGGAGCTGAAGGGCTTCCAGAAGGTCGCCCTCGCGCCGGGGGAGTCGCGAGAGGTCGCGTTCACGCTGGCGGCCAAGGACCTCGCGTTCTACACGGCGAGCGGCCGATGGGAGGCCGAGCCGGGGGCGTTCAAGGTCTTCGTCGGCGGCAATTCGAGGGACGTGCGGGAAGCCGGCTTCAGCCTGCGTTGAGCCGCGCGTGCCAAGACGTCGAGGGGGCCTCGCCTCGCCGGCGTGTTGGTCTGACCACGCCTGGCCGCAGCCTATTGATTGTGCAGATCTTCCGGCGTTTTCGGCGATGCACGCAAGAGTTGCGGGCGTCGCCGAGGTCATGCCTGCTATGCCACTGATGGATGGCATGGGACGCCTGGCGAGGAGTTTGCACCCTTTGGACGCTGAAAGGGGACCTGCGCATGTCCACGACTGCGGAGAGGCCCAAGCCCTTCCTCCTGCCTGAGTACTGCAAGGGCTGTGGGCGATGCATCGAGGCCTGCGCCCGGCACTGCATCGAGACGGGCACCGAGATCAACCCCCAGACGGGGCTCATCCCGGTCGTCCTCCACCTCGAGAACTGCTCGGCCTGTGGCCTCTGCCTGACCGCGTGTCCCGAGCCTTACGGACTCATGCCCGAGCCGGGCGCGGACTTCGAGATCCAGGACCCGGCCGCGCTCTTCGGGAGGAAACCCCTCCCGTCCGAGGCGCCCGTGGACCTCCCCGACGTGCGCCTGCCCCTGCCCGAGACGCAGCCCCTCGTGACGAAGGGGACGTACGCGTCCTCGATCGGAGCCCTGCTCGCGGGCTGCCGGCACTTCTTCGGCTACCCGATCACGCCCTCGACCGAGGGCGCCGAGCTGATGGCCAAGCTCCTCCCGCAGCTCGACGGCTCGTTCGTGCAGGCGGTGAGCGAGGTGGCTACGGTCAACATGATGTACGGCTGCGGCGGGGCGGGCCTGCGAGCCATGACCTTCACCTCCTCGCCCGGCTTCAGCCTCATGCTCGAGGGCATCTCGTACATGATCGGCGCCGAGGTGCCGGGCGTCTTCGTCGACGTCATGCGCGGCGGCCCCGGCCTCGGGAACATCGCTCCCGAGCAGTCGGACATCAAGCTGGCGTGCCGGGGCCTGGGCCACGGCAACACCCACGCGATCGTCCTCACGCCGGCGACGCCGCAGGAGATGCTCGACCTGACGATGCTCGCCTTCGACCTGTCCTTCGAGTACCGGAACCCCGTCGTGCTGCTCTGCGACGGATATCTCGGCCAGATGACGGGCCGCGTCGACCTGCCCCGCGAGATGGTGAAGCCGGGGATGCCGGCGTGGGCGGTGCCCGGGGACAGGGCGCACCGCCAGAACCTCATCTGCTCGATCTACCTCGCCGAGGCCGACCTCGAGGCGCACAACGAGCACCTGAACCGGAAGTACGCCGCGATCGCGGCCGCCGAGCAGCGGGCGGACCTCTTCCGCTGCGAGGACGCCGACGTCCTGGTCGTCGCCTGCAACACTCCGGCCCGGATGGCGAAGGGCGCGGTGGAGACGCTGCGGGGCCGCGGGGTGAAGGCCGGCCTCTTCCGGCCGCTCACCCTCTGGCCGTTCCCGATCGACGCCCTCGCGCCCCTCCTCCGCCGGGCCCAGCGGATCGTCATGGTCGAGGCCTCGCACGGACAGCTCGAGGACGAGCTGCGGCTCGCGGTGAGCCGGAACGGCCTCGTCCTCCCGCGGGTCGAGAGCGTCCAGCACTACGGCGGGGTCCTCCCGCAGCAGCGCGAGATCGTGGATCGCGTGCTGGCCGGCGTCCGGGCGCCGGTGGCGGAGGTGGTGGCATGAGCGTCTTCTACGAGAAGTTCGAGCGCCACGACCACGGCGCGGGCCTGAAGGGGCGGAGCACCACGTACTGCCCGGGCTGCGGGCACGGCCTCGCCCACAAGTACGTCGCGGACGCGATCGAGGAGCTCGGGATCCAGGACCGCACGGTCGCCGTCTCCCCGGTCGGCTGCAGCGTCTTCCTCTACTACTACCTCGACGTCGGCAACACCCAGGCCGCCCACGGCCGGGCCCCGGCGGTGGCCCTCGGCCACAAGCTCGCGAACCCGGAGTCGATCGTCATCAGCTACCAGGGCGACGGGGACCTCGCGTCGATCGGCCTCGCCGAGATCGTGAGCGTCGCCCAGCTCGGCCTGCCGATCACGGTCGTCTTCATCAACAACGCGATCTACGGGATGACGGGCGGTCAGATGGCCCCGACGACGCTCATGGGCCAGAAGACGGCCACGAGCCCCTACGGGCGCACCCGCTTCACCGGCCAGCCGCTCAAGGTGGCGGAGCTGATGGCGGGGCTCGACGGGCCGGTCTACGTCGAGAGGGTGGCCCTCTTCGACGCCAAGAACCGCGTGAAGGCGGAGAAGGCGATCCGGAAGGCGATCCGGCTGCAGGTGGAGGGCAAGGGCTTCTCGTTCGTCGAGGTCCTCGCCGAGTGCCCGACCCACCTGAAGCTGACGCCCCTCGAGACGGAGAAGTGGGTGAAGGAGCAGATGCTCCCGATGTTCCCGCTCGGCGTGAAGAAGGACGCGGTTCCCGACGAGGCCTGGCCCCTTCCCCCGACCCCGAACTTCATGCCCGGCAAGATGCTCGACGTGATCGGGGGGACGAAGGAGAAGACCCCGCGGTTCTGCGACGGCTTCCCGCGGACGAGCTGGGGCCGCGACATCGGCATCAAGCTGGCCGGAGCCGGGGGGGACGGGGCCCAGACCGCGGCCCTCCTCATCGCCCGGGCCGCCATCAACGAGGGCTTCGACGCGACCCACATCCCGAGCTACGGCCCCGAGTCGCGCGGAGGCACCTCGTACGCCGACGTGCGGATCGCGGAGGCGGAGGTGCTCTCGCCGGCCGCGCCCGACCCCCACGTCCTCGTGGCCTTCAACGCGCCGAGCGTCGCGAAGTTCGCTCCCCACGTCCTCGAAGGCGGGGTGGTCGTGTACGACAGCTCCGTCGTGACCTCCGTGCCGCCTTCGCGGCCGGGGGTGAGGACCGTGGGCGTCCCGTTCGCCCAGATCGCGGCGGACCTCGGGAAGATCATCGTCAAGAACATCGTGGCCCTGGGCGCCCTCCAGGAGGCCACGCGGCTCTTCCCGAGGGAGACGTTCCTCACCGCGATCCGCCAGGCCCTCGCCGACAAGTGCGCCCTCGTCCCGTTCAACGAGGAGGCGTTCGCCTGGGGGGTCAGGAAGGCGGCGGAGGCGGGAAGGGGGGACGCATGAGCGGGGTGTCGCTGGGGGCGCTCACCCCCGAGGAGGCGCGTCTCGTCCTGGCCCTGCGGGCCGTCCCGCCGAGCCGTCTCCGGGATCTCATGACCACGCTCGTGAGCGAGCTGGCCGACTTCGTCGCCGATCCGAGGTGCACGGAGGCGCAGGCGGACGGCGCCCCTTGCCCCTCACCCGACGCGGCCTGCGACGAGTGCCGGAAGGTGACGTCCATCCTCGAGGGTCTGCGCGGCCGGCTGCAGGCGGGCTAGAAGGACCCTCGGCGAGCGCCGATCCCGGGCGGAGGCTTCCCAATGGACATCGGAATCCCGAAGGAGACGAGGCTGCGCGAGCACCGCGTGGCCCTGGCCCCGTCCGGGGTGCGGACCCTCGTGCAGAGGGGGCACCGGGTCTGGGTGGAGTCGGACGCCGGGCTCGCCGCCGGCCACCCGAATCCAGACTATCAGTCGGCGGGAGCGCAGATCGCCTACAGCCGGCACGAGGTCTTCGCGCGGGCCGGGCTCGTGGCGACGGTCTACGCCCCTGCTCCCGAGGAGTACGCGCTCCTCCAGAAGGACCAGGTGGTCTTCGGCTTCTGGGCCCTTCCGGCCGTCCGGCCCGAGGACTTCCGCGCGCTCACGGAGCGCGAGGCGACCACGATCGGGATCGAGACGATCGAGGACGACGCCGGCCACGCCCCGGTCCGGACCTCGATGTCGGAGATTGCGGGAACCCTGGCCGTCGTCGTGGGCAGCGGCCTCCTGCTGAACGAGTTCGGGGGCAAGGGCATCCTGCTCGGCGGCGTGCCGGGCGTGCCGCCGGCGAACTTCGTCGTCCTCGGCGCCGGCGTTCTCGGCCGGGCCGCGGCGCGGGCCGCACTCGGCCTGGGGGCGCAGGTGACCCTCCTCGACGTGAGCGTGGCCCACCTCCGCGACGCCACCTCCCACCTGCCGTCGGCCGTGACCACCATGCTCGCCACGCCGCCGAACGTCGAGAAGGCCCTCTCCTTCGCCGACCTCGTCCTGGGCGCGGTGGCGGTGCGCGAGCAGCGCGCGCCGATCCTCGTGACCCGCGCGATGCTGCGCCTCATGAAGCCGCGCTCGGTCGTGGTCGACCTCGCGATCGACATGGGGGGCTGCTTCGAGACGTCGCGGCCCACGACCTTCACGAGCCCCACCTACGAGGTGGACGGCATCCTCCACATGTGCATCCCGAACCTGCCCTCCGGCGCGGCCCGGACCGCGACCCAGGCCCTCACGAACGCCATCCTCCCCTACCTCCAGGCGGTGGCCGACGAGGGGCTCGACGCCGCCCTCCGCGCCCGTCCCGACCTCGCCCGCGGGACCTACGTCTACCGGGGCCGCTGCGCGAGCGAGCGGCTCGCCCGCAGCTTCGGGGTCGAGTGGTGGCGGCTGCCCTTGTCCGAGGAGCAGCGGCGATGAGCTGGACCGAGACCTACCGCCGCAAGGTCACCTGCGCCGAGCAGGCGGTGAAGGTCGTCCGCCCGGGCGACCACGTCTGGCTGCACGCCGGGTGCAACAACCCCGAGGAGCTGCTCAAGGCGCTCGTCGGACGGGCGGACGAGCTCCACGACGTCGAGGTGACCCACCTCCTCACCTTCGGGGCCGCGGACCACGTCGACCCCAGGTACGCCGGCTCGTTCCGCCACCGCGCCCTCTTCACCGGCCCGAACGTCCGGCAGGCCGTGAACGAGGGCCGGGCCGACTTCGTCCCGGTCTTCCTGTCCGAGATCCCCGGCCTCATCCGTTCGGGGACGATCCCCGTCGACGTGGCCTTCATCCAGATCTCGCCCCCCGACGAGCACGGCTTCTGCTCCTACGGCGTGGGCGTCGAGTGCACCAAGGCGGCGGCGGAGTCGGCGCGCGCGGTCGTGGCCCTCGTCAACCGTCGGATGCCGCGGTCGCTCGGG
>Ga0335080_10003507_pt1 | contig 15862 bp, 10 predicted proteins | sample Lox_Sample_34_FD_206720 | JGI IMG/M metagenome (GOLD analysis project Ga0335080, IMG submission 206720) | Soil microbial communities from Loxahatchee National Wildlife Refuge, Florida, United States - Lox_Sample_3.4 | ecosystem: Environmental > Terrestrial > Soil > Wetlands | place: USA...
CCGTCGACCTCGAGGAGCAGGTCTACCGGGGCCGCATCGTTGACCGCATTCGGGCCGCGATGACGCGCATGCCGGAGACGCAGCGCACGCTGGTGGAGCTGGCCTTCTTTGAGGGGCTGACGCACAGCGAGCTGGCGCAGCGAACCGGGGATCCGCTGGGCACCATCAAGGGGCGCCTGCGGGCGGCGATCGCGGGCCTTCGCAAGGAACTGGCGGATTTGGCGCCTTCGGGCGCACGACAGACATGACGGACCACGCACAACTCGCGGACGACGTGGAACTTCTGGCTCTCGGTGTGCTGGGCGACGAGGAATGCGCGCCGCTGCGCGCCCACATGGAGTGCTGCGCCGATTGCCGCTCGCGGTTTGATGAGGCACGGTCGCTGGCGGCGCTGCTGGCGTTTTCCGCGCCGGCCGCGGAGCCTTCCCCCCGCGTGCGCGAGGAGCTTCTCGAACAACTGCGGGCGGAGCGCCAGCCCGCAGCGCGGTTGGTCGCACATGCGCCGGTTGTGATGCGGCCACGCCGCAACTTCTGGAAGTGGGCGAATGTGGGCTGGGCGGTGGTGACGGCGGGCCTGGTGGCTGTGCTGGCGCTCACCGGCATCGAAAACGCGCGCATCACTCGCGAACTCACCAGCCTGCAAATGCTGGTCGGCGAAAGGGAGCAGGAACTGTCCCGCACCCGCAGCGTGCTGGACCTGCTGCACTCGAACGGCACGGTGCGCGTGAGGCTGATGAGCGGCGCGATGCAGCCGCTGCCGGAGGGGCGCGTCTTCTTCCACCCGAAAAAGGGTTTGCTGTTCTTCGCGTCGAATTTGCCGCCGCTGGATGAAGGGAAGTCGTATCAGTTGTGGTACGTGCCATCGACGGGCGCGCCGGCGAGCGCCGGGGTGTTTGCGCCGGATGCCCGCGGCAACGCTACGATGATCATGGCTTCGGCCGCGATGCCGGGCAGCCCGAAGGCTTTCGCCGTCACCATCGAGCCGGAAGGGGGCGTGACCGCGCCCACCGGCCCTGAAGTTCTCGCCGGCACCCTCAAGTAACGCGCTCGAATGGCGCGCTTCCTGTATGCTGCTGCTCCGCCTTCCTGCCCGCGGTCTATTTTCTAGGCAACGGTTGCGGCATTTCCGTCAGCGCGGCCGCCAGCACGGAAATCGCCGCGACGTTCTCCGACAGGTTCAGCGGGTCGACCTTGTCGAGCGTGTCGGCGGCGGTGTGGTGGTAATCGAAGTAGGTGCGCCCGTCCTGCATCGGCCCGAACGACGGTACTCCCGCGTCGCTGAGCACGGTGATATCCGCGCCGGGGCTGTACTCGACGGAGCGCAGAATCGTGGCGCCGGTGGCGCGAAGCACGTCCGAAACGGGTTTGAGAACTTCCAGGGCCGCCGGGCCAGCGTGGGCGGAGAATCCTATGGGATGGCCGGCGCCGAAGTCGCTCTCGATGGCGGCAGTGTGACTGACGAACTCAGCGGCGTGGTCGAGCGCATAGGTCTTGCTGCCGCTGCCGAGGTGCTCTTCATCCATCCAGGCGATCACGCGAAGCGTGCGCCGCGGCTGGATGCCGAGTTGCTTGAAGATGGCGGCAGTGGCCATCGCCATGGCCACACCCGCGCCGTCGTCGATCGCGCCGGTACCCAGGTCCCAGGAGTCGAGGTGTCCGGAGACGACGACGACCTGGTCGGGATGTTCACGGCCCTTGAGGTCCGCGATTACGTTCGCGCTCTCCGCGTCGGGAAGGTTCTTGCAGGTGAGGAGCAGATGCATGCGCACGCGGCCCTGGCCGGCGAGGTCGGCGATCAGTTCCGCGTCTTCCGCCGTCACGGCCGCGCCGGGAATGCCGGCTTCGTGCATGGCGCCGGTGTGGGGCAGGCGGTAGTCCGCGCTCCCCGCTGAGCGCACGAGCGCGGCCACGGCGCCGAGTTTCTCGGCGGCCTTCGCGCCGTCTGCGCGATAGGCGACCACATCGCCATAGGCGGGACCCGGCTCGTTTTGCGCGGTCAGCCGCTTGTCCCAGGGAACGTTGAAGAGCACGATGCGTCCAGCCACACCAGCGCGACCAAGCGCTTCCAGCTCGCCATAGTTGCGTACGACCACAACGTCGGCGGTGATACCGTCGGGCGGCGTGCCCACACTGCCGCCAAGCGCGGTAAGCACGATCTTCTGCTCGGTTCCGGGCGCCTTGCCCGGGTACTCAGCCAGCGAACCCGTCTCGATGCCGCGCACCCAGTGCGGCACCTTTGTCTTTTCGAGCGTTACTTCCAGCCCTAGCTTGCGCATCTCCGCGCCTACGTATTCGGCGGCAAACTGAGCCTGGGGCGAGCCGGCGAGGCGCGGGCCTATGTTGTTGGTCAGGTGCTTGAGTTCCTTGTACGCGTAGTCGCTTGCGAGCGCCGCCTGCAGCACGCGCTCCATCTCAGAGCGCAGCTCCGCGGAGATGGCGGGCGGCGCTGATTTCCTTCCACTGCCGGTCCGGGCCGGCAGCGGAGTGAAGGCGGCTGCGGAGAAAAGCAGAGCAGACAGCAACGCAGAGGCAAGCGAACGGTGCGAGCGCATGAATTCTCCTGGCGGCCGAAAGGCCGGGGATGAGCCTAGCGCCCGTCTTGTTTCATCTCAACGGAAAAGAAACACAGGATCGGCGTGAGCCGCGGCTAGCGGGGAAGCGTTACCGGCCGGTCATAGCCGGTCATCTCGAGATAGCCTACGCCATCGACGGGCTGGGCATGCTCGATGCCCCGGATGGTCACCGCGCCTTCCCAATACGTCGGCCAGCCCGGATGGCTGCTGACCATTTCCTGCGCGTCGAGAGGAGTCAGGACGTCCAGTTCGAGGCGCAGGGAGAGGATCAGAATGCTCCAGCGCATCGGGTAGCGCGCGCCGGTGACCGTGCTTTCCCACGCGCTTCCCGGTGCAAAAGAAAAATCCGAGGCGCTCAGATGATGCGGGTTGCCGCGCGAGTCCACGAACGTGCCGGCGCTGAACGGGTCGACGCTGCCGTCGCGGCGGCGCAGGCGGTAGAGCATCAGCTCTTCGTTGTTTGCGAGCTGCACACTGATCCAGTCCCAGCCGGCTTGGTCGGGAGCGAGCTGGTGCGTGAAGAATTCGTGGTCCATCCAGGCCGTGCCGGAGACGGTAAACGTGTGACCGTCGACCTCCAGTGTTCCCGAGGCCTCCAGGCGAGTGTAGGAAATGTAGTGAGAAGCCTGCCCGCGGCCCGGCGCCTTCTGGCTCACCCCGTCCACGCCGTGGATGACGGGCGGTTTCTGCGAACGCATGGCGAGCCGCAGGGAAAAATCGTCGCAGATCGCCTGCAATTGCTGCCCGGGCTGCTGGCCGGGTTTCGGCTCCTCGAAATGAACTTCCCAGTTGCCGTTCCAGATGCGCCGCGAAGCCAGGTCCGCGCCGGCGAGTCCCGGGCCGACGCGATTGAGGCGTTCCGTGTGATAGAAGTTCCTCCCGCTGAGGTCGGAAAGGGCGAGGTGAGCGAGATAGAGCTTGTCGGCGTCCCACGGCGACTTGGGGTTTTCCCCTGCTGATCTGCGCGTCAACCCTTGGCGGAAGAAGGTGAGCTCAAAGCCGAATTCGCGGCCGTCGTCTGCTTTCAGGTTGCCGGTGTAATACCACCACTCGGTCTGATAGCCGGGGTGGTCGAAGTGGTCCCGCGGGAATTCGTAGCGGTAGCCCGGCAGCGCCAACTCCCACTCGTTGGATCCGGCGGTAACGGCCAACAGCGGAAAGGCCAGCAGCGCGAGGCCCGCGGCCGCGAGCTTTGTCGCGCGACGATGGATGGATCGCTTCACGTCAACGCATCCGGGCGCGCGCCCATTTCCTGCCGCATCACGGCGCCGCCGGCACTGTGTAGTCCTGCAGGACCGTAGGATGCAGTCCGGGTTCCACGAGCCAAACCTTGCGGTCCTTGAAGTGGTCGAGAAGCGGGCGCATGTCCTGGCCGGGAATCTCACGCGCCCAGACGACCTTGGCTTGCTCAATGTCCGCCTTGTTGTAGACCCATTCCTGCCCCGGGTCGTGCTTTTCGTCGTAGCGCACGAGGATCAAGTGCCGGCCCGGCCCTGCCGCCAGGCGCGAATCAAACAAGTCACGGTCGCAGGCCCAGACAGAGCAGCCGTTCTGGATTGTTCGAGCCACTGGCTGGTAAGCGAAACGCAGGTTCACGGGAATGAAGAACAGCGTCAGGACGACGAATGCGCGGCTGAGTCCCACTCCCAGCGGCCGGCCGCCAGGCTTCCACGTCCGCAGATAGCGCAGGCCCATCAGGCTGAGTCCAAAGGCCGCAGCCAGCATCGGCGCGGCATAGTGGCGTTGGAACCATACGACGGGCACAAGCCCAACGGTCACAGAGGCACAGACCGCAGAAAGAAAAACGGCCTTCCTGTTGCGCAGCAGCCTTCTCCACGTCACCAGTATCACGAGGCCCATCAATCCCGGCAGGTAGAATGCCTGGAGGACTTCCAGCTTGCGCAGCAAGCCCCAGTGGATTCCGTCCCACGACAGGCGGAACTGCTCGCGCCTCCACGTCTGCCGGCACCAGCCGTTGTACATCCCGCTGAGCTGCACGTTGCGGTATTCCCGCGGCGGCCCCACGCTTTCCCAAGCGAACTGCGGCGTGCTCATGTACTCCCTGTCGTTCACCGCGTAGGGCATCAGGAGCGCGTTGCCCGTGCCACGCCAGTTGTAATAGGCCATGAAGGCTCCCGCCAGGAACAGAACGGACGTCGCGGGTGCGAGCAGGCGTATCGTGTTGACGGCTGTCGGGGCACCGCGATGCCGCCACAGGCGCCAGAGAAGCGCCCCGGCCAGGGGTACGCACATCACCAGCCCTTCGTAGGGGCGGCTATTCGCCATAACAGCAACGCCCGTGCCGAACAGGATTCCGTCGCGCCACCGCCCCTGCCTGAGCATTCTGGGCAGCGCGCCCAGCGCGAGCGCGCCGCCGATAGCGGGTACCGCGCCGCCCCAATAGCTCTCGAGCCAGTAGTTCATTTCATAGCCGGCGGCAAAGAAGAACCGCAGAACGGCCAGCAGGCCGCCGAGCAGGGCCCATCGCGCCGGCATCCACCCTTGCAGCATCCACGTGGCGAGCGAGCACATCAGGGCGACACTGAGGAGCACACCGATCCACGGGTGGCCTAGAAGCTCGCCGACCGCGAGAGCGGCGCCCTGTCCCGGCGGATACTTCGACATGTACGTGGGCCGCACGTTGACGTGGATGGTCTCGAAGAAGATCCATTGCGGCGGCGTGGGGTTTGTGACCCTTCCGTTCGCGAACGTATCGGCGGCCAGCAAGTAGGAAAACTCATCGGATACCCGCGGCACGGGGGCGCGATCAATCGGCCAAAGCACGAGCCTCAGGGCAACGAGCAGGATAGCGGTGGCGATGCAGCAGGCTGTCCGGTGGCTCGCCATCCGCGCGCCCCAGGCTTCGACGGCGGTGAAGAGGCGGTTGCCGGCCAGCGGCCAGACCCAAGCCACGAGAACGAGCACTGCCAACGGGCCATAGAACCACAGATTGGACCGCGCGAAGAGCCCTTCAAGGCTGAAGTACACGGGACTCCATGTTACGTTCCACGAAAAACAGGGTAAAGCGCCGTCGAGCGGCCGATGTGTGCGAGGGCTAACGCGCTACGGGCCGCTCCAGAAACGGGTCCAGCGTTCTCGGCCTCGCGTCCACATCGGCGGTCCAGACCTGGCGGTCCTTGAACTCCGCGAAGAGCGGAGCCAGGTCCTCGCCTGGAATCTCGCGCACCCAGACGACCTTCGCCTCGCAAATCTCCGCACGATTGAAGACCCACTCCTGTCCGGGGTGGTGGTTGGGGCCGTAGCGCACGACGACCAGATGCCGGCCGGGCAGCGCGTTAAGGCGCTCCTCAAACCGCGCGCGGTCAAGGGCCCAATCTCCTGGACGGTTCTGTATGCTGTGGCCGTCGAATGAGGCCGACATGTTCAGCGGGACCAGAACGAGCCAGACGATCACAAAGGCGCGGCTCATACCGATTCCGACTGGGCGACCGCCGGGCTTCCACGTCCTCAGATAGCGCAGGGCCAAGAGGCTGAGTCCGAAGGCAGCCGCAGTTGCCGGGGCGGCATAATGCCGCTGGAACCACACGACGAGCAGCAGGCCGGCAAGCGTGCAGGCACAAACAGCGAGCAGGAAACGCGCCTTTCGGTTCCGCACGAGCCACCAGAGCGTGGCCAGCACCGCAAGACCCATCACGCCGGGCAGATAGAATCCCTGGAGCAAGTCGAGCTTGCGCATCAAGCCCCAGCGGATTCCATTCCACGACAGCGTCAGCCGGTCGCGCGTCCAGAGAAACCGGCACCAGCCGTTGAACGCGGCGTCAAACTGCGGGTTGCGGTAGTGGATCGGTGCACCCATTTCCTGCCAGACGAAATTTGGCGTGCTCAGGTAGTCGCGGTCGTTGACGACGTAGGGCATGAGGAGGGGATTTCCTGTCCCGCGCCAGTTGTAGTAGGCGAGCAAGGCCCCGGCCGCGGCCAGCACGCAAGCCGCAGCGCCCAGCGAGGGGAAAAGCGTTCCCAGGGTGGCGCGCCCGCGCAGCACCCGCAGCGCGATTGCGGAACCCAGCGGCACGCAGAGCACGATTCCCTCATATGGCCGGCTGAACAGCAGAAGCGCAACTCCCGCACCCAGAAGCGCGCCATGCACAGCGGATCTGCGCCGCAGCATGCGCGGCAGCGCGCCGAGCGCCAGCGCTCCGCCCAGCGCCGGGATAGCTCCGCCCCAATAGCTCTCGAGCCAGTAATTCATCTCGTAGCCGAAAGCGAAAAAGAATCGCGTGACGACCAGCAACCCGCCGAGCAGAGCCCACCGGGCGGGCAGCCATCCCTGCAGCATCCAAGTGATGGCCGCGCACATCACAGCCACGCTTAACAGAACGCCCAGCCACGGGTGGCCGAGTAGCTGGCCAACCGCCAGCGCGGCGCCCTGTGCCGGCGGGTACTTGGACATGTACGTGGGCCGCATGTTTTCGAATACCGTCTCGAAGAAAATCCAGTGTGTTGGCGTGGGATTCGTAAGCCGCGCATGGCTGAACGTGTCTGCAGCCAGCAGATAGGAGAATTCGTCCTGAATCGTCGGCAGCGGCAGCTTCTCGATGGGCCAGAGCGCAAGGCGCAGGACGATCAGCAGCGCGGCCATGGCCATGCAGCAGAGGGTTCGCCGGCGGGCCAGGCGGCTGCCCCAGTGCTCCACGGCAGAGAAGAAGCGATTTGCAAGGAGAGGGCGGTACCACGCCGTGACAAACGCGATGGCTACAAGCGCAAAAACGCGAAGCTCAAAGCGCGTGAAATGTCCGTCGAGACTGAAGTTCTCGAGGCTGAAGTTCACCGGGGCCCATCGTACGCGGCGGGCATGTTGCGGTAAAGCTTGGCGCCGCCGGCGTTGCGTGCACGGAACTGTTGCCGAGTTTGGTGGCTGGCCCGGCTTTGACGTCGCAGAACTTGCGCGCCGTTTGCTAACCTCCCGATTAGGGGCTGTCTTGCGCTCAACACGGAATCCTCATGCCCGATACTGTTGACGTTACTGTCGTAATCCCGTGCCTCAACGAGGCGAACTCGATCCGCTTCTGCATCCAGAAGGCGGCGGAATCGATGCGCACGGCGGGGCTGCGGGGCGAAGTCGTGGTGGCGGACAACGGCTCGACGGACGGCTCGATCGAAATCGCAGAAAGCCTGGGCGCGCGAGTGGTGCGCGTAGAGAAGCGCGGGTACGGGTGCGCGCTCGACGCCGGAATCCGCGCGTCGCACGGCGCCTTCATCGTGATGGGAGACGCGGACGACAGCTACGACTTTTGCGAAACACCGCGGTTCGTGGCCGAATGGCGAAAGGGCTTCGACGTGGTCATGGGCAACCGCTTCCGGGGCGAGATCAAGCCCGGGGCCATGCCCTGGCACCACCGGTACCTGGGCAATCCCGTCCTTTCCGCACTGCTGAATGTCTTCTTCCGCGCCGGAATCGGCGACGCTCATTGCGGCATGCGAGGATTCACGCGGGCGATATACGAACGCATGGACCTGCGCAGCACGGGCATGGAATTCGCCTCGGAATTCGTGATCAAGGCCGCACAGCTCGGGGCCAGGATCACGGAGATTCCGATCACGCTGTGGCCCGACAAGCGCGGACGCCCGCCCCACCTGCGCAGCTTTCATGACGGGTGGCGGCACCTGCGATTCATGCTGCTGTACGCCCCGAACTGGCTGTTCGTGCTGCCCGGCGGGCTGCTCACGGCCCTCGGCCTGTTTCTGGTTTTCTGGCTGTTGCCAGGACCGCGCCACCTGACCCCGCACGTGGTCCTGGACATTCACACGATGATCTTCGGCCTGGTGTTCACGCTGATCGGCCTGCAGATTCTTTCCATCGGAATGTTCGCCAAGGTTTTCAGTTACGCGGAGCGATTCGATCGCGGCACGGCGTCGCTGGAACGCGCGCTCCGGCGCGTGACATTCGAAAGCGGGCTGCTTCTCGGCGGGGCCCTGGCTTTGCTGGGCTTCTGCGGCTGTGCATGGGTCACCTGGCAGTGGGCGGCCGACGGCTTTGGGCCGCTGCATCAGGAACGGCAGGTGCTTTTCTGGGCCATGTGGCTCTTCGTGGGCATCCAGATTACCTTTGCATCCTTTTTTCTGAGCATGCTCGGGATCAGTCGCGGCACGTATATCGGCGACTACGAACGCAAATAGCGATGGCCCCCGCGAACCCGTCGTCGCCTCTCACGCAGATCGGCCGCTGGCACGACGTTCTGGTCCACCAGCGCCGCGTGCGCGTGCTGGCGCGCATGCTCGCTGCATGGATTCCTCCCTCATCCAAGGTTCTCGACATCGGCTGCGGCGACGGTACGGTGGGAAGCCTGATCGCCGGGTTTTCGCCCGGGATTTCGATTGAAGGGGTCGAGGTGGCCGCGCGGCCCTCGTGCCGCATTCCGTGCCGCGAGTTCGACGGCTCCAGCCTGCCGTGCGCGGACGGGGCGTTCGACCTCTGCGTGCTGGTGGACGTGCTGCACCACACGGCCGACGTCCGGTCGCTGCTGCGCGAAGCCGGGCGCGCCAGCCGGCGGCACGTGCTCATCAAGGACCACTTGGACGAGAACGGTCTGGATCGTGCCACGCTTCGCTTGATGGATTGGGTGGGGAACCGGCCGCACGGCGTCGTCCTGCCCTACAACTATCAGAGCCGCGCAGAGTGGCAATCGCACTTCGCCGCTTGCGGGCTTCGCGAGGTGAACTCCACGTCAAACATCCCTCTTTACCCGGCGCCGTTTTCCTGGGTGTTCGGACGCAAGCTTCATTTCATCGCATTGCTGGAGAAGGCCTGAGTCGCTCCTTCGCGCTTCACTCTTCGTGAATCACGTCGATAGGCGCCAGGCGCGCTGCCGTCCGCGCGGGGTAGAGCGCGGCCACGAGGGTAGTGACGTAAACGCCTCCGAGCGCGGCCAGCAGCAGGGCGGCAGGCCAGTGGTATTGAATCGTCCACCCGAACGACTGCTTGTTTACCACGTAGATGAGAATGAGCGACAACAGCACGCCGAGCGCGAGACCGGCGAAGTTTGCAATCAGCCCGAGCAGTCCCGCCTCGAACAGAATGAGGCGGCGCACCTGCTGTCGCGAGGCCCCGAGAAACTGCAACAGTCCCAGCTCCCGCCGGCGATCTATCACGACAGCCAGCAGGGCGCCGGCGATGCCCACCACGGCCACCAGAATCGCGATGGCCTCCAACGCATAGGTGATCGCGAAGGTGCGGTCGAAGATCCGGATGGCCTGCGCGCGAATCTCGCGATTCGAGAAAATGCTCACCCTGCGCCCGGCGAGCGCCAGAAGAATTGCCTGCCTCGTGGCTTCCATATCCGCGCCCGGCGCGAGGGTCACGGCCAGGTTAGAAGGAGACTGGCCCGGCAGGTAGCGTAGCAGCGTGGCGCGGTCCATCACAATGAGTCCCGCCTCGCTGCCGTAGTCGTAGAAGACGCCCAGGACATGAAAGGGAACGACGCGGTCGCCCAAGGGCAAGTCGATTGTGTCGCCCGCGCGCACACCGTGCTTGTTCGCGAAAGGTTCGCTGACGACGACGGCATCGCCGCCGTTCGACCCTTCGCGGCCCGCCAGGCCCGCCAGGATTGCGGTGCGATCGCCCGACAAGAAATGCAGCCGGTCGGACTTCGCCAGCACACCGATTTCGCTGCCCCCCAGCGTGGCCGGCAATCCCTGGTAGCTGATGGAAAAGGCGCGGAAACTGCCGACCGTGGCGACGCCCGCGACGCGCCGCACGATGTCTTCCGTATCGGCCGCGAGCAGCGGGTGCCGGTCGGCGGCGGGCGGCACGGCCGCACTGACATACAGGTCCGCGGGCAACTGGTCCGTCATCCACACTTCAACCGTTCGACGGAAGCTCGCCACCATGATTCCCACGCTGGCCATCATGGCCACCGCGGTGGCCAGCGCGGCAGCCAGTACTCCTGTGCGGCGGAGCGAACCCGACAGGCTGCGCGATGCCAGCAGCGGTTCGATTCGCATCCGCGGCCGCGAGCGAAAAAAGCGTCCGGAAGCCGCGGTGGCGGCAGCGACCAGCGCGGGCATCGCCAGCGTCGCCCCCGCAACCAGCAGAAGCGCGGCGAGGTATCCAAACAGGGGCGTCGTGCCGACGGGCGGCAACAGCGCCGACGCCCATGCGGACGCGCCGAGCACGGCGCCGATCGCGGCATCGCGCGCCGCGTGTACACGCGTCTGATGTTCCCGCGCGCCGCGTTCCATGGCCTCCACGGGTGCGACACGCGCAGCTTCCAGCGCCGGCGCCAGCGCTGCGATGACTGCAGCGCCGAGTCCGATGATGACGGCGAGCAAAACCACGCCGGGAGAAAGCGACACGGGCGCTGGAGCGCTGCTTACATAGAGTGATTGCACCGTCGAGCCGAGCAGGGTCACCGTGCCTTCCGCCATCAAGCGGGCCAGCGGAATCCCCAGAGCCGCGCCCGTCAGGCCGAATACCGCGCCCTCGGCCAGGAACGCCGCCAGCACCTGCGGCCGCGATGCGCCCAGCGCCCGCAGCACTCCGATTTCGCGGCGGCGCCTGACCACCGAAACCGAAATCGTGTTGTAGATCAGGAACGCACCGACAAGCAGGGCGATGTAGCTCAACAGGCGCAGGTTCCAGCGGAAGGCCGCGAGCATCTTGCGGTTCTCGTCGGTGCGCGCGCCGGAGCGGCCCACCAGCGCTCCCGGCATTTCCCGGGCCAGCAATTCCTGATATTTCGCGACGTCGCTTCCCGGCGGCAGGTGCACCAGCACGCGGTCTAAGCGGCCCGCCCGTCTGAGTTCACGCTGCGCCAGGCCGATATCCATCATCACCGTGCGGCGGAATTGCGCGGCATCCGGGGAATCGGGCAGGATGCCGGCCACGCGATACTCGCGCTCGCTATCGCCGATCTGCAGCCGCAGCGTCTGGCCGGCGCCAACTCCAAGGCCGGATCCCACCCAGACGGAAGACTGCCATTCGGGTTGCGGCTCGGAGCGCGGGTTGGTCGCTGCACGATTCGACGGCGAGGCGGGCACGAGCGGCGGCGCGCCGACGGAGACCCTTTGCGCGACAAGGTCCAGGCCGACCAGCGGCACCACCTCGCCCCCAGGCCGGACCACGGCGAAGTCTTCCATACGCGCGGTCAGGTGCAGCGGGTACGGCAGCCGCGCGAGTCGCGCATAGAGCGGCTCCGGCACGCCGCCGACCGCGGTGATTTCCAGATCTTCCTTGCCGACCAGCGATTCGAGAGACGCGTGGAACGAGCCTGCCGCCGCGCGCCCCGCAAGTTCGATTGCGAGCACCACGGCCACTCCCAGCGCGACCGCCAGAACCGTCAGCGCGGTGCGCACCGGTTCGCGTCTCAGCGGCCGGAGGAAGAATGCGCGTCCGAAGCGCAGCATTTCCATCTCTGGTGAAACTACAGCACGTCGCGCCGCAAGGCCAGCGCTATGGAGGGCGAATCCCGCCTCCATCAACAGCGACGGTGCGACGTTATGGTCTGGAACCGCGCCGTGAGCGCCTTCCGGGTCCGCACGCGATTGTTGCTAGCATAAGGGCCGGGCGCCATGACCATACTCAGCGTCGCCGATCACCAGGCGCCGATCCCGCACGCGCAGGCATCGGCGGCGGGCCCGTGTGCAGGGTCGTTCCGGCCGCCTACGGCCAGCGATGCGCACCCGCCGTGGAGCGCGGCAACCGGAGCGGGGTTGCTCGCCTTCGCGCTCCTGTGGGCGTCGCAGCTCTGGTTCACCTGGGCGGCCTGGGGAAACCTGTCGATCGACTCCGGCCACGAGATGTACGTCCCGTGGATGCTGGCGCAAGGCAAGATGCTCTACCGCGACATCTGGTTCATGTACACACCCGCAGCCCCATACTTCAACAGCTACCTGTTTCGCTTGTTGGGTGTGCACCTGAACGTGCTCTATTGGGCGGGATCGCTGGCCGCTCTTGGTTCAGCAGTCTTTCTCTATCTCGCGGGCATCAAGGTGTCGTCGCCGCTGGCCGGGTGGACCGCGGGCGCGGTTGTCCTGCTGGAAGCGTTCCAGCCGTCGCTATTCTGTTTTCCGCTGCCCTACAGCTTCTCGATCGTCTATGGATGCCTTGTCGGCTGTGCATTTCTCTGGCTTGCCGTCAACGCTTATGCCGGAGGCTGGCTCTGGATGACTTCGGCCGGTTTGGCGGGCGCGCTGGCCTTGCTGCTCAAACCCGAATTCGGAATCGCGTGTTACGCCACGCTCGCACTGCTGATTCTGGCTCAGTGTTACTCGTGCAAGTCGTGGAAGCCGCTCGCCGCCGGCGCCGCGGCCTGCATACCCGGCGGAATCTTGTGCGCCGCGGTCGCCGGCTGGATGGTGTCCATCGCCGGCGCCGAGTTCATTACGCAGGAAAACATCATGAGCTGGCCCTCGGCCTATTTCATGAGGGCCTACGGCAAGCTGTGGCTGGAACACACGGGATTTACGACGTCCGCCGCCGCGTTCTATGACGCCTTTCTCCGCGCGATTCCGCTCGCGGCAATCGCGCTTTTGGCTTATAGCCTTCTCTGGTGGAAGGAGAAGGCTCCCGCAGCCCGCGCCATGCGCATTCTGCTGGCGCTCGCGATTCCCGTATTGTTGGTGGCGACGCATTTGCGGTCCTCGGAAGACGCACCGCGGCATACGAACGAACTTCTCTCGGCGGTATTCTTTCCGCAGGACATGGCCCTGTACGTTTGTCTGGGCGCGGTGTTTGCGTGGGGGCACTTTGTCCGCAACGCGTCAGTGCCGCGGGCCGCGCTGCGCGCCATCATATTCACCTACACGGCGCTGCTTTCTTTTCGCATTCTCATGGGCATGGCCTCGGTGGGTTACCCCATCTACTACAACGGGCCGGTTGTTCTGTGCTTTCTGCTGATGGCTTTTCTTCTGTTTTCCGAATCGAAGGTCTCTCGCGCTGCGGCGCTCCTGGGCAAGGGAATCGTCAGCCTGGGCTGCCTGACTACCGTTTTTCTGATGGCGTACGCCAACGAAGCCTATGCGCGTGCGCACTACGTTCCCATGGTCACGGCTCGCGGCACGGTTCGCGTGACGCCCACGAAAAAGGAGAACTATGAAGCCGCAATTCGCTTCATGAGAGAGAAGGCCAATCTGGGCGAATCTGTACTGTCGGTCCCCGAGGACACCAGCCTCTACTTCCTTTCCTCCACGGAATGCCCGACCCGCGTTTATGGCTTTACACCCGGGGCCCTAGCTCCCGGAAAAATGGTCCGCGAGACGATCCAGCAGATCGAGGCAAAGCCCGTCAGGTATCTCCTCTGGTCGAATCGCATTTTCACGGAGTATGACGCACCCGTCTTTGGCGTACATTTTGATGTGCCCCTCGGCGATTATCTGAAGGCCCATTACCATCCTGTGGGAAGGCTGGTTCCCGTCTCTTCTTCGATGTGGGAGTGGACCGCGGTTGTCTGGGAGCGTAGTCCGGCTCCAGGCGGTGCGAAGCACGCGCCTGAAGAGAAGTTCCAATGATTGCGTCGGAACACGACGTTCAGGCACCGAAGAACTGGGGGCCGCAAGCGCTCGACGAGGCACGGAAGACCAGTCGTGAGTTTCAGAACGCCACGGCGCGCGACCGCGACAAGTGGATTCGCGCCAACGAGTACTTCTACGGGCGCATCAAGCGGCTGCTCCGCTTCATTGTGGAGCCGGGAAAGAAAGTCCTCGACGTCCGCACAGAGACGGGTCACTTGCTCGCATGCGTCCAACCCTCCTACGGCATCGGCGTCGACATCAGCGAAAACATGGTGGCTTGCGCGCGCGAATTGCATCCCGGGCTGAAGTTCGTCCAGCGCGACCCCGAGGACCTCGACCTCGACGAATCCTTCGACTACATCCTGTTTAACCACATCTTCGACACGGTGGACATCCTACGCGCTTTCGAACGCGTTCGCCTGCATTGCACCGCGGATACACAGCTGGTGATCATCAACTACAACCACCTGTGGCAGCCGATTCTGGGCATGGCCAGCCGTCTGGGCCTGCGCTCGCGGCTCAGCGAGCCAAGCTGGGTGAGCGAAAACGATATCCGCAATTTCCTGAAGCTCGCCGGTTTCCGCCCGGTCCGCAAGCATCGGCTGATTCTGCTTCCCAAGTGGATTCCGTTGCTTTCAAGCCTGATGAACGGCTTCCTTGCACGGCTGCCGGGCCTGCGCCGGCTCTGCCTGATGCAGATCATCGTGGCCAAGCCGATTGAGCCGCCGAAGGAGGAGTCGGACCTGACGGTTTCTGTCGTTGTCCCCTGCCGCAACGAATTCGACAACATTCGTACGGCCGTCGAGCGCATTCCTCAAATGGGGAAGCACACGGAAATCATCTTCTGTGACGACAAGTCCACTGACGGGACGGCGGGCGAGGTGCAGCGCATGCAGGCGCTCCATCCGGAAAAGGACATCCGCCTGCTCGCCGGGCCCGGCATCTGCAAGGCGGAAAACGTATGGACCGGCTTCCGCGCAGCTCGCGGCGACGTGCTGATGATCCTCGACGCGGACCTGACCGTCATGCCCGAGGAACTGCCCATGTTCCTCCGCGCGCTGGCCACCTGCCGCGGCGACTTCGTCAACGGCAGCCGCCTGATCTATCCCATGCAGCAGGGCGCGATGAAGTTCGCCAACATCATCGGCAACAAGTGCTTCGGCCTGCTCTTTTCCTTTCTGCTCGACCAGCGGATCAAGGATACCCTTTGCGGAACGAAGGTCCTTTGGCGCAAGGATTGGTTGCGCATGGAGCCCAATGTCGGCTCCTGGGGCCTGAAGGACCTGTGGGGAGACTACGAGCTGCTGTTCGGCGCGAGCAAACTGCATCTGGAAATCGTGGAAGTGCCCGTCCACTACCAGGAGCGCCTGCACGGCGCGACCAAGATGACGCGCGTCCTGGCGAACGGCATGCGCATGCTGCGCATCTGCTGGCATGCGTGGCGCGTGCTGGAAGGTTAGCGTTGCTTGGCGCGTCACTCCGCCGCCTGCTGGCGCACCCCCTGACTGCCGGATTGCCGGTTGACGATCCGCAGACAACGGAACTGCGCCGCCGGATCATTCAGTCCAAGCCTTTCCTGAAGGCGATCTACGACGAGTGGTACGGCATGCTGGCCGGCGAGCTGCCGCAAGGTGAAGGCGCCGTGCTCGAACTGGGCTCCGGCGCCGGCTATTGTGCCCGCTTCATTCCGGGCCTGATCACCTCAGACGTGTTTGCATGCCCGGGCGTGCGCATGATTGCCGATGCGCGGCGGCTGCCGCTCGCCAACGCCTCGCTCCGGGCCATTGTCTTTACGGACGTGCTGCATCACATGCCCGACG
>Ga0335080_10003508_pt1 | contig 15861 bp, 15 predicted proteins | sample Lox_Sample_34_FD_206720 | JGI IMG/M metagenome (GOLD analysis project Ga0335080, IMG submission 206720) | Soil microbial communities from Loxahatchee National Wildlife Refuge, Florida, United States - Lox_Sample_3.4 | ecosystem: Environmental > Terrestrial > Soil > Wetlands | place: USA...
AAGAACGCCGCGCTTCGTTACCGTGAACCCGCCGCCAGAAAGTTTCCGTAACCCACAATCACTGTCGAGCCGACGAGCAATAACAGCGCGAGGGATAAAAGACGCATAGCGCGCGGGCCTGCTCCTGTCCACTCCTTGAATCCGAGTCCCCAGAGCGTGCTGAAGATAATGATGCTGGCCATATGCAGCGTCCAACTGGAAAAGCCGTAGCGGCCCATTTGCGTTTCGCCCATGGTGTAGAAGAAAAATTGGAAGTACCAGGTCGTGCCCGCCAGCGCACACCACAGATAGTTTGCCACCATCGGAACCCGCTGACCGTTGACGGCATGCGGCGAAGGAATGTGTTCCACCACTTCCCGGCTGGGAGCATCGATCGCAGTTTCGAGCACTGTTTCGGCGGCGACGGCGTGATAGCGCGCAGCATCCGACGAAAAGTACTGAAAACCGGTCTTATTCCGAGAATTTAGGGCCACGCACCAAATGAAGTTGGTGGTGAATCCTCCGATCAACACCACCACGAGCACTGGCAAGCCTTGCCAAAGCGTGGGCGTGCCATGGCGCAAGGTTAGCGCTTTCATCGGCGAGCCGGCGGCAAGCCCGTACGCAAAACACGCGCTCATTACCCCGGAGAGAACGGCCACGCCCAAGCCTTTTCTAAGATCAAACTCCGTAATGACTGCTTTGGTCTGCTCTGGAGACATCGCGCGTTCCTTGTAAATTCCGGCGACGCCCGCTGCACAGATCCCCAACAGGCACACGAATACTCCCAACAGAATGATGCGTCCCGATGAGCTGCCCAATACTTGCGTGAAGAAGACGCCGCTGAAAATCGGAGGCATGAGCGTGCCAAACGCAGCGCAAAGTCCAAGAACGACCGCCATGCCTAGCGAAAGACCGAGGAAGCGCATCGTCAGGCCGAAGGTGAGCCCGCCAACGCCCCACAACAAACCGAACAAAATCGTCCAGAAGATTGTTTGGGCGGGCGTCTCAGCCAGAACGGCGAAGAAGTCGCGGGTGAGCAGCAGTGCGAGGCACCAGGGCGCGATGATCCAGCTGAAAAATCCGCCCACGAGCCAGTATGTTTCCCAGGACCAGCGTTTCACGCCGCGATAGGGAACGTAAAAGCTGGCGGACGCGAGCCCGCCGAGCCAATGAAAGAAAACGCCTAGAGCCGGATTCGGAAGCACGTTGGCCTCGCGTCCCGATCACACATGAAAGATCTCTTCCAGAGGCGCCATGGCTTGGTCCGGCAGCAGATTTTCGGGCCGCACGAAGAATTCAGCCATCTCGCGCTGCCAGCGGGCGTTCACTTCGCGCGCAGCCATCGCCGAGCGGGCCTGTTCAAAATTCTCAGTCTCGAGATACCCAACGAGGAGCCCATCGTTACGCAGAAAAAGGGAATAGTTATGCCAGCCGGTTTCGCGAAGGGCTTCCTGCATCCCCGGCCAGACGGAGCGATGTCGCTCTTTGTATTCCGCGAGCCGCTCCGGTTTGACCTGCAGAACAAAACACACGCGCTGCATCGTTTCCTTTCCGCAAGGCGCTCGAAGCGCGAGGCGCATTCTATCTGAGAAACGCTTCGGGTAAACCGCCGTCGACGGGAATTACGTGGCCAGTGGTGCGGCCGCTCTGCTCGCCCGCAAGCCAGACGATAGCGGCTGCGCAAAGTTGGGGAGTAATCGGCTGTTTGGTCAGCGTGCGTTGCGCATAAAATGCGGCGAGCTTCTCACGCAGAACGTCGGTCGAATCGGGGTCCTCGAACGTTGTCCCATATTTTTGCAGTGACTGAATAACACGGTCGCGAGGAAACATCGTAGAACCGGCCACGACCGTCGCAGGCGCGATCCCGTTCACCCGGACTGTCGGCGCCAGCTTGATGGCCAGCTCATGAATGAGGTGATGTAGCGCCGTTTTACTGGTGTCGTAGGCTTCGCTTCCCTTCTTGGGTACGACAGCATTGGCGGAACTGGTGAGAACCATCGTCGTGGAAAGATTTTGTTCCTCAAAGATGAGCTGCGCCGCGCGCGCCAGAAAATAATTGCCAGTGACGTTGACTGCGAAGGTTCTCGTCCACACCGATTCGGTTAGCTCATGGTCCGAGCTGACGGGATAAATCGCTGCCGTGTTTACGACGATATCGAGACCGCCGAATTCCAGCAGCGTGCGCCTCATCACTTCTTCAAGGCTTTCCGTAGACGTGAGATCAGCGCGCGCGGCCATCGCGAACTCGGGATTGCCCAGCGCGCCGGCCTCTTGCGCCACTGCGGCCGCCCCCGCCTCGTCAAGATCCGCGACCACCACATGCGCACCCCTGCGCGCCAGCAGCAACGCCGTTTCCCGCCCGATTCCGCTTGCGCCTCCCATGACGAGCGCAATTTTTCCGCTGAACTCGGAATCTGGCGGCATGCGCTGCAATTTGGCCTCTTCCAGCGCCCAATATTCAATCCGGAACGCTTCGGAGCGCGGCAGCGCCACGTAGTTGTGGAAGTGTGTGAAGTGGCGGGACTGTTCCGGATGGCGAGCCTGGGGCAGCGAATGAGAAATTTCAGCCTCTTCAAGCGCGTTCGCACCCGCCATTACGTGTATCGCATTAATGAAAAACTCCGTTGTGATGCGCGCTTCTTTCTTGTTTTTGCCGAAACCGAAAATGCCGACGCCTGGAACAATCACGACCGATGGATTCGCGTCCCGCAGCTTCGGCGCTTCGGCCCTAGCCCAGTCCTGGTAGTAGTTCTTATAGGCGGCCCGGTATCCAACGACTTGCTCCTGTATCGCCGATTTCAGAGCTTGCACGTCTGATTTCGCCGCGTCCCAGTTCACAACGAAAGGACAGACGCGCGTGCGCAGGAAATGGTCCGGACAGCTCGTCCCTAAAGCGCTCAACTCGCGCGCCCAAGTTGACCCCGCAAAGGCTACGGCGTCGTCGCCATCGGTAAAATGAGCCACGAGTCTTCGGTTCGAACAGAGCGCACCCCGCAAGGTCGGTAGAATCTGCGCGGCGATATCGCGGCGATCCGCAAGCGCGGCTTGCGCAATTCCGCCGAACAGAACCGTGTTCCGCTTCTTCTGATGCTTGGCGATGAATTCGCCCATCTCATCGATCGTATGAACGCTGTTCAGATAGCAGTCGCGCTGCGTGCTGCCCCAGGTAAACAAGCCGTGTCCGCCAAGCAAAATTCCATCGCATTCGGGATCCTCGTGAACGGCGCGTTCGATGAGCAGAGCCAACTCGAACCCAGGCCTCTGCCACGGAATCCAGGCGATCTTGCGACCGTATTCGCTGTTGAATTCTTCGAGTTTGCGTTTTCCGTTGGCACTCGCGGCAAGCGCAATGGCCCAATCGGGATGCAAATGGTCCACGTGCGGAAATGGAAGCAGTGCGTGCAGAGGCGTGTCGATGGATGCCGCAACGCGATTCTCGCCGAACGCTGAAAGCGGGTAATACCGAACCATCTCATCTTCATGCGCTTCACCGCGATAAAGATTTTTCAGTTGCTCTATGCGATCCAAATAAAGCAGCGCGAAACCGGTCTCGCTAATCGAGCCCAAATCCCCGCCGCTGCCTTTTACCGCTAGAACGCGCGTGAGCTTGCCCGTGAAGGGATCGGGCAGTTCGATTTTCGAACTTGTATTCCCGCCTCCAAAATTCGTGATGCGCAAATCAGCTCCCAAAAGATTAGAGCGATAACGCAACAGCTCCAGAGGATTTGCAGCGAGATGGTTCGCCGTTTCCGCGTTCCATAAGTCCTGCAGACGCGTGGTCTTTCTCGTTTCAAGCATAGATCGCCTCACAATACTGTTCGAAGCGTTGCGCGTGCCGTTCCCATTTTTCGGTGTTGTGAGGCTCGAAAACTTCAGCGGGATACGAACGTTCAATCAGGTCACGCACAGCTTGCAGCGAGGCAACCGCTCCCGTGGCCAAAAGTTGCATCGCCAAGTTCCCGAGCGCCGTCGCTTCGGCCGGACCCGCGAGCACTTTTCTTCCGGTAGCATCCGCGGTGAGCTGGTTCAGCAGACGATTCTTTGAACCGCCTCCAATGATGCGCAGGCGAACGATGCGTTGTCCGGTGAGCTTCTCGAGATTTGCCAGCACAACGCGGTATTTGAGCGCCAGGCTCTCGAGGATCGCGCGAGTATAAGCGCCTGCCGATTTTGCAACAGGCTGTTCCGTTCGAACACAAAACTCGTCGATCGCCTCTGCCATGTCTGCCGGGCGCAGAAAAGATGCGTGGTCCGGGTCCACAAGACAACGAAATGGTTCCGCCGTTGCCGCTTGCTCCATAAGCGCGCTTACTTCGATCGGCCGCTCTTGCGTTGCCCAAACGCGCTGGCAACACTGCAACATCCACAAGCCCATCACATTCTTCAAGAGCCGCGTCGTTCCGCAAACTCCGCCTTCATTGGTGAAGTTCATTCGCAAAGCTTCGGGAGAAACGACTGGCGTATCGACTTCCGTACCGACCAACGACCACGTGCCAGAACTGATGAAGGCTGTGCCATCGCGGGCGGAGATCGCCGCGACCGCAGAGCCGGTATCGTGCGCCGCCGGCGCAATCACCGGCGTCTCATCAAGTCCGTAGTCGTGCGCAACGCTCGTCTGCAAGGCACCCAATATCGTTCCCGGCTCGACGATTTCAGCCCACAAATGCTCCGGCAGGTCCAGACGATCGGCAAGATCTTTGGCCCACATGCGGGATCGAATGTCGACAAGCTGAGTCGTGGTGGCGTTGGTGAATTCGCAAGCGGCACGCCCGCTGAGCCAGTAGTGGAAGAGATCCGGAATCGTCAGTAGGGTTTTGGCGGCCTTGAGCAACTCCGGCGTGTCCCGTGCCGCGGCCCGGAGCTGGAACAGCGTATTGATTCCCATAAACTGAATTCCCGTGATCGAGTAAATCTCCTCCCGCGAGACGGTCCGAAATACCTCCTCCATCACTCCTTGCGTTCGCCTATCACGATAGTGATACGGATTCTGCAGCAGTTCGCCCTGTTCTCCGAGTAGCGCGTAGTCGACGCCCCAAGCGTCCACGCCAATTCCTGCCAGTTCCTGGCCCCGCAGCATCGCGAGGGCTTTGCGCATCTCCCACCACAGCCGCGCCACATCCCAATGCAGGCTCGCACCATATTGAACGGGCTCGTTCGCAAAGCGATGAATCTCGCGCGTAGTTAGCGAGCCATCGCGAAACGTTCCGACGATCGCTCTGCCGCTTTCCGCTCCCAAGTCGAACGCGAGATACGAGCGGGTCGACTTCTGCTCAAGCATAAGAAGATACGCTTTGTGAATTCTTCGCAGCACGCTCGCGAGTAATCCGTTCTAAGTAGCCGCTATGCCGCCATGCGTCAGCCGGATCTTCGGGCAAACTTCTTGATTTTCGCCATTCGCGAATTGCAGGACGAACATCCGTGGCGAAAGCATCCTGTAGCAGCGATTCAGCCTTCACCAACTCGCAATTTTCTTGTGCTCGAATCAGCGAAGCAAAGTTCACCAGTGCCGCCTTGGCATACAGCTCTTGCGCAATCAACACCGTTTGCAGCATGGCCTCGATCTTGCCCTTTAGGTTGTGGCTTTGATCGATCATGAACGCGATATCGGCGTGCTTTCCGGCTTCCCATTCAAAAGCCAGAATTTCCAGGAAAATTCGGAACACCTGATAGGGATCGATGGAGCCTAAAGTGAGGTCATCATCTGCGTAGCGGCGATCGTTGAAGTGAAATCCACCGAGCATTCCTTCCGCGAGCAGCCACGCCACAATCTGTTCGATATTCTGCGCTGCGTAGTGATGTCCGGTGTCTACCAGCACCTTTGCCCGCGAGCCCGCGTATCGAGCCAGGTGCAGTGCCATGCCCCAATCCGCGATGTCTGTATGATAAAAAGCCGGTTCGAACGGTTTGTATTCAATGAGCAGCCGCTGCCCCTCGCCGAGCTCTGCATGCGCCGCTCGCAATAACTCTTCGAACCAACGCTTGCGTTGCCGAATATTTGCGGTGCCCGGATAATTCGACCCATCCGCAAACCACAACGAAATGTCGCGGCTCGCGAGACTTCGCGCGATTTCGATGCTGTCTTTCGTGTGTTCGAATGCCCTGCGCCGCGCCGCTGGGTCTGGATTGCCAAACGAACCGAATTTATACTCCTGGTCCTGAAACAGATTCGGATTGATCGAACCGGGGCGCACGTCATACTGCTGCGCCAGTTTCTTGATCAGGTCGCAGCTTTTCGCGCCGTCCGGGAAATCCCACAGCACGTGCAGCGCGATGGTCGGGCAAACGCCCGTAAACCGGTGCACTTGTCCCGCATCGCTGAATTTCTCTTCGATACTCGTCGCCGCGGCGGGCTGAATGAATTTGCCGAAACGCGTGCCGGTATTCGCGAATCCCCAGGACGGTAGCTCAATTCGAAAATGGTCCAAGGCCCGGAAGATAGCGTCGCGCGCGTTTGGAGTCATGGCCTGAACCTCCGGCTCAAGAGAATACACAGCCCGCTATTGGCAGGTCACTGGCTTTCTGTGAACAAGGCGGGAAGATCCGTTGTCGCGAATTCTCGCAGAACTCCTCAGCGAATTGTCAGCTGCGAAAGTCTTACCAATCCGAATATTTCGTGCCGTCGAGAGCGGTTCCCGTCGAAGTGGAGTGAACGTCAAACACGTTGTTGCCGCCCCAGCTCGTGGTGTCCGGATCATCTTGCACCGAGCGCAGGCTCCATTCGGCGCGTCCCGTCATCGGGTCGACGGGTATGCGGCGCAGGAAGCGCTTCTTCTGGAGATTGCCACCTCCGTAATCCACGCCCTTAACGAGGGTCTCGAGATCGGGAGGGTAGCCTTCACTGCCCAGTTGCACGCGCACCAAGTTCAGATCCGCTGCGTCCTTATACTGGTCGATGGCGTTGCGCATCTCACGCAGGTCGCGCCGCAGTTCATATTCCTTGGCGCGGACCACAGTGAATCGCATAACCGGCAGAGCCGCCGAGGCCAGAATCAGCAAAATAGCCGATGCAATGATCAGCTCCAGAAGCGTCAAACCAGCGTCTCTGCGAATACGCCTACTGTGTGCGATCTTTTTCATTTCACGTACGCTAGGTGCCCTGCCAACGCGCTAAACAGCTCTCAAAAAAGGCTATCGTAGGGATGCGAGCCGGTCAACGAGGGTTGCTGCAATCCAGCAACCTCGAAAAGAATCAGCGCAAACTGCAATTCTTCGGCGATACTTCGCTGCACTCAAAACCGCCATTCTGCCGCAATTTACGCAGCTGTTCTCGCGCCCATAACGATCCGCAATACTCTGGCAATATGCCGCCAATAGCGGATTCCGAATAGCATTGACAGGCTCCGGGCTGCACCGTAGCATCGCCTCATCTGGCGGCTCGCTGCGTTTTTAGCTTGCTCCGACGAGGTTTTCCATGAGCCTTCGCGACTTCATCTCCAAACAGTTTATCGATGTCATCGACTGGACAGAACCGGAACCCGGCATTCTCGCCTATCGCTATCCCATGCAGGATCGCGAAATTCAGAACGGCGGCAAGCTCACCGTGCGCGACTCGCAATGGGCGGTCTTCGTCAACGAGGGCAAAATCGCCGACGCTTTCGGACCCGGCCTCTACACGCTTACGACCAACACGCTGCCCATCCTCACCTATCTGAATAACTGGGACAAAGCCTTCCAATCGCCGTTCAAGTCCGACGTCTACTTTTTCTCTACGCGCATCCAGACCGATCAGCACTGGGGCACCCCGAATCCCATCACGATCCGTGACAAGGAATTTGGCGCCATTCGCCTGCGCGGCTTCGGCATCTACTCGTATCACATCAATGACGCTAAAACCTTCTATTCGAAAATCAGCGGCACCAGCGAAATCTATCGCGTCCCTGATTTGGAAGGTCAACTGCGCAACACCATCATCGCTCGCATGACCGATGCCTTCGCGAATAGCCAAGTGCCTTTCCTCGACATGGCTGCCAATCAGGGTCTGCTCGCGCAGAAAATCAATGACGCTCTCAAGCCTGCCTTCACCGACTACGGTCTCGCGCTGGACAGCTTTGTCGTCGAAAATCTTTCCTTGCCCGACGAGCTGCAAAAAATTCTCGATCAACGCATCAGCATGAACATGCTCGGCGACATGGGCAAATACACGCAGTATCAGGTCGCCCAGTCGATTCCCATCGCTGCGGGCAACGAGGGTGGCGGCGGGGTTGGTGTCGGCGCAGGGCTCGGAGCCGGCGTCGCTATGGGCCAGGCTATGGCCGAAGCGATCAAGCAGTCCTCTTCAGGCAGCCAGAGTGGCGGCGGTGCAGCACCCGCTGCGGCGAGCGCGACTCCGGGAACAAAATTCTGCAGCGAATGCGGAAAACAGATTCCGCGCTCCAGCAAATTCTGCCCGGAGTGCGGCAAACCACAAAGCTAGGTGACGCGAGCATGAGCGGCGTCGAATGGGTCATTGAGGCCTTCGGTTGCTCTTCGGAGTCGTTGCGCGACCTCCATGCCGTCGAAACTCTCTTTCATGGCATGATTCGCGGCATGAAGCTCCGGCCTGTCGGCGCCACCCAATGGCATCAGTTTCCCGGCACTGGCGGAATCACCGGCCTCTGTTTGCTCTCCGAATCGCACCTCGCCTGCCACACGTTTCCCGAGCACAATTCGCTTTGCCTGAATCTTTTCTGCTGCGTCCCACGGTCTGAATGGAATTTTGAAGCCGCCCTCCAACAGTTGTTTAATGCCAGTTCGGTTTCCGTGCGGCGCTTGGCGCGTCCTTACGAACTATCCCGCCAACAAGCAGCGAGCGATTAGTGTGAGCGCACTCTTGCCCCAGCGAAAGAGCGGCCGCGCATGAGCCAGCCCGTTTCGAATTGCCCCAACTGTGGCGCGAAGATCGTGTTTCAGTGGTCCAGCAGCGTGCAGACCGTTTGCCAATACTGCAAAAGCATTCTGGTACGCACCGATGTCGATTTGCAGAAAGTCGGCCAGGTCGCGGATCTGCCTCCCGACACTTCGCCGATTCAGCTGAACACGGAAGGTATTTACAACAAAAAAGCTTTCGTCGTGATCGGCCGCATTCTCTACGAGTACGACCAGGGCGGCTGGAACGAATGGCACATCGTAATGAATGGTGGCGTCAGCGCCTGGCTCTCCGACGCGCAAAACGAATACGCTGTTTCCTTTGCTGCCAACGCGCCGAACCTTCCCGGCGCCAATCAGTTGCGGGTCGGCCAAAGTTTCACGTGGAACAATCAGGTTTATACGCTCAGTGTGATCACTCCGGCCCATTATCGCGGCGTGGAAGGCGAACTCCCATTTCAATATTGGGACAAGACCAACGTCACCTTCGCCGACTTTCGCACGCAAACCGGAAAATTCGCCACGCTCGACTACAGCGATCCGCAGCCCGCTCTCTACCTCGGTGAATTTGTGGAGTTCGACGACCTGAAGCTCAAAAATCTTCGCAGTTTTGAGGGTTGGTGATGAGCACCGGCAGCCAGACTCCGCCGCTTCCCGGGCCGCCTAAGCCGCAGGTCAAGGCGATGAACTGCCCCAGTTGCGGCGCCGCGATTGTGCTGCGCTCTTTGGGCCACGCCGAAACAGTGGTTTGTGCCAGTTGCCACTCGATTCTCGACGCCAAAGATCCCAATCTTCAGGTCCTGCAAAAATTTGAGGCCGCCACGAGCGAAGTGCCTCCGATGATTCCGCTGGGCACCCGCGGCAAACTCAAGGGCACCGACTACGAAGTCATCGGCTTTCAACGCCGCAGTATCAAAGTCGAAGGCGTTCGCTACGACTGGCACGAGTACGTCCTCTTCAATCCCTACAAACCAATTCGCTATCTCAGCGAATACCAAGGCCATTGGAACGACATTACCGTTTGCAAGGAATTGCCGACGGCGTCTTTCGGCACGGTGGTCTATCTTGGCGAAGTCTACAAACATTTCCAATCTTCAGACGCAAACACGAATTTTGTCCTGGGCGAGTTTCCGTGGCAGGTTCGTGTCGGCGAACACGCGGCCGTAACTGAATACATCAAGCCGCCGCGCGTCCTGGCCTCGGAAAAAACCGCCAACGAAGTGACGTGGTCTCTAGGCGAGTACATCTACGGCTCCGAAATCTGGAAAGCCTTCAATCTCCCCGGCTCTGCCCCCGAAGCGATCGGCGTTTACGAAAACCAGCCTTCTCCGACCAGCACCAACGTCAAAGCCATCTGGGGCACTTTCGCCGCCTTTGCCATTCTGCTTTTCGTCATGGTGGCTGGATTCGACGTCGCCTCGCCCAAAGCCGTCGCGTTCGAATCGAGCTACGTCTTTACTTCCAGCGCCTCTGCCGATCCGAAAGGAGAAGCTTCCTTCGTCACAGACATCTTCAATCTCGAAGGCCGCACCTCCAACGTGAAGGTCAGCACCAGCGCCGCCGTCGATAACTCCTGGATCTATCTGAACTACGCGCTCATCAACCAGGACACTGGCCAGGCTTGGGACTTCGGACGCGAAGTGAGCTACTACCACGGCTACGACAGCGACGGCTCCTGGACCGAAGGCAGCAATCACGACAGCGTGATCATTCCCAGCGTTCCCTCTGGTCATTACTATTTGCGCATCGAACCGGAAGGCGATGCTCGCCACCCAACGATTCCCTATTCCGTCGAGGTCCAGCGCGACGTTCCCGTCTTCGGCTTTTTTGGCCTCGCCTTTCTGGCCCTGTTGATTCCGGCAATTGCCATTACCTGGAAATCCATGAGCTTCGAACGCGCGCGCTGGGCAGAGAGCGATCATCCACCCATTCAAATTGGCAACTCGGACGACTAGCGGGAGGACAGGAATGTTTCGAAAACTCTATCTTCTTTATGGCCTGCTGATTCTAGCCAGCACGGCCTACGCTCAGTACAGCGGCCGCAGCCTCGACCGCATCAATGAACTGAAAAACGTTCCGAAGTCCGTTCGCGATAATCCCGGTTCCTATCGCTCGGTTTACATGTTCTATCACCACTATTCTGGAGGGAAATAAGATGAACCCTGGTCCGCTCGGCAATATCGTCGCTGCTCTGGTGTTCGCGTTTTTGGGCATTCTCATCTTCGTCATCGCCTTCGTGGTGATGGACAAGCTCACGCCCTACCATCTCTGGAAAGAAATCGTGCAGGAGCACAACATGGCCCTCGCCATTCTGGTCGGCGCCATGTCGCTCGGCATTTGCATCATCATTGCTGCCGCAATCCATTAGCCGCCGCGAGGGAACATGGGGATCTTGCTTTTCATCTCGGTGCTGCTGGTTGCCGCTTGCGGCCTGATCTACGAGCTTGTCGCCGGTACGCTGGCTAGCTATCTCGTCGGCGACAGTGTCTTCCAGTTCTCAACGGTCATCGGCACCTATCTCTTCGCCATGGGCATCGGCAGTGCGCTTTCGCGCTACCTGAATCGCGGCCTGGTCTATCGCTTCGTGTGGATCGAGTTGCTGTTGGCCGTGATTGGCGGATTTTCTTCTGCGGCGTTGATGTGGGCTTTCGCGTTTACGCGAGGCTTCGAACTGATTCTCTACGCGCTGGTCATCGTAATGGGCGTGCTCGTCGGTCTGGAAATTCCCCTGCTTATGCGCATCGTCAAAGATCGCTACCAATTTCGCGACGTCATCGCCCATGTGCTCACGTTTGACTATCTCGGTGCGCTCGGCGCCTCCCTGCTATTTCCCATCCTGCTGGTGCCGCGGCTTGGTCTCGTCCGCTCCGCCATGCTCTTTGGTCTAGTTAACGCCGGCGTCGCGCTTTGGACCACCTTCCTCTTTGCCAATCAGTTGTCCGCCAAGAACACGCTACGCATCGCCTCCGCCGTCGTCATTCTCGGGCTCGGCGCCGGCATGGCCGAAGCGCGGCACATCACGATGACCGCCGAAGACAACATCTACGCCGACGACATCATCTTCGCGCGCGACACCCGCTACCAGCATCTCGTGCTCACCCGCTTCAAAGACGATCTCCGCCTCTTCCTCAACAGTCACCTGCAGTTCAGTTCGCGCGACGAATATCGCTATCATGAAGCGCTCATCCATCCCGGTTTGGCCAGCATTCCCGCTCCTCGCCGCGTTCTCGTTCTCGGCGGCGGCGATGGTCTGGCCGTCCGCGAAATTCTCAAGTACCCCCAAATCGAAAGCGTCACGCTCGTCGACCTCGATCCCGAAATGACCAAACTTTTCTCCTCCCACACCTTGCTCACCGCCCTCAACAAAAATTCACTGACTTCCCCGCGCGTCCACGTCATCAATGGCGACGCTTTCCTCTGGGTCGATTCGAACACCGACAACTTCGATTTCATCGTCATCGACTTTCCCGATCCCACCAACTACTCGCTTGGCAAGCTCTACACCACCGCGTTCTATCGCGCCGTCGCTCGCCATCTCAGCGCGCAAGGCATGCTGGTCGTGCAGAGCACCTCCCCGATGTTCGCGCGCGACTCTTTCTGGTGCATCGCTGAAACGATCAAACGTGTGGGGCTCAAAACATATCCGTATCACGTCTACGTGCCTTCCTTCGGCGAATGGGGCTTTGTCCTGGCCTCGACCCACGACTACACCGCACCCACGGCGCTCCCAAGCGGCCTTCGTTTCGTCAGTGTCGCCACGATTCCCACGCTCTTCCAATTCCCGCCCGACATGTCTCCGCTCCCATCTCCTGCCAACCAACTCAACAGCCAGGTCCTCGTCCGCATGTACGAGAACGACTGGAAGGACATCAGTCATTGAAGGTTGGCCGTCGCAAATTCCTCGGCACAGGCAGCGCCGCTCTCGTTGGCCTTTCTCTCAAAACCGATCCGCCCATTGCTGGCTCCTTTGTTAACGATTCCTTTCAAATTGGCCACTTGCTGCGCGATCATGCCTCGTTCCCTCCGCCCAAGCACAGTGAAAAATTTCCCGTCGTCATCGTGGGCGGCGGGATTGCGGGACTCAGCGCCGCGTGGCGCTTGCGCAAGCGCGGCTTCACCGATTTCGTTCTCCTGGAAATGAATCCGCAGGCCGGCGGCAACGCCCGCTGGGGCGAAAACGAGATCACCGCGTATCCGTGGGCCGCCCACTACGTTCCGGTGCCCGGTCCTAAAGCCGTCTTTGTCCGCGAACTCTTCGAAGACCTGGGCGTTCTGAAAAATGGTGAATGGGACGAACGTTATCTCTGCTTCGCGCCGCAAGAACGGCTCTTTCTTTACGGCCGCTGGCAAGATGGCATCGAACCGGCCGTCGGCCTAAGACAAAGCGACCGCGACCAATTCCAGCGTCTCGAAGATCTCTTCACCAAATTCCGCGCCACCGGCGAATTTACGATTCCCCTCGAACTCGGCCGTTCCTCGCATTTCGCCGATCTCGATCGGCTCTCCTTTTCCGATTGGCTCCAACAGCAAGGCGTCGACTCGCGTCTCGTCACCTGGTACATGAACTATGCCTGCCGCGACGATTACGGCGCGCTCGCGAAAGACACTTCGGCCTGGGCCGGTATCCATTACTTCTGCTCCCGCGAGGTCGAAGAAAAAGGTCCCCTCACCTGGCCCGAGGGCAACGGCTGGATTACGCGACGCCTTCTCGAACGCGTAGGCGATCGCGTTCGCACCGATCAAATGGTTCATCGCATCGCGGAAACGAAACGCGGCGTCAGCGTTTTCTCTGGTGACACCGAATTTCAGTGCGATTTCGTCATCTTCGCCGCGCCCACCTTTCTCGCGCCTTACCTCCTCGAAAACTTCCCTCACCTTAATGACTTTAGCTATTCCCCTTGGCTCACCGCCAATCTCACCCTTGAACGCCTCCCCAACTCTCGCGGCGCCGAGCCTACCTGGGACACGGTCTTCCTCGACTCGCCTACCCTCGGCTATGTCGACGCCACGCACCAAAGCCTCCGCACCCACATCGACCGCACCGTCTGGACCTTTTATTGGGCGCTCGTGGACCGCCCGCCAGCGCAAAATCGCCAGCTTCTCCTCCAAAAGGATTGGGCGTACTGGAAAGAGGCCATCCTCCACGATCTCGAACGCGTGCACTCCGACATTCGCCAGTGCGTTTCCCGTATCGACATTATGCGCATGGGTCACGCTATGATTCGCCCCGCCGTCGGCTCGGTCTTTTCGGAAAAGCGTCGCCGATTAGCCCAACGCAAAGGCCGCATCCTTTTCGCCAATTCCGACCTCAGCAGCATCTCCATTTTGGAGGAGGCCCAATACCACGGCGTTCTCGCTGCCCAAGCCGCCCTCGAACAGCTTCATGGCAAGCGTTGACGCTTTTTACCGGCGAGCCGTGGCCAGATCTGGAATAAACTTTCTACATCCGAGGTCTCTGCGCACGCGTACTATAGATACAGGTCAGGCAGCGGCTCTAGCCGGCTTCGACCCATCGGAAAAAAGAATGCTGATTCGACGCAAACCCGATTTGACCCACGCGGACATCACGCCCAAACAGGTCTATTTCAATCGTCGCAAATTCCTGCAGGCGATGGGCTTGGCTGGTGTCACGGCGGTCGCGGGCAAACAACTCCTTGATTTAGCTGTTCCGCGACCGAAAATCTATGCGGCTGGAAAATTTCCCAACTTAGTCAAAAGCCCCTTCAGCACCAGCGAAAAGGAAACCTCCCTCGAAGACGTATCGCACTACAACAACTTCTACGAATTTGGCATCGACAAAGACCAGCCCGCCAAAAACGCAACAAAATTCCGCACCTCACCCTGGTCTGTTTCCGTCGAAGGCGAAGTCAAAACCAAGCGCAAGCTCTCGATGGACGAAATCCTCAAGCTCGCTCCTCTCGAAGAGCGCATCTATCGCCACCGCTGTGTCGAGGGCTGGTCTATCGTCGTTCCCTGGATCGGTTTTTCCTTCAGCGCCATCGTCAATTTGGTCCAGCCGACAGAGAAAGCTAAATTCGTCGCCTTCGAATCGCTCTACGACCCCGGCCAAATGCCCGAAGGCCGCTTCGCCGGCATCGAACTTCCTTATATCGAAGGTCTCCGCCTCGACGAAGCCATGAATCCGCTCACGCTCCTCTGCGTCGGCATGTACGGCGATTCGCTTCCCAATCAGGATGGCGCGCCGGTTCGCCTCGTCATTCCCTGGAAGTACGGCTTCAAAAGCATTAAATCGCTTATCAAAATTAAATTTGTAGGAAAGCAGCCGGACACCACCTGGAACCTCGCCAACGCCCACGAATACGGTTTCTACTCCAACGTGAATCCCAACGTTGACCATCCCCGCTGGTCGCAGGCCAGCGAACGCCGTCTTGGCGACATCTTCCGCCGCAAAACTCTCATGTTCAACGGCTACGCCGATCAGGTCGCCAGCCTCTACAACGGCATGGACCTGAAAAAATACTACTGAGGCTTTGCGCGCCGCGTGCCTTCCTTCTTAGCTAACAAATGGACCAAAGTTCCGGTCTTCCTGCTTTGCCTCACGCCCTGGGGCATCCTCCTCTGGCAAGCGCTCACCGGCAATCTCGGCCCGGATCCCGTCGCCACGCTCCAGCACACCACCGGCGACTGGACTCTGCGCTTTCTGGTCATCACGCTTTCCATTACTCCCTTGCGCAAACTGCTCCATCTTCCCGAACTCATTCGCTTTCGCCGCATGCTCGGCCTCTTCGCCTTCTTCTATGCTTGTTGCCATTTCATGGTCTATCTCGGCCCTGACCAGAATTTCAGCCTTACCGCGATGCTCAAAGATGTCGGCAAACGCCCATTTATCACTGTCGGCTTCACCGCCCTGGTCCTGATGATTCCGCTGGCGCTGACCTCAACGGCAGGCTGGATTCGCCGGCTCGGCGGACGCCGCTGGCAAATGCTTCATCGCTTGATCTACATCAGCGCCATTTGTGGCGTGATTCACTACCTATGGCTGGTCAAATCCGCGATCTATCGTCCGGTCGCGTA
>Ga0335080_10003509_pt1 | contig 15857 bp, 15 predicted proteins | sample Lox_Sample_34_FD_206720 | JGI IMG/M metagenome (GOLD analysis project Ga0335080, IMG submission 206720) | Soil microbial communities from Loxahatchee National Wildlife Refuge, Florida, United States - Lox_Sample_3.4 | ecosystem: Environmental > Terrestrial > Soil > Wetlands | place: USA...
CGCGTCGCTCGCGAGTCAGGCGTGCATGTCGCGCACGGCGCTCGCGACGCGCTTCCGGGCGCTCCTCGGCACGTCCGTGCACGCGTATCTCGCGAGCGTGCGCATGCGCGCGGCGGCGCTCCTGCTCGAGGACCCGAAGCGGCCGAAGCTCGCGCGCGTTGCGGCGGAGGTCGGCTACGGCTCCGAGGCCGCGTTCAGCCGCGCGTTCCTGCGCGAAATGGGCGTCGCGCCCACGACGCTGCGCCCCGCTCGCGCCGCGAAAACGCCGGCTGAACGCTCGGCATAGAGATCGGAACGGCGCGTACTGGCGGCCCTTCCGGCGCCGGGGCACACAGCTCCGGGGGAAGAGATGGAAGTCTGTACGGTCACTCAGGATGCGTTCTTCGCCGCGCCGCCCCGCGACGTGTTTCGCATCTTCACGGACGCGCGCTGCCACAGCGCGATGTCGGGAGGTGAGCACGCCGAGATCGACGCGCGCGTGGGCGGCAAGTTCTCGGGCTTCGAAGGCGCGGTGACTGCGACGTTCCGCGAGCTCGTGCCCGAGCGGCGCATCGTGCAGCTGTGGCGCGACACCGATTGGACGCCCGGCCACTACGCGCAGCTCGAGCTGCAGTTCGCGGCGGTGAACCAGGGCCGCGGCACGCACGTGCACTTGGTGCTCGCAGGCGTGCCCGCCGGCCGCGCGGCACAGACCGCGAACGGCTGGCGCGACTTCTACTGGGTGCCGATCGCCGAGTTCCTGCGCGACGCGACCGTGCGCCCCGCGCGCCGCTACTTCCTCGAGTTCAAGAAGCGCGCGAACCTGGGCGTGATCGACGAGGTGTTCGCGGAGAACAGCGTGAGTCACATGCTGGGCCGCGGGCCGCTGACGGGCCGCGAGCCGCAGAAGACGCTGGGCAAGCTGGTCTTCCAGGCGTTCGAAGACATCGAGATCGAGGTCGAGGACCAGATCGTCGAGGGCGATCGCGTGGTCGAGCGGCACCGCTCGACCGGCGTGCACCGCGGCGAATTCATGGGCATCGCGGCGACGGGGCGGCGCGTGTCCTGGACGGGCAACCACATCTACCGCATCGCGGAGGGGCGCATCGCGGAGGCGTGGTCGGAGGTCAGTCTGTACGACCTCCTGGCTCAGCTCACGGCGACCATCTAGGCCCATGGCCGACTCACTGCACGAGATCACGATCGCGGCGCCGGTGAGGAAGGTCTACGAGGCCTGGACGACGCAGATGGGGATCGCGTCGTGGTGGACCGCCGACTGCGAGCTTGGGGACGGACCGGGCGACGTGAACGTGTTCAGCTTTCACGGCCGCTCGGTCCTGTTCCACTTCCACGTGGACGCGCAGGTCTCGCCGCTGCGCGTGCAGTGGACGGGCATCGCGGGCCCGAAGATGCCCGAGGAATGGATCGGCACCACGATCGACCTGCAGCTCGTCTCGGAAGCCGAGGGGACGCGCGTGCGCTTCGCCCACCGCGACTGGCGCTCGTCCGAAGGCGCGTTCCGCGCCTGCAACACGACGTGGGGCGCGCTCATGTACCGGCTGCGCGACGCGTGCGAAGGCAGGAACCCGGGTCCGCTCTTCCGTTAGACTGCCGAGCGGAGGAGACCCACGGTGGATTTCGGAATCGCACTCGCGACCACGACCGACAGCTGGCGCGCGGTGAAGCGCGCCGAGGCGCTCGGCTTCACGCACGCCTGGTTCTACGACACGCAGCTGCTCAACCCCGACGTGTTCGTCGGCATGGCGCTTGCCGCCCGCGAGACCAAGCGCATCCGGCTCGGCACCGGCGTGCTGATCCCGTCGAACCGCATCGCACCCGTGGCCGCGAACGGGCTCGCCACGCTGGCGAAGCTGGCGCCGGGCCGCATCGACTTCGGCATCGGCACCGGCTTCACGGCCCGCCGCACGATGGGGCAGGGTGCGGTCAAGCTCGGCGAAATGGAGCGCTACGTGAACGTGGTGCAGGCCATGCTGCGGGGTGACACCGTAGAGTGTCAGCTGGACGATGGCCCGCACAAGGTGCGCTTCCTGAACCCCGATCTGGGGCTCATCGACATCTCGCAGCCGATTCCGCTGCACGTCTCTGCGTTCGGTCCGAAGGCGCGCGCGCTCACCGCGAAGCTGGGCGCCGCATGGCTGATGTTCGCGGGCGGCGTCGACGCCGCCGTAGGCGCGCTGCGCGGCATGCAGGAGACCTGGCGTGCGGAGCGTGGCACTGCGCCGCTCTACAGCACGCTCTTCACGCTGGGCTGCGTGCTGCGCAAGGGCGAGAGCCCGACGAGCGAGCGCGCGCTCGCGCAGGGCGCGACCCTCGCCGCGGCGTTCCTGCACGACCTGGTCGAACGCGGCTCGCTGGGCGAGGTGATGGGCGCTCTGCCGCCGTTCGTGGCGCAGGCCGCCGAGGGCTACCGCAAGCTGTACGAGAGCTACAAGCCCGACGACGCGAAGTACCTGACCCTGCACCGCGGGCACTTGATGTTCCTGCGCCCCGACGAGAAGCCGCTCTTCACCCGCGAGATCATGGAGGCGTTCACGTTCACCGCGACGATGCCCGTGCTCCGCGAGCGTGTCGCCGCGCTGCGAGACGCGGGCTACTCGCAGCTGGCGGTGCAGCTCGTGGAGGGCCACGAGGACGCCCTCGACGACTGGGCCGAGGTGCTGCGCCCGTTCGGCCTGCGTCCGCACGTGTCGCGCGCGAAGCCCGCCGCGGCGAAGAAGGGCAAGAAGGCCGCGCCCAAGCGCTCGCCGAAGACGCGCCGCCGCAAGCGCTGAAGCTTCGCGCGCGGGATTCGGCTACGTTCCGCCGCCCATGCGGGCCATCGTCACGGGCGGAGCCGGGTTCATCGGGAGTCACGTCGCTGCGGCGCTCCTCGCCGCCGACTGGGAAGTCGAGGTCATCGACGACCTGTCGAGCGGGCGGGAGCGCATGGTGCCCGCGGGCGCGGCGCTCCGGCGCGTGGACATCCGCGACGCGGACGCCGTCCGGCGCGTGTTCGAGTCGTTTCGGCCCGATGTCGTGTCGCACCACGCCGCGCAGGCGAGCGTGTCGGTCAGTGCGCGCGAGCCGATCCTCGACGCGCAGGTGAACGTGCTCGGCACGATCAACCTGTTGTCCGCCAGCGTGGCCGCGGGCGCGAGCCGCTTCGTGTTCGCCAGCACGGGCGGCGCGATCTACGGCGAAGTCCCCGCGGGCAAGCGCGCGGGGCTCGACACGCGGCCCGCGCCGGCGAGCCCGTATGCGTGCGCGAAGCTCGCCGGCGAGGCGTACCTGGAGTCGTACCGCGCGCTGCACGGGCTCTCCTACACCATTCTGCGTTATGCGAACGTGTACGGGCCGGCGCAGAATCCGCACGGCGAAGCGGGCGTGGTGGCGATCTTCGCGCAGCGCCTGTTGCGCGACCAGCCGATCTCGGTGTTCGCGCGCGCGAAGGCCGGCGACGACGGCTGCGTGCGCGACTACGTGTACGTGGACGACGTGGTCGACTGGAACCTGCGCGCGATCCGCGGCGCGGTCACTGCGCCCATCTCGAACGTCGCCACGGGCGTGGGCACCACGACGCGCGAGCTCGCCGAGGCGATGAAGGCCGCGGCGAAGAGCCGCTCCGAGATCGGCTTCGCCGGCCCGCGCACCGGCGACCTCGAGCGCTCCGTGCTCGAGCCCGAGCGCGACGGCCGCGCGCCCGTGCCGCTCGACGTGGGCCTGCGCCGCACGCTCGACTGGTTCCGCGAACACCGCGACGGCTGAGCCCCGATTCCTTCCGGCCCCGCCGTTCGTCTAGTCTCCGAACGACTGGAGAGGAGACGCCGATGGCCGATTCCGCGTTCGGGGTGCAGAAGGACGTGCGCGCGCCCTGGCGCGCCTATCTCGACGAGCTCGCGCCGCTGCGCCCCGACCTGCACCGCTACTGCGTGCGCCTCACCGGGAACGCGTGGGAGGGCGAGGACCTGGTGCAGGAAGCGCTGCTCCGCGCGTTCACGCAGCTCGGCAAGCTGGACGCGGACCTGGCCAAGCTCGACCACCCGCGCGCGTATCTCGCGCGCACGGCCACTCGGCTCTGGATCGACGCGCAGCGGCGCCGCGCGCGCGAGCGCGAGATCCTCGCGGGCGAAGCGAAGGCGGCCGAGCGCGCGGAGCGGCCCGCCGATCCGACGCGCGCGGTCGAGGTGCGCGACGCTGCGGGCGAGCTGCTCGTGCGGCTCGCGCCGCGCGAGCGCGCAGCGCTGCTCATGAAGGACGTGCTCGACCTGTCGCTCGAGGAAGCGGCGGCGATCCTGCAGACGAGCGTCGCTGCGGTGAAGTCCGCACTGCAGCGCGGGCGCGGCCGCCTGGCCGACGCGGAGCGCAGCACGCCGCCCGTGGGGCCGCTGCCGTCGCGCGCGCTCGTCGAGCGTTTCCTCGCCGCGCTCGTGGCGAAGGACCTGCCCGCGCTGCAGGCGATCTGCTCGGCCGACCTGTCGGTCGAGCTCGTCGGCGGCGCGGAAATGGACGGCTTCGAGCGCGCGCGCCCGTTCTTCGAACACGCCCACTTCGTGCTGCCCGCGCTGGGCTTCGGCGCGAATCCGCGCTGGGAGCTCGCGGAGTATCTGGGCGAGGCGGTCGTGCTGGGCTTTCGTACACTCGATGGTGTAGAGGGCCTGAACGAGATTCACCGCCTGGAAGAAGAGGCCGGCCGGCTCGTGCGGGTCCGCTGCTACTGCTTCTGCCCGGACACCTTGCGGGTGGTGGGGGAGCACCTGGGTCTGCCCGCGCTGCGCAAGGCGTACCGCAGCCCTTGAGCGGGGTCCCGTCAGTCCAAGAGCGCGAACGTCGCCACGGGCTCGGCGATCCCCTTCAGCGCCGCGGGAGGCAGGGCGCGGAGCTGGAAGCGTGGGTCGAGCGCCTGCTTCGCCGCTGCGGTGACGAGCACGTCGACGCCGTGCTCGCGCGTCAGGGCCTGCACGCGCGCCGCGACGCTGACCACGTTCCCCACCACGGTGAACTGCATGAGCTCGGAGCTCCCGACCAGCCCCGCGATGCCCGTGCCGCGGTGCACGCCGACGCCGAGTGCGAGCTTCGGCAGGCCCGACGCCGCGAGCTCGTCGTTGTAGGCCGCGAGCTCGCGGCGCATGGCGAGCGCCGCGGCGACGGCGTCGTTGGTCTGCCAGGGATTGCTCTCGAGCGCGCCGAAGAGCGCGAGGATGCCGTCACCGATCAGTGTCGAGATGTGCCCCTGGTGCGCCGTGATCGCGCGGCTCATCCGCTCGAAGTAGCCGTTCAGGACGCGCACGAGGGCCGACGGGTCGAGGCTCTGCGACAGCGGCGTGAACGCGACGAGGTCGGCGAAGAGCACCGTCACTTCCTTGCGTTCGCCACTCGTCGGCACGCCGCTCGCGATCACGCGCTCCACGAGCTCCATCGGCGCGAAGCGCGCGAACGCGTGCTCCAGGCGCTCGAGCTCGGCCGAGGCGGCGGCGAGCCTCGTGCGCGCGCGGCCGGTGGAGCGCTGCGCGCGCAGCCACAGCAGCGCAAAGCCGACCGCGAGCGCCGCGAGCAGGAGGCCGAGCGCGGCGCTCATTCGAGCTCGGTCACCGCGCCCAGCCTGCACACGGCGTTGGCGAGCGCCGCGATCGCGATGGCTTCCACCGTGCGCTCGCTGCCGAAACGCGCGACCAGCGCGCCCGTGCGCTGCTGCAGCTGCACGGGGCGACCGCGGATCGTGCCGCGCGCGAATGGCACGAGCTCGGCCTCGAGCTCGTCGAGGTCGGGCGAGCCCAGGTGCGTGAGCACGGTCTCGATCCGGCCGTCGTCGAACCCGTTCGCGTGCAGGAGCTCGCCGGCTTCGCGCTCGGAGCGCGAGCAGTCGAGGCCGCGCGCGACCACCGCGAAGATCAGCCCCTTCGCGCGCGCGCCGAGTACCGAGGACTCGAACGCGCCCGCGAGCGTCTCGTGGAGCTTCCGTGCCGCCGTCGTGCCGCGGAACGCGCGCGCGACGAACCCCCACGGCACGGGCGCGGCCGGCGCCTCGAGCGCGCCGCTGCGCTCGCGCGCGCGCCGGATGAGCTGGTTCATGCGCCTGCGCATGAGCGGCGCGACCCAGCGGATCATGCGCGAGTTGCCGAGCCGCTCGGCCGGCCCGAAGGGGATGGCGCTCACGGTCATGAGCCGGTTCATGTACACGGACTGCACCGCGAAGAACGCGATCTCGAGGATCTCTTCGCGCGTGAAGCCCGCTGCCACGAGCGCCAGCACGTCGGAGCTCTGCACGCGGGGCGCGGCGCGCGACAGCCGGCGCGAGAAGTCGAGCGCCGCCTTCGAGCGCGGGTCGATCTCGGCGTCGAGGAAGTTCTGCTCGAGCTTCCCGATCTGCTTCTCGCTCATCCCGTACACCCGCATCATCATGCGTGTGATGCCGAAGCAGTAGCGGCACGAGTTGTCCTGACTCACGACCAGCCCGATCAGCTCGGCGAGCTCGGTCGGGATCGAGAGCGGCGGCGCGCCGAACAGGCTCGTGTCGGTCATCGAGCGCACCACCCAGGGCACGGACGCCAGGTAGGGGACGGACGTCGGTAGCGTGCCGAACCTGCGCCGCACCTCGGCCTCGAGCTCGGGGCGGCGCAGCGGCTCGAGGACGCAGGCATCCCATTCGACGTCGGCGAGCGCGTGCGCAGCCATGCGGGGAGGCTAGCGCGGTTTGACGCGCGCGCGCGAGCACGCCACGATGCGCGCGTGCCGGTCGACGTCTCCACCCTGGTGCCGTATCGCACGCCCGTCTACGACAACCGCCGCTGGGCGAGCTTCCAGCCGCGCAAGGGCGACATCTTCGTGTGTACCCCGCCGAAGTGCGGCACCACGTGGACGCAGTCCATCATCGCGAGCCTGATGTGGCCCGACGGTCCGGCGCCGGCGCCCGTGATGGCGCTGTCGCCGTGGCTCGAGTTCGAAGTCGCGCCGATCGAGGCCGTGAACGCGGCGCTCGAGGCGCAGACGCACCGCCGCTTCATGAAGAGTCACACGCCCGCCGACGGCATTCCCTTCTTCGACGACGCGAAGTACCTCGTCGTCGGGCGCGACGGCCGCGACGCCTTCATGTCGCTCTGCAACCACGTCGAGCGCTTCAAGCTGGTGGAGCAGATGAACGAGCGCGCCGCGGCCGACGGCGTGCCGCCCATGCCCGCGTGGAACGGCGACCTCCACGGCTTCTTCCAGTACTGGCTCTCCGAGCCCATGCACTTCGGCCACCTGGGCAGCTTCTGGAAGCTGCGCGGCGATCCGCGCGTCCTGCTCGTGCACTACCACGACTTGAAGCAGGACCTCGCCGGCGAGATGCGGCGCATCGCAGCGTTCCTGGGCATCGACGTGCCCGCGCGCGCGTGGCCCGCGGTGGTCGAGCGCTGCACGTTCGAAGGCATGCGCGCGCGCGACGCGGAGATCGGCTCGTTCGACTTCGCGTTCGAAGGCGGCGCGAAGGGCTTCTTGTTCAAGGGCACGAACGGCCGCTGGCGCGACGTGCTGACGGCCGACGAGCTCGAGGCGTACCGCGCGCACGCGGCGAAGTGGGTGCCGGCCGACGCCGCGGCGTGGATCGAGGGCGGGCGCGCGCGCTTCCCGGCGGAGGGCATCGCCCATCGCTGAGCCGGCCGAGCTCGACACGCCGCGCCTGCGCCTGCGCGCCTGGCGCGACGCCGACCTCGCGCCGTTCGCGGCGCTGAACGCCGACCCGGCCGCGATGGAGTTCCTCCCGTCGGTGCTCGCGCGTGAAGAGAGCGACGCATTCGCGGCGCGCATCCGCCGTGGGCTGGCGGAGCGCGGCTGGGGGCTGTGGGCCGTGGAGGTGCGCGGCGGCGCGCCGTTCGCGGGCTACGTGGGGCTGGAGATCCCCGGCGCCGACCTGCCGGTGTCGCCGTGTGTGGAGGTCGGCTGGCGCCTGGCGGTCGAGCACTGGGGGCGCGGCTACGCGACGGAGGCGGCGCGCGCGGCGCTCGAGCACGGCTTCGGTGCGCTGGGCCTACACGAGATCGTGTCGTTCACGTCGACGGGCAATCGCCGCTCGCGCGCGGTGATGGAGCGGCTCGGCATGCGGCCGGCCGGAACGTTCGAGCACCCCCGGCTGCCGGCCGGCAGCCCGCTGCGGCCGCACGTGGTGTACCGGCTCGCGCGCCGCTAGACGCTCGCGAGGAAGCCGAGCACGGCGTCGAAGCTCGCGGGGGCCGAGATCGCCGACAGGTGGTCGGCGTCGGGGATGCGCGCCACGCGCGCGCCGGGAATCAGCGCGGCGAGCCCGGCGACGTCGCCCGCGAGCTCGTCCTTCGTGCCGGCCCACACGAGCGCGGGCACCTGCAGCTTCGCGAGCGCCTCGCGGTCCGGCCCCTTCGGGCGTGAACCGCGGCGGACCGCCGCGAGCGCCGCGAGGTCGTTGCCGCGCGAAACGGCGAACTCGCGGAAGGCGCGGCCGACGGGGCTCGTCACCTTCGAAGGATCGGGCGCTTCGAGCGCGGCGATGATCGCGTCGTTCTCCGGCAGGCCCGCGAGCACGTTCGCGCCGACACCGCCGAGGATCACCGAGCGCAGCCGCGACGGGCGCCGTTCCAGGAAGTGCAGCGAGATGCGTGCGCCCATCGAGTAGCCGAACAGATCGACCGTTCGCGCGTTCGCGTAGCGGAGGATCTCGTCGAGGTCGGCGGCGAACAGGTCGAGCGAGTAGGCCGCCGGGTCGTGCGGCTTCTCGCTCCGGCCGTGGCCGCGGCAGTCGACGCGCACGGTGCGGCGCTTCGCCTCGCGCAGCCGTTTGGTCCAGCCCGTCGCGACCCAGTTGTCCTCGGCGCTCGACGAGAAGCCGTGCACGAGCAGCACCGTGGGCCAGCTCGGATCGCCGTCCTGTTCGAAGTGGAGCCAGAGACCGTTCGAGCGCACCGTCGGCATTTCGTCCTCCTAGACCGCGCCCACGCCGGTGAGCCCGCCGTCGACGACGAGCGACTGGCCGGTCACGTAGCTCGACTCGCCCGACAGGAGGAAGAGCGCGGCGTAGGCGACCTCCCAACCTGTGCCCTGGCGGCCGAGCGGCACGGGCGTGCGGGCGCGGCCGGGCCGGCCGCGCGTGGCGACCCGGCCGAGCGGCGTGTCGATCAGGCCGGGCAGCAACACATTTGCGCGTACCCCGGCGCGCGAGCCCTCGAGCGCGACGTGGCGCATGAGGCCGGCGAGCCCGGCCTTCGAAGCGTCGTACGACGGCGAGCGCGTGCCGGGCTGCAGCGACGCGACCGAGCTGATGAACACGATCGACGCGCCCGCGGACAGCCGCGGCAGCGCGGCGCGCACGACCAGGAAGTGCGCGCGCAGGTTCACCGAGAAGGCGCGGTCCCAGTCCTCCGGGCTCGTGCCGGCGAGCCGTGCGCCGGCGGCGATCCCCACGTTCAGGACCACGCCGTCGAGCCCGCCGAGCGCCTGCGCGGCTTCGGCGACGACGCGCTCGCAGCTCGCGGCGTCGCTCACGTCGCCGATGACCACGGCGCCGCGCGCGCCTTCCTTCTCGACGAGCGCGAGCGTCTCGCGGGCGGCCGCGGTGTCGACGTCCGCGCAGGCGACCGACGCCCCCTCGCGCGCGCACAAGACGGCGATTGCGCGGCCGTTGCCGATCGGCGCGTCGGGCTCCGCGCTCGGCCGCGTGCCCGCGCCGACCACGAGCACCTTGCGCCCGGCCAGGCGCCCGCGCCCCGGAGCCAGGCCGAGGGCCTCGGCGGAGGGCGGCGCAGGCGTGCGCTCGGGCCTTTGCGAGTCGCTCACGCCGCCATCATACCGCGCCGATCGACTAAGCTTCGCGCGTGGATCTCGAGTCGGTGGATCTCGTGCTCGGCACGACGCGCTCGGTGCGGCGCAAGCTCGACTTCGCGCGGCCGGTCGAGCCGGACACGCTCGAGGCGTGCATCGCCCTCGCCACGCAGGCGCCGACGGGCCGCAACGCGCAGGCTTGGCGTTTCCTCGTCCTCACCGAGCCCGAGAAGAAGCGCGCCGTCGCCGAGCTCTACCGCCGCGCGTTCGCGCACTACCGGGAGCTGCGCGCCGCCGACCCGCAGGCCGAGCCGCCGAGGCGCGCGTACCAGGAGCTCGCCGACCGCATGCACGAGATGCCGGCGCTGATCCTCGTGTGCGTCGAGGGCCGGCCCGAGGCGCTGTCCGTGGCGCAGCAAGTGGCGTTCTACGGCTCGGTGCTGCCCGCCGCGTGGTCGCTCATGCTGGCGCTGCGCTCGCGCGGGCTCGGCTCGACGTGGACCACGCTGCACCTCCTGCACGAGGAAGAGGCGGCGCGCGTGCTCGGCATCCCGGAAGGCGTCACGCAGACGGTGCTGCTTCCGGTCGGCTATCTGCGCGACGCCGTGCTGCGCCCCGCGCAGAGACTGGGCCCCGCCGAAGTGACTTACTGGAACGAGTGGGGCGTCAAGCGGCCCCGGTGACCAGGAACTGCGGCAGCACGAGCAGGAACGTGCCGTCGGCGAGTGACTGCTTCAAGTCGCGCACGAGCGCGTCGCGAGTCTTCTCGGCGAGCCGCCCCGACTCGCGCGCGTAGGACAGCATGTTGAACACGATCGGCGCCGTGAAGCCCTTCGTGTCGGCGGTCGCCAGCACCTTCAGCTTCACGTCGCGGAAGCCCGCCGCCAGAAACGCGCCGCGCAGCTTGCGGCCGATGAGCGGGGTGCGGTATGCGGGCGCGGCGGCGGCGAAGAGCTCGGCCATGCGCTCGGCGCCCAGCGGCTCGACCGCAAGGAGGCCCCAGTCGCTGTCGATCACGTGCGCGAGCCCGCCGGGCCGGAGCACGCGGCGGAACTCCGCCAGCGTGGCGGCGACGTCGGGCACGTACTCCATCACGTTCTTGCACACGAGCCGGTCCGCGAGCGCGCTCTCGAGCGGGAGCTTGTCGCCGTCGGTGCGGTGCCACTGGATCAGCGACTCGACCCCGTCGCGCTTCGCGCGGGCCGCCGCGCGCTCCAGGAAGAGCGGGTTCAGGTCGACCCCGTGCACGCGTCCCGTCGGCGCGACGCGGCGGGCGAGCTCGACCGCGAGTCCGCCCGGCCCGCAGCCGTAGTCCACTGCGACCTGGCCGGCCGCCAGCTCCGCGGGCTCGAGCAGCGGCGCGTTCTGCGGCCGCCACTCGAACATCTGCTCGTACGCGTCGAGCCGCTCGGGATCGATCTGCACCCAGTGGTCGCGGTAGTAGGTGGCTTCGTTCACGACGCCATTCTACGCGCCGCTAGCGGGGAGCGACGGCGTTGAAGAGGCGAGCGCGCCAGGTCGGGGGACGGCCCGCCACGGCGGCGCGGTCCTCGGCCGCGGCCACCGCGAGCGCGCCCTTCACCGCGAGCGAGCGCAGCGGCTCGGGCTCCCAGGGCCGCGCGGGCGGCGCGACGAGCGGCAGCCGGGTGCGCACGGTGTCTTCGCCCGCGATCAGCTCCGCGAGCGTGCGCCCCGCGAGGTTCGACGCCGCGACGCCCTCGCCGAAGTAGCCGCCGATCCACCCCTCCCCGCGCGCGCGGTCGAGCCCGACGCGTGGGCGAGTGTCGCGTGGCACGCCGAGCGCGCCACCCCAGCGGTGCGTGACGCGCGCGCCACGCAGCGGCGGCAAGAGCGAGCGGAGGATCTCCTCGAGCTCGGCGAAGAACGGGTGCGACGCAGGAAAGTGTCGCTGGATGCGCGAGCCGAAGTAGTAGCTGCCCATCCCCCCGAACGCGATGCGGCCGTCGGCGGTGCGCTGGCCGTACGTCGTCACGAGCCGCCCGTCGCCGAAGGTCTCGGCGTTGGCGAGTCCGATCTCCTTCCACACGGGCTCGGGCAGCGGCTCGGTCGCGATCATCCACGAGTGCATCGGCACGAGCGCGCGCCGCAGGCCTGGCAGCTCGGCGGTGTACGCCTCGGTGGCGCGCACGACGAGGGCCGCGCGCACCGAGCCGCGCGCGGTGCGGACCAGGCCGGGTTCGAACCGCTCGACGCGCGTGGCCTCGAAGATGCGCACGCCGAGGCGCTCCACGCACGAGGCGAGGCCGCGCGCGAGGCGGGCCGGGTGAAGGGCCGCGCAGTGCGGTGTGAACAGGCCGCCGAGCGCCCCGGGCAGGCGCACGTGCGCGTCGCACTCGTCCGGGCCGATCCAGCGGAAGTCCTCGCGCCCGAACACCGCCGCGAGCTCTTCCGTGCGCGAGCGCAGCAGGCTCACGTGCGCCGCCGTCGCGGCGATCCGCACCGAGCCGCCTTTGCGGTAGTGGCAGTCGATGCCCTCCGCGGACGCGGCGCGCCCCACCTCGTCGACGGCCGCGAACGCTTCGCGCTGCAGCGCGATGCCCGCCGCGCGCCGGTCGTCGCGGTGCAGCAGGGTCTCGATGCCCGCGAGCAGCCCCACGCACCAGCCGCCGTTGCGGCCCGACGCGCCATAGCCCGCGACCTCGGCCTCGAGGATGGCGATGCGCAGCCCGGGGCGCAGCTTCGCCAGGTAGTACGCCGTCCACAGCCCGGAGAAGCCCGCGCCTACGATCGCTACGTCGAACTCCGCGTCGCCATCGAGCGGCGCGCGCGGCACGACGGTCTCCGGCAGCGAATCGAACCAGAACGAGACGTCGCGGTAGCTCGAGTGAGTCGCGGTCACAGCTTGAACACGCGCACGGCGTTCTCGCGCAGGAACTTCGGCCAGACCGAGTCCTTGAACGGCACGTGCGGCATGTCGCCAAAGATGCGCTCGAGCGTGAGTCCCGCGGGGAAGTAGCCCGCGTACATGACCTTGTCGGCGCCGCGCGTGTTCGCGAAGTCGATGATCGCCTTCGGGTAGTGCTTCGGCGCGAACGCGCTGGTCGAGTAGTACAGGTTCGGCCACTTCAGCATCAGCTTCACCGCCAGGTCGCACCACGGCTCGGCGCCGTGGCGCATCACGAAGCGCAGCTCGGGGAAGAACCAGCAGATCTCGTCGAGCTGCTCGACGTGCTGCGCGGCCATGGGAATGCGCGGGCCGGGCACGCCGATGCAGCAGTTGAAGGGCAGGTCGAGCTCGACGCACTTGGCGAAGATCGGGTACCACTCGCGGTCGCCGATCGGGATCTGCGGGAAGTTGCCGCACGGGAACGCAGACACCGACTTGATGCCGAAGCGCTCGTACAGCTCGACGATCTCGCGCACGCCTTCCATGCCCTTGTTCGGGTCGGCGTTCGCGGAGGCGAAGAAGCGGTCCGGGTGGTCGCGCAAGGCCTTCTGCGACACGACGCCTTCGCGACTCACTCCGATGTGCGCCTTCTCGATCGAGTACTTGTCCATCAGCTGCAGCGTGTAGCCGATGTAGTCCTCCTGCTTCTCGACCTTCGGGAAGTCCTTGAACATGTACTGCACCGGAAAGTCGAAGCTCGAGAGACTCTCCTTGTCGCGGAAGAGCGGCCGCATGAAGTCATAGACTCGCTTCTGGTCGTCACTCGGGATGCCGAGCATCAAGTCGACGATCCCGATCCCGCTGGGCATGGGCATGGCGAATCTCCCTGCTGAGTCGCGCGTACGGCATGGTACCCTGTAGGGCAAGATGAGATCCGGGTGGGTCGCCGCGATGCTGTGGGTCCTTGCGGCAGTCGCGCCCGTGCCTGCGCACGCCCAGTGGACCGACCAGACCCTGGCCGGGGAGCCCGAGTTCTCGCTCTCGGAGTCGGGCGTCCAGGTCGACGCCAGCGGCCACCCCCACGTGTTCGTCGGCGGCGACCGGGTGTACCACGAGTGGCAGGACGAGAGCGGCTGGCACCGCGAGATCGTCGACCCGACGCCGCGCTCGGGCGAGCGGCTGCGCGTTGCGACGGGCCCGAGCGGCGAGTTCCACCTGGTGTACGTGCGCCACGTGCCCCTGCCCGGCAATCCGGTGCCGCCTGCGTACGCGCCTGGCAGCGAGCAGGAGCTCTACTACGCGACGAACCTGTCGGGCAGCTGGGTCATCGAGGAGATTCCGCTCTCCGCGGGGGCGTCTCTCTGGTACGGCAACGCGCTCGAAGTCACCGGTCTCGCCGTCGATGCGAGTCACGTGCCGCATCTCTTCGTGTCCGGGCTGCAGACCAACAACCTCCACGTGTTCCGTTCCGGCGGCTCGTGGAGCAGCGAGTCGGTTGGCGGCGTCCCCGCGCTCCCGAACCTGCCGTGCACCGCGTCGCAGCTCGCCGTCGACGGTGCGGGGAACCTGCACGCGATCTGGTTCGTCGCCACATCCGGTCCGAGCGATCACCTCGTCTACTCGCTCCGTGACTCGTCCGGCTGGCACAACGAGGAGCTCGACTCGGTCGGCGGGACTCCGCTCGACGTGTCGCGGGACTCCGCGGCGATTCTCGTCGACGCGGCGGGCGCTCCGCACATCATCGTTGCGCGAACCGGTGCACTGAGTCATCTGACTCGCTCGGCGGGCGATTGGACGCTCGAGGACATCGGAGCGGGCTTCGGCGGGCTCTCTGCGGCGATCGACGGCTCCGGCCATCTGCACGTGCTCGTCTTCGCAAGCACCGGCCAGAGCGATCTGCAGATCGACCACGTGGCGCAGGGCGACACCGGTTGGAGCACGGAGCACGAAATCGTCACGGGCCCGGGCTACGGGACGAGGTTGGCGCTGGGCGCGGCCGCGTCGGGCGACCTGGACGCCGCGCTCATCACACCGAGCAGCACCGGGCCCGCGCCGCTCATGCACCTGCACAGGCACACGAGCTGGAGCGGCGAGGGGATCGATCAGAGCGCGCCGGTCACGTTCGACGCGGACTTCTCGCAATTCCAGGGCGCGGCGATGTTCGGCACCGACGTACAGCTCGCGCTCGTCGGCGGCTCGCGCAGAATCCTCTACCGCGATGGCCTGCTCAACCAATCGGGCAGCCACGTGTACCACGCGACCGAGAGCGACTCGGGCTTCGCGCTCGAGACGCTCCCGAGGTACGCGGGCGCCCCGCCGTACAACGCCGTCGAGCCGCAGACGCTCGAGCTCTTGCTCGACTCGCACGGCCTGGAGCACGCGCTGTGGGTCGACAGCGGGGTGAGCGAGGCGAACCGGAGCTCCGGCGGCTCGTGGACGACGACCCTGTTGCCGAGCACCCTCAGCGTCTACCCGGACCTCTTGCCCGCGGCGATCGACGCCGACGACGTGCTGCACATCTTGACCCAGACGTCGCCGGCCTTCGGGAAGCAAGAGCTCGACGCGCGCGGGTCTGCGGACGGCTTCGCCGCTGCGCAGCCCGTTGCCACCTTCATGACCGCGACGAGCATCGACCCGACCTCCGTCGCGCTCGCGATCGGGCCGCTCGCGTCGCTGCACGTCGCCTACGCCGACCCGCTGGGCACGATCACGCACGCGACCAACGAGACGGGCACGTGGACGAGCCAGTTCGTCGGATCGATCCCCCCGACGGGCACGCACACGCTGCACGTGGAGCCGAGCGGCACCGTGGACGTCGCATACGAGGGGCCGACGTTGCACTACGGCACCAACCGTTGCCCGGGTGGCTTCTACACGACCGAGGTCGACCCGCTCGCCCGCACGGTCGGAACGCTCCCATATGAGACGGTGGTCGGCTCGCGCAATCCGCGGCTCGCGCTCGACTCGGTGGGCAATCCGCACATCTCGTATCGCCGCGAGGCGGACCAGTCGCTCGGCTACGCGCACATCCAAGGCGGCGTGTGGGCGCACGAGACTGCGGTCGCGAACACCACGTCGGGCGAACAGTCCGCGCTCGCAATCGACGACGACGGCGTCGTGTCGATCGCGCACTACGACTGGTGGGCGGGCGACCTGCGCCTGGCGACGCGCGCGCCGCTCGACCCCGAGCCGCCGTGGGATGGCTGCCCGCCGCTGCCCGACCCGAACGCGCTGCCGAACGGCAGCTACGTGTTCGAGAGCCCGC
>Ga0335080_10003510_pt1 | contig 15856 bp, 31 predicted proteins | sample Lox_Sample_34_FD_206720 | JGI IMG/M metagenome (GOLD analysis project Ga0335080, IMG submission 206720) | Soil microbial communities from Loxahatchee National Wildlife Refuge, Florida, United States - Lox_Sample_3.4 | ecosystem: Environmental > Terrestrial > Soil > Wetlands | place: USA...
CCGGGGACAACGTGACGATCGCGGTGGAGCTGCACACGCCGATCGCGATGGATCAGGGCCAGCGCTTCGCGATCCGCGAGGGCGGCCGCACCGTCGGCTCCGGCGTCGTCACCCAGGTCACAGAGTAACTCGTCATGGCGCAGGAAATCGGCACCCCGAAGATCCGGATCCGCATGAAGGCGTTCGATCACAAGCTGTTGGACATGAGCGCCTCCGAGATCCTCGACACCGCGATTCGCACCGGCTCGCGCACCGCGGGTCCGATTCCGCTGCCGACCACGATCGTGAAGTACACGGTCCTGCGCGGGCCGCACGTCGACAAGAAGTCGCGTGAGCAGTTCGAGATCCGCACGCACCGACGACTGATCGACATCCTCGATCCCACGCCGCAGACGGTCGACGCGCTGATGAAGCTCGAGCTGTCGGCCGGCGTGGACGTGGAGATCAAGCTCTAAGTCATTTCTGGGAAGACCATCATGGACCTCGACCCCAAGATCTTCGACGCGCCGATTCGCAGCGACCTGCTGTTCACTGTGAACGTGGCGCAGCAGGCGGCGCGCCGCTCCGGCACGGCCGCGGTGAAGAACCGCGCGCTGGTCTCGGGCGGCGGCCAGAAGCCGTGGCGCCAGAAGGGCACCGGCCGCGCCCGTCAGGGCACGATCCGCGCCCCGCACTGGGCGGGCGGCGGCGTCGTGCACGGCCCCCGGCCGCGCGACTACTCGGTCGCGGTGCCCAAGAAGGTGCGCCGGGCGGCGCTGCGCTCGGCGCTCTCGCTGCGCAAGCGCGAGGAGCGCGTGCTGGTCGTCGACTCACTCGGACTGAAGGAGCCGAAGACGCAGGCGCTGGCCAAGAAGCTGCGTGAACTCGGCGCCGAGGACGCGCTGATCGTGACTCGCGAGCGCGACCGCGTGCTCGAGCTCTCGGGCCGCAACTTGCCGCACGTGCGAGTGCTGCCGGTCGTGGGCCTGAACGTGCGCGACGTGCTCTTGCGCAAGCACCTGGTGATCCTCGCCGACGCGCTGTCCGCGGTGGTGGAGAGGCTGTCATGAAGGACCTGCGCCAGGTGATCCGCAAGCCGGTGATCACCGAGAAGAGCACGATCGAGCGCGAGAGTCACAACATAGTGACCTTCGCGGTCCACCCGGACGCGAACAAGCACGAGATCAAGCGCGCGGTCGAGACGCTGTTCGACGTCGTGGTCGAGGACGTCCGCACGCTGAACGTGCGCGGCAAGATGCGCCGCGTCGGCCGCCACCAGGGTGCGCGGCCGAGCTGGAAGAAGGCGCGCGTGCGGCTGCGCGCCGGTGATTCGATCGAGTTCTTCGAGGGAGTGTGATGCCGGTCCGCAACTTCAAACCCACGTCTCCCGGCCGCCGCGGCATGTCGGTGCCGGACTTCGTCGAGATCACGAAGTCCAAGCCCGAGAAGAAGCTCACCAAGGGCAAGAGCTCGAGCGGCGGGCGCAACAACCGCGGCAAGATCACGAGCTACCACCGGGGTGCGGGTCACAAGCGCAAGCTGCGCGACATCGACCTGCGCCGCGACAAGTGGGACATCCCCGCGAAGGTCGCCTCGGTCGAGTACGACCCGAACCGCAGCGCGCGCATCGCGCTCCTGTTCTACGCCGACGGCGAGAAGCGCTACATCCTGGCGCCCACCGGTCTCAACGTCGGAGACACGATCCAGACCAGCGACCGCGCAGAGATCAAGCCCGGCAACGTGCTCCGGCTGCGACTCATTCCCACCGGCTCGCTGGTGCACAACGTGGAGCTGAAGCCGGGCAAGGGCGGGCAGCTCGTGCGCTCGGCGGGCATGGGCGCGCAGCTCATGGCCTGCGAGGGCAAGTACGCGCAGCTGAAGCTCCCGTCCGGCGAGACGCGCATGGTGCTCGCCGAGTGTCTCGCGACGATCGGGCAGGTCGGCAACGCCGAGCACGAGAACGTGGCCGTGGGCAAGGCGGGGCGCTCGCGCTGGCTCGGCATCCGGCCGAACGTGCGCGGCGTGGCGATGAACCCGGTCGACCACCCGCACGGCGGCGGCGAGGGCCGCACCTCCGGCGGCCGCCACCCGGTGAGCCCGTGGGGACAGCCGACCAAGGGTCACAAGACGCGCAACAACCGGCGCACGGATCGCTTCATCGTGCGCCGCCGAGGACAGAAGTAATGGCGCGCTCCGTAAAGAAGGGACCGTACGTCCAGGCGTCGCTGGCCAAGAAGATCGAGCGACTCACTCAGTCGGGGGGCCGCCAGATCATCCGCACCTGGTCGCGGCGCTCGATGATCACGCCCGAGATGATCGGTCACACGCTGCACGTCCACAACGGACGGCTGTTCATGCCGGTGTTCATCACCGAGAACATGGTCGGTCACCGGCTGGGCGAGTTCGCGCCGACGCGCAAGCCGGTCGTCCACTCGGGCGACCGCAAAGTGAAGGCGGCGCCGAGTGCCCCGCCCCCGGCGCCGGCGGGGAAGGGCGGCTGAGATGGAAGTGACTGCCAAGCTGCGCGGCGTGCGCTTCGGCCCGCAGAAGGGACGGCTGGTCGCGGACCTGATCCGGCGCAAGCCGGCGGCGCGGGCGCTCGAGATCCTGCACTCGTGCGAGAAGTCCGCTGCGCGCCCGATCGAGAAGGTGCTGCGCTCGGCGCTCGCGAACGCGGTCGAGCACAACTCGCGCCATCAGGCGGGCATCGACCTCGACAACCTGTACGTGAAGACGATCACCGTCGACGACGGCCCGCGCGGCTGGCGCATCCGCCCGCGCGCGCAGGGTCGGGCCAACTGGATCAAGAAGAGCACGAGTCATGTGACCGTCGTGCTCGAGGAACGCTAGGAGAGCGCGTGGGACAGAAAGTACATCCATACGGCTTCCGGCTGGGAGTCATCAACGGCTGGCAGTCGAACTGGTTCTCGGAGCGCAACTACGCGTCGTTCCTGCACGAGGACCTGCGCATCCGCGATTTCATCAAGCAGAAGGCGTTTCACGCCGGCATCAGCCGGATCGTGATCGAGCGCCGTGCCGAGAAGATGTCGGTCAACATCCACACCGCGCGCCCCGGCATCCTGATCGGCAAGCGCGGAGCCGACGTCGACGCGCTGCGCCGCGAAGTCGGCGAGATGACCCGGAACGAGGTCTTCATCAACATCCGCGAGGTCCGCAAGGCCGAGACCGACGCGCAGCTGATCGCCGAGAACATCGCGCTGCAGCTCGAGCGCCGCGTCGCCTTCCGGCGCGCGATGAAGAAGGCGATGAGCGCGGCGCTGAAGTTCGGCGCTCAGGGTGTGAAGCTGAAGGTGGCCGGCCGGCTGGGCGGCGCCGAGATGTCGCGCGTGGTCCAGTACATGGAAGGGCGCGTGCCGCTGCACACGCTGCGCGCGCAGATCGACTTCGGCTTCTGGGAGGCGCGCTGCCCCTACGGGGTGATCGGCGTGAAGTGCTGGGTGTTCAGCGGCTACGTGCCCGACGCCAAGCTGCACGAGCACCGGCTGGGCACGCCCGAAGAGGCACCGGCTCGGTAACTCACGAGTAACTCGACATGCTGCAACCGAAACGAACCAAGTTCCGCAAAGTCCAGAAGGGACGCGTGCGCGGCAAGGCGTACCGCGGCTCCGAGCTCGCCTTCGGCGAGTACGGGCTGCAGGCGCTCGACCACGGGCTCGTGACCGCGCGCCAGATCGAGGCTGCGCGCATCGCGATGACCCGCCACGCCAAGCGCGGCGGCAAGGTCTGGATCCGCATCTTCCCCGACAAGCCGATGACCAAGCGCCCGCCCGAGACGCGCATGGGCAAGGGCAAGGGCAACCCCGAGTACTGGGCCGCGGTCGTGAAGCAGGGCCGCGTGCTCTACGAGATGGGCGGGCTCGACCGCACCACCGCGCGCGAGGCGCTGCGGCTCGCGGGTCACAAGATCGGCGTGCGCACGCGCATCTTGGAGAGGACCGACGTATGAAGCCGGCCGATCTGCGCAGGCTGTCCGATGCGGAGCTCGAGTCACGCGTGAAGGAGATGCGCGACCAGGTGTTCGACCTGCGCATCAAGCTCGCGACTCAGCAGCTGGAGAAGAACGCGACCTTGCGCCAGGCGCGCCGTGATCTCGCGCGCGCACTCACGGTCCAGGGCGAGCGGAAGGAGAAGTCATGAGCGCGCGGGGTCTGCGCAAGACGCAAGACGGCGTGGTGGTCTCGGACAAGATGGACAAGTCCGTGATCGTCGAAGTGAGTCGCACGGTGCTGCATCCGCTGTACCAGAAGTACGTGCGCAAGCGCACCCGCTTCATGGCCCACGACGAGTCGAACGCGCTCAAGATCGGCGACCGCGTGCGCATCGTCGAGTCACGCCCGATCTCGCGCCGCAAGCGCTGGCGCGTGCAGGAGAAGCTGGCGTGATCCAGATGCAGTCGATTCTCGAGGTCGCCGACAACTCGGGGGCGCGCCGGGTGTTCTGCGTGAAGGTGCTCGGCGGGTCGCAGCGCCGCTACGCCTCGATCGGCGACATCGTGGTGGTGTCGGTGAAGGAGGCGCTGCCCGGCGCGCGCGTGAAGAAGAAGCAGCTGCACAAGGCGGTGATCGTGCGGACCAAGAAGGAGATCGGCCGCTCGGACGGGAGCTACATCCGCTTCGACGACAACTCGGTCGTGCTGGTCGACAACAACCGCGAGCCGATCGGCACCCGCATCTTCGGGCCGGTCGCACGCGAGCTCCGCGCCAAGCGCTTCATGAAGATCATCTCGCTCGCGCCGGAGGTGCTGTGATGTCGGCGCGCATCCGCAAAGGCGACACGGTCGAGGTGCTGGTCGGGCGCGACCGCGGCAAGCGCGGCAACGTGCTGCGCATCGACACCGAGCGCGAGCGTGTGACGATCGAGCGGATCAACCTGGTGAAGAAGCACCAGAAGCCCACGGCGACCACGCGCCAGGGCGGGATCATCGACAAAGAGGCCTCGATCCACCTCTCGAACGTCGCGCTCGTCCACAAGGGAGAGACGACGCGCGTCCGCTACCGCGTGGTCGACGGCAAGAAGCTCCGCTGGAGCGTGAAGCACGACGAGGCGATCGATGGCTGAGGAAGAGAAGAAGAAGAAGAAGCCGAAGAACCTCGAGCTCGCGAACTCACCCGAGGCGCTGGCGAAGGCCGAGGCTCGCGCCGCGAAGAAGGCCGAGAAGAAGGGTGCGCCCGCGTCGAAGAAGGCCGCCTCCGCCCAGCGCGAGGAGGCCGAGGCTCCGGCGATCGAGGTCGAGAACTACGTGCCGCGCCTAGCAGAGACCTACCGCAGCACCGTCGCGCCTGCGCTGCAGAAGCGCTTCACCTACAAGAGCGCGATGCAGGTACCCCGGCTGGTGAAGGTGACGCTCAACGTGGGCCTCGGCGAGGCGACTCAGAACCCGAAGCTGCTCGACGCGGCGGCGGACGAGATCGCGCGCATGACCGGCCAGAAGCCGATCATCCAGAAGTCGAAGAAGGCGATCGCGAACTTCCGGCTGCGCGAGAATCAGCGCATCGGAGTCACCGTGACCCTGCGCCGTCAGCGCATGTGGGAGTTCCTCGACCGGCTGATGAACGTGGCGCTGCCGCGCGTGCGCGACTTCCGCGGAGTGTCTCCGCGCGCCTTCGACGGCCGCGGCAACTACACGCTGGGTCTGCGCGAGCAGATCATCTTCCCCGAGGTCGACTACGACAAGGTCGAGAAGATCCGGGGCCTGAACGTTTCGATCGTGACCACCGCCAAGACCGACGAGGAAGGCCTCGCGCTGCTCACCGGTCTGGGCATGCCCTTCAGGACGTGAGGATTCATGGCCAAGACCTCCAAGAGAATTCAGCAACAGCGGCTGCGCGCGGCGCGGGTGGCGGGGAAGCTTCCGTTCCGCACCCGCTACTACAACCGCTGCCAGCGCTGCGGCCGCGCGCGCGGCTACTACCGCAAGTTCGACCTGTGCCGGATCTGCCTGCGCAAGCTCTCGCTCGAGGGCAAGATCCCCGGCATCACGAAGTCGAGCTGGTGAGGGGGCGCTGATGCAAACCGACCCCATCGCCGACATGCTGACGCGCATCCGCAACGGCGGCCGCGCGCGAATGTCCAAGGTCGCCCTGCCGAATTCGCGGCTCCTGTCCGAGATCGCGCGCGTGCTGCACGAGACCGGCTACATTGCCGGCTACGGCGACGTCGCGGGCGCGGAGAAGCCGACGCTGCAAGTCGAGATCCGCTACGGCGACGACGACCTGCCGATCATCGAGGGCATCGAGCGCATCTCGCGGCCCGGCCGGCGCGTCTACGTGGGCGCGAAGAAGATCCCGCAGATCCGCAGCGGGCTCGGAATCGCCATCCTCTCTACACCGCGCGGTGTACTCACCGATACCCAGGCCCGCGAGGCCGGGATCGGCGGTGAGCTGCTCGCGAAGGTCTGGTGAATCATGTCCCGCATCGGCAAACAGCCCGTGGCCATCGCCAAAGGCGTCGAGATCAAGGTCGCCGACGGGCGGGTGCGCGTGAAGGGCCCGAAAGGCCAGCTCGAGGAAGCCGTGGCGCCGCACTGCACCGTGCAGGTGAGCGCGAACGACGTCCGGATCGAGCGCGACTCCGACGAGAAGCGCGCCAAGGGCATGCACGGCCTGATGCGCGCGCTGATCGCGAACATGGTCACCGGTGTCACCACCGGCTTCTCCAAGAGCCTCGACATCATCGGCGTCGGCTACCGCGCCGAGGTGCAGGGCAGGAAGCTCACGCTCACGATCGGCTTCTCGCATCCGGTCGTGGTCGAGATTCCGCAGGGCCTCGAGGTCGTGGCCGAGACGCAGACGCGGCTCGTGATCCGCGGCCCGAGCAAGCAGCAGGTGGGCCAGTTCGCGGCCGAGATCCGCGAGATCCGGCCGCCCGAGCCCTACAAGGGCAAGGGCATCCGCTACGTCGACGAGAGCGTGCGCCGCAAGGTCGGCAAGACCGGCGTGTCCGCGGGGAGCTAGCGAGTCATGTCGGTCAACAGCCGCAAGTCACTCCTGGAACGGCGCAAGCGCCGGGTGCGCAAGCAGCTCGCGCGCAGCGAGCGGCCGATGCTCACGGTGTTCCGCAGCTCCAAGCACATCTACGCGCAGATCGTGGACCCGATCTCGGGCAAGACGCTCTCGGGTGTCTCGACCCGTTCGCCCGGCTTGCGCGACGGGCTCGAGTCGACCAAGGACGTCGAGGCGGCCAAGAAGGTCGGCACGGCGATCGCGAAGCTCGCGCTCGAGAAGGAAATCAAGCAGGTCAGCTTCAACCGCAACGGCTTCGTCTACACCGGCCGCGTCAAGGCGCTGGCCGATGCGGCGCGCGAAGCCGGACTCACTTTCTGAACCGAGGACTGAATGGCTCGTAAGACTGTCAGACGCGAACGCTTGAACCCGAACGACTTCGAGCTCGAAGAGCGCGTGGTCGACATCAACCGCGTGGCCAAGGTCGTGAAGGGCGGACGCCGCTTCGGCTTCACCGCGCTGGTCGTGCTCGGCAACGGGCAGGGCGTGGTGGGCTCCGGCCTGGGCAAGGCGAACGAAGTTCCCGAGGCGATCCGCAAGGGCATCGAGCAGGCGCGCAAGAACCTGATCTCGGTGCCGCTCACCGACGGCACCATCCCGCACGAGGTGATGGGCGAGTTCGGCGCCGGCAAGGTGGTGATGCGCCCGGCCGCACGCGGCACCGGCGTGATCGCGGGCGGCGCGGTGCGCGCGCTGTGCGAGGCCGCGGGCGTGCAGAACGTGCTCACCAAGTGTCTGGGGACGAATCGCCACCACAACGTGATTCGCGCGACGCTGCAGGCGTTCGGGCAGCTCCGCTACCGCGACGAGCGCATGAACCAGCTGCGCGCCCAGGAGCGCTAGTGGCCGCCAAGAAGACCGGCAAGAAAGCCAAGGCGTCCGGCGCGACCGTGCGCGTGCGCCAGTTCCGCAGCGCGATCGGCTATTCGCCCGACCAGCACCAGACCCTGCGCGGTCTGGGCCTGGGCAAGCCCAACGCGGTGCGCGAGCTCGTCGACACGCCGGCGGTGCGCGGCATGATCCGCAAAGTGAGTCACTTGGTCGAAGTGGAGAACGGGTGATGCTCGAGCGCATGAAGCCCGCGCGGGGCTCGCGCAAGCCGCGCAAGCGCGTCGGCCGCGGCGTCGGCAGCGGCAGCGCCAAGACGTCGGGCCGCGGCACCAAGGGCGCCGGCGCGCGCGCCGGCCGCAAGCACAAGCCACACCGCGAAGGCGGCCAGATCCCGATCATCATGCGGCTGCCCAAGCGCGGCTTCACCAACCCGGGCGCCGGGCCCGCGACTCAGGTCGTGAACGTGAAGGCGCTCGCGCGCTTCAAGAAGGGCAGCGAAGTCGACGCCGCGGCGCTGGCCGCTGCGGGGCTCATCCGCAGCGCGGACGCGCCGGTGAAGGTGCTGGGCGACGGCGCGCTCGAGGCAGCGCTCAAGGTCAAAGTCACGGCAGTTTCCAACGCCGCGCGCGCCAAGATCGAAGGCGCCGGCGGCAGCGTGGAGCTCGCGTAAGTCATGAACCCCGGGGCGATCGGAAACATCACGCGCATTCCGGAGCTGAACAGGCGCATCCTGTTCACCTTCGCGATGCTCGCGGTCTACCGCATCGGCTGTGCGGTGCCGACCCCGGGCATCGATCCCAACGAGATTCGCCGCTACTTCGAGCAGTCGGGCTCGGGCGGCGGGATCTTCGACTATCTCAACCTGTTCACGGGCGGCGCGTTCGAGCAGCTCTCGATCTTCTCGCTCGGCATCATGCCGTACGTCTCGTCGTCGATCATTCTGCAGCTGCTCGCGGTCGTGATTCCCAAGCTCGAAGAGCTGCGGAAGGAAGGCGAGGAAGGCCGGCGCGTGATCACGCGCTGGACGCGCTACGGCACGGTCGCGCTGGCGATCGTGCAGGGCCTGCTCATGGCGAGCGCGCTCGAGCGCGGGCTGCTCGGCCCCAACACCGTGATGCACCCCGGCTGGGGCTTCCGCGTCACCACCGTCATGACGCTCGCCGCCGGCACCTCGTTCATCATGTGGCTGGGCGAGCAGATCAACGAGCGCGGCATCGGCAACGGCATCTCGCTCATCATCTTCGCCGGCATCGTGTGTCGCATCCCCGCGGCGCTGTCCCGGGTGTGGGACATGGTGCGCACCGACCAGCTGCCCCCGCTCGGCATCCTGCTGCTCGCCGGGGTCATGGTCGCGGTGATCGGCGTGATCGTGTACTTCGAGCGCGCGCAGCGCCGGATCCCGATCCAGTACGCGCGGCGCGTGGTCGGCCGGCGGCAGCTCGCCGGGGGCATGACCTACTTCCCGCTGCGGCTCAACACTTCGGGCGTGATCCCGCCGATCTTCGCCTCCTCGCTCCTCGTGCTGCCGATCCAGATCTCGCAGTGGGCGGGCAAGGAAGGCATCGCCGACTTCGTGAACGACTATCTCGGCTGGAACACCTGGGGTCACCAGGTGCTCTACATCATCCTGATCCTGTTCTTCGCCTACTTCTACACGGGCGTCATGCTCGACCCGGACGACGTCGCGGAGAACGTGCGCAAGAACGGCGGCTACATTCCCGGCATCCGACCCGGCAAGCGCACGGCCGAGTACATCCTGCGCGTGTTGAACCGGATCACGCTGATCGGCGCACTGTATCTCGCGGCGGTCTGCGTGCTGCCGAGCATCCTGCAGGTGCAGTTCTCGGTGCCGTTCGTGTTCGGCGGCACGGCGCTCCTGATCGTGGTCGGCGTGGCCATGGATACGGTCGGCCAGGTGGAGGCGCACCTGGTCGCGCACAACTACGACACCTTCGTGCAGGGCGCGCGCCTGCGCGGCAGGGGCACGAGATGACCGAGCAGCGGAACTTGATCCTCACCGGCCCGCCGGGCTCGGGGAAGGGCACGCAGGCCAAGCGCCTGGTCGAGAAGTACGGGATCCCACAGATCTCGACGGGCGACATCCTGCGCGAGGCGGTGGCCTCGGGCTCCGAGGTCGGCAAGCGTGCGAAGGCGATCATGGACCGGGGCGATCTCGTGCCCGACGAGGTGGTGATCGAGATCGTGCGCCAGAGACTTGCGCGCCCCGACTGCAAGAAGGGCTTCGTGCTCGACGGCTTCCCGCGCACGGCTCCGCAGGCGGCCGCGCTCGACGGCATCCTGCGCGACCAGGGCCGCGAGCCCGCGCGCGTGATCGCGCTGGTGGTCGCCGACGACGAGCTGCGCCGGCGCATCCTGAGCCGCGGCGAGGGTCGCGCCGACGACACCGAGGCCGCGGTCGCGAAGCGGCTCGAGGTCTACAAGCGCGACACCGCGCCCGTGCTCACTCACTACGCCAAGTCGGTGAGGAAGATCGACGGGATCGGCACGATGGACGAGATCACCGCGCGCATCGAGCGGGCGCTGGAGGCGCGCGCGTGATCGCGATCAAGTCCAAGCGCGAGCTCGACAAGATGCGCGAGGCGGGCCGCCACGTGGGCGAGATCCTCGTGATCCTGGCGGGGCTGGCCAAGCCGGGAGTCACGACCGGCGAGCTCGACCGCGCCGCGCGCGCGGAGATCAAGAGCCGCAAGCTCGAGTCGTCGTTCCTGAACTACGCGCCCGGCCAGGCGCCGCCGTTCCCCGCGGTGTTGTGCGCCTCGGTGAACGAGGAGATCGTGCACGGCATCCCGGGCGCGCGGAAGCTGGTCGAGGGCGACCTCTTGAAGCTCGACTTCGGCGCGATCTGCGACGGCTTCCACGCCGACGCAGCGCTCTCGGTGCCGATCGGTCGGATCGACGAGGAATCGAAGCACCTGGTCGAAGTCACACACGAAGCGCTGGAGCGCGGCATCCAACAGCTGGTCTCAGGAAAGCGTCTGGGCGACGTGGGCGCCGCGGTGCAGGAATGCGTCGAGAGCGCCGGTTTCTCGGTGGTGCGCGACTTCGTGGGGCACGGCATCGGCCGCGCCATGCACGAGCCGCCGCAGCTGCCGAACTTCGGCAAGCCCGGCCGTGGCCAGCGCCTGCGCGAAGGCATGGTGTTCGCGATCGAGCCCATGGTGAACGCCGGCGGCTGGCAGGTCGAGGTGTTGTCGGACGGCTGGACCGCGGTGACCGCCGACCGGCGCCGCTCGGCCCACTTCGAGCACACCGTCGCCATCACCGATCACGGCCCCGAGATCCTGACTCGGGTTCCGGGCACTCACTAGGAAGCGAAGTCATGAAAGTCAGAGCATCCGTGAAGAAGATGTGTGACAAGTGCAAGCTGATCCGCAGGAAGCGGGTCTTGCGCGTGATCTGCGAGAACCCCAAGCACAAACAGAGGCAGGGCTAGAATGGCGCGCATCGCGGGCGTCGACCTACCGCGCGAGAAGGCGGTCAAGGTCGCGCTGACCTACATCTACGGCATCGGCAAATCCTCGGCGGAGAAGATCTGCGACGAGGCCGGTGTCTCTCCGAACACCAAGACCTTCGACCTGGACGAGAGCGAGGTCGTGCGGCTGCGCGACGTGATCCAGGGTCAGTACAAGGTGGAAGGTGACCTGCGGCGCGAGGTGCAGCAGAACATCAAGATGTTGATGGACATCGGCTGCTACCGCGGGCTGCGGCACCGCAAGGGGCTGCCGGTCCGCGGCCAGCGCACTCACACGAACGCGCGCACCCGCAAGGGCCCGCGCAAGACCGTCGCCGGCAAGAAAGTCGCGACGAAGAAGTAATGGGGAAGTGACTCCGCGATGGGCGTAGCCAAAGCCAAGAAGGTCAAGAAGAAGGTCCGGAAGAACATCCAGACCGGCGTCGCACACATCCAGGCGACGTTCAACAACACCGTCATCACGATCACCGACGTGGCCGGCAACACGATTGCCGCGTCCTCCGCCGGCATGGTCGGGTTCAAGGGCTCGCGCAAGTCGACGCCGTTCGCGGCGCAGGTCTGCGCCGAGGACGTCGCGAAGAAAGCGATGGAGCACGGGGTGCGCCAGATCGGCGTGCTCGTGAAGGGGCCGGGCGCGGGTCGCGAGCCGGCAGCGCGCGGCCTGCAGGCCGCCGGCTTCAAGATCACCTACGTGCGAGACGTGACTCCGATCCCGCACAACGGCTGCCGCCCGCCGAAGCGGCGCCGCGCCTAGGAGACTCTGCTTGGCACGTTACAACGACTCCGTCTGTCGGCTCTGCCGCCGGGAAGGCATGAAGCTCTTCCTGAAGGGCGACCGCTGCTTCTCGGACAAGTGCTCGATCGAGCGCCGCAACTACCCGCCCGGCCAGCACGGCCAGGGCCGGCCGAAGTTCTCCGACTACGGCCAGCAGCTGCGCGAGAAGCAGAAGGTGCGCCGCATCTACGGCGTGCTCGAGCGGCAGTTCCGCAAGACCGTCGACGAGGCCGCGGCGCTGAAGGGCGTGAAGGGCGAGAACCTGATGGCGCTGCTCGAGCGCCGGCTCGACAACGTGGTCTTCCGGCTCGGCTTCGTGACTTCGCGCGCCGAGGGCCGGCAGCTCGTGCGCCACGGTCACTTCAAGGTGAACGGACGGCGCGTGAACATCCCGTCCTTCCGCGTGCGCAAGGACGACAAGATCGAGCTCACTGCGCGCGGCGCGAAGGCGGCCCGCATCGAGGGCGCGCTGGGCGCGCTCGAGACGCGCAGCATGCCGAGCTGGCTGTCGATCGACAAAGACCTGAAGCAGGGCACGATCCTGGCGGACCCGGTCCGCGACGAGCTCACGCTTCCGATTCAGGAACAGCTGATCATCGAGCTCTACTCGCGCTAGGCCGCACCTGGCGCGACTCACCACTCCCCCCTGGAGGTCCCATGAACGTTGATCTCATGGTCCGGAACTGGCAGACGCTGATCCGCCCGCGGCGGATCGACATCGAAGACGATCTGTCGGCGACTTACGGCCGCTTCGAGTGCGCACCGCTCGAGCGCGGCTTCGGACTCACTCTGGGCAACGCGCTGCGGCGCGTGCTTCTCTCCTCGCTGCAGGGCGCGGCGATCACCTCCGTGCGCATCGAGGGCGTGCAGCACGAGTTCAGCTCGATCCCGGGCGTGCTCGAGGACGTCACCGACGTGGTGCTGAACCTGAAGGAAGTGCGGCTGCGCGCGCACTCCGCCGAGCCCAAGCAGATCGTGATCAAGAAGCAGGGCCCGGGCGCGGTCACCTCGGGGGACTTCAGCTCGCCCGACCAGACCGTCGAGATCCTCGAAGGCGGTCACCACATCGCCACGCTCTCCGGCGACGCAGAGCTCTCGCTCACCGCCACCGTGGAAGTGGGCAAGGGCTTCGTGCTGGCCGAGAAGAACGCCAAGGAAGACCAGCCGATCGGCACGATCCCGATCGATTCGATCTTCTCGCCCGTGCGCAAGGTGAACTACACCGTCACCAACGCGCGCGTCGGGCGCGAGACCGACTACGACCGCCTGTCGCTCGAGATCTGGACCGACGGCTCGGTCGCGCCAGCCGACGCGCTCGCGTTCGCGGCCAAGATCCTCAAAGACCAGCTCTCGATCTTCATCAACTTCGAGGAAGACGTGGAGCGCCCGCACGCGCCGATGCTGCATGCGGTGACTCCGAACGAGATCCTGTTCCGCCCGGTCGACGAGCTCGAGCTGTCGGTGCGCTCGGCCAACTGCCTGCAGAACGCCGACATCAAGTACATCGGCGAGCTGGTGCAGCGCAGCGAGGCCGAGATGCTCAAGACCAAGAACTTCGGTCGCAAGTCACTGAACGAGATCAAGGAGATTCTCGCCGGCCTCGGGCTCGAGTTCGGCATGAAGCTCGACAACTTCCCGTCCCGCAAGGAGCTCGACCGCCTGCGCGAGGACGCGGAAGCCTAGTGAGCGCGGGTAGGGTGCCCGCGCGATCATCGGGCGGCTCCGGGCCCCGGGAAATTTGGTAATGAGACACAAGAAAGATCATCGCAAGCTCTCGCGGAACACCGCGCACCGCACGGCCATGCTGCGGAATCTCGTGACTTCGCTGTTCGAGCACGAGGAAGTCCGCACCACCACGGCCAAGGCCAAGGAAGTGCGCCGCGTCGCGGAGCGCATGATCACGCTCGGCAAGCAGGGCACGCTGGCCGCGCGCCGGCGCGCGCTGGCCACGATCCGCTCGAAGGAAGTCACGGGCAAGGTCTTCGACGAGCTGGCCAAGCGCTATGGCAAGCGCCAGGGTGGCTACACCCGCCAGCTCAAGATCGGCCCGCGCCACGGGGACAACGCCGAGATCTCGATCATCCAGCTCGTCGACGGCCGGAAGCCGGACGGCGGGGAGGCGAACGCCGCCACTTGAACCGACCCGGGAGCGGAACTCTCTCCCTCGGGATCGTCGCCGCGCTGTTCGCGGTCGGGGTCGGTATCTACGTCGCGCTGCAGCCGCCGGCGGCGCCCGCGCTGCGCAACGGCGCGCTCGCGCCCGACTTCACGCTGCCGGTCTACGGCAGCGGCCGCGAGGTCTCGCTCTCGGCGCTGCGCGGCAAGGTGGTGTTCGTGAACTTCTGGGCGACCTGGTGCGGGCCCTGCCGCTCCGAGGCGCCGTCGCTCGAGAGCCTCCACCGCGAGCTCCAGGGCAGTGACTTTCAGATCCTGGCGATCTCGATCGACAAGCCCGACGCCGCCGCCGAGATCGACGCCTTCCAGAAGGAGTTCTCGCTGTCCTTCCCGATCCCGCTCGACCCGGAGAAGCGCGCCTACGACGCCTACCAGGTCTCGGGGGTGCCGGAGACCTTCCTGGTCGACCCCAGCGGAAAGGTGCTCGAACACTTCATCGGCCCTCAGAATTGGGAAGACCCGCGCTACTCTCGTGCGATCCGCCGCGCCCTGGCCGCGGCGAAGGAATCAGGGGGGAGTCCGGGTGAGTGAAGGGGAAGACCGGCCTGCGCCGCATTCGCGGCGCCTGCTCTGGATCGGGCCCTTGGCGGCGATCGCGGGCGCGGCCTTCGCGCTGTTGTACGACGCCGACAACGGGCTGCGCACGGTGTTCAGTGTGAAGGCGGAGCTGCGGCAGGCCGATGCCCGGCTGGCCCAGCTGTATGCCGAGCGCACCGACCTGGTCGGCCGCGCCGACCGTCTACGCGCCGACCCGTTCGAGATCGAGAGCGTGGCGAGAGAGTCGCTGGGCATGGTGCGGCCCGGCGAGATCGTGGTCCGGCTGCGCGGCGCGCCCCAGGGTGATTGACCCGCAGGCGCGCGCGGGCTACCGGAAGTCAGCATGAGAGACGAGGTCGACAAGCTGCTGCGCGAGGCGGCGGCGCGCGTGCTCCGCGCGCACGCGCCGCAGGCGCTCGACCTGGTCGCCAATCTCTCGGTCGTCCCGCCCAAGACACCCGAGCACGGTGACTTCGCCAGCAACGCGGCGCTGCTCATGGCCAAGGCGCTGGGCCGCCCGCCGCGCGAGGCCGCCCAGCTGTTGAAGGAAGAGCTGGGCCTGGGCGGTGGCGCGCTCGAGCGGGTCGAGATCGCCGGGCCCGGCTTCCTGAACGTGTTTCTGTCGCGCTCGCGCTGGCGCGACGCGATCACGCGCGTGCTGCGCGAAGGGGCGAGCTTCGGGCGCAGCGAGCTGGGCGCGGGCTCGGCGGTGATGGTCGAGTTCGTGTCCGCCAATCCCACGGGTCCGCTCACGATCGGCCACGGCCGCAACGCCGTGCTCGGCGACTGCATCGCCAGCCTGTGCGAGGCGATCGGCCACAAGGTGGTGCGCGAGTACTACTTCAACGACGCCGGCCGTCAGATGCGCGTGCTCGCCCAGTCGCTCCGGGCGCGCTATCTGCAGCAGCTCGGCGAGGCGGCCGAGCTGCCCGAAGAGGGCTACCAGGGCGAGTATCTGGTGGAGATCGCGCGCGCGCTCGCGGCCGAGGTGGCCGACGCGTGGCGCGGAGCGGACGAGGCGCGCTTCAAGGCGCGCGCCACCGA
>Ga0335080_10003511_pt1 | contig 15852 bp, 18 predicted proteins | sample Lox_Sample_34_FD_206720 | JGI IMG/M metagenome (GOLD analysis project Ga0335080, IMG submission 206720) | Soil microbial communities from Loxahatchee National Wildlife Refuge, Florida, United States - Lox_Sample_3.4 | ecosystem: Environmental > Terrestrial > Soil > Wetlands | place: USA...
GGCCCGGCGTACATATTCGCAACAGGCACCACAACGGTCTGAAGATTGGTCTTGGAAAATGCGGGAGAGATGGCAACAAAAAGAACCAACACCTGCATGAGGGGGCGCGTACCGATTCGATTCATCATGGCGGAACTGAACATGTGAGAAGTCCCGGAATCAGACGCGTCGCGGGCGGAAAAAGTTGTCGGGTTCCGCCGGATCGATCTGCATCAGGAGGGTCCTCGGGAGCCCTCTCAGCTTTCCAGACGGTACCACAACGACGGGGAGATTAGGATCTTTTCCACCGAGAGCCCTTTACTTCTTGTCGGGCACAGGTACCGGCAGATCTGAGTTATACGTATCCACAATGCATTTCCAGTTGCCGTCCGCCTGTTTCTTCCAGATCTCGACTAGTTTTCCGGTATCGTGCACCGGCGCACCGCCTTTCGGATCTTTGATCGACAATTCGTACGTTCCGTACAGATAGCCTAGTTCACCGGATTCGCGACGTCTGCCTTCGTCACTTTCCAGGACACCGCCGTATTTGGACCAAGCAAGCCTGCCCATGAATCTCGGATCGCCTTGGCGTTGGTTGCAATGGACGCGTTCGGCGGCAACAAGACGGCATCATCGGCATAGAATGCGACCGTTCCCGCGAGATCATTCCTGCCCGCGGTGGCGGACCACTGCTCATCGAGTTTTTGGATTACCGCTGCGTCAACTGCGCGATTGTCATCCTCTATGGACCGACTGCAGGAGGCACACACAGCCACCGCTGTCATCATGCACAACAGCAGCATCTTTCGCATTCTTATTCTCCCGAGTTAGTTTCCCTGCCCCAACTGACGCCGATAGTCTTCCGCATCGAACTGGCCCTGTGACGAGCCAATCAAGCCATCGCTTCCGATGCGCCACTTCTCAAATCCGCTGACGTGAACTTTCCGGCCACTGCCGCCCGGACCGCTGTTGGTGCCGATCAGCGTCCAATGGTACTCGATGGTGTCTGCCGCAATTCGTAAATCATCCATCAACACTTGCAGGTCAGGAAACGCAACCATGAATGACCGCGCCACTTCCGCGATCGCATTTCTTCCTACCGCTGGAGTGCCCTGGTTGACGATTAACGATCCGTCCTGCGAAAAGAACGCGGCTACGCGCGCCGGATCCTGGCTGCACCACGCGGCCGTATAGCGCTGGGCGAACTCTCTTAACTGCGCAGGATCAGTCTGCATGGCGTTCTATCCTATCAAGCAGGGACCGAGAATCGATGAGCCGGGGATTATGAAGTTGTCTCATGGGCTCGCCAGATCCGCGCCTTGCACAGGATGTCGAGGAGTGAGAACATACGCCACTAAAAGGAGTACCCGTGATCTACGGAGCGCATGTCGTCATCTATACGAAGGATCCCGAGGCCGATCGCGCCTTCTTTCGCGACGTGCTGAAATTTCCTTGTGTCGACGCCGGCCATGGATGGCTCATCTTCGCCCTGCCGCCTGCTGAAGCCGCCTTTCACGATTCTGACGCAAACCAGACGCACGAACTATTCCTCATGTGCGACAACCTTGAGCAGACATTGCAGGATTTGAAGGCCCGGCGGGTACCGGTGGCGGATATCACGCAACAGCGGTGGGGCAAGCTCTCGAGCATCACTTTGCCGGGCGGCGGGAAGTTAGGTATCTACGAACCGCGCCACCCCAGCCCGATTCAGCAATCAAAGTCTTCATGACCGCGCCTCGAAACACGGATTCTTTCGACGATATCGTCGAATGGGCGTACGGCACGCTGCCGCAAGAGGTTCGCGACCTGCCGGACTTTCCGGGCATCCAGGTTGTCGATGAGCCTCCGGCAGACTTGTTCGACAGAATGGCAAAAAGGGGAAATTGGCCTCAAGGCACGCAACTCCTGGGATGCTTCAGCGGCATGCCCCGCACAAAACGTTCCGTTAATTTCATCGCAATGTCGCCCGAGTTGATTTTTGTGTTTCGAGGGCCGATCCTACGCTGCACGCGAGGCCATCTAGCCGCCGAGGTAAAACGCGTGGTCTGGCACGAGGTCGCCCACTGGCTCGGCCACGATGAAAAAGAGGTCGCCGAACTGGGCCTGTCGAGTCATGCGTCGCCGCAAGATGCGGCCCATCAGCAACTCGAAGACAGAAGAACCGAGGCGGATTTCCAGGCGGCGCAAATGACGATACAACAGAAACTGAAACAAAATTCGAATGAACCACGCGACGACAACCCATGAGACGCGATCACAAACTCATCGTACCCGCTCAAACGGGAATCCATTCAGCAAGACTGTCTTCGCGTCCACGCCATTCGGCTTGTCGAGGACGCACGCAATCGACTGCGTAAAGCCGTTGGAAAAGAAAAGAATCATGCTTCCCTTGTGAACTTCGTAGGTTCCAGCGCCCCGCTCCGGAAACGCGGGGTTCACAATACTTCCACCCATCGTGACGTTGACTCCATCGCCGATGAACGTCCCGTCCTTGCGCAGAACGATCGCTTGCGACTTCAGCCCAGCTTCCATCTTCCTTACGAACGTGCCTTCCAGCCGATCGCCCTCGGGCAGGTGAAATGGCTTCCACTGCTCGCCTTTCCCCTGCAGGCTGTCGCCGTCTTTGACCAGGTCCGTCGGCGCTCCAATATTCCACTGGATGTGCACGGTGTTTCCGTCATCGGCCCAATGTCCGAACGGCGAGCCGCTCACCGCCCGAGGATCTGCCACGTCCATGGTCGCGAATCCTTCGGCCTGATACTTTCCCGCCAGATTGCCGCCACGCAGATCTGTCTTCGCCGCGACTCCGTTCTCGAACAACAACAGTAGTTGCTGCTTCATCTGCTGACCCAACGTCATCGTGGTGCCGACTCCGCCATAAGAAGCGCCAAAACCGAAGCCCACGAACAGGTATACGCCCCTTAGCGGAACGTCTCGCTCCTTCGGAATAACGGCCTTGGCGTGATAGGTCAGATCAATGTCAGTGCGGCCCAGCGGGGTAATGTATTGGCCGCGCTCATTCGGAGTTTGCACTGGAGTTTGTGCCACTGCGGTGACTTCCAGGACAAACTTCTTTGCCGCGAGGTCCTGCACATACGTGTTCGCCGTTTCCAGTACAGGCTCCTGATCGGTAACTGATGGCGGGATCGTGATGAATACGATTTCAAGCCCGCGCGGCACCGGATAGCCGTAGTACACCTCGCGCATCGCGACCTTGTTCTGGTTTTCCGCTTGCACGACGCGGATCAGAATTCCATCCTTTTCCATCACCTCGGTAGCTCCGAGAGTTCGCCCCATGCCCTGGGCCATTGCCAGCACCTGTTTACCGAACCAGGATTTCGTCTCCCCGATGGGTCGGCCCGGAGGCAATATTGCCAGCCCTATATGCGGCCCTGCTGCCGGCGACTTCATCACAATGGCGTTGCCCAAGTTCTGACTGCTCCATCCGGCCGGCGGCGCGACTTGCGCCTGCAGAGGCAAAACGAGAATCACAATCCACAAATATCGAAACATAGTCACTCCGGGCCTTGGAATCCAGAAAAAGGTCAGTGTGCACCTTCAATTGGTTAAGGCGAAATTCAGCAACTTGATCGGGTCAGGCGAAGGGGTGTGATTGATGATCCGCCGCCGTATCGGAAGCGTTAGTGAACCGATCGTGATGTGAGACCTGGAACGATCAGTGTTGAGGACGTTGAGGCTGGGGACTGCTTTAAGGAAAGCTATGAAGCGAAGCTGATTTCCAAAAACGCGTCCGCGCGTGAAAATGGCGACGACAGTTTCGCCAGCCAGTACTTGCTCGTGATTGTCTTCCGCGCGCGCTCCCACTCCTGGCGCGGCAGGAGGCGCGCCATGGCATCAAACTCAGGGCCCGTTACCCTTCCTCGAATCGTACACGGAGCAACTTTCACTCTCGGGTTGTTGCGAACGCGCTTCGTTTTTCCCATATCAGCGCGCGTCATCACGTACAGCTTGTCGTCCTGCTCGCCAAACCATACCGGAGTGGCGACGCCAACCCCCGTCTTGCGGAAAGTCGTCAGCGAGATGTATTTCTGCATTTGGATTGCGGCTGGGATCTGACCTGGCATAGAACTCTATTCTAAAAGGCTGGCCCGATTCTGCACACGCACTTGGTCTAGATCGCGCTATGCCGGACTGCAGCGTGTGGAACACGCCGGGCAAACCGTACAACGGCGACCACCATGCAAGGCGCGAGGATCAGTCCTATCGTCATTCCCAAGCCCAGGCCCTGTCCGCGCATGACGATTGCGGATACAGCAACCGAAATCGTGCCGTAGCCCGCCAGTAGCAGCCGACGCGATCGACCCATCGGTTCCGACCTCCGCCGCAGCTCTCGTAGCACCCGCTGGTGGAAATCCGGCGCCAGCGTCGGAACAGCCGCGTTCATCGAACGCCGAAGCATCTGATCGATTTCCTCTTCGCGAGATTCCATGTCATTCACACGAATACCCTCTCTCTTTGAGCATGCTCTTTAGAAGCTGGCGGGAGCGATGAAGGTACGACTTGGCAGTGTTATCGGGGACGGCCAGCAATTCCGCGATCTCCGCGACACTGGCGTCCAGCCAGTAGTACAGCCGCAGGGCTGATTGATACACCTCAGGCAGCGTTTGCATGCAGTCGGCGAGCACACGGGCACTCTGTGCCGCTTCCGCTTGCCGGTCCGGGCCGGGTTCCCCTGAGATCATTTCCGCCAGAACCGTCTCATCCGCGTGCGGCTTCCGGAAGCGTACCCGCTCTTTGAGATTCACTGCCTGGTTAAACGTGATCCGGTAGATCCACGAGCGAAATTCCGACTCGCCTCGGAATGTTCCGATAGCGTGGTGCACCTTCAGAAATACCTCTTGCGTCACATCCTCTGCCTCGGGAACGAACTCCTTCCCGAGAATCGAGACCGCGAGCCGGAACACGAGCGCGCTGTGCCGGCGGACCAGCTCCGCGAAAGCCTGCTGGTCCCCACCCTGCACGCGCCCCACGAGTTGGGCATCGCTTTCTGCCAGTTCTAGTGCCAAGGATTCGCCTTCAGGAAATGGAACGTAAGCAGGCCCACACCCAGAAATGCGAACGGCAGCGGAGAGATCCAGAAGCCGTGCGACTCCGCCGAACGAGTCAGGTAAAGCGCGATCATGGTTCCGATCGAAAGAGTCGCCAGCACAATCCCCAGAATCGGGAGCACCGTCGGATCAGGCGGACGCCGCTCCTTTGCCGGATCCAGCGGCAACTCCGGCAGTGGAATTCCCTTCTCCATCGCCGCCATGCGCTCCTGGTGAATGATCTCGAGCCGCTTCTGCCGCCCCTGATGTTTCACATAAAGATAAGTAACAATACCCCCCGCCAACGCCAGCGCAACCATGCCATCTCCGATTGAAGAACTCATCGTTTTTCTCCCTCACTCTTAAGACAGGACGACCCGCCCGGCGGGTGCAGCCCTTAAGAAACTATTTCCGCCAGACGTTATCTCTTCAGCGCTAACTGTTCGGAGGTTCTCCCTCCTCCATCGCTGTTCGGGTTTCGTAACATGCGGCAGGTTGGTGACCACGGTCATAGCATCTCCGCCACGAGGTGTCTAAATTGTGGCCGCCACAAGATTCATGCTTGTTGACAGAAAGAAGGCAGTCCATGGCAAGCACTACGGCTGCAAACAGCAGAGTGGCGTATGTCACCCCAGGTGTCTTCGTTGATGGAGGCGGCTGGGAGATCGTTATCGTCAACGGCAAACTCGAAGTAAAGCCTATCCCTCCATGGGACGGCTACCCGATTCTCTGGTCTGCGCTGCTGATCGCGTCCAGCCTTCAGAAACTGGCAACCCTCACCGACAAGCCAGATCTCGAGCCACAACTCCTGAAACTCTCGGATGCGATCCTCTCCGCATACGGCTCTGACACCGATCAGATGCTCCACAAACTTAATCCACACATCGATCCCCGGAACGTTCCGGAACTCCGTTTCATAGCGCTGAAATTGTTTGGCTGTGATGGAGGCGGAGTCGGGATCATCAATCATCATCTCGTCAAAATTCACGGCTGGACGCCAGAGCTTCTGGTCCCCATCATTGGAGCCCTCGATAGATTATCGGATGCGACTGACAAGAAAGATCTCAAGCCGCAACTCAAGTCGATGTCGAAGGCGATCCTGTCGGCGTATGCGAAGGAGCTCACTCGAGTGGCACAACAACAACACGTTGAGGAACTGGTCCATGCCTGACCTGCACCGCTTCTCAGAATGAATTCTCAGATAAAGTCTTGAGAAGCAGTTCCCTTCCAAGAACACAGCCCTCCTAAACATCGCGCCTGCTGCGTTTGGGAGGGCATCTTAGTCCGTTCTCCTTGGCTGGCGATCTGAACGTAAAAGCATTGACATGTATCCCATTCAGGGATACGATGTATCCCGAAATGGCATACAAGGCGAACACCATTGAAGAACTGCTAGAGATTATGAAGCGCGTCCAGGGAGACAAAACGCTCACTGAGTTCGCCGCCGACCTGGAGATCTCCAAGCAGTACTTGAGCAACGTGTACAACCGCCACAAGGAGCCAAGCGAGCGGCTCCTCGGCAAGTTGGGCTTTACGCGCAAGACCGCATACGTCCGCACACCTCCAGGAAGCCTGGGGGAGAAAGAGGATAAGAAGAAATGAACACAAACGATTCGCAAGCCACGAAACAGCGTGTGCTGGTCAACGTTATTCTCGACAAATCGGGCTCCATGGGAACCAAGGTCAAAGATGTGATCGGAGGGTTTAATTTGTATCTGGACGAGTTGGCCAAAGAACAGACGGTTGACTACGGATTCACGCTGACGTTGTTCGACACAACTGTCGCAGTCAAATACAACGCGGTGCCGCTCTCGCACGTAGAGAAATTGAATGAGTCTAGTTACCTGCCAAACGGCAACACGGCCCTGCTTGACGCAGTCGGAGAAACAGTCCAGACCGTTAAGACAGACGGCTTCGACAAGATCATCACAGTCATCATGACTGACGGCGAAGAAAATTCTTCGCGGGAGTGGACTCTTCCAGGCATCCGCGAATTGATCAAGACCAAGGAAACCGCGGGAAAATGGACGTTTGTCTTCATGGGAGCGAATCTTGACGCCTTCGCGCAGGCCGAAAGCATCGGCGTGCGGTTCGCGAATGTCGCGAGATATGACCAGAACCGGTACCGCGACGTCTACGCCAGTCTTGGCAAGATGACAAATGTATTCTCCTCGGAGCCTGCAACAGCAGCGCCCGAGTTCTTCAAAGGGGAAGCCCCGGGAATCAAGAAATCTTGAAGGCCCGGCGATGAAAAATCCCATAATTAGAGTGACCAAGTGGCTCAAGGACATTCCGGTCGAGGCAACGTGCTCTGCCTGCCAGAATGTCCTTTTCCGAGCCACGTCCTCCAGCCACCGGCCAAACCGCGAAGATTTCCAGAAGTCTCTTCAGGCGCAGTTCGACGAGCACTGCAAGCTCTCCCATTCGCAATGAATGGACTGCGGCGTAGCAGCGCGGGGATATTCCCGTAAAGCCGAATTGACTCTCCAGCGGCGTGGCTCTACATTCCCAAACATGAAGCGATTCCTGTGCGCGGTTCTGATTTTCTGTGCGACTCGATTGTTCGCGGCCTCTTATTACACTTCGCGTCCCGACGATCCGAAGGCAGTGTATTTCACGAAGGAAACCTTTCCCGTCAAAAGTGACGGCATTGGTGACGATTCCCTTGCCTTGCAGGATGCCATCAACCAAGTGCGGGAAAGAACGAACCAAGGCATCTTGTTTATCCCGTCAGGCCGCTATCGGTTAACGAAAACAATTTACATCTGGCCGGGAATCCGCCTGATCGGGTTCGGCGCAACGCGACCTACATTCTTCCTCGCTCCAAATACGCCGGGCTTTCAGCAAGGAATCGCCTACATGGTTTTCTTCGCCGGTGGGCGTCCGCGTGGGAATGAACCGCCTCCGGATGCAAGTCCCGGCACGTTTTATTCCGCGATCAGCAACATTGATTTTGAAATCGGAGATGGCAATCCCGCGGCGGTCGCCGTCCGAGCGCGTTACGCGCAGCATTGCTTCCTCGCGCACATTGATTTTCATATTGGCTCAGGCCTGGCGGGGATTCACGATGGCGGCAACGTGGTGCAGGATGTTCATTTCCACGGCGGACAGTACGGAATCTGGACGCGCAAGCCCTCTCCGGGTTGGCAATTCACCGTCATCGATTCGGACTTTGAAGGGCAGCGCGAAGCGGCCATCCGAGAACACGAAGCTGGTCTCACTCTGATCCGCCCGCAATTCAAGAATGTTCCGATCGCGGTCACAATCGATGCGGAATATTCCGATGAACTGTGGGTGAAGGACGGACGCTTTGAGAACATCAGTGGCGCCGGCATCATCATCAGCAACGAAAACAGCGCTCGGACTGAAATCAACATGGAGAACGTCGTGTGCCGGAATGTGCCCTCATTTGCGAAATACCGCGAGAGCGGCAAAGCCGTTGCCGCTCCTGCAGGAATTTATCGCGTGAATGCTTTCTCTCACGGCCTTCACTATGACGACATTGGCTCCGTCCCGGCTATCCAGGATGTTTTCGATGTTGCACCGTTGAAGGAACTTCCACCTCCTGTCGAGTCTGACATTCCGGAACTTCCAGCAATGGACACCTGGGCCAACATTCGTACGCTGGGCGCGAAAGGGGATGGCGCTGCCGACGACACGGAGGCCCTCAACAAAGCGATCGCCGAGCACAAGACGATTTATCTGCCCTCGGGCCAATATCGCGTGACGGACACGATCAAACTGAAGTCCGACACTGTTCTGATCGGACTGCATCCCAGCGTAACCAGAATCCTGATCGCCGACTCAACTCCGGCTTTCCAGGGTGTTGGCAGTCCGAGGCCCTTGCTGGAAGCCCCGGAACAGGGAACAAACATCGTGACTGGCATCGGCCTCTACACGAATGGAATCAATCCCCGAGCCGTCGCGGCGAAGTGGATGGCCGGGACACATTCTCTGATGAATGACGTCCGGTTTTTGGGCGGGCACGGGACGATTGATCCCACTGCGTCGGCGGCGGACGCCGGGAAAATATGGCGCGAAATCTACAACAATACGAACACGGCGGACTCGAATCTCAATCGCCGTTGGGACGGCCAATACCCAAGTCTCTGGATCACAGGAGGCGGCACCTTCGTCAACATTTGGACACCGAGCACCTTTGCTCAGGCAGGCGTCTACATTTCAAATACAGTAACTCCTGGCCGCATCTACGAACTCTCGAGCGAACATCATGTTCGTAATGAAGTGATACTCGACCATGCATCGAACTGGGAGATCTATGCCCTACAGACCGAGGAAGAACGCGGCGAAGGCGGCTTCGCACTTCCCATCGACATCCGTGACTCCACAAACATTACGTTTGCGAATCTACACATGTACCGCGTCGTCAGCAGTTACCAGCCATTCAAGAATGCAGTACAGGTCACAAAGTCGAGCAACCTTCGCTTTCGCAATGTGCATTGCTACAGCGACAGTAAAGTTTCTTTTGACAACGCGATCTTCGACGCGACGCACGGCGTTGAGATCCGGCAGCGAGAATTCTCCTGGCTCACGATTTCGGGAGCCGAACCCGCACGCCAACGGGCGCACGAATCTCCCGAGCTAGCCAAAGGTGCAGTGGTAAAGAAACTGGCAAGCGGCTTTTTCAATATCTCTGGCGGGGCCGTCGACAGCAAAGGCGACCCTTGCTTCGTTGATGCGAAGTGGCAAACCATCTATCACTGGTCGAACGCGGAGCGAGCGCTGTCAATCGTTCGCGACAATCCCCTCGACCCCGTCCAGCTCTTCTTCGACAAATCGGATGACTTGATGGTTGTATCGTTGTCAGGAAATGGAACCGTCTATAGCCTTCGTCCGGGAGACAAGGACTTCGCAGTCAATCTTGTGCCCGCTGTCCCATCGGCTGCGCGGCCGGGAATGACTCCTATTCTTCCGGCCGATGTGTGGCGAAACGAAAATGATTTCACGAAAGCCGTGCCGCAAAAGCAGCCCTACCAGTTCATCTCTCCCGATGGAACTACATTCCTTCCCTCCGACACCAATTTCGTAACAGGCCAGCTTTACTACGGATCCAAATTGAACAACACGCTGCGGGCTTTCGGCTTTGCCCGAGCGCATCCGGGCCAGCCGTTCTACATCACGGATGAAAACGGAGAGAAGACATACGCTGCACAGATCGAAGAGGACGGCACCATTTCGAATTTAAGGCTCTTTGCAGACCGCGGAGGAGAAAGTGTCGCGTCGGATAAGAACGGAAACGTCTACATCGCCGCGGGCCAGATCTACGTCTACGATGCGAAGGGAACGCTGATCGATACGATCGATGTTCCCGAAAGGCCGTCGCAGCTGATATTCGGAGGTGAGGACGGCCACTCGTTATTTATTCTTGCACGCACATCTTTGTACGTCGTTTCCAGTGCCTATAGAGGACAGCAATAAGGATTGGGGGCGCACACGTTCCTAATACACAGACGTCGAACATCACGAAGTCTGTGTGCTCTGAGGCCTAGTCTGGGCCAGCCTCTAAAAAAGCAGCGGGATGCGTGATCCGCATCCCGCTGAAATGATAAAGCTTCAGTGTTGATCCCAGGCGGACCGAGGTGCAGCGTTGGACCACTGATGGACCAGGTTAAATGCGTTCACTGTCCCGATCCCTGTAGCCATGTCGTATCCCTTGGTGGCGGGGTAAGCAGGCTGATACGAGTTGTCAGACGTGGATAGAACGCCGATTGTGCCTGAAGGAGTAAAGCAATCGCGAGCCCCGTGACATGGCGCATCGATGTCTCCCAAGGTCACGTCGTAGAAGACACAATTGCTGGCCGTCCCATTCCCGAGCGTAGAGTTACAGGACGCGGCACCAGACGATCCGTATTCCCTGTTAGCCAGCGCATAGTACACAACGTTGGGATTCCCTTGGCGCCCACCCTCGTGTTGGTTCACGAGCGCCTGCATCGCGGCCAGAATCGGCGTCGAGAAGGATGTCCCGCCGGCTCCGAGCCAAGTATCAGGTGTACCCAAGCAAGAGCCATCGATGCTGTCGCAGAAGACGTAGAAGTGGCCCCACACTCCGTTGGCGGCAAACAGCGAGACGTCCGGCGTGTCGCGCACTCCATCATGAGGCACGCCCAGCACATGCTGCCAGGAAGGCTTGGCGTAACCTCTACAAGTTCCACTCACGACTCCGCGCGTTGCGGGATCTCCGGTAGCGCACTCGCTGGGACCACCACCTGCTCCGGCCGTGTCTAGAAACCCTTGTCCCGACGCGCTGTTGCAGGCTCCATCCGCGCCGTATGGCGTGGAGAATCCGAGCGCAATCGAGATCAACTGGTTAGCGCAGGAGTCGTCCCAAGGCATCTCGGGAACATAGGAAAGCGCGGATTCAAACGTGGGGCTGTTGGTTGAACTCCAATACGTGCTGTTTTGACCGAAGAACGTATCGCTGAAGTCCGTTCCGCCAACCGAGACGTTGTACGGCGTTTCCGTCCATCCAGATACGCCAATGCCATGGAACGCTGCTGGAAATGGCCGGTCGCATTCCGAAGCAAGTGCGTCACCTGAGGAACCGAAAACAGAGACTCCCTCGGCGACAGCCTGCTGAAAGGCAGAGTTGAAGGCAGCCTTCAGGCTGGCAACAGTGTCGGCCTCACAAAGGCTGTAGCTCATGCTGATAACCGCGGGAGGCGCCGCCTTCGCGTTCACCAGATTTTGGATCGCAATTAAACCACCGAAAGTGGTCGTATCTGCACAGGAAGCTAACTCGATTTTGGCGCTGGGCGCTGCTGCACTCGCATATTCCGCATCGAGAGATGCTTCGATCACGTCGCCATTGATTCCCGGGTCTAAGCAGTTATTCTTGCCCGAAGAAGGCGGGTGAACCTGGACGAAGCTTCCGCCACCGAATGCGTTGAGGCCAAATGTCTGGCGGAACGTATCCCAGTCACCGGCCTGCATGTCTGTATCTTCGATGACAACTACAGTCTGGCCCTTGCCGGTGATCCCTTGCTGGAACAGGGGATTCAAATTGTAGATGGTTGCCAGATCGCCGGGCACAACAATAAAGAACGTCGAGCCGTTGATGTTGGCAGTGAAGTCCGCTTTTTTGCGGAAGTTCTTGTCGGGCTTGAAATCGTTGAGAGAGATTACTCCAATCACGCCCGGCGCGAGCGCTGCTGGAAGCTGCGGATCGCTCATATTCGAAATGTGAGACTTGCCCTTAACTTGGAGATAGTGAATCTCAGTGTGGAAGGCATCGCGAACCATGCCGGCCGTTCCCGAGAAATCAATCAGCACGCCGTTGGTATAGTCGACGTTGACCTTGAAACCATGGCCCTGAAGCCAATTGATAATCGTATCCCGATCGCTCTGGGCGAGACCAAACTGGGCGCCAAATTGTTCTGCCGTAAGCCAGCGATGGTAGTTGTCGGATCCGGCCTTCTGCAGATCTTCGATGTAATGTTCGAGCGCTGCTTCCTGCTCGGCTGGACGCCGCAGGAGAAGTTGCAGGTGCTCCATGGCGTAGTCGTCGGAAACACGGCCTCGATCGTTCTTTGCGTTTGCAGCCGGATGGGTATTGCCTTCCAGTGTGACGCGATTGCTTTCGTTGATCGCTGACGTGATAAGCGGGCGAGAATGCTGGGCTTGGGCAAAATTGAGGCTCAGGGCTACTGTGAGAGCAACTCCTGAGAAACTCGGAAACAGAAAGTGTCGCATTGGGAAATCTCCTCACTCTTCGAGCGTTGTCTTTTCTAAGTATTTCGGGGGACCCACGAACACTGCGAAATCGCTGTGCCATCCTGGGGGGGAACGGAGGGATTCGCGAAAGCCAGTTAGCCACTAACTACGAAGATGGTCAACCGAAAACTGACTACTACACACTTTTTTACAATTCCCGTCGACGTCGCGAGAAAACGGGTTGCCTATGCAACAATTGTTAGGGCGACGCGGCTTACGGCTCGCAGCATGCTTTTTCACTCATCTGCAGATATTCAGGGCCGCCATAGTAGGTGATGAAGATTTTTGCAGTAGACGCGTAAAAGCTGGCTGCCCCCCAGGGATTCGAACCCCGATATGCTGATCCAGAGTCAGCTGTCCTGCCGTTGAACGAGGGGGCAGTTTTGATTGGAAGAGCCCGTGATTCAGGCTCTTTCTGATTCTATTGGGCTCAGGCGAATATGGTCAACATTCCCTTTCGACCGCGCCCACGCGTCGTACAATTCTGAGAGATCCTGCAACGAGGTTCTCATGTCCACTATGCTCGACCACGCCGCGCCCAGTTCCGAATACGCCGAGATAGCGCGCCGCCCGCTCAATGCCGATCAATGCGCGCTCGTCGTCATCGACATCCAGGAAAAACTGTTGCCGCCGATTTTTCAGAGAGAGCAACTCGTGCGCAACTCGCAGTTGCTCATCCGCGCGGCCGGAATTCTCAAGATCCCCACGCTGGTGAGCACACAATATGCCAAGGGGCTCGGCGCAACCGTCCCTGAAATCGCGTCGCTGCTTCCGGGCACCGATGCCGTGGACAAGACTCTGTTCTCCTGCTTCGGTAGCGACGCCTTCTGTAGCCTACTCAAGCGTCTTCCCGGACAACGCAACACACTGCTTCTCTGCGGAATGGAAAGCCACATCTGTGTGATGCAGACGGCACTCGCTGCGCTACGCGAAGGTTATTTGGTGCACGTCGCTTCCGACGCTGTCAGTTCCCGGCTTGAGTGGAATTGGAAAGTCGGTTTGGATCGCATGCGCGCCGCCGGAGCCATCATTTCGTCCACAGAAATGATGATCTATGAGTTGATGCGGTCGTCGAGTTCAGCGGCTTTCAAGGAACTACTGCCGCACCTGAAGGGATAACCAGTTTCAAGTTTCGAGTGTCTAGTTTCCAACACTCACCCATGCCGCAAAGAAAAGGACACGAAGCACATTCTCTGTGTACTCCGTGTCCTCTGTGTTGAAAGCCTTTGATTTTGAAACTCGAAACCCGAAACTAGAAACTATTTTCCCTATGCCGACGCTGGCTCCTGATCCTTCTTTTTCACTCGCACCACGGTGATTTTCGCGAATCCTTCCTCGAACGACGGAGCCTTCAGCTTGGCGGCCATACGACGCATCATGTCTTCGGGGACTACGCGATCTCTCCGTTGATGCCGCTCGATACACACATCCAGGGGCACATCGAAAAACACCGCATGCACTTCGTAGTTGTAATCCTTGGCCAGCTTGACCCAGTGCTGCCGCTCCTGCGGCGTCAGGTTGGTCGCGTCGACGTAGTTCATCGGACGCTTTGCGATGAGCCGCGCCTTCAGCATTGAACGCAGATTCGAGAACACAAGGTCCTGGTAGCGCTGCTCGCGGACATCGTCGAAGAGCAACGAGCGCACCATATCGCTCGAAAGCGGCGTCACATTGTGTCGCTTGAACCACGAACTCTTGCCGGATCCGGGCAGTCCGATCGCCAGGACCACGATGCCCTTCGGAGGACGTTGCGCTGCCGGTGGGACCGCGGCTGGAACTGCCGGTGCTTCTGGAGCAGGGGCTCCTTCCGCTTGCGGACTTGAGGCCTCTGGTTCTTCTGAACCCTCTACCGTGGCCTCAGGGATAGTTCCCTTGCCAGCCGCTGGTGCAAAGGCTTGCGCCACCGCCTGTTCACGGCCCGGGCTCTTGCCGCCTCGTCCGCGTCCTCCGCGTTTGCGGCGACCGCGCGTCCTGCGTCCGTCCCCACCACCCGAGGATCGTTTCGGCTCGGTTTTCTCAGCAGCCGGAGCAGCCTCCACTTCGGCCTGCGGCTCGTACTGCGGTTCAGACTGCGCCTCGGCAGAATTTACTTCTGCCGGCTCTTCCGCGCTTGCTTGCGGAGCTTCGTTGGCATCGAAATATGCGGGCTGCAGCGGAGGAGGCGCTGGCTCGTTGGCCTGCTGCTTCTCCCGACCCTTGCGGCGCTGCATGCGCTCGCGCATCCATTTACGCATGTTCAGGCTTGTAACACAGATGACGCAGTGGGAGCAATCGCCGGAGCCCGCTTCGGAACCACGCAAGCCAGCGAGAACTTCGTCTCCAACTCGTCATCCTCTCCATTTCTTCAGATTGATACTTCTCACAACGAAAGAGGCTGCGGCGTGGACACCGCAGCCTCGAACGAATTCCCTATCCGCGAAAACCCGCGTGCATCCGCGGAGCGAAAGATTAGTGTCGGCCGCCGCCACCACCGTGTCCGCCATGGCCACCGCCACCGTGACGTCCACGGCCGCCGCGTCCACGCCGTCCTCCACCTCCGCCTCCGCCTGGACGTCCGCCGCGTCCACCACGGTCACCGCCTCGTCCGCCCCGGTCTCCTCCTCGATCTCCGCCTCGATCTCCACCACCGCCGTGGGGAGCTCCCTCGCGATTGAAGTTCGGCTCATCCGGGTCATCCGGGAAATCTCCGCCGCCTTCAATCACCAAGGACCCGGCAGGAACCGGTTGACCACCATCGCTCGGAGGCTGAGCCGGCGCTTCGCCGGCACCGCCGCCCATCTTCGCGCGCTGCTCTTTCAGAATCGCTTTGCGCGACAGCCGGATCCGGTTGCCTTCTACCGCCAGCACCTTCACCAGCACCTGGTCGCCTTCCTTCAGTTCGTCTCGGACATCTGCGATGCGATGCTCCGCCACTTCGCTGATGTGCAGCAGGCCTTCGGTTCCCGGGATGATCTCGACGAATGCTCCGAAATCCGCCAGCCGCGTGACTTTTCCGAGATAGGTCTTCCCTACCTCTGCGGTCGCCGTGATGTCGCCGATGATCTGCAGCGCCTTCTGTGCCGATGCCTGATCGCTCGATGCCACCTTTACCAGA
>Ga0335080_10003512_pt1 | contig 15849 bp, 9 predicted proteins | sample Lox_Sample_34_FD_206720 | JGI IMG/M metagenome (GOLD analysis project Ga0335080, IMG submission 206720) | Soil microbial communities from Loxahatchee National Wildlife Refuge, Florida, United States - Lox_Sample_3.4 | ecosystem: Environmental > Terrestrial > Soil > Wetlands | place: USA: Florida...
ATTCCGAGCACGTCTACGTCGGCGGGTTCTCGGGAGGCTCGCGCGTTGCGCTGCGGCTCGCACTCGGCTATCCGGAGATCTTTCGCGGCGCGTTCCTCGACGCCGGGAGCGATCCGATCGGAAACCCCGACGCCCCGCTTCCGCCGCGGGAGCTGTTCCAGCGGTTTCGCCGGACGTCACACCTCGTGTTCGTCACTGGCGAACGCGACCAGCCGCACGCTTACGATCAGCTCCGAAGCGTGCGCTCGCTGCACCGCTGGTGCGTCTCCAACGTCGACGACTTCATTCAGCCGCGCCTCGACCATGAGGTGGCACGTCCCGAAGCGCTGAGGCGCGCGCTGCGCGTGCTTCTCAAGGGCGTCGCCCCCGCGGGTGCAGCGGCCGATGCATGCGAACGCGCTCTCGACTCCGAGCTCGCTTCGGCCCTCCACGACGCGGAGACGCTGATCGCAAGCGGGCGCCGACGGGTCGCCGACGATCGGTTGAATGCGATTGATGAGCGCTTCGGCGGCCTCCCGGGACCGCGAACCGTGGAGGTACTGGCGCCCTGTGGGCGGCTGCGCGCAGCCGCGGCGGCCCGAACCGCCCCAGCGAGGTCCTAAAAGGGGTGTTGCGGGACAACGACGAACCCGGTCCTGATTCGGTTCCCGCCACATGCATCTCTCGCTCGCGGCTGTTGCAAGCCGGTTTCACCGCACCTACACTCAGATACATAAAAGAAGGCGTCGTTGCGAAATAGCAACGCGCGAAGATAAAGTCCATCGGGTCTCGGACGCGCGTTGCGACCGATGTCGCGGGCGAGTCCGGATCCGAACTGAGGGGATGGCGGAAGAGCTTGACGGGAATCCGTCGCCGCAGCCGCGTCGGCCAATGGGGCCCTCGGGTCGCGCGACGTGTCCAGGCCTTGGGGAGTCGCGGTCGCCGCTATGGCGCCGCGACGAATGCTGCGAGTCGGGGCATCGGATGGGTGCGCCGGTCGCGTTGACGCTCGAGATCCAACAGGGAGACCACGCATGAAGCATCTCTTGCCACTGGGGACCTTCGCTGTCCTTGCGCTGGCCACGAACATGGCCGGTGCCCAGGAAAAGCCGGCTGCTGGCGCGAGTACGGCTGGGTCGCCCGGCAGCGAAATCGGCGAGGTAATCGTGACCGGTACGCGTCGTACCGATCGCACCGTGACCGATTCCGCTTCGCCAGTCGACATCATTTCGAGCGCCGAGCTGCAAACGCAGCCAGCGGCGAACATGCTCGACCAGCTCAAGAACGTCGTCCCGTCGTTCTTCGTCGGGCAGAACACGATCTCGGATGCGTCGAGCCTGGTGCGCGCGCCCTCGCTGCGCGGTCTGCCGTCAGATGAGATTCTCGTGATGCTCAACGGGAAGCGCTTCAACCGCTCGGCGCTCGTCCAGGTCTACGCCGGCGGCGACACCGAGCTCGCGTTCGGATCGCAGGGCTCGGACCTCTCCTCGATCCCGTCCATCGCCGTCAAGAACCTCGAAGTGCTCCGCGATGGCGCAACCGCGCAGTACGGGTCCGACGCCATTGCCGGCGTGCTCAACTACGGTCTGCGCGACGATGCCGGGTTTGAGGTTCAGGCCCGCTACGGGAACTATCAGGACCACAGCGACGGCAAGAGCTACCAATACGCCTTCAACGGTGGCCTCAGGTTCGGTAACGTCGGATTCGCCAACCTGTCGGCCGAGTACGACGACGACGGCCAGACCAGCCGCGGCGTTACGCGCCCGGTCGCAGCTGTTTTCGCCACCGAGAACCCGACCCTTGCCAACCAGCTACCCAACTATCCGCTGCCGGCGCAGATCTGGGGCCAGTCGCCGAGCCGCGGCTACAAGCTGCTGCTGAACTCGGCCTTCAATGTCACGGACACGAGCCAGATCTACCTGTTCGGCAATGTAGCGTCCAATCACACGGACGAGAGCTTCAATTTCCGCTCGTCACTGATCGGTACCCGCCCGTTCACAACCACGACGGGTGACGTAATCGACATGGGCGGCCGGTCGTTCTTCCAGCACCCGTACTACCAGACGCAGTGCCCGGCGGGAAACGCAACCTGCCCGGCCGACGGGTACGTGGTGGACAACAATGTGTTCAATCTGAGTTCCATCTATCCGGGCGGCTTCACGCCACGATTCGTCGGTGACTCCAGCGAGGCGTACGGAACGGTGGGCTTGAAGGGTAAGAGCACGGACGGCGTCGGCTACGACCTGTCCGTGTCCTCGAGCAATAACACGCTCGACCTGTCGATGTACGACTCGATCAGCCCGTCGTTCGGCGGCGCGTCGCAGACGAAGTTCGAGTTCGGCAAGCTGATCCAGAAGGAGTTCGACACCAACCTCGATCTCACCTACGGGATCAACGCTGGGCTGGCGAGCCCGCTGACCCTATCCGGCGGCTTCGAGTTCCGTCGCGAGGAGTTCACAGCGACCCCGGGCGACGACCAGTCTTGGGACTCGGGCCCGTACGCCGCGCCGCACCCCCTGTACGTCCAGACCGCGCCGGGCGTCTACACGTCCTGCGCCAATCTCGCACCGGCAGCCTGCCCCTACGGCACCAGCACCGTCGCGGAATCACCGGCGGCGAGTGGCTACGGTGGCACGAGCCCGCTCTATGCCGGGTCGCATAGCCAGAACAGTCACGGCGTCTACCTCGGCCTCGAAGGCGACGTCACCAAGGAACTCAGCGTCGGGACGGCCGTCCGCTACGAGAGCTACTCGTCGTTCGGAAGCGCCACGGTGGGCAAGCTCAACGCGATCTGGCATATCAATGACGTGGTTGCGCTGCGCGCTACGGCCGGCAGCGGCTTCCACGCGCCGTCGCCCGGACAAAACAACACCCAGGTGCTGACGACGACGTTCTTTCAGGGAACGTCCTTGCAGCAGGGCACTTTCCCGGTCACGAGCGCGGTTGCTCAGTACTACGGCGCAAAGCCTCTCAAGCCCGAGCGATCGACGAACTTTGGCGCCGGTGTCGTGCTGAAGCCTACGAGCGACCTCACGGCGACGATCGACCTCTACAAGATAAACGTCCGAGACCGCATCTTCATCTCGAAGAGCTATACGGTGACACCCGCCGACATCGCCGCCCTGCCTGAGCTTGCAGGGGTCGGCGCTGGCGGTTCGGTGCAGTATTTCACGAACTCTCTGGACACTACGACCAAGGGTGTGGACCTCGTCGGCACCTACCGCATGAACCTGGCCGGCGGCAAGCTTAACCTCTCGCTCGCCTACAACTACAACAAGAGCGAGGCCACGAGCTACGACCCTGCGGCGATCGGCAGCTACCAGCTCATCGACATCCAGCGACTGGCCCCCAATCACCGGGCGACGCTGTTCGCGAACTGGGCGCTCGGCGACCTGTCGCTCAACTTGCGCGAGAACTACTATGGCTCATGGGTCGACGCGAACGACTACCCCACTGCGCGTGACGCGAGCGGCAACATCACGGCCGGGCAGGAGTTCGGTGCCAAGTTCACGACCGACCTCGACGTCAGCTACACGTTTATGGATCACTACACGCTGACGGTCGGCGGGAGCAACATCTTCAATACCTATCCTGACAAGATCGCGGCGTCGCCGGACAACCCGCTGTTCACGTTGACGGGCGGCACGCTTGACGGCCAGATCTATCCGCGCAACGGCGGTCCCTTCGGGATCAACGGCGCGTTCTGGTATGCGAGCTTGAGAGTGCAGTTCAAGTAGAAAGCACTCGATCGACCTGGGCGGGGGACCAACCGGTCTCCCGCCCTTTTGTTGACTCGGTTGGCCCCTTAACTTCTGCGAGCGATGGAGCGACGGCGCGACCGGTAGCGCCTATGGCGTCAGTCCGAGCCCGCCCACGCGTTCCCGCACGCGTCGGCGGACGCACAAGCGCTCGCGCAAGGCGTTTGCTATCGAAACCTCATGCGCATCCTGGCTTGCCTCACTCGCGATCTCGCAAGCAGCCTGGCATTCAACCGGCTGCTTCCGGCGCTCACCGGTCACGACGTGCTCGTTGTGCTCTCCGAACGGATCGGCGCTGCGCAGGCGCTCCAGGCGGAGCCCGCGGCGCGCATCGAATTGCGGAGCGCGGAGCAGTCTCTGCCAAACGACGTATTCTTTCCGATCCTGGAGCGGGCGGGGCTGCCGGACACGGGCTCGCGCTACCTCTCCTTCGGCGAGCTGGAACGGCTGCGCGGCGTTCCGACGGTCTCGCTGCCGAATGCAAATGCCCCCGCGGGTCTCGAGTCTATCCGTCGCTTCGCTCCCGACCTGATCGTCACAATCCGCTACGGCTCGATCCTCAAGAGTGCGGCCATCGCGATCCCGCGGCACGGCGTGCTGAACCTTCATTCGGGACTCCTGCCTGCGTATCGCGGCGTGCTCGCGACGTTTCGGGCGCTCATGAACGGAGATGCGGAGATCGGCTGCACGCTTCACTACATCCAGGACGCGACGATCGACACCGGCGACATCGTCGGCACGCATACGATCCCCGTGCGGCGCGAACGATCCCTGCTGTGGCACGTTCTCGCGCTCTACCCCGGCGGTATCGGGCTCCTGGCAGCGGCGATCGGAGATATCGCGGGCGGGCGATCGCCGCCGCGCATTCCGCAGTCCGCTGGGGCTGGCGCGTACTTCAGCTACCCGACGCCCGACGAGTGGGTCGAATTCGCGCGCCGCGGCTGGCGGATTGCCGACCCGAGCGATCTTGCCGAGGCTCTTGCTCTTTACACGCGTTGAGCCAGGCAAGAAGCGGCGGGCCGATCACGACGGTCGAGCTGCCGTAACTCAAGGATCGGGCGCGCCACGACGACGCGAGTGCGCAGTGTGCGCGCTCGCAGGGACGCGCGTTGGCTCGGGGTGGTGATTGCCTGCGCCGCTCGTGACGTCCTCACCCGCCACCGTCCCTGGCGGCGAGGGAGGACAGGACGCGAAGGCTCTAGTCCGCGGAGACCCTCTTGGCCGAGATCGTGCCGTTGATCGTCGCGACCTGTGTGCTCTCATCGAACGGATCGCTCGGATTCAGAGCGAACACGTCGAGTTCGAACGTGCCGGAGTAGGAATTGCCGGCCGGGTCGACCTTCACGGTCTCGTGAAAATGAGCAACGCCCTGGTAGGCACCCGATGCGTAGCCGAATGCTACGTGGCTGAGCTTGAAGGTCGACCGACCGACCTGCCGCCAGGCGCCCATGCAGACGTCCCCGTTGACCGGGTTGCGACCGCCGGAAATGGTGATCTCGGTCCCATCGTCGTGCCACTGCACGCTGCCCCAATCGAACAAGGAGCCGCCCACCGTCATTTTGAACTCCCACAGTCCGACGATCGGCGCGCTCTCCGAGTTGAATTCGGACGCCAGCATCAATCTGGGGGTGGCGGCACCCGGCGTGTAGACGGTGCGTATGAATTCCGCGGCCGCCGGCGGTGCCTTTTGCAGCTGGTCGGGATGCGGGCACCCCGCCATTGCCGGTCCGGCCAGCGCCAATGCCACCAGTCCCGCCCCGGCCGTGAGGCCGGCCACCCGCAGTCTGAGTCCGGATATTGCTCGCTTCATGGATCTCTCCCCTAGGTCAGTGTTAAGAACGGCCCGTGATGCGGCCGAGGCCCGATGTCGCGGCCACCCGCGGCTGCGGGGACCCGAGCGCCGGCCCCTCTGGCAGGCCGCCCTGACGCTTCCAAGACCACAACGCTCGGGCGACGTCCGCCGGAGCGTCGCGAATCGGGCGCTCAATCGTCTGAAGGTTGCGGTAAGAATTCCGAATGAAGGGCGGATGACTCGCCCGGAGGGCGTCAGGCAGCGCCCTTGCGTGCCGGCGCCTCGACCGGCGCCGCCACGGCGGTATTACCGTTCGATTAAGGCGAGATCGGGCCTCGCTTGCAGGTGATCGAACACGATCTCGGACCCGTCGGCCGCGACGTCGAAATCGTGAATGTCGAAGACGGCGGGGAGCCTGGCCAGCGGCCGCTCGCCACCGCTCGCGAGGTCGACCCTCGTGACGATCGCGTTCGAGGTGATCCCGGGTGGCGATCCGCAACGAATCGATGCTCCGGATTCGGGCCACGGTCCGTACCGGGCACGCGCCTCCGGACGGTTCCCAATGCCATCGGCGATCGGACGCAGGCACAACCCCGTTTCACACCGGCGACCCGGGCCGCCTAAACTTGCACCAGCCAACGCGCGCACGCGTCGGATGACGCGCGAGGCTGGCGAGCGGTCGCGCCATTGAGCGCCGGACCGCCATTGGGAGTTATCCGTGACTCAGCCATCGGTTGGTGTCGCACTGCTCGGAACCGGACTTCTCGGGACTGCGATGGCGCGGCGACTCCTCGAGCGAGGCGTTGCGCTCACTGTGTGGAATCGCGACCCTGCCAAGGCGCAACCGCTCGTCGAACTTGGCGCGCGCACGGCGGGATCGCCGGCCGAGGCGGCCCGTGCCGCGGGCGTCGTTTGCCTTTGCGTCACGAACGCCGAGGCCGTCGAGGATGTCGTGTTCGGGGCGGCCGGTGTGGTATCGGCCGGGCCGCTCGACGGCCCGCGACTGATCGTCGACTTCTCTACGATCGGCCCGGACGCAACGAGGCGCCTCGCCGAGCGGGCGAGGGCCGCCGGACCCTTTGCGTGGCTCGATGCGCCCGTATCGGGCGGGCCCGGCGGAGCAGCGACCGGCGAGCTGATCATCTTCTGCGGCGGGACGATCGGGAACATCGATTGCGCCCGGCCCGTGCTGGACGCACTCGCCAAGCGCGTCACCCGCGTCGGAGAACTCGGCGCGGGCCAGACGATGAAGCTGTGCAACCAGCTGATCGTGTCAGCCGGGCTGCTGGCGATTGCCGAGGCGATCGCGCTCGGTCGTGCGAGCGGCATCGATGTCGGCATGCTTCCTGAGACCCTCTCGGGCGGCTACGCCGACTCGGCCCTGCTCAGGCTCTTCGGCCGGCGCATGGCGGCCGGCGTCTCGGAGCCGCGCACGGGCTCGGTCGGCACGATGCGCAAGGACGCCGAGCTCATCGATGAGACGGCGCGTGCCCTCGGGCAACCGACGTGCATCGCCTCGGCCGCCGCGCGCGCCTACCAGCTCGCCGGCCGGCACGACCTCGGGGACCTGGAAATCTCGCTGCTTCCGGAGTTCTACGCGATGCTGGCGCGCGAGTCCGCATGCTGAAGCTGGCCGCCAACCTCAGCATGCTCTTCACGGAGTGGCCGCTGCGCGATCGTTTCGAGGCTGCCCGCGACGCGGGCTTCGACGCCGTCGAACTGCAGTTCCCGTACGCGGAGCCCGCGGAGGTCCTGGCGCGCGCGGCCGAGGCCGCGGGGACTGAGGTCGCCTTGATCAATGCCCCGATCGGCCCGGATCCCGCATCTCTCGGGCTCGCCTGCCTGCCGGGCGCGGCCGAATTATTCCGGTCGGAACTCGAGCGCGGACTTCGCTACGCAATGGCGCTCGGCTCGCCGTGCATCAACGTTCTCGCGGGCCGCAGCGACGCGGCGGGTCGGCCCGAAGACCTCGACCGCCTGGTCGAGCGCCTGGCCATGGCGACCGAGCTTTGCGCCGCGCAAGGCGTCACGCCGCTGCTCGAGGCGCTGAATCCGGCTGACCGCCCGGACTACTGCGTGACCGACTTCGAGACGGCGGAGTCCGTCCTTCGCCGGACCGGCGCTCGTGTGCGCCTGCAGTTCGACGTCTACCACGCCGCAAGGATGGGCCTCGACCCGTGCGAGGCGTGGGAGCGCTGGCGGCCCCACGTCGGACACGTGCAGATCGCCGACTGCCCCGGACGTCACGAGCCCGGAACCGGCTGCGTCGACTGGCGCGCCGTCTTCAATGCCATCCGCGCGTCCGGCTACGCTGGCTCGATCGGCGCCGAGTATGTGCCGCTGCATGGCACGCTTGCCGGCCTCGGCTGGCGTTCGCTCCTCGCTGGGGTTACGACGACGTAGCGACTGCGGCGCGAGTCGTGAACGAAGGTCAGCAGCGGTGCGCCGTCGCTCGCTCCACCGGCGAGCCCTATGCAATACTGGCACCGCCGCTTCCACACGGGCCGCCGATCTAGTGAAGACCGTTCGGGTTCCGGACCTCATGGAGGGCGTATTCGCCCGCGCCGAGGAGGTCGTCTCGCGCTTCTTCAGTGAGCGGGTCGACGATCCCACCCGCGGCACGATCGAGATCCACGGCGAGCGCTACGTGCTGCTGCGCGCCGCGTCGCTGTCGATCGAGTTCTTCGACCTGGTCCGGTCCCTCTACGGCGCGGACCGTCACGCCGAGGCCGACGAATTCTCGCGTTCGATCCTGTTCGACCTCGCGCACGCGATGGGACGGACGGATGCCCACGATTTCCACGACCGCATGCACCTGACCGATCCGATCGCGCGGCTGTCCGCGGGACCGGTGCATTTCGCGCATGCCGGCTGGGCCTTTGTCGAGATCTCTCCGGAATCGCGCCCTTCGCCGGACGCCGACTTTTGCCTCGTCTACGACCACCCGTATTCGTTCGAATCGGATGCGTGGGTGCGCAGCAACCGGCACAGCGACGTGCCCGTGTGCATCATGAACGCCGGCTACTCGTCGGGATGGTGCGAGGAGAGCTTCGGTCCGAAGCTGGTGGCGGCGGAGCTGCTGTGTCGCGCCAAGGGTGACGAGACCTGTCGTTTCGTCATGGCGCCGCCGGAGCGAATTTCGGACCAGATTGCCGCCTACGTTGCGGCGCATCCGGACATCGCACCACGCGCAGCTCATTTTCGGATTCCGGACTTCTTCGCGCGCCAGCGCGAGGAGGAACGCCTGCGCCTGCGACAGACGGAGCTCGAGCGCGAACTGCGGCACACGCAGAAGGTTGAGGCCCTCGGGCGTCTCGCGGGCGGCGTGGCGCACGACTTCAACAACATCATCGGCGTCGTGCTCGGCCAGGCGGCGCTCGCCCAACGCAAGCTCGGTCCCGGGCACCCGGTTTCCGCCGACCTCGCGCGGATCATCAATGCTGGTCAGCGCGCGGCTGCACTGACGAAACAGCTCCTGACGTTCGGCCGCTCTCAGGTCGGTCGCAACGAGGTGCTGGACCTCAACGTCGTGGTCCAGGAAACCGCGCAGATGATCGAGCGCGTGATCGGCGATGACATCGTGCTGCGCCTGACTCTCGCGCACGACGCCGGGACTGTCTGGGCCGACCGCTCGCAGCTCGAGCAGGTGCTGATGAACCTCGCCGTCAACGCCCGCGACGCCATGCCGAACGGCGGCCAGCTGCTGATCGAGACCAAGCGCGGTACGGATTCCAGCGTCTCCTTAATCGTCGCCGACACCGGCATCGGGATGGATGAAGCCACGCGGGCGCGCGCGTTCGAGCCGTTCTTCACGACGAAGGAGGGCGCCGGTACGGGTCTCGGCCTCTCGACTGTCTACGGGATCGTCACCGGGGCCGGCGGAACGATCAGTCTCGATACGAGTCCCGGCGCGGGCTGCACGTTCGGAATCGCCCTGCCACGACTGACGACCGGCGTCGAGGAACGCGAGCGGCCGGCCGCGACCGCCGTCGCGCCGGGCAGCGGGACCGTGCTAATCGTCGAGGATCGCGACGACCTGCGCGGCATGCTCCTGCAGGCGCTGACTCTGAGCGGCTATGAAGGCATTGCAGCCCGCGACGCCGAGCACGCGTTGCTGTTCTTGGCCGACACCGCGCTTCGGATCGACGTGCTGCTAACCGACGTCGTGATGCCAGGAATGAGTGGCGTCGAGCTCGGCGCTCGCGCGACCGGGATGCGTCCCGGACTGAAGATTCTCTACATGTCCGGTTTCGCCCCTGACCCGAAGCACCGGTCGCTTTTCGCGGACGATCGCGCCGCGTTCCTGCCGAAGCCGTTTACGCCAGATGAGCTCGCCACACGCCTGAGCGAGCTGGTCGCGAAAGGGCGCTAGTTCCGCGTTCGTTCCGGCGCCGCGAGCGCTATGCCGTTTGCAGTCGGCGTCCCAATGACGGCCGCACGGACTCAGTGCGGCGGTCGTTTCATTCGCGCGACTATCGCCTGGAAGCGCTTGTCCTTCTCGACCTTCTTCAAGCAACCGACGCGGTTCGGCAGATCTTCGAACTGGCCGTCGGTCGCGACGGCCTTCTCGAACCAGAGCACCGCATGGTCGGCATCGCCGCGACAGGCATAGAATTCGGCGACCGAGCTTGCGTCGCGGTCGCCGTACTTGAGCTCGAACATCGCGATCTCGCGCGTCGCTTCTTCAGTGCGCCCGAGCGCGTCGTATATGAGCGGCAGATCCATTGTTCGGAACTGGTCATCGCGCTCGAGGTCGATTTCCTTAAGCGCGTCGGCCGGCCTATCGAGCGACAGCAGCGAATTGGCATGCAAGGCGTGGACCCCCGCCGCCGTGGGATCTGCTTCCACTGCCTTGCGGTACCAGGCCTCTTCGTCGCGCAGGCGCCCGAGCCGCCCATAGGCCCAGGCAATCGTCGTGTAGGACCAGGGATTCAGCGGATCACGGCGAACTGCCTCCTGCCCGGACCGGATCGCATCCTCGTTTCGTCCCAGCTCGAACAGTGCCCACGAGTAGGCGCCCCACAGCGGGCTGTTCCCGGCATCGAGTGCCAAGGCCTTCTTGTACTCTTCGACGGCTTCGGTCCAGTGGCCGCCACAGGCCCCGAGCGCCCCGCCCTTTGCTTCATGTGCGATAGCGAGCCCAGGGTTTAGAGCGAGCGCCCGGTCGGCGGCGTCGCGGGCAATCGCACAGGTACGGTCGGCCGATTCGCCCGACACGTGCCAACCGACGTCTGCGGCGGAAATTCTCGAGAGTTGCGCCCACGCAGTCGCGTAGCCCGGATCGAGCTCGATTGCGCGCCTGAGGTAGGTAATCCCCGCAGCATAATCATCATCACCGCCCTGGCGCTGTCGTGCGCGCGCCCTGAGCACGAGATCGTAAGCCTCGGGATTCGCCGCAGGCTCGTTCTTTGGCACGTGCCGATCGACAAGTGACACCTTGAGCGACTCGACTACGCGAGCGGCGATCTCGTCCTGCACCTTGAAGATGTCGTCGGCGGGGCGATCGAAGGTGGTCGACCAGATGTGGTAGCCGGTGTCGGCACGCACCAGCTGCGCGGTCACGCGAATCTGATTGCCGGACTTGCGGACGCTTCCTTCGAGCACATTCTCGACCTTGAGTGCCTTGGCGATCTCTGCGATCGGGGAGGGTCGAGTCTTGAAGTAGAACGATGATGTTCTCGCCGGCACGTGCAGCTCGGGCACGTTCGACAGGAGTTCAATCAGTTCCTCGGATAGACCTTCCGCGAAGTACTCCTGGTCCTTCTTCTCGCTGAGATCGAGAAACGGAAGCACAGCTACCGATGGCCCAAGCGCCGCAGGGACCGCGGCTCGAGGCGTCACGAATCGCGTCGACCAGGCAACCGCGACGGCGATCGCAATGGCGAGCGCAACTGCTACACCGAATGCGAGGCTCCGATTGAAGCGTCGCGGCGCGGATACTGCCTCGGGCCGGCCTTCCACGACAGAAACCGTGCTCGCCCCAGCGGGAGCGTGTTCCGTCGCAGCCAATGGTGTTGGCAAGGGCGCGGGCACGCTCGGCGTCTCTCGAGACACCGGCGCGATCAGTCGGTAACCGCGCCGCATGACATTGGCGATGTAGCGCGGCTCCTTCGGGTCGTCTCCGAGCGACCGACGCAGGATAACGATGGCCTGGTAGACGGAATCCGGCGTTACGACTACGTCCTTCCAGACCTGGTCGAGGAGTTGGTCGACGCTGACGACCTGCCCCGCAGATTCTGCAAGGCACACGAGCAAGCGCATCGTCCTCGGCTCTAGCTTGACCGTCGAACCGTCCTTCGAGATCTCGTCGAGCGTTGGCTCGACCCGCCAGTCACCGATTCTCAATACGGGTGTGCCGGAGTCCGCCATGAGCGGAAAGCCACCTTAAGTGTCTGGCCGAACACCGCTTTCGACGCAGGCCGCCGGGTTCGTCGGCTGCTTCGAAGTATACCGGTCCTGCCGGCAGACGACTGCCCCGCGCGCGGCAGCCCGGTTCGAGCGCCTGATTAGACCTTCTTTGGCGATCCGTTGGCTCTCGTTCACCGCGTCTTCAGGACTACACGGCCCCTGTCCTTCGACGATCAGGCCGCGTTCGGAACGAACCCGCTCGCGGGATCCCCGGACGAATTTGCTTACCACTTACCTGGAGAACCGCCATGAATACTCCGAATCGGAAGACGTCCACAGGCCGGGCGTCGATCGCCGTGCTTCTGTGTGTTGGGTTCGGGTCCGCGCTCGCAATGTCGGCCCGCGCAAATCCGTCGAACGCCGATCCTACCGTGACGCGCTCGGCCCACGTTTCGATCGCCGGCCTCGACCTGTCGACGCCGGAAGGCGCCCGCGCGGCGCGCGAGCAGCTGAACTCGACCGCGCGGCGTCTGTGCGGTCAGCTCGCCGATGCCCTCGATTTGTCGCGTCACGACAACTACGTCGCGTGCGTAGAGGAGACGTTTGCGACGGCGCTTCGCGCGCTCGACCCGAAGACGCGCACCGCCGACGGAAAGCCCGACCGTCACCGCCCGGTGGCCACAGCGAAATCCGACCCGATCGACCCGAGCACGATCCGCCATGCGCGTGTCTCGGTTGCCGACCTCGATTTGAGCTCGCCCGAGGGACGTCGCCTCGCCCAGGAGCGGGTGCGCGCAGTGGCGGACAGACTCTGCTGGCAGGTGACGAGCGGAGTCCAGCCGGGGCTATTCGAGCGTGTTCGCGCCTGTGTCGACCAGGCACTGGCCGATGCGACGCAGCAGATCATCCCGCCAGCTCAGGTCGCAAAGGGCGGCGATGGGTCAGCGCCGAGCCAGAACCCGTGATGCGGATGCCGTAGTAATGGCCGGCCGGTCGGCGAGCGAAAGGCGATGCGCTTCGATCCGCATCGCCTTTCTGCCTCGCGCATCCCCGAACTCAGGACGATCGTATGTTGCAACGCACATCATGCAGCGATCCAGGTCGAGTCGGTGCGCCGGATCTTCGTGCCTACCCGTTGCCTGGAGCGGGTGGCACACGTGACTGGTCTGGATGCCGCGGCCACGAATCGCGTACTGTCAGCGAAGTTAACCTCCTTGACGCCGCCGGCCCCACCAGAGGGCACAACGGCTCCGCGCGATTGCAAATGGTCGAAGAACAAACAATGGCCGGGTGACGGTTCGTGGGTGGAGGGAGCGCTGTGAAGACTGGAAGTCGCGCGGCCGACGCCCGAGGCCACCACGGGGCGGCCGCGCTCGCAGGATGCCGCACGCTTCAAAGGAAGCGGCGGACCGGGTCTCTCGCGCTGATCATCCCGTCGATTCTGGCCGCGAGCGCTGCTGCGGAGCCCGAAGCCGCACCCGGAGCGCTCGACGAAGTGATCGTCACGGCCCAGAAGCGAGCCGAGAGCCTGCAGACCGTTCCTGTCAGCGTCGAGACACTCGATAGTCGTCGGCTCGAGGAACTGCGGGTCACAAGCTTCGACCAGTACATCCGTTTCCTGCCAAGTCTCTCGGCGCAGAGCTTTGGACCGGGCCAGTCGGAGCTCACGGTACGCGGCGTCACGAACGGGACCGTGGGCCTCAGGGTCGGATCCCAGCCGCTCGTCGGCGTCTATCTTGACGAGCTGCCAGAAACAACGATTGGCAATAACCTCGACATGCACATCTACGACATCGCGCGTGTCGAGGCGCTGTCGGGGCCACAGGGAACGCTGTACGGCTCGAGTTCGATGGCCGGCACCCTGCGGATCATCACGAACAAACCGAGCACGACCGGGTTCGCGGCAGCCTACGACGTGACGGCAGACACCTACACCGGGCACGCGTCCGGCGGCAAGGTTGAAGGGTTCGTCAATGTGCCGCTCAGCCCCAGCGCTGCGATCCGCCTGGTCGGCTACGCGCAGCACGACGGCGGGTTCATCAACAACACCGTCGCGCCGCCGGAGTACTATCCGACGTCCGGCGCACCGCACGTCAACAACTCCATCGCGCGGAACAATTTCAATCCGGTCGATACAACCGGTGGCCGCGCGGCGCTCAAGATCGATATCAATGATCGCTGGACCGTGACGCCGACCCTCTACATCCAGCGCCAGAGTGCGGAGGGCATCGCCGCGTATGAGCCCAGTGTCGGCGACCTCGCGACGCACCGGTACATGCAGGAATACAACCACGACAACTGGTGGCAGGCCGCGCTGACCGTCGAGGGCAAGATCTTCGACCTCGAGGCACTCTACGTGACGGGGTATCTCAGGCGTGTCGTCGAATCGGCCTACGACTATTCGAGCTATACCTATTTCTACGACGTCTACTACTCGATGACGGCGTACCCGACGTATTACGGCGACAACTTCCGCAACAACGCCGGTCAATTGATCAGCCCGGCGATGGCCAACTTCCAAACCGACCATTATTCGAAGCAATCGCACGAGTTGCGCCTGTCGACGCCGGACACCTGGCGATTGCGCGGCGTGATCGGAGCATTCTACGAACGGCAGAGCGACACCTTTCGGAACGAGAACTTCATCGCGGGGCTGGCGGACCAATACTCGATCACGAACGAACCCGGGGTCTGGTTCCTGAATTCGATGGTGCGCACCGATCGTGATCGCGCGCTCTTTACCGACTGGAGCTACTCGCTGACCAAGCAGCTGGTCCTGACCGGCGGCATCCGCGAGTTTGGTTATGACAATACCGTCTACGGCTTCTTCGGTTTTCCCGGCGGGCCGACGTACGACGGCTTCACGTTTCAGAGTGGGGAGGCGTTGTGTATTCCGGGCACTCAGACGACCGGCACGCAATGGCCGTGCATCGACGTCGACCGGCGCGCGACGCACACTGGCAGCACACACCGCGTCAACCTGGCGTATCACTTCGACCCGGCCCGGATGCTCTACGCCACGTGGTCGACGGGATTTCGGCCAGGCGGCGTCAACCGCGTCGTCACGCGCCCGCCATACTCGCCTGACTCGCTGACGAATTTCGAGGTCGGCTGGAAGACCGAATGGCTCGACCACCGGCTGCGACTGAACGGTGCTCTGTTCTTCGAGCGATGGGCGAACGCTCAGTTCAGCCTGTTCGGCGCGAACAACCTCACCGAGATCACGAATGCCGGCCGCGCCGAGATCAGGGGGATCGAAGCAGATGTCGCCTGGCGCCAATCAACTCACCTGACGCTCTCAGGGGCGCTGACGGTGCTCAATGCGCACGTCGTCACGAATTTTTGCCGCTACCCGAGCCCGTCCCTGACGTGTACCGAACCTGAGATCTACACGGCACCTGACGGCCATACGATCACGTTGAACAATGGCGTGCTGGCGCCCACCGGCACACGGTTGCCCGTGTCGGCACGACGCAAAGGCGACCTCATCGCGCGCTATGAACGATCAATAGGCGGCTACGACACCCACGTCCAGGTCGCGGCGGTAGGCCAGTCCGACGTCGTCCCGGTGCTCCAGGTGGCGTACGCTCAGCCGCTCGGCAACCAGCCGGGCTACGTCACCGGCGATCTCACTGCAGGAATCGCCCGCGGCCGATGGCATCTGGAAGGCTTCGTACAGAACATGTTCGACCATCGCGGCGAGGCGCTGCGGACGTCCTTGTGCTTGCCCGCGCTCTGCCTGGTCCGGAACATCGCGCCGATTGCGCCGCGTCTGGTGGGCGTCGAATTCGGCCAGCAGTTCTAAGCGCGGGCGCGTAATCGCCGCGCATCCGGAGCGCGATCGTCCATTACGCCGACTCGACTCCGCCCAAGGCGCGGGTCGACGTCAAGCGCGCTCCCGAGACAGCTCCGGCAGCTCAGACGGTCGCGCCGCTGCCCGCGCAGCCGGGCGCGCGGTCTTTGGCTGCAGCG
>Ga0335080_10003513_pt1 | contig 15843 bp, 11 predicted proteins | sample Lox_Sample_34_FD_206720 | JGI IMG/M metagenome (GOLD analysis project Ga0335080, IMG submission 206720) | Soil microbial communities from Loxahatchee National Wildlife Refuge, Florida, United States - Lox_Sample_3.4 | ecosystem: Environmental > Terrestrial > Soil > Wetlands | place: USA...
CCGCGGTGTCAGGGCGAAGATAACCAGCAGCGCATCTTCCAACCTGCTGCTCCCTGCAGTACGATATTCCCCAATGAGAGGCCCCCTATGCTTGTATCCTTCCGCCCCTGCGGCCCGAAAGACTTTAATTCACTTCTAAAGCTCTCGACTGCGTACTATCGCCACGACAAAATTCCCTACGACTTCGCCTCCCTCCGCCGCGGTCTCGAAACACTACTCCGTAATCCCTCGCAGGGCCAGGCCTGGCTGATGGAGACGCACCATAAGCCCGTCGGTTACGCCCTGCTTACTTACAATTTCGACCTGGAATATGGCGGCGTCGAAGGAATGCTCACCGATCTTTACGTCGACAGGCGCCATCGTAATCGAGGTGTCGGGTCACTCGCTCTATATGAATTGGAGGATTTTTGCCGGGAACGCGGCATCCGCGCCATCGAATTGCAGGTGCTCAACCGCAACCGCGCCGCCGAAACCTTTTATCGAAAGGCCGGCTTTCGGGTTCTGCCTCGCAAAGTGATGCTCTTCGACGTTCGTCCCGAAGAACAACCCCGCCCTCGCCATGCAGCTACCTTAAATAAGCATCGGTGATGTACTGCTGTACCATTCGCTGGGTATTGAAGAACGAGCCGTTGATCGCAATGGCGTGCTGCATCACCGAGAGATAGCGGTTCCGGTCCTCGTAGAACAACGGCAGAATCACGCTTTCGAGCTTCCCGTACAGACTTTCCGCATCCGTCGTATTGTCTACTGCCGCTTCCGGGGAAGGGTCGCGCCGATGCGATTCGCCGATCGACCAACCGGTCACTCCTTCAATGTGACCTTCCACCCACCAGCCATCCAAGATGCTCAGGCTCGGTACGCCGTTCAGCGCGGCTTTCATTCCGCTCGTACCCGAGGCCTCTAACGGATATTGCGGCGTGTTTAACCACAGATCGCCGCCGCTCGTCAGATTTCCGCCCAGGTCCAGGTTGTAGTCGTCCAGAAATACGATAGACACGGCCTTTTTTAGCGCTTTTTTTGCCCTGAATATCCGTTTGATGATTTCCTTCCCGCCCGCGTCGTTCGGATGAGCCTTCCCTGCGAAAACGATTTGAAAGTGTCCAACGTTCTTGGCAATATGCCGCAAACGGTCCAGGTCGCTCAAAATCAAATCTGCTCGCTTGTAACCGGTGGCCCGGCGGGCAAAGCCGATCGTAAATGCCTCTGGGTCGAGCTTCAGCCCCGTCTTTTTCCGCACCGCCTCCAGCAAATCATGTTTTGCCAACAAATGGGCCGCCCACACTTCTTCCGGCGGCAATCCCAGCGCGCCGCGCAAGCTGTAATTGTCTTCCCGCCACGATGGGATATAGCGGTCAAATAGGTCCCGGAACGCGGGACAAGTCCAAGTTGCCCCGTGCACCCCGTTTGTGATCGCTTCGATTGGCACGTTCGGAAACATTCGCCGCGACACTTCGCCGTGCAACTTAGCCACTCCGTTTACATAGTTGCTCAGACTTAGCGCCAGGTAAGTCATGTTCACCGACAATCCCTTGCGCGCCGCATCCTGCAAGTCTGCCGCGTTGTCATCTGTCTGCAAGATGCTCTTTACCACTTCGATGGACGTGGCATCCTTGTCGTCGAACATGCGCGCTTGTCCCGGGAACAATCGCGTCAGGAATTCGACCGGGAACTTGTCGTGCCCCGCGGGCACCGGGGTGTGGGTCGTGAACACGCATTTGCTGCGCACCTTCTGAATATCCTCGCCTTTGATAGTGGCGTGCTCCTGCCGCTCCGCTTCTTCCGCCAGCAACTCCATCGTGAGCAGCGCGGCATGACCCTCATTCATGTGGTACCGCATCAGTTCCGTATGCCCCAAAGCGCGCAACATGCGCACGCCGCCGATTCCCAACAGGACTTCCTGTGACAAACGGTAGTACGGATCGCCGCCGTATAACGCACCTGTTAACGCGCGGTCGCGCTCGTCGTTGTCCGGCAGATCTGCATCCAGAAAGTAGACCGGCACCTCATATCCGCGCACCCCTTTGACGATGTACTTCCACGCGCGAAGTTCCACGCGGCGTTTTTCCAGAGCCACGGAAACACGAGGAGCCTCTTCCTGCAGAAACTTGCTCACGTCCCAATCCACAGGCTCTTCAATCTGGGCGCCCTCGTCTGACAGCCGCTGCCGGAAGAATCCTTTGCGATACAGCAACGATACCGCCACCATGGGAAGCCTTATATCCGCCGCCGCCCGAATCGTATCGCCAGCCAAGACGCCAAGTCCGCCGCTGTAGCTCGGCATGGCGTTCTCCAGGGCAATTTCCATTGAAAAGTAGGCGACAAAGCGTTTGGGGGGGTGCGCCGGACTTGGCATTTTTGCTGGCTTCTCCATGCTGCCGTCGGGCGCTCACTCGCGGTACCGCGCCCATCGTAAACCTAATATTCTCTGAAATCGCAGCGTTTCAGGCAACATTCGGGTCTTCCTTAGTTTCCGGCGTGTGGATAACCGCTTACTCCCCGTGTGTTTCGCTATAATGCACTCCATATGGGCATGTTCTTGGACGGAGTGAGAGTCGTTGAACTCACAGAGGCGCTTGCAGGCCCTTACGCGGCCATGCTGCTGGGCGATTTAGGCGCCGACGTCATCAAGGTCGAGCGTCCAGGAATCGGCGATCATTCCCGCACTTGGGGTCCTCCCTTTGTCGGCCCAGTGTCCGCTTACTTCCTGGCCGCGAATCGCAATAAGCGTTCAATCACCCTGAATTATGATCACCCCGCGGGTTCAGAGGTTTTGCAACGCCTGCTGGCACAGGCCGACATGTTCCTGTGCAACCAGCCCTCCCTCGACTCCCTCAAACGCCGCGGCATCGATCCCGCTTCACTCCGTGCCAAATTTCCGCGCCTCATCTACTGCTTGATCTCCGGCTACGGCCTTTCCGGCCCGAAAGCAGGCCGTCCTGGTTACGACATCCTCGCCCAAGCCGAAGCCGGCGTCATGAGTTTCACCGGAGAACCGGGCGGCGGCCCTATGCGGTTTCCGATCGCCATCGCCGATATGACCACCGGGATCTACGCGACAATCGGTATCCTCGCCGCGCTTTTCGCACGCGAACGCACCGGTCAGGGCGATTTTCTGGATCTTGCTCTGTTTGATTCTCAGCTTACTTGGCTGGCCAATGTGGGCAGCAGTTACTTGAATTGCGACGTATCGCCTTCCCGCTGGGGCAATGCTCATGCCAACATCGTTCCCTACCAACTTTTCCGCGGCAGCGATAATAATTACTTCGTCCTCGCTGTCGGCACCCAGCCGCAGTGGCAGCGCTTGCTTCGCGTGCTGGACCTCGAAGCAACCCTCGGCGGGGATCCTCGATTCGCGACAAACCCGGAACGCATCCGGAATCGCGAGGAACTCGTCCCACTTCTCCAAAAGTGCTTCGACCTTCGACCCGCCGCGTTCTGGCTCGCCTCGTTCGATCAAGCGGACATCCCGGCATCCGCCATCCGCTCGGTAAGCGAGGCGCTGCAGGACAGCCAGATCAGCTCTCGCGGTTTGATTATCGAGATCGAGCATCCCACGCTCAGCACTCTGCGCAGTATAGCCAACCCCATCCGATCGTCCTCTCAACCCATCGTTTACCGGTACGCGCCGCCTACTCTCGGCGAGCACAACCGCGAAATCCTGGAACAGCTCGGTTTCCGCGAATCCGAACTGCAGGCTTTTCTTACCGGCCCATGCAGTGTGCCGGCGGCGCGATAACGGCCTACCCAATTGGCTACTCGTTATTTGTTTTATAGTTGACGTACTCATAAACGTAGAGATATTCTGAGCCCGCCCAGGCCCTCCTCTCAAGTAAGTAGGCTCACTTCGGGCGTCAGTTCCCTGTCGTCCGACTTGGCTGGAGGTTTCGCTGTGATCAGCAACTGCTCGGAAGGACCGGCTATCGCTTACCGGAATTTCAATCTCTGCCCACACTGCCGGCAAAATGGTTATCCCGCTTTGCTTACCCGTCTTTCTGAAACCCTGCCCATGATCTCCCGCTCCGATGGAGAGTCTTTCCACCTTCTCCTTGCCGATCGCCCTCTGCCTTACCCGATCGAATGCAGCTTGGGCCCCGCCAATCAAGTCTCCGCCTGTTTTTGGTATTCGCACATCAGTGGCAGTCGAAAAACGCGCTCGACGATCGTTATCCTTCCTTACCCACACGTCAATCGTCCGTCGCTCTTCCGGCTTCTGGAGACCGCCGCCGATCTTTTGGCCGAAGAACTCCGCTGTCGAGGAAATCTCGACACGTTTTATGAATTTGTCCCTAGCTGTGTGCGCGCGATGGAAGCCGTGGGCTGAATTCAACGATTGCCGCAGGCGCATCCAACCTGGACGCGGTCGGCTGCCAACAGCTCATTGACCTGTTGCAATGCCGGCGGAATCGCCGCTCGAACGGGAGCAGATAGTTCGGTTCCGTGCTCGAACGAACTTCCGCCGATCGTAACCAGGAACGCCGTTTCAGGAGCGCTGCCAAACACGTCGCGAGCCAACGCCATTAATGTCGATGGCGTCACGGAATGGGTCAGCCCTCCCGCCAATTGGCCGGCCACTCGCACCGCTTGCACCTGAATCTCTCCCGCCGGAACAGCAAGTGAAGCGTCAATGAACACCGCGAGCGTGGCTCGGCTCAAATCTTCCGCTTGTTCCGGCAACCACTGGTGCGAGCAGACAATGGCCGTGTCGGGCTCGCGAACTAGGCCATACAACCGGTGAGCGAGGTACGGCGCAATCCCGTCATCTCCTCGAAGTGAATTACCGCACGCCAGAATGATGGAGCTCATTCTTCACCTGCGAATCTCGTCCAAAACCCGACCATCCGCCGCAACCAACTGCATCTGCAACGCCAAGTGCCCGTCCGCATGAGTGGAACAGCTCAGGCACGGATCGAACGCACGAATGACCGCTTCTACCCGGTTCAACATCCCCTCTGAAATGCGCTCGCTGCGCACAAAGTGCCGTGCGGCCTGAAGAATTCCCCGGTTCATAGCCAGGTTGTTGTGGCCCGTCGCGATGATCAGGTTCGCGAAGACGATCCGGCCCTCCTCGTCCACTCGATAGTGATGGATCAAGGTACCGCGTGGAGCTTCGCAGCAACCCACTCCTTCCAGGTTGTTCAAGGAAGCCGAGTACTTCGCTTGCTTCTTGGTAATAATCGGATCTTCCAGATACTCCTGGATGTGTTCCAGTGCAAACAGAATCTCGATCAGCCGCGCATAGTGGTAGTGGAACGAACTGAGTACCGCGCTGCGCTCCAATGAGCGAAACTCCACCCACTCTTGTTGCGCCAGCGGCGTTCCGCAGTTGTCCACCAGATTCAACCGTGCCAGCGGCCCAACCCGGTACATTCCATCTGGATAGCCGTGCGGTTTGTAATAGGGAAACTTCATGAATGTGAACGGCTCAACCGCTTCGCCAATAAATTCCTGATAATTCGCTGGGTCGAGGTCGTCCGCTACGATATTGCCCAACGAATCTGTGAACCGGAGCTTGCCCTGGTAATAGCCGGCGCGCTCATCCACGGTCACGAGACCCATGAACAGGCTTGGGAAGTTTGCGAATGTCCGAATTTCTTCGCGGAAGTTTTCCAGGTGCCACTTGAAACCTTTCAGCGTTTTCTGTGCGATATCGATCACTTCCGGCATCTGCCAGAGCAGCTTGTCTCGTTTTTCAACGCTGAGCGGCTCGTTGACGCCACCCGGAACCACCCACCCGGGATGAATCCGCTTACCCGCCAACGTCTCAATGATTTGTTGGCCAAACTGCCGCAGCCGGATTCCCCATTTCGCCAGTTCCGGCTGTTTTTGGATGACTCCGAAAATATTCCGTTCCTTTGGGTCCGCGTCCATCCCTAGAATCAGATCTGGCGACGACAAGTAGAAAAAGCTTAACGCATGCGACTGAATTAGTTGCGCCAATTCCAGGATTCGCCGTAATTTTCCTGCCGCCGGTGGCACCTTCAATGCCATCAGCATGTCGCAAGCCTTTGCGGAAGCCAGCAGATGGCTTACTGGGCAGATTCCGCAAATCCGCTCCATCAGATACGGCATTTCGTAGAACGGCCGGCCTTCACACAACTTCTCGAACCCCCGAAACTGAGTCGTGTGGAAGTACGCTTCCGATACTTCTCCCCGATCGTCGGTCTTCAGCGTGATCTTCGCGTGCCCTTCGATCCGCGTGATTGGGTCGATTGTTATGGTTTGTCCCATGTTTGTCCCTAGGTTCCAAAGCGCGCTAGCGCTGCAACATCCGGCGTGCGCCCGGCCAGCAATTCCACCAAAATCGCATAGATCGTATCTGCTTGCGGCGGACAGCCCGGCACGTAGACATCCACTGGCACCACTTCATGCACCGGCCGCACCCGCTTGAGCAGCACGGGCAGCAATTCCGCGGGCCTCTGCGCCTGTACCGTCACCGTCTCCTGGTACGCGCGATCAAATACCGCGCCTAACGGAAACGGATTTCGCATCGACGGCACATTCCCTGTCACCGCACAATCGCCCAGTGATACCAGCGTTCCGGTGTGCGCACGAATTTTCTTGATCTTGTGCTCGTCTTCATCCGTACTCACCGAACCCTCGACCAACGCTACATCCACAAGCGCGGGAAAAGTCTTGTGGTCCACTAGCGGCGAATACACCAACTCAAACTGTGAGCTCAGCTCCACCAGCCGTTCATCCATATCCAGAAATGACATATGGCAGCCCGAGCAGCCATCCAGCCAGATCGTCGCCATGGTCAGTTTGCTCATCGCAGCCCCTCCCGCATTTCATTCAGGTACGAGAGGAATTCGGGATCTTTATGTACTTTCATCCCGACTTTGCTCTTTTCAAACAGCGCTCCTGTGGGACACACCTGTACGCACTTGCCACAACTCGTACAAGTTTCCGAATCACCCCACGGCTGCTCTAAGTCAGTGATTAGCCGCGAATTCACCCCACGCCCCAACACATCCCAGGTGTGCGCGCCCTCGACCTCCATGCAAACGCGCACGCAGCGGGTACACAGGATGCAGCGGTTATGGTCCATAGCGAATCGCTCGTGCGTGGTATCCACCGCCAGTCCCGGGTAACGGTAGGGAAAACGCACGTGGGTTACGCCATGGGCCTTGGCCAAGTTCTGCAGTTGGCACATATTGTTGGCCACGCATACCGAGCAGATGTGATTTCGCTCCGCAAACAGCAGCTCAAGAACCATTTTTCGATACTTCTGCAACCGCGGAGACTGCGTCGTGACTTCCATGCCTTCTTCGACTTGTGTCACGCAGGCGGGGAACAACCTCGGCGAACCCTTCAGTTCCACCAGACACAGCCGGCACGCTCCCGCTTCGCTCAAGCCGTCCAAGTGACACAGCGTCGGAATGCGTATCCCGTTCTCCCGCGCGGCATCCAGAATGGTCTGGTCCGCGCGCGCACTCACGTCTGTTCCATCAATCACCAGCGTTTTGACTGCAGGAGCCGTGTTCATACCATCACCTCCTGCTTCACGCTGCACTCACACACGCCGGCCTTGCACCTCTTTTGCTCGATGTGCTCGATATATTCTTCCCGGAAGTAGCGCAAGGTGCTGATCACCGGGTTCGGCGCGCTCTGCCCCAGCCCGCACAGACTGGTATTTGCCACCATGTCGCACAGTTCTTGCAGCAACTCCAAGTCCTGCATGGTGGCGGTCCCTGTGGTGATCCGCGTAAGCAGCTCATACATCTGCGCGGTCCCGGCCCGGCACGGGATGCACTTCCCGCACGATTCTGACATGCAGAATTCCATGAAGTAGCGCGCCACGTTCACCATGCACGCGCCGTCGTCCATCACGATCATTCCACCCGAGCCCATGATCGAGCCCACTTCCTTCAACGACTCGTAGTCCACCGGTAGGTCCAGAAACTGTTCCGGGATGCACCCACCCGACGGTCCGCCGGTCTGCACCGCCTTGAACTTCCTTCCTTCCGGCACTCCGCCACCAATCTCAAAGATAATCTGCCGCAGCGTCACGCCCATGGGCACTTCAATCAGTCCAACGTTCCGCACTTTCCCGGTCAGCGCAAATACTTTGGTCCCTTTACTCTTCTTCGTTCCGATGTTCGCAAACCAGTCCCCGCCCTTCCGCAAAATCAGCGGAATACACGCATAGGTCTCGACATTATTAATAAGCGTCGGCATGTCCCAGAGCCCGGATTGAGCAGGGTAGGGGGGTCGGGGCCGAGGAGTGCCTCTCCTCCCCTCAATCGACGCAATCAGCGCCGTCTCTTCACCGCAGACAAACGCTCCGCCGCCGATGCGCACTTCCAAGTCAAAGTTGAATTTTGTATTGCAGATCTGGCTGCCGAGCAGCCCCAGTTTCCGCGCCTCGCGAATCGCAATTCCCAGCCGCTTTACTGCCAGCGGATATTCCGCGCGCACGTAGATGAACCCCCGGCTTGCGCCGACCGCATAGCCCGCAAGGATCATGCCTTCAAGCACGCGGTGCGGATCGCTCTCCAGCACGCTGCGATCCATGAACGCGCCGGGATCGCCTTCATCCGCGTTGCAGATGACGTACTTCGTCGTTCCAGCCGTCTTCGCCACGGTGCCCCACTTCAAACCGGTGGGATACCCGGCCCCTCCCCTTCCTCGCAGACCACTCTTTGATACTTCTTGCACGATTTCGTTTGGCTGCTTCTCCGTCAGCGTGGTCACCAGACAGTCATATCCGCCCGCGGCGATGTACTCTTCGATTTTCTCCGGGTCGATCTTCCCGGAATTTTCCAGCACCAGGAACGATTGCCTCTGAAAAAACGGCTGCTCCTTGGAACAAATCAATTTTCGTGACGCGGCGCCCGCAGCATTCGACACAATCTCCGCCGCGTCGGCGGCCGACACCTTGCTGTACATAACCCCCGCCGGCTCTTCCGCCACCAATGGCCCTTGCGAACACAAACCCATGCAGCCGACCCCGCGCACGCGGCACGTTGCGCCGCTTTTCTTCACTTCGTCTTCCAGCGCTGTCTTCAGCGTGTCGCTGCGTAGCGATAAGCATCCTGCTGCGGTGCAGACGTTCAGTTCGCGAATCACGCCTTTGCGCTTCTCTAGCGTTTCCTCTGCGATTTGCACTAATTCTTCTGGGGTCACGAGGGTTTCCACCCTTCCATCTTCTTCCGCAACATCGCGCCATCAATGTTCCCGACCATCTCTCCGTCCAGCACCACTGCCGGCGCCACGCTGCACGACCCGATGCACCGCGCCGTAATCAACGACGCATTCCGGTCTGTGGTCGTCTCGCCCGCCTGGATTCCCAGTTGCGCTTGCGCTTCACTCAACAGGTTCCCCGCGCCTTTGATGTAACACGCCGTCCCCATACAGATTAGGCACGTGTGCACACCGGGCGGCTTCATCGTGAAGAAGTGGTAGAACGTTGCCACTCCATACGCATGACTCAGCGGAACACGCAGCGATTCCGCCACGAATTTCAGTGCCTCTTTGTCCAGGCAGCCGAACGACTCTTGTACCGTGTGCAACGTCTCAATCAGCGCGTCGCGGGCAAACCCATGACGCCGCATCGTTCCTTGTACAATTCGCCAGCGCTTGTCGTCGGAAGGCAGGGGAGGCCGCTTGATCGTGAGTGGCATGGATATTTTCCTGTAGCCAGCCCACGGCGGCTACACTCCACGCTTACATACGTTTTCATTAGAAAATATGACGCCGGTCACAGCGGGAGGAAGACGTAACCAAAGAGCGACAAACTCTGTCGCTTAATTTAGTTCAACAAAACAGCGGACTTAATTCGCTGACAGGTCGCAACCACGCTGAGTTTCAAAATGGAACGAACGACCGCTCGGCTCTAATCCCCTGACCATCTGGCTCCTACTGTTGTGCATCAGTATCGCACCATTGCAGACCAATCTTTCCGCGCGTCCTTAATGTGGATCACGACCGCCTTCTCTGCATCATCGTACTGCCAATCACTCACCTTCTGATCGCCTATACGCACTTCCTTCGGCGCGGAGGACGCGCCAAAGATTTTGGCGTCCACTTCACTCCACCACGGCGTGTAGCCCGCCGTCTCTACCTTGCTCGAGACAGTCACCGTCTCAGCAGAGACCGCACACGAATAGGTCACGCGCAGAAATTCCCCACTTTCGTAGTTCAACGTGTGCCCATCGTCCTGATACAACGAGCCTCGGCAGTCATCTCCGGGATATATACGCAGTTCGAGCGACCCCACGGGTATCTCAGACGTACTTTGAATCACCGGCTGCATCGGAACGATCGCGCCCGCGCGCACAAACAGGGGAACCTCGTCCAGCCGTGGTCGCGTCGTCACTTGCTCTTTTTCCGTAAATTTTGCCGGTGACCGAAAGTCGTACCATGTCCCCGTCGGGAACTTCAGTTCCTCCGCATCAATCATCTCGGTAACCACGGGCTCAACCAGCAGGTCCCGTCCGAAGAGGAAATCGCGCTCGTCGGTATAAAAGTCCGTCAATTGCGGATATTCCAGAAATATAGGCCGCATTAGCGGAGTCCCCGTCCGCGACGTCTCCTCCATCGCCGTATAGATGTACGGCAGCAGGCGGTACCGCAGTTCGATGTATTGCTTGCGCGTTGCTTCCTGATCCGGTGTGTTTTCCCAAGGCTCCTGGTTCTGCGAACCCTTGCCCGTGTGATCGCGATAGATGGGATTGAATACTCCCAGCTCCAGCCAACGTGTCAGCAAATCCGCAGGCGGCGAGCCGGCGAATCCTCCAATGTCCGACCCGACCAGCGGATAACCCGATAAACCCATATTCAGCATGATCGGCGTGCTCATTCGAATATGGTTCCAGGTGCTGATATTGTCGCCGGTCCAAGTGGCCGCATACCGTTGCGTTCCCGCATACGCCGCGCGCGTCAGCACAAACGGCCGCTCGTTTGGCCGCAGTTTCAACAAGCCATCGTGGGTGGCCCGCACATTTTGCATGCCGAACACATTGTGCACCGCCGGGTGCGGCAGCGTCGTGCCGTCGTCCAGCCGATGTCGATTATTCAGCGGCATCGTTTTCGTTGGCGTTTCGAAAACCGCCGGCTCGTTCATGTCGTTCCAGAATCCTGAAACTCCCATGCCCACAAAGTCTTTGTATAGCGTGCCCCACCACTCTCGCACTCGGCTCAACGTAAAATCCGGGAATACCGCGGGTCCCGGCCACACTGGCGCGACATAGAGCGACCCGTCTGCCTTCTTCACAAACGCGTCCGCCTTTGCGCCCGATTCGTACGGGAAGTATCCGTGATTATCGGGATCGTGCTTGATGTGCAGGTCCGTGATCAGCACCGTGTGAATTCCCTGCTTCGATAAATCCCCAATCATCTGCTCGAAATGCGGGAAATACGCCCGATTCACCGTAAACGGCGCATAGCCTTGCTGGTAGTCAATATCCAGATAGAGCGCGTCCAGCGGGATCTTTTTCTCCCGGAACGTCTTGGCGACCTCATAGACCCGCGCCTCGGGGTAATACGAATAGCGGCTTTGCTGAAAGCCAAGCGACCAGTATGGCGGCAGCGGCGTGTGCCCCACCATGTCGACGAACCTCTGCACAATCTTCTTTGGGTCAGGCCCCGCAAAATAGTAGTAATTGATCTCCCCGCCTTCTGAACCGAACGTGTAGTAGAACGGCGACTCCAGCCCGAAATCAAAATTGGTTCGGTACGCGTTATCGAAGAACACGCCATAGGCCGTTCCCTGCCGCAGTCCAATAAAAAAAGGAATCGACTTATAGATCGGGTCGGTCGACTCCTGAAACGCGTACGAATCCGTATTCCACAACGTAAACGCCCGATTTCGCCGGTTCAACGTTCCCGGATGATCTCCCAGGCCGTAGTAGTTCTCCAGGAGCGGCATTTGCTTCCAGACGCGCACCCGTTCGCCATTCCACGCCATCGGCAGCGATGGCTCATCCGCCAGCGTTGTATTACCCTGCAGGTCCTCAAAGTTGATTAGCAGCGGATTTTTCTTCACCCGAACGACAGCTTCGTTATCAGCAATCAACACTTCCTCTTTGCTGTCCTTTATCATGACGACCGGCGATTTTGCGCCTTGAATCACCGCCCATGACGCGTTTTGGGGGAATGTCCCACTCGGACCCACACGCACTCGGACAATTCCCGGCCGAAAGAAAGTGATCTCGATCTTTGCCGCGCCTGTCTTCAGCACTACTCCATCATTCCGCTTCTCGACGTCCTGGACATTGCCAACATGCTGCCAGCCTTGTGCCCGCGTGCACGTTGCACCTGTCGCACACAACGTCACAATGACCAGCAACCCGACGATCCTCGACATCCGTTCCTCCGTGTACGTTAACGTTGTAGCGCCGTGGCTCTAGCCTGGCATCCGCAGTGTTTTGGCCCCCATTGGCGCGCCACTGCTGACCTCGACCGACCTTGCGCCTGAAATGCAAAAGGGGAGCCCTTTCGAGCTCCCCTTTCGCTTAGGGGTGTTAGTTAGGGGTTAGAAATTCACACGGAACCCGAACTGCAACTGTCGCATTCCGTTCGGTGCGTTCGGTGAGGAGTTGCCCTCGATCGCGGTAATCTGGCCGCCGCTCGAGCAGTCGATGCACGTGTTTCCCTGGCTGGAATTGAAACCCAACACCGGGTGGTTAAACACGTTGTACGCGTCGAAGCGGAATTGCGCATTGATGCGTTCCGTGATTGTGAAGGTCTTGGAGATTGACATATCGGAGTAGAACCCGCTGGGCCCCGTGAATGTATTGAAGCCAACATTACCCACCTGGCCGCACGCCGGTAGGGAGAATGGGCCTGAGCTTGGCCGCGCCTGCGTACAAGAATCGATCGCCTGTTGGGCCGTCGCATCTGCAGCCGTTGCGACGATCGTATTCTGTGACAACGCAGTAGTAGGTACAAATTCATACCACGTGCCATTGATTCTTCGCGGACCCACCGAGAAGCCGCCTTTGCCGGACGAGTAGTCCGGACGGCACGGGCCTGCGTCTGCAATCGCCCCGCACTCGCCGATGCTGGGAGTCCACGGCAGGCCGCTGCTCCAGTTCGTAGTGTTGGAAATCTGCCAACCGCCGACAAGGAAGTTCATCGGCCTGCTGGCATCGGACAGGTATTTCTGCCCGCGGCCAACCGGCAGCTGGTAGACAATGTTCATCACCCAGACGTGAGTCCGGTTGAACGGATCGCGCCCGTACGCTAACTTCGGCGCGATTGCGTAGTAATTGCTGTCGTAATTGTTTGCATGCGAGTAGGTGTAATGCGTCAGGAATTGCAAGCCCTGCGCAAACCGTTTCTCCACCTTCACTTGCAACGCGTTATAGTTTGAGCTCGCGTTGTTCCCGAAGTAATTTCCTATGTCGGTCGCGCAGCACGTAAGCTGGTCCGCAACCGGAACATTGCTGAGGCCACATGCCTGTTGCGATACAGAACATGTGGGATAAATGAAAGCCGGAACATTGTTCAAGTTATAGGGACGACGACTGTTGGCGCCTATTGATGGCTTGAAGCTGGGAGCACACGCGTATTGTCCAACATTGGGATTGTTAGCGTCCGTGATTTGCGAGCACGAGTAAAAGGCCGTGCCGGAGCCAATCGCCACAGGATTGGCGTTGTAGGCCGGTCCTGTTCCAGCGAACACGTGCGTTCCTTTGTTGCCGATGTAACCGATTTCGACATTCAGCGTGGGTGTGATCTGACGCTGCACAGTCGCGTTCCATGCGTCCAGCGTGGGCAGAACCTGCTTTGTTGGCCTTACGCGTGGGTCGACACTGTTGGCCGGACCCCGCAATGGCAGAATGCCGTCCGACGGTATGTTAATCGGCGGAAGAGGTGAGGCGCCTTGTGTTAACGCAGCGCAATACGCCGGCGCAGGCGTCGGGCATCCGAGCGTAAAAATGGCCGTACGGTCGTTAGTTCCACCATTGAAACTGGAGTCTGACAAGTCCTGATTTGCCAGAACGGGCAGGTTCTGCGTAACGACGTGCCCGAAGTTCGAGCCGAACACGCCGATGTCAAAGCTCCGTCCGTATCCTAGGCGGATCACCGTCTTGGGATCCCACTGATAGGCGATTCCAAGCCGGGGCGCAAACGCATCCAGCGAGTTGTTCACGTTTCCGCTCAGGCTGTTGCTTCCGTATCCGGCGACGCGAATAATGCCGCCGTTCGGTCCAGGATCAATGTTCGCAAATCCGCCGTTACCCTTGGCGTTCACGGACTCGGGGAAATAGATCTCCCAACGCAAACCATAGTTGAACGTCAGCTTAGGAGTGATGCGCCACGTATCTTGGCCGTAGAAGAACCAGCGCTTCTGCCGCTCTGCGGCATTCGTGCTTGTGCTTACAAACCGCTGGAAACTGGTCACATCTCCCAGCAGGAATGTGGCGAGATCCAAACCGCCGTTACCGGCGTCGGCCGTGTCGCCAGAATTGAAATTCAGGATGCCTGTTCGATTCGAATCGCTTGGCACGCGCAGGTTTTTGGCATAACGGATGTCCGCGCCGAACTTGATCGTATGGTTCCCTTGCAGACGGGTCCAGTTGTTGACCACTTGGTACTGGTCTTCCTTTTCGGTCAGGGGGCAGTTGCAACGCCCAACGTTCAAGCCGTCTCCGAAATGTCCGTTGTTATTGCCATTGTTTAGCCCGTTTCCCCCGAAGAAGAACGAGGAAAGCCCGCCGGTGAACGCATTAACGTTCCCATCGCGGTTATAGTCGTTGAGCCCTGGAATGCCAAACGTGTCCAGCATCGGAGAGGTATTGCCGTCCGAATACGCGGTCTGCGGATTATACCGGAACCAACCGAACCGCAGGTCCGTCAGCCACTTTGACCCGATCGCCTTATCGAATCCGGTGGCCAAGCTGTAGTTGTGCACATTCGAAGTCCCGTTGAGGCCACCTGGGCCGAAGCCGTCGCCTCCCAGCACTCCCAGCGCACCCTTCCCGGACAAACTGAAATAATCGAGACTGAACCGCCCAAACACGTTGTAATTGTGCGGGGCCGCGTAGTCGATGCGCGTGTCGAAACTGTTCTGGTCATAGGGTCCGGATCCAGAAGCAATGTAGTTGTTTTTTATTCCGGATGCTGTAGGCGTTGGAAACGCCGCCAGAATTTTCGCTGCTTCTGGAGAAATACGGTTTATCGGAATCAAGGCTCCAGCAAATTCTGCCCTCCCGGAACCATCCAACGCTGTGCTCGATGCCGGATCGAAGATCCGCCCGCCACCGTTTGCAACCCCCAGGTAGTCGCTCAAGTTGCAAAAGCCCGGAGTTGAACTTTGCGCGTTGGTCGCGGGATTGCAACTCTGCTCTGCCAGAAGCGTCGGAATCGTCTCAGTCTGAGTCAAACCGCCCGTCTGCCGCGTCCCCTGGTAGTCCCCGAAGAAGAACAACCTATTCTTAATGATTGGCCCGCCCACAGCTCCGCCAAACTGCTTAAAACTGGCATGCGGTAGTGGGACATTAGGCGCGTTCTGGAAAGGATCGCGTGCTTCCTGCCCGTCGCCTCGGAAATCGTAGAATCCCGATCCATGAAATTCGTTCGAACCGGACTTGGTCTGCACCGTCACAATGCCCGCGACAGCCTTGCCAAATTCCGCATCATAATTCTGTAAAGTTATTTTGGATTCTTGGATGGCATCCAGGTTCGGGTTCACAACGATGATTCCGAGAATCGGGTCTTGGTTGTCGGTTCCATCCAGTTCGAATGCCGTTCCGCTGAAATGCTGGCCATTCACGAAGATCTGCTGGCCGCCCTGCGGGTTTTCCGTTGCAGCGTGGCTCCAGCCCACCAACTTCTGCGTTCCGGGAGAGAGCAGTTCAAAGCTCGTGAAATTCCTATTCAAGATCGGCAGGTCTT
>Ga0335080_10003514_pt1 | contig 15840 bp, 12 predicted proteins | sample Lox_Sample_34_FD_206720 | JGI IMG/M metagenome (GOLD analysis project Ga0335080, IMG submission 206720) | Soil microbial communities from Loxahatchee National Wildlife Refuge, Florida, United States - Lox_Sample_3.4 | ecosystem: Environmental > Terrestrial > Soil > Wetlands | place: USA...
CCTCCGCCGCCGCTTCGCACTCCAGCACGACTTCATCAACCACCTCGGGCGTGGGGAATTCGACCTGGATCCGGTCCCCGGGAGACATCGCCTGCCAAGTGGACCAGCGCGTGGCATAGCTGTTGTCGAAGGCTAACTGCACTTCCCAGCCGTTTGGCACTGCGCTCAGCCGCCACCCGGAGGAGCGCTGTAATTCCCTGCCCCTGGAGTACATCCTGATCTCCGCCACGGTCCAAAAAACGTCAGAATACGATGAGTTCACTACCCTTATTCCTCTTGTAGTTACCGGCAGCATCTTAAAGTGTTGCTGCGTGCCTGGCAGGTAGGATTGGGGCGTCCAAAGGATGGCGTGAGCCAGATTCCCGAGCGCCGACTCGTAAGACACCACGATGTCGCGGTCGAAATATGCTTCCGGCCGACCCGCGAACGAGAAGATTTTCTCTCCCGGCGGCACAAAGGCCTCTATTTGCCTCTTGAGCGCGTAGTCCGAGATCCACTTGGTGATGTACTCGTCGGAAGGCTGGCGCCGCAACGCAGCTTCCATGGGAAGGGAGCTGATTCGCCATGCCCAGGGTGTGCACCACGTTGACAGCACCGCCGGCCAGCAGAGGAAGGCCTGAAAAACCATGAGTAGAGGGAGGGCACCCGGAATCTCCGCGAGAGCGAGCCCCATCGCCAGCGCCAGGAACGGCGCGCACGGAAGCAGGAAGCGCGGCCCAACGTTCATGTAGGCGGGAAGCGCGAAGACCAGCGCCGCCCACAGCAGCTGCCGGCCGAACTTCAAGCGAAGGGCGAACAAGGCCAAGGGAAACAGCAAAAACACGGGTCCGAAGAGGCTGTCGACAAGTCCCCCACGCAAAGTAAGTTCCAGGGGAACCTGCCAGTAGTGCTTGATGTTGTAGTAATGGCGGAGCGATTCTGTATAGATCCGCTCCATGCCCGGATGGTAGTAGGGATTGGGAAACCAGGAGTTCAGAAAAGGCGCCACCGGGTTGCCCAGCCAGACCCAGTTCCGGATCACCCATGGAGCAATCATGACTCCTGCTGGGAGGAGCAGGCACAGCAGATTTCCCGCCCGGTGCTTTCGCCGGAAGACGAGCCAACCGGCTGCAAACGGCAGGGCCAGGAACGCCGTGTATTTCAGGGCGTAAGCAATCCCTGCAAATAAACCTATTAAAACAAGTAAATTACGGCCATTATCTTCATCCCATACCTGAAGCAGATAAAACCCGGCAAAAATCACCGTGACAACCGCCAGATCGTTGTACGCCGAAGTGCCGTCCCGGGCGGCGACCGGACTGACGAAAACCGCGACCGCGGCAAAGATCGCCGGCTTCCAATATCCAAATCGCCTGCCCCAGCAGACCATCAGAAGCGGCAGGGCGTAAAAGAAAGCCAGGTGAACCATCGCGGCTGCCGAGTGCTTTCCGAAGGTGAAAGCCACCAGGAACAACATTTCGGCACCTTGCGAGAGGTAGGCGTACATGTTGTGGTAGTCCCAGACAAAGCCGTGATTGCGCCAGATGCGGGCGACGTTCCCCAAGTGGTATCCGCTGCCGTCGGGGCTGATCTCTGGGGCCAGCGCATTGACGAAGTAGTAAAAACCGAAGATCAGAAAGACGGCGCAGAACCCGGCAATCCAGGTCAGGGGTACGGCAGGCAGTTCGCGGCGCCGCGCGCGTCCCCGGGCGCTCCACACGGCCAGAGCGATTAGCGCCGTCCCGCCCCACAGGAACACGCCTCTCCGTGCCTGGTGGACCATGCACAGCATAGTGACGACGAAGCTGAGCAGGCCGGCGCCCGCGACGAACGACATCAGTGCCGCCTCGCCTCTGTAGAAGTCCGCTCGCAGGCGAGCGATCAGCAGCGAGCCCAAGGCCATCGACACGGCCACCGTGAATGCCGCGCCGAACAGGATGGAAACAACTTCCCGCATTTATTGAGTGAAGCCCGCGCTTCGCAAGAAGAACGACAATTCCGCGCCGTCTTCGGGCGAGACCCAGCGCGGACTCGCCTGGAAGGTCACGCGAATCTCCTTGTCCGGTTCCACGATGCCGGGAGGCACTGTTTTCTCGAAGCGCCAATCGCCGGCGCGGTCGCAGCGCATGGACCCAAGCGGCTGTCCGTTCACCGCGCACGAGAACGTAACCGGTCCGGTGACGTAGAAGGTCACCTCGGGCAGCGCAAATTCCGCGGCAAATTTCAGGTGACTGGCATCCTGTACCTGAAATCGCATCTCCGGATGGAGGAAAGCCCAACGGCGATAGCCTCGTTCCGAACTGATGTCGCGCACGATGTACTGGTCGGCCAACGGGTCGTCCATCGCTACGAAGGTTCCGACCTTGCCTGGGTCGAAACCCAGGGCAAGCGACTGCTGAGGGGGCGGTGCGTAGGCGCCCGCCTGCCGTCCGCAGCCCAGCAGAGCGGCGCATCCCATAACCACCAGCAGTATTTTCCGAGGCACGAAATGCGAGTATAACAATCTCATTGGTACCACCTGTTATACTGCGGGGTAACGACCTACGGACGAATGGGGGTTCTTTCCGACCTGCGCTACGCATGGCGCGGGCTTCTTAGAAGCCGCGGCTTCGCTGCTGTAGCCATCTTGTCCTTGGCATTCTGCATCGGTGCCAATACGACGATCTTCACGTTGGTCCGCGCCCTCTTTCTGCGTCCGTTGCCGGTGCGCGATCCGTCGACGCTGGCAGCGATTTTCACGGTCGACCCGCGGAGTCCCGGGTTGATGCTCAACTCTTACCCGAACTATCGCGACTACCGCGACCACAACACGGTATTCTCCGGAGTGCTTCTGTACACCGCGGTGACGGTCAGCATTACCGGCCACGGCGACCCGCAGATGGCGATTGCCCAACTCGTCAGCGGGAATTATTTCGACACGCTGGGAGTGCAGCCGGTGATGGGGCGCGGATTTGTTCCGGAAGAAGATGCTGCTCCCGGCGCGCCGTCCGCGGTGGTAATCAGTTACGCGCTGTGGCGAAGGATGTTCGGCGCGGAGCCTCACGTGACGTCGCGGGCGATTGAAATCAACGGCCACTCGTGCGCGATTGTCGGGGTGGCGCCGGAAGGATTCGCGGGCATCAACCAACTCGCCGGCGCCGACGTCTTTCTTCCGCTCGCGTCCTACCCGGTGATTCATCCGTCGCCGGCGCAGGTGGCCTCGCGCGGCGGGCTGCTGTTCTTCGCCGCCGGGCGCCTTAAACCCGGCTTAACCATGGCGCAGGCCGAAGCCGCGATGAACGTGCTTGCCGGGGAGCTGGCGCGCCAATTCCCCAATGAGAACCGCGGACGCGCCATCCGGCTGACCCCGCTCAGCGAATCGGCCATGGATGTTCGCACGCGCCCGGGTGTCTTGCGCGCCGGCTCCCTGCTGTTCACGGTGTCGGTGCTGGTGCTGCTGATTGGCTGCGGAAATGTAGCCAATCTGCTGCTGGCGCGGGCGGCGGGACGCACCCGCGAGATCGCGCTGCGACTCGCGTTGGGAGCCTCGCGGGCGCGCCTGGTGCGCCAGCTTCTTACGGAGAGCCTTCTGCTGGCGGCGGCCGGAGGCCTGGCAGGTTTGCTGGTCGCACGCTGGGCGCGTGACCTGCTGTGGTCGCTGCGCGGTCCCACGTTCGACCACGCAGCTTTCCAGCTTGCATTCGACCCGCCCGTGCTGGCGTTCAACATGGGAGTCGCGCTTGCCACCGGGATCCTTTTCGGACTCGCTCCGGCTTTCAGCGCCTCGCGGCGCGACCTGGTCAACGACCTGAAGGAGCGCGCCGGCGGCACTATGGCGTTTCGGGGTGCCGGTTCCCTGCGCTCGGCCCTAGTTGTGGCTCAAGTCACTCTCGCCCTGGTCACACTGATCGGCGCCAGCCTGTTCGTGCGCAGCCTGGTCGACGCCGGCCGGATGGATCCGGGATTCGATGCCGCTCACCTCGGGGTCGTGGCCTACAACGTCAACGATCTTGGGTACACCGAAGCACGCGGCCGCGATTTTCACCAGCGTGCCCTGGAACGTGCGGCATCGGTTCCGGGCGTGATCGCCGTCGGAATCTCCCGGGATGTTCCATTTCGCGTGAGCGGACGCCGTGGAGTGCTGCTGGAAGGAGAGGTGGACGCCGCGCAGCCCAAGCCGACGCTTACCTGCGTGGTATCGCCCGGCTACTTCGGCGCCGTAGGGACTCCATTGTTGCGCGGCCGGGATTTTTCGCGCCTCGATGGGAGCGGGAGTCCCAGGGTAGCCATCGTCAACGAAACGGCAGCGGCCGCGTTTTGGCCCGGCCAGGATCCAATCGGGAAGCGCATCCGGTTCTCCACGGACCGGCAGGTCAGCGTCGAAATAGTGGGCGTAGCGCGGACTGCGAACTACCAAGGTCTGGCCGAGCCGCCGCAGCCGCTGCTGTATCTCTCCTTCGAGCAGTATTACTTCCCCACGGCGGTTCTGTACCTGCGCACGGCCGGCGAACCTGCGGCCGCAATCGCCACGGCACGCCGGGAACTGCAGCTTCTCGACCCCAAGCTGCTGCTTCAGGCGGAAACGGTTGAGACATCGATCCGCGCCCTGCTCTGGGCGCAGCGCCTCTCGGCAGGGCTGCTCAGTGCGTTCGGCGTCCTGGCGCTGTTGCTGGCGGTAATCGGAATATACGGCGTGATCGCTTACTCGGTGCGGCAGCGCCGCCGCGAAATTGGCATTCGCATGGCGCTCGGCGCGACGCCCGCGGATGTGCAGCTCATGGTGCTGGGCGAAGGAATCCGTCTGATTGCCATGGGCGTGATCGCCGGAAGCATCCTTGCTCTGGGCCTGGCGAGCATGGTGCAATCGATGCTGTTTCTTTCCACGCCGCGCGATATGTTCACATTCACCATGGTGCCCGCGGTGCTGGCGCTGGTGGGTGTGTTGGCCTGCTGGGCGCCGGCCGTGCGATCCGCGAATGCCGATCCCTCGCAGTCACTGCGCGACGAGTGATAAGGATATCGGACGACGCCGTGACGGCGATCTTGGAAGGTAGCCTCTCGGCGTGTTTTCAGCGGAGTTCATCCAGGATCGGCGTGAGATCGCGCCGGGCCGACAATTCCAGGATGCGCTCTTCGCTGAAACCGGCCACGCGGCCCAGGATGTGAATCGCCGGGAAGCTGTGGCCCTGGTCGTCCCAGGATGCGATCTCACACAGCGGAGCGAGCGACTGGGAGCGCAGCGCGCGGAGCACCCGGGGATCGCGCGAGTTGGTGAAGGATTCCAACAGAAATACCGTCTTGTTGCGGTCGAACCAGTCGATCGAATGGATCAGGGCGATATAGGGCTTCAAAGGGACGAGCCGGAGCGCCTTCGGGTCGAACTCCACCAGCACGCCCAACGCGCGGATCGCGTTATTGCGCACGTCGTCATTGGGGTCCAGAGACGCGCGAACGAGCCCGGCAATCTGACGTTTGGATTCATCGGCGTATCCCAGGGCTTCCGCCGCGGCTGCCCGGCTTTCGTCATCGGGACAGTTTTCCAGGACGCGATAGAGCGTAGCGGTGTGCGCGCGGGCATAGTCGCGCAGCATGAGTTCCAGGGCGCGCTGCGGGGGGTAATTCGAGAGGCTGTAGCCATGCGAGTCGTCTTCACCTGCATGGCCCGACTTCACCGCGATTTCGTTCAGACGATCCATGTCGCGGTAGAGTTGCAGGACTTCAGGTGGCAGCTTGGCGCTGCCGGCAGGCTTGGGATGGAACGTCAGCATCGGCGCGGCAGGATCTTCCAGCCCGACAAACAAGCTGGTCCGGCCATCCGGCAGACAGCAGATCGCGGTGATTGCGGCTCGCGCCCGGCCGACCGCCTTGGCGTAAGTCTTCTCAACTTCCGACCGCGCCTGCCTGGGCGGCACCGGGTCGCCCACGTGGTATGGCAACGCGGCACGCAACTGGGCGAGGTCCAGACTGCGGTAGCCGTAGAAATCGATGGTGCCGATGTGCGGGTCTTCCGCAAAGGCTGTGCAGACCAAGAGTGCGAAGGCGGCACGGAGCCTGCCCACTAGCGTGCCCTCACTGCTCCGTGCAGACCTGCACCTGTGTAGCCGTCCGGAGCTTCGCCGGTCGTGGCGTAGCGATACAAGGCCACGGTGAAGATTTGACGCGCCGCGCTGAATGCCGCGGCCATGGCCAGGATGTAAATTACTGCGGCCGGTAACAGCGGCCAAAAGCGGTTGATCCCGATGGCTCCGATCACCACGGCGGGAACGGCCGACAGGAGGCCAGCCCACATGAAGGCGATGGCGCCGCAGAGTTGCTCTCCCCACGTTTTGCGCAAGAGTTCGCCCGAGCGCCGGATGGAGTCCATCACGCCGCGCTCTTCGATAACCAGCACCGGAACGATCAGGTAGGTGGCCATGCTCCAGCCGAAGCCGAGGATGCCGATCGCGATCCTTCCCAGCAGGCCGGCACGCTCGTCGAGCCAGCGCAGGAAGATGCCCACGGTGCTCGAGACGACCGACCACATCAGGATCTCCGGCGCACGAGCGGCGGCCGCCCCAATTCCCTTCCCCAGCGAAGCTTCGCCGCCGTTGAAGAAATCCTGCGCGCTTGCGGCGAGAGCACAGTTAAAAAAGATGAGCGCAAAGTTGGCGAAGAGATACCACGCAAATGCCACGGCGAAATCGATCGGCTCCCAATGGCGAGGCGGTCCGCCCTGGAACAGCGCGAAGGCGAACGGCACCGATACCGCCGCCGCGGCGAGGGTGCTCAGGATCGGAAAGAGGATGAGCTGCTTGTCGCGGCGTAGCACCCGGAAGCTGCGTATCATCAAGTCCCAAGAGTTCATGTTGCTCCTAGTTGCAAGGCAAGTATACGGTCTGGTTCCGCACGCCTGGCCGCATTGTGCTGAAAACAGGCCGAATTTTCCTATTGACAAGCAATCGCAATTTGCAATATATCTATAACAGATTGCAATTAACCGCTGAACGCAGGCGGGAACACAGCCGCGGCGGGAAGCGTAATGATAGAGGAGTAAACGCCGAACCCTTATGACACCGACAACCAGCCCACACACTGGGCACATTCATGCACTTCTGGCGGAGCGCGGATACGAGGTTACCGAACCGGCTCCAGACAGTCTCCGCATTCGCGATGTCGAGAGCGGAGTCGCCCTGCAGGCCGTAATCGAAGGCGACATTGTCTTCTTCTCCCTGCCGTGCATCACGGTTCCGCGTGCCAAGATCACGCCGGACATCATGGCGAAGATGCTGGACGCCAACAACGGCATCAGCACGTCTTCGTTCCAGGTTTACGATTCCGGCGGCGGCGATGCCACGGTGACGCTGAACAATTTCTGCAAGCTCCAGGAGATGGGGCCCGACGACGAGGACGACGTTTTGTCGTGTGTCCACTTCCTGCTGGTCGATGTGATGAGTGCCCGCCGCGTGATCGGCGGCCTGGGAGCATGACGCGGGCCTGGCGCCCGCGAGAGGAGACGAGGAGATAAGACAATGGCATTTCTTTCTGACATATTCGGACGCATCGGCCGCGTGGCGCGCGGCCAAGCCAACGCCGGGGTGGACGTTCTGGAGGACGCCACTTTTGAAGCCACGGTGCGGCAGACCGTAGCCGACATGAAGACCGAGCTCAACAAAGTGGTCCGCGCCAGCGCCGCCGCCATGAGCAACTACAACACGCTGGACGCCGAGTACCAGAAATACCTGCGCCAGAGCGAAGAGTGGAAGGGGCGCGCGAACATGGCGCTCGACGCCGGGAACGAAGACCTCGCCCGCAAGGCCCTGGCCAAGAAGGCTGAGTGCGATCAGCAGGTCAACAGCATGAAGACGGCGGTGGACAACGCCCAGGCCACCAGCGAGAAGCTGAAGCAGCAGGTCGCCGAGCTGAAGCGCAAGATCGAGGAAGGCGAGCGCACCGCCGGAACGCTGGTGGCGCGAAAGAACGCTGCCGTGGCGCAGCGTAAGGTCAGCGAAGCTATCGCCGGCGTGGGCAATGCGGACAACGCGTTTGCCCAGCTCAACCGTTTCGAGCAGACCGTGGCCAAGGAAGAAGCTACCGCGAAGGCTTTCGACCAGCTTGCGAGCGCGGGCAAAGACGACGACCTGGAAGCCGAGTTTGCCAAGCTGGGAGGGCACAGCGTCGACGACCAATTGGCCGCTCTCAAAGCCGAGCGAGCCAAGGCTGCAGTTCCGCCGCCGTACATTCCCAAGGAGATCGCCGGTCCGAGCGGGAGCGTTTCGACCGCATCGGGGGCAGGCGAGAAGACCAGCGCGTAAGCGGACAACCGCATGATTACCTTTACGCTGGTCGCGATACTCGGAGTCTTATTACTGGTCGTTCTGATGAATCTTTTCAAGAAAACACCGCCGCCTCCGGCCGCATACACCGCGCCGCCGGAGGATCTGGCCAATCTCAAGGTCACCGACGCCCGCGTGGGAGACGCGCTCTCCATCGCGGGCGCGGGCGACCGCATGACCGACCTCGACTTCACGGTCGAGCGCGGCACGCGATACGAAGCCGGCTCGCGCTCCTGGTTGGAGCTGACGGGTCCGTACCAGGAGCGGCGCGTGGCGTTGCGCGTGGGCGGCGATGAGGAGATCGAAGTGTATCTCCATTCGAGCCCGTCGCGAGCGACGCTGGAAGACATCGGACTTTCCGAGGACGACCTCGCACAGATGGACGAGCGCCAGAACACGGCCGACAATTTCGAGTACGACAATGTCACGTGGCTGTACGTGTTGAGCCGCGAAGTGCGCGGCTGGCGCGATAACCAGTCGCAGCCCGTCGGCTTCTACTACTGGGAATTCCGCACGCAGGACGGGAAGCGCCTGCTGGGAATCCGCAAGACCGAAGGGGAGCCTTTCACGGCCACCGAATACGTGCGGATCGCCCCCGGAGACGTCACAGTTTACCGGGGTAAGTAAAGAATTTGGTAGGGTAGGCCTCCTGGCCTGCCCGTCGCCCGACGCGCGCTACGCGCGCGGGCAGGCCAGGAGGCCTACCCTACCAGGAAATAGCCAGAAGATTCCGTATGAGTAAGTCATCTCTTCGTATCCTGGCGGTTCTGCTCAGCGCCGCCATCGTGATCGTTTTGTTCGCGGGCCTCGACAACCTGCCAGGCGAGGTCCGCAAGCAGATCGCTGCCGAGCGTACCGCGTACGCTGCCGCGCAGCAGCAGGTCGATCGCGCCAAATCCGAAGTCAACCGCGACCGCGGCCAGGAGCCCGCGCTCTTTGCTGCCATTCCCTCGGCCAGCGGATACACCGACCGTCTCTCGCGAAGCCAGAGTTCGCTGGCAAGCGCGCAGCGGGATCTGGACGATCTTGCCGCGCTGGAGAAGCGCAACCGCCGGACGGATCGCCAGCAGGCCGAAAACCTTCTCCGCCACGAGCGCCAGTCGCGCGAGAGCGCGGTTGCCGACGCCGAAGCCGTTCGCAAAGATGCGGCCCAGTGGATCGAGCGAAAGCAGCACCTGCCGCAGGAAGTCCAGGACATGGAGCGCGATTACAAAGCGGTCCAGGCCGTGGACCTCAACGGCCTCGCGGGCGTGGTGCAGAAGGCCCAGACCGACTGGCCGGAAAAGAAGGCCGACCTCGATTCGCGGCTGACCGGGGTTCGTGCGACGGTCCAGCGCGCCGACGATGCCTGGAAATCCAGCGCCGATGCCCGGCGCGCGGCGGCGGCCAACGACGCTACAAAGCTTGACTACGCCGCGCTCTTCGGCGCAGCCGACACGCTCAAAACTGCTGCCGCGGACGTCCCGAAGCAGTCGGACGCTTTGAAGTCTCTCACGGCGCAGCTCTACGACTCGTGGGACAAGCTGCTGGTCGACATGCAGTCGCGCAGCGGCAAGTACGAGCAGCGCATCCGCACCGTCCGCACGCACCTACCCGACGCGTCGAGCAAGAACGGCACCACGACCAGCGACGAAAACTGGGTCGAGGTGAGCCGGGCGCAATACCAGTCCCAGGAACGCGAACTCGGCATGGCCATCGAGCACAAGCCGGCCGGAAAGTACGATATCGAGGCCGAGCGCGTGGCGCAGCCCGCCGGGTTTGCGTACATGGCGCCTCCGGGACAGACCAACCGCTACGGGTATTGGGACAACAGCGGCGGACACAGTTTCTGGGTCTGGTATGGCCAATACGCGCTGATGCGCGATCTGCTTTTCAATCGTGACTACCGCCCGCTGGACCGTTACGAATACGAGAACTACCGCCGCTACGAAGATCGCCGCCAGACGTACTATGGAGACACCGGCGGCGGCGCCAAGTACGGCACGGGCGGCGCTACCACGCAGGAGCGCTACTCGGGCAGCACGTTCGCCAAGAGCGGCGGTTTCAAGGATTCGAAGTACGCGAGCAAGCCCGGGAGCTATGGCAGCTCCAAGTACGCCACGCCGGGCGGCGACCGGACGCCCAAGAGCTTCGGGCAGCACCAGGCATCGCCGCCACCGCCATCAACGCACTCATACCGGCCGCCGGCGCCGCGGCCTTCGATGCCACGCAGTCCGGGAAGGAGCTTTGGGCGGAGGCGGTAGACGTGGGACAGGTCGGAAACGTGGAAACCTGCCCCGCGTTACTTCGCCTCCGGCACCACCGGAGTCGAGTATGTCTTCTTCAGCGCCTCCTGATACTCCCCAAACAGCGCCTTGATTCCCGCAAACTCCCGCTTCACGGCGGTGCGGTATTCGCTCTCCGTGGCGAAGTCGAACAGGAGGGCCGCCATCGACTCTGCGTCCACCACGAAGCCATGATGGCCGATCTCCGCCAGAGCGTCCGCTTCCATTTCGTAGGTGTGGTTGGGCGCCGTTGACGTCTGCACCTCGATTCCGATTCCGGGAATCGCGCTGCTGACCGAGCCGGTCTCTTCGAAGCCCTGCGGCTTGCCGGGCGTTTCCAGAACGCTCGTCGCGCCAAATGCCTTGGCGTGCGCCAGCCCGACCTCGGCGAGCGTCGCCAGCGAGATCCCGTCGCGCATGCTGCCGTAGTTGTCGATCTTCACCTTCGTACCGGTGGCGAGCGCTGCCGCACGTGCCGCGTTGTCCACGAATTCGCGCACCTGCTTCAGATACATTTCGTCCGGATACCGGATGTAGAAATCCGCCTGCGTCCGGTCGGGCACCACGTTGGGAGCGGCGCCGCCCTCGGTGATCACGCCCTGTATGCGCGCTTCGGGCCGTATGCTCGACCGCACTGCGTCGATGTTGTTGAACAGGTGAATCACGGCCTCAAGTGCGTTGCGTCCGTTCCACGAGGTCATCTGGTGTGCCGGTGCGCCGGAGAAAGTGTATTTCACGCCGTCGATGTTCAGGCAGCATGTGCCGAACCCGGGCGCCGGCCGGTACGTCGCGTTGACCGCATGACTGCGTACGATGATGTCCATGCCGTTGAACACGCCGGCGTTGAACATGGCCGTTTTGGCCACGGGCGGCATCATTTCTTCGCCGGGGGTGCCAAACACCACCACGCTTCCCGGCAGCTTCGATTTCTCCAGGTATTCCGCAATCGCCACCGCCACCGCGATGCCGATCGGCCCCTGCGCGCTGTGCTGATCGCCGTGGAACGCGCCCTTGGCGCCGCGCAGCGCGTCGTACTCGAGGATTATGCCCAGGTTCGGCGCGCCGCGATTCCCCTTGTACCGCCCCACGAACGCGGTCTTCAGATTCGCGACGCCTTCCGTCACCTCGAACCCGTGCTTCTTGAGGCAGTCCACCAGCAGTCGTACCGACCGGTGCTCCTCGAACCCGATCTCCGGATGGCGCGTGATGTCGTCGCTCAAGGCGAGCATCTCCGTTTCCATGAGTTGCTTTGCCCGGGCCACCACCTGGTCGCGGGCCGTGTTCGGCACGGCGAAGCGCGAGACCCAGCCCTGCACATTCAGCGATTTTTCCAGGTCCGCCATCTTCCGCACGACGGCCGTAGCCGCTTCCTTTTCGGTCGGCGTCTCCTGGGCCAAGACAGCGCACGACACGGCGGCCGCAATCAGCAACAATCGCATTTGGTGAATCCTCCTGTCGGAGCCGAACAGAATCAGTATAGTATTCACATGCAGTTTACACGCCGCGATCTTGTGGATCTGGTCCTGCGGGCCGCTGCCGCGCCGGGCGGAGCCGAATTTCTGACGGCTTGGCTCGGCGCACAACCCACTCACGAACATTCGGCGGCGCCGCCCGAGCCGCCTGTTCTGAAAGACTATCGGCCCCAGTTCTTCGACGCCGACGATTTCGCCGCGCTGGAATCGTTCTGCGAGATCCTGATACCCACGGACGACACGCCCGGAGCGCGCGAAGCCCGCTGCGCACACTTCATCGACTTTCTTCTGCATTCCGCCGATTTGCTCCCGGACATGCAAAGGCAGTGGCGCGAGGCGATGGCGGCGCTCAAGGCCGCTGGCTTTCACAATGCCGATGTCGCCGGACGGATAGCGTTAGTGGGAGCCGTGTCGAAACCCGAACGCGACCGCTCCGCGACGCATCCGGCGTACGCCGCCTATCGCTTGATCAAGCAACAGAATACCTTCGCATTCTACACGTCACGAGCGGGAATGATCGAAGCGCTCGACTATCGCGGCAACACCTACAATCTCGAGTTCCCGGCGTGCACCCATCCGGAGCATCACAGGATCTGATATGGCACAACCTTACGACGCGATCATCGTCGGCTCGGGCGCGACGGGCGGCTGGGCGGCTATGGAACTCACCGAGGCCGGAATGAAGGTGCTGCTGCTCGAAGCGGGCAGCCACATGGACCAAGCCAAGGATTTCCATCACACCTTCCTCTACCAGTTGGACTATCGCGGCCAGGGGAAGCCGGGTGCGATGCGGCGCTACAGCGGCACCGAGCGCAACTATCGGATCATGCTGGACAACGAGGAGAACCCGTACACCACCACGCCGGAAACCGTTTACCGGTGGGGCCGGTCGCGCTGCCTGGGCGGCCGCACGCTGCACTGGGCGCGCGCTAGCGACCGCATGGCCGACTACGAGTTCAAGGCCGCCTCGCGCGACGGCTACGGTATCGACTGGCCTATCTCCTACGCCGACGTCAAACCGTACTACGACCGCGTGGAGAGCTTCATTGGAGTGAGCGGCTCGGTGGAAGGCCTGCCGCAATTCCCGGACGGCCAGTTCCTGCCGGCGATGCCATTGAATTGCGCCGAAGCCATCTTCACGGCGGCGTGCAAGAGCCTTGGCTGGCGGACCACACACCGGCGCCTGGCGCAGTTAACACGCCCGCATCGCGGCCGCCCCGCGTGCCACTATTGCGGGAATTGCGTCAACGGCTGCGACGTGGGCGCCATGTTCAATAGCATTGCGGTCACGCTGCCGGTGGCGCTAAAGACGAAGAACCTCGAGATCCGCACGGACTGCGTCGCATCACAGGTGCGCATGAACACCGAAAATCGCGCACAAGGGGTCACGTACATCGAGCGCTACACCAGGAAGACTGTGGATGTGGACGCGAAACACGTGATCCTGGCGGCCTCCACACTGGAGAACACGCGCCTGCTGCTGCTCTCCGCAAGAGGCGGCCTGGCAAATTCCAGCGGCACCCTCGGTCAATACATGATGGACCAGGTGGGCGGCGGAGGCGTGAACGGCTTCCTGCCGATTCTCAAGGGCGGGCCGAGCCGGCTGGACGACGGCAAGTCCGCGGGCATCACGATCCCGAACTTCCAGAACTTTGACAGCAAGACGGAGCGGAAGGATTTCATTCGCGGATATGTGATGAACGCGACCGGCGGCCAGACGGAATACCCGCAGTTTGCGGCGTCGCTGCCGGGCTACGGGTCGTCGTGGAAGAAGGAGGTCAGGAGCCGGCACGTGGCGCAGGCGCGAGTGTGGATCGCGGGCGGCGAGATGCTGGCACAGAAGGAGAACCACGTCGAGTTGGATCCCGAAGTGAAGGACCACTGGGGGATCCCGGTGCTGAAGATCCATTTCCAGCACTGCGATAACGACCGCAAGATCATTGCGGACTTTCAGGAGAAGGCCGAGGAATTGTTCCGCAAGGCGGGCGGCGAGATGCTGCCCGGCCCGCGGCCTGTGGCTAACGGCTCGCGGCGGCCACTGGGCGGATCGATTCATGAGGTGGGAACGGCTCGGATGAGCGCCAATCCGAAAGACGGCGTACTCAATTCATATTGCCGGACGCACGACATCCCGAACCTCTGGGTATTCGGCGGCAACGCGTTTCCATCGACGGGCGACAAGCACCCGACGCTGACCATGATGGCGTTGGCTGCGCGGGGGTGCGATCGATTGCTGGGACGCGTATGAGGCGCGCTTCGCGCGCGGGCCCACCCCACAGAGACACTACAACCCTAGATTCGCCCGGGCGTAGTCGATGCTCTTGCGATTGTTCTCGTCTTCCAGCTTCGCCTGCTCCGCAGGGCTCAAGCCTGTAGTGCGCGGCAGGGGCGACTTCGGTGCATTCTTGCGAACGATGTCGAAGATGCGCGCGACGTCCCGGCCTGGCATCGGACTGTAGGTGTCATCGAAGGTCACCCAGTACTTCTTTGTGAAGATCGGAATCTTGAGCGGGTCGCGCGTGATGGTCTCCAGGTCGAAGGGGAACGCGGGATTGGCGGACTGGAGCGTTCGCACCCACTTCGCGAGATCGAGAATGCCATCGCCAAGCGGGACTTCCGAAAGCAGGAAACCGTCTTCGTAGGGCTGCACTGCCATGTCCTTGAGGTGAGCCGCGACGGCGTACGGAGCGAGGTTGGCCAGCGTCTCTTCGGGGTCTTCGCAGAGCGAGATGTTGTTGCCGAAATCGAGATGCACACCTACCCATTCGCTGCCCACGCGTTTGATCCAGGCGGCCTGCTCGGCGGAGCGCCATCCCTTGTGGTTCTCGATTCCGAGCTTAATGCGGTGCTTGCGAAGGACAGGCTCGGCGAGCGCGATCTGCTTCTGACAGGCTTCAAAGCGCGTCTTGAAGGCCTCGAAGGTGTCGAACTCCTCGTAGCGGCGCTGCGTCATAGCCGTGTGCAGGCTGATGGCGCCGGCCTCTTTGCACGCGGCCACGGCGGCGTCGAAGCGCTCGACGTCGCTTTCGGCGCGCGGCAGGGGAGTATCGAGGATTACGCGCATCCCCCAGCCCTCCACCTTCTGGCGGAGCGCCCGCGCCGCTCCGGCATCAGCCGGGTTCAGCCGCGTTTCCACGACTCCCAGGCCAAGGTCGTGCGTGAGATCGACGGGATCGACCGGCTGCACGCGGCGGTGGAGGCCGAAGCCCGTTGGCGCCGTGCCCAGGTTGGGACTGCGCGGCTTCTCCTTCGCCATCAACCTGTCGGCAAAACCCGCGGCAGCGGTGCCCAGCATCTCTCGTCTCGTCATGTTTCCCCCCGGCTCTAGAAATTATATTTGAGCGCGAGCTGGATCTGGCGCATGCTGGCGCGTGTGGATGTAATCTGGCCGAAGTTCGAAGGCGGCGCTACGTTGGAACTGCCGCCCCAACTCACACTCCCGGGCGTCCCCAGCTCGACGTGGTTGGGCGCGTTGAACATCTCGACCCGGAATTCCACCGCATGACGCTCGCCGATGCGGAAGGCTTTGATCGCGGAGAGGTCGACGTTGACCTGCTTCGGGCCGCGCAGATTGTTGCGTCCGCACGTGCCAAACGTGCCGGCGACCGGGTTGGAGAAGGCCGCCGCATTGTACCAGCCGTTCTGATTGGGATTGGGCAGGACAGGGTCGACGCCGGCCAAGCAGTTGAGCCGCTCGCCGCTGGGAGAGAAGACCACGCCGGCCGAATCCCACGACGACGTCTCGGTTGGCGCGCCGCTCTGGATCGTGGTAATGGTAGTTACCTGCCACCCTCCGACGACCTGATTGGCGACGCCGCCGCGATTGAGGAAGCG
>Ga0335080_10003516_pt1 | contig 15836 bp, 16 predicted proteins | sample Lox_Sample_34_FD_206720 | JGI IMG/M metagenome (GOLD analysis project Ga0335080, IMG submission 206720) | Soil microbial communities from Loxahatchee National Wildlife Refuge, Florida, United States - Lox_Sample_3.4 | ecosystem: Environmental > Terrestrial > Soil > Wetlands | place: USA...
GCGGCGGCAACGCCGCACGGCGAGCTCTCGCGCCAGCGCATCCTCGCCGCGGCGATCGCGCTCTTCTCGGAGCGCGGCTTCGCGGGGACGTCGGTCGCCGACGTGTGCGAGCGCGCGGGGGTCGTGAAGACCGCCCTCTACTGGCACTTCGAGCACAAGGAGGGCCTGCTCGACGCGGCGCTCGCGCGCGTGGCCGAGGCGTGGATCGCGGAGATCCGCGCGAGCGTGCTCGAGGTCGACGGACTCGAGGCGCGGCTCGACCGTTTCGTCGCCGGGCTGCGCTGGCTCGTGACCGAGCGCAGCGAGACGCTGCTGCTCATCCTGGGCGCGGTGCTCGAACGCGCCGAGGTGAACGAGGCGACGCGCGCAAACCTGTTCGAGCTGTTCACGAGCGCGCGCAACGCGATCGCCGAAGGCGTGCGCATGACGCTCGGCCGCGACGTGCCCGACCTCGACCTCGCCGCGGACGCGGCGCTCTCGCTCGTCCACGGCATCGCGATCACGCAGCGCCTGACGCGCGACCCGGCGCAGCTCGACCGCCAGTTCGACTACCTGAGACGCATCTTCGCGCTCGCCGTCTTCCACGCGGCGAACGCACCCGGAGGAAAACATCCATGACGGCCTCGCAGTCCCTCCCGCTGCCGGTCCAACCCGAAATTCCCGACGACGCCGAGCTCCACGGCTCCGACGAGCGCGCCTGGCACGAGCTGCTCGCGAAGCTCTCGCGCCAATCGGTCGCCAAACACTTCGACGCGTACGAGGCGATCGACTGGGATTCGCCCGAGTTCGCGGTCGACCCCGACGACCCGCGCTTCGAGCTCCTGCCGCTGGACCCGCTCGGCGGCACCGCTTGGTACCGCGCGCAGCCGCAGCCCATCCGCGCGCGCATCGGCCTACACAGATTTGCGACGTTCATGAAGGTGGGCGTGCAGTTCGAGAACGTGCTGAAGCGCGGGCTGCTGCAGTTCGCCGAGTCGCTGCCCAATGGCACGCCCGAGTTCCGCTACGTCTACCACGAGATCGTCGAGGAGACGCAGCACTCGATGATGTTCCAGGAGTTCGTGAACCGCACTGGCATGGACGTGTCGGGCATGCCGCAGAGCCTGCTCTGGTTCGCGCGCGGCATTCCGCGGCTGGCGCGCCGGTTCCCCGAGCTCTTCTTCGTGTTCGTGCTCGCCGGCGAGGAGCCCATCGACCAGATGCAGCGCCGCGCCCTGCGCGAGCGCCAGTGGCGGCACCCGCTCGCGCAGCGGATCAGCCAGATCCACGTGATCGAAGAGGCTCGCCACATGTCGTTCGCGCGCGCGTACTTGTTGCGCCACGTGCCGCGGCTGGGCTTCCTGCGCAAGAACCTGCTCGCCCTGCGCTCGCCGCTGATCCTCGGCAACACCGCGACGCTCATGCTCGAGCCGTCGGGGCAATTCGTCCACCGCTACCGCGTGCCGCGCGACGTGATCCGCGCCGCGTACCGCGACAACCCGGTGTACGCCGCGATCCGTCGCGACTCGCTCGCCAAGACGCGCCAGCTCTGCCGCGAGCTCGGCCTGCTCGAGTGGCCGTACGGCGGGCTGTGGCGGAGCCTGCGGATCCTGGAGACCTAGGCCGGCCTACAAAGACCGGAGCGCCGTCGGCCGATACACCCGGCGATGAGCGCGAGCAGCGATCCCCCGGCGAAGCCTTCCAGCAATGTCCCTGCGGGCGAGCCGCGCCCGCCGCTCACGGTGTCCGAGCTGGCGGAGATGCTCGTCCGCGCCAAGCTCCTGACCGCCGCGCAGGCGAAGGACGTCGAGGGCCGCGAGACGACCCTGCGCAGCCGCGTGCTGAAGGACCGCGTCGGCTCGGTGCGCTCGCAGGCCGCCGCGCGCTACGACGTGTCGGCCGCGGAGATCATCGCCGCTGCCGCGCTGCCGCACGCACAGAAGGAGCACCGCAAGCTCGACGAGGACGCGATCGCGCAGTGCATCGCGGGCGCGGCGAACGTGCGCTACGTGAAGATCGACCCGCTCAAGCTCGACAACGCGCTGATCTCGAAGACGTTCTCGCGGCCGTTCGTGCGGCGGCACGTCGTGATCCCGCTCGGGCAGGAAGCGGAGGGCTTGGTGCTCGCCGTCGCCGACCCGTTCGACACCCTGCTGCGCGAGACGCTGCAGGACGTCGTACGCAAGCCGTTCGTCTACGCAGTCACTTCGAAGAAGGACATCCTCTCCGTCGCCGACCGCGTATTCGGTCTGCGCACGAGCATCAAGCAGGCGACGAGCGAGCTCGCGTCGCAGAGCCCGACCGCCGCGCTCGTGCAGATGGTCAAGCTGCGCTCGACCGAGGAGCTGGCCACCGCGAACGACGAGACGGTCGTCGCCGCCGTCGACTTCCTGCTCAACTACGCGTTCGAGCAGCGCGCGTCCGACATCCACCTGGAGCCGCGCGCCGACGACGCCGCGGTGCGCTTCCGCATCGACGGCATCCTGCACGACATCGAGACGTTCCCGAACGCCGTGCACGCGGCGATCGTCTCGCGCGTGAAGGTCATGGCGCGGATGGACATCGCCGAACGCCGGCGCCCGCAGGACGGCCGCATCAAGACCAAGCGAGGCAACAGCGAGATCGAGCTGCGCGTCGCGAGCATTCCGACCGCGTTCGGCGAGAAGGTGGTCGTGCGGATCCTCGACCCGAGCATCCTCATGGCCGACCTCGCCGACCTGGGCTTCGCGGCGCCCGAGCGCGAGCTGTACGAGAAGTGGATCACCTCGCCCTCGGGTCTACTGCTCGTGACCGGACCCACGGGCTCGGGCAAGACGACCACCCTGTACGCGACCCTGCGCTACCTGGCCGGTCCGGAAGTGAACATCACGACGGTGGAAGAGCCGATCGAGATGATCGACCCGCGCTTCGTCCAGGTGCAGGTACAGCGGAAGATCGAGCTCACGTTCGCCTCCGCCCTGCGCGCCATGTTGCGGCAGGACCCGGACATCATCATGGTCGGCGAGATCCGCGACGCCGAGACCGCGGCCATGGCCGTGCAGTCGGCGCTGACGGGACACCTGGTGCTGTCGACGGTGCACACGCGCGATGCCGCGGGCGCAGTGACTCGCCTCGCCGAGCTCGGCGTCGAGCGGTTCCTCTTGTCGAGCGTGTTGCGCGGCGTGCTGGCGCAGCGGCTTTTGCGCCGCATCTGCTCGCACTGCGCGGTCGACGGACACTTGACGCCCGATCAGGTCGCGGCGCTCGGCATCAAGGTGCCCGTCGAGCGGCGCGAGCGGCTCGCGGTGCGCTGGGGCGAAGGCTGCGTGGAATGCCGCCACACCGGCCTGTACGGCCGCACGGGCGTGTTCGAGCTGTTGAACGTGGGCCGGCGTGTGCGCGATCTCGTGAAGAGGGGCGAAGACGCCACCGAGATCGCGCGCGCGGCAAAGGTCGAGGGCATGGAGACTCTGCGCGAGAGTGCGCTGCGGCGTCTCGCCGAGGGCACCACGACCTACGAGGAAGTCGTGCGAGTCACTGCGGACATGGACTAGCGTCCGCATGAGCCGCGACTGCGCCAAGGAGATCGGGCTGCTCGTGAAGGCGGGCTGGCGGCTCGTCGTGCTCGAGGCGTTCGAAGAGGACCGCGCGCTCGCGACCCTGAAGCTCGCGGCGCAGGCGTGCAAGCGCGAGCTCATCCCTTGGTCGGTGGCGTCGGGGCTCGGCTCGTCCGGCCAGGGCGCCGGCTCGCTCGACGACGGCCTGCGCGCGCTCTCGTCGGTGGCCGAGCCGGCGATCTTCGCGATGCTCGACGCGCACCGGCAGCTCCACGATCCGATCGCGCTGCGCCGGCTGCGCGACCTGCTCGAGATGCTGGCCGAGCGCATGCAGGCGATCGTGCTGCTCGGCCCCGCGCTCGACCTGCCCGCGGAGCTCTTGCACGAGGCCGCGATCGTCGAGCTGCCGCTGCCGCGGGCGCCGGAGCTCGACGCGATCTTCCGCAGCGCGATCGAGAAGCCGGATCCCGAGTCACTCGAGGGCGCCGTGCGCGCCGCGCTGGGACTCACTGCAGACGAAGCGCTCCGCGTGTTTCGCAAGTCGTGCGCGTTGGCCGGCGGACTGAACGACAAGGCGGTGGCGCTCATCGTGCGCGAGAAGCGGCAGGCGCTGCGCCGCACGCCGGCGCTGTCGTTCCACGAATCGGGCCTGGGCCTCGACGACGTCGGCGGTCTGGGCGAGCTGAAGCGCTGGCTGCGCGAGCGCCGGCGCGCCTTCAGCGACGAGGCGCGCAAGTTTGGCCTGCCCCAGCCGCGCGGCCTGCTGCTGCTCGGCGTGCAGGGCTGCGGCAAGTCGCTCTCCGCCAAGGCCGTCGCGCGCGAGTGGAACTTCCCGCTCCTGCGGCTCGATCTCGCCGCCGCGTTCGGGAGCGGGGACCAGACCCCCGAGGCGACGGTGCGCGAGGCGACGGCCGTCGCCGAGTCGATCTCGCCTTGCGTGCTCTGGATCGACGAGATCGAGAAAGGCTTCGCCGCCGCGAGCGAAGGCGGCGCGTCGAGCCGCGTGTTCGGCGCGTTCCTCACCTGGCTGTCGGAGAAGCAGAGCCCGGTGTTCGTGGTCGCGACCGCGAACGACGTCGCGCGCCTGCCGCCCGAGCTGCTGCGCCGCGGCCGCTTCGACGACCTGTTCTTCGTCGACCTGCCCACGCAGAACGAGCGCGTGGAGATCTTCACGATCCACCTGCGCCGCTTCTCGCGCGATCCGCTGCAGTTCGACCTGGAGGAGCTCGCGGTCCAGGCTGCTCGCCTGTCGGGCAGCGAGATCGAGCAGGTGGTGAGCGCCGCGCTCTACACCGCGTTCACCGAGACCCGCGACCTCGCGTTCAACGACCTCGCGAACGCGATCAACGACACCGTCCCGCTCTACGACACGTACGAGGAGCGGATCAAGGAGCTGCGCGACTGGGCCCGCACACGCGCGCGGCCCGCCACGCTCGACGCCAAGGCCGCGGACTTGTTCAAGGGGCGCTAGCCGGTTCGACGCGCAGCCGCGCGAACACCGCCGGGTGATCCGAGAGCGGCGCGGGCCCGTCGGAGAACTCGCGCGCCTCGCCCGCGGCGACCACCGACAGCGCCGCCGCCGCGCTCGAGCGGTAGAAGATGTAGTCGATGTGCTCGCGTGCGAAGCCCCCGGCGGGCGCGGGCCCGGCGCCGGTGTCGTAGAGGCCGAGCTCCGTCTCGAAGCGGTCGAGGAGCGCGCGGTCGGCCGGCTCGTCGGACTTCGAGTTGAAGTCGCCGCCGATCACGACGGCAGCGTCGCCCGACAGTGACCGCACGCGCCCGGCGAGTGTCTCGAGCTGGACGGCGCGCGCCGCGCGGTCCGACTCGGCGCTGCCTGCGTCCAGGTGGAGGGTCCAGAAGTCGACTGCGAGACCGTTCTCGAGGCGCAGCCGCACGCGCAGGAAGCCCTTGTCGGCGAAGCAGTCGTTCGCGCCGCCGAGCCAGCCCGAGCACGCGCCGAGCGAGCCGCGCGAGAGCGCCACGAACGCCGGCCGCGCGAACAGGCCGAGCCCGGCCTGGAAGAAGCGCGGCGGGTGCGGGCCGTTGCCGCGCTCCTGCACGGGATGGCTCGCGTGCGCGGAGAGCAGCTCCCAATACTCCCAGCTCTCCTGGATGAGCGCGACGTCCCATGCGTCGAGGCGCGCCGAGATCTGCGGCATGCGCGCCTCCGGGTCGTCGTTCACGAGCCATCGGTTCAAGCCGTGCACGTTGTACGACAGCACGGCGATGACGACCGCGACCGACTTCAACGGCGGACTTCGTTCCGCAGCGGCTCCCCCCGCGCGAAGCGGGCCAGGTTGTCGAGGAAGACCTCGACCTGGCGCGCTTCGTTGCCGCGCGAGACCGCCGAGTTGTGGGGCGTGGCGATCACGTTCGGCAGCGACCAGAGGGGCGACTCCGCAGGCAGCGGCTCCGTCGCGAACACGTCGAGATACGCACCCGCGAGCCGGCCCGAGCGGAGTGACTCGACCAGCGCGGCCTCGTCCACGATCTCGCCGCGGGCGACGTTGAGCACGCGCGCGCCGGGCGGCAGGAGCGCGAGCGCTGCGGCGTCGATCGCACCGCGCGTCTCGGCCGAGAGCGGACACGCGATGGCGAGCCAGTCCGCGCGCGGCAGCACCTCGCGCAGCCGGCTCGGCGGGACGAGCTCGTCGACGGGCTCGCCGCCGCGCGCGGGCGTGCGCCGCACCCCGATCACGCGCAGCCCGACCGCGCGCGCGAGCCGGGCCAGCTCGGCGCCGATCGCACCCAGGCCGAACACCACGAGCGTCTGCCCGCGCAGGTCGCGCGGCGTGTCGCCCTGCGCGTGCGGCTGCCAGGCGCGGCGGCGCTGCGCGTCGAGCCAGAGCGGGAAGCCGCGCGCCAGCATGAGCAGCCCCGCCAGCGCCGTCTGCGCGATCGGCTCCGCGGAAGCGCCCGCTGCGTTCGTGAGCGCGACGCCCCGCTCGAGGAAGCGTGCGAAGATCGGATGATCGACGCCCGCGTTGAACGTCTGCAGCCAGCGCAGCTTCGGCGCGCCGAGCGCCGCGGCGAAGAACGCCCGCGCGCCGTCGGGGAAGACGTCGCCCGAGAAGTACGCGGCCTCGATCCGCTCGCAATCGGCCTGCGGCACGCGCGCATCCGGTTCGCGCGGCAGCAGGATCACGTCGAGCTCGCGCCCACCCGCGCGCGCGGCACGCGCGAGTGGCTCGGCCCAGCGTTCGGTCACCCGAGGAGAGATCAACAGCGGAAGCACGCGCGGGGGACTCATCGCGCGAACAGGTTGTACCAGAGCACGCAGCGCAACGCGTGCACGCCGTCGCGCCAGCCGATCTTTTTGCCCTCTTCGTACGTGCGGCCGTAGTAGGAGATCGGCACCTCGTAGATGCGCCACTTCCCACGCGCGACCTTCGCGGTGATCTCGGGCTCGAAGCCGAAGCGGTCCTCCTCGAGCTCGATCGATTCGAGCACCTCGCGACGGAACGCCTTGTAGCCGACCTCCATGTCGGACAGGTTCAGATTCGTGAGCATGTTCGACAGCTGGGTCAGCAGCTTGTTTCCCACCGAGTGCCAGTAATAGAGCACGCGGTGCGGCCCGCTCGCGAGGAAGCGGCTGCCGAACACCACGTCGGCGATGTCGTTCTCGATCAGCGCGACGAGCTTCGGGATCTCGGCCGGGTCGTACTCGAGGTCGGCGTCCTGCACGATCATGACGTCGCCCGTCGCCTCGGCGAAGCCGCGCCGCACGGCGGCGCCCTTGCCGCGGTTGCGCTCCTGCAGCACGGCGACAACCTCCGCGTCTGTCGCCGCGAGCTTCTCGACGAGCGCACGGGAGCCGTCGGTCGAGAAGTCGTCGACGAGCACGACCTCGAGCGCACAGCCGTAGTCGACCGCGCGCACGCGCGCGACCAGCGCCTCGAGCGTCGCGCGCTCGTTGAAGACGGGAATGACCACCGAGAGCTTGGCCATCGACTCTCCAGTCTATCGGAAGGCGGCGCCGAGAAGTCGTGAGCTATGCTCGCGCGCGTGAAGCCGACGGTCGGCCTGCCGCTCTGCGTCGACGACCAGGGCCGCTGGAAGCCGGGGCGGACGTATCACTACGTGGACGCCGCGTACGCGCGGGCGGTCGAGCGCGCAGGCGGCGCCGCGGTGTATCTGCCGCCTCGCGCGGACGCGCGCGAGCTGGTCCGGCACGTCGACGCGCTCCTCGTGCCGGGCGGCGACGACCTGCTGCCGCCGCGGCCCTACCCCGCCCACGTCCGCTTCGAGCCGGTGCCGCCGCAGCAGCTCGAATTCGATTCCGCGCTGCTCGCGGTCGCGCTCGCGCGCGGCATCCCGGTGCTCGGCATCTGTTACGGCATGCAGCTCCTGGCGCTCGCGCGCGGCGGCGCGCTCCACTACGACGTGCCGAGCGACGTGGCGGACGCGCTCGAGCACCGGCTCGGGCCCGACGGGCGCCACGCGGTGCGCGTCGAGCCGGGCTCGCTGCTCGCGAAGCTCACCGGGGCCGGGGAATTTCGCGTCTCGAGCCGGCATCACCAGGCGGTGTCGGAGCCAGGCCGCGGCCTGCGCGTGTCGGCGCGCGCGCACGACGGCGTCGTGGAGGCGATCGAGAGCCGCGCCGGCGCGTTCGCGGTCGGGGTGCAATGGCACCCGGAGAGTCAGGGCGACGCGGAGAGCGAGGCGCTATTCCGCGCCTTCGTGGCGGCGGCCGAGCCGGGCCAGAAGCGGAAGACCACGCGCGCCAGGAAGAGCGCCGCGAAGAGGGCCGTATAGAAGAGCGGCTCGCGCTCGTCCTTCTTCACGAGCCAGATGAAGTGCACGCAGCCGGCGACGGCCGCGACGTACACCAAACGGTGGAGCTCCACCCAGCGCTTGCCGAGCCGGCGGATCCATTTCCGCGTCGACGTCCACGCGAGCGGCACCATGCAGAGGAAGCCTGTGAAGCCGACCGTGATGTACGGCCGCTTCAGCACGTCCTCGACGAGAGTGCCCCACTCGCCCCACAAATCGAGCACGCCGTAGGTGAGCAGGTGCAGCGTGCAGTACGTGAACGCGAGCAGGCCGAACGTGCGCCGGTACGGCGCGAGCGCCGCGAAGCCGAGCTTGCGGAGCGGCGTCACCGCCAGGGTCGCGAGCAGGAAGCGCAGGGTCCACAGGCCCGTGAAATGCGTGACGGTCTTGATCGGGTCCGCGCCCAGGTCGTCCCGCACCGCGCGGACCGCGAGCCAGGCGAGCGGGGCGAGACAGAGCGCCAGCACGGCGCCGTGCACGACGCGCTTCCGCATCAGAAGTTCGCGCGCAGATCCATGCCGGCGTAGAGGGAGGCCACCTGCTCGGCGTAGCCGTTGAACGGCAGGGTGGGCCGCTTCGCGAACTCGCCGATGCGCCGCTCGCGCTTCTGCGACCAGCGCGGGTGGTCCACGTCGGGGTTCACGTTCGAGTAGAAGCCGTACTCGCTCGGCCCCGCCATGTTCCAGGTCGTCTCGGGCCGCTCCTCCTGCAGGCGGATCTTCACGATCGACTTGATGCCCTTGAAGCCGTACTTCCACGGCACCACCAGCCGCAGCGGCGCGCCGTTCTGGTTGGGCAGCTCGCGGCCGTACATGCCCGTGACGAGGAGCGCGAGCGGGTGCATCGCCTCGTCGATGCGCAGGCCTTCGCGATACGGCCACTCGAGCACGTCGCGCTTCTGGCCGGGCATCTGCTCGGGGCGCAGCACGGACGTGAACGCGACGTACTTCGCGCGCGAGGTCGGCTCGAAGCGCGTCAGCACGTCGGCCAGCGGCACGCCGCGCCAGGGGATGACCATGGACCAGGCCTCGACGCAGCGCATGCGGTAGATGCGCTCCTGCACCGCGGCTGCGGGCGCCAGGTCTTCGAGCGCGAGCGTGCCCGGCTTGGCCACCTCGCCCTCGATCGCCACCGACCACGGCTTCGGCACGAACGCGCCCGAGTTCTCCTTCGGGTCCTCCTTGTCCGTGCCGAACTCGTAGAAGTTGTTGTACGAGGTCGCCTTGTCGAAGGGCGTCTCGGCCTCGCTCGTCTTGAAGCCGTCGGGCGAGTCCGTCGACTTCGACGGCGCGTCGGCGGGCGTGTCGCTCGCGCGGCTGCAGCCTGGGAGGAGCAGCGCACCCGCGGCCAGCCCGGCCAGGGCGACGAACTCGCGGCGGCGCAGATAGAGCGCAGGGTCGGTCACCTCCGACTCGCGCGGCTCGGCGAAGCGGTTCTTGCGGATCAGCAACGTGCGCTCCTCGCGTCTTCGAGTCCCTTGGACGTCCGAGGCGTTACGAAGCTACCCGCGAACCGGATGCACCGAAAGACGACGGGGGTGACGACTTGCGTCGCCACCCCCGTGTTTCAGGGATGTCCCTGTGATGCTTCGAGCTAGGCCTTGCGGCTGCGCAGCGCGAGACCGCCGAGGCCGAGCAGCACGAGCGCGAAGGTGCCCGGCTCGGGCAGGCGGCTGCCGAGCTGGTACCACTGCGCCGGCAGACCCGGACCCGGAGGCGGCGCGGCGCCGCCGAGGACGATCACCTCGGGCGTGCTCGACACGATCGTGCCGAGGTCAGCACTGAGGATCCAGCGACCGAGGTCGACGGACAGGACCGGCGTTCCACCCGTCAGCTGCGTGAGGAGCGCGATCGGATACGGCGTGTCCGGCGTGAGCTGGAACAGGTCGCAGATCGAGCCATCGCAGAAGAACGTACCGGTTGCGCCCGCCGTGGTCGGCGTGTTCCACAGGACCTGGTTGCCGCTGAGCGTGCCCGTGCCACCGGCGTAGGTAGCCACCACGTTCGAGGTGATGGTGCCCAGGAACCCTACCGAGGTCGTGAGGTTGACGTTGAACGTCGCGCTGTTCAGCGTGACAACATTTCCAGTGATGTCGACCTGCACGTTGCTACCCGCACTCAGAGGGCCAATGAAATAGCCCGGCGGGTTGTTGGCGAACGAGCTGACCGTGTCCACCGAGTTGGCGTCGGTGTTCGGGTCGGTGCCTTGAACGTTGTAGGTGTAGAGCGTCGCGTGGGCGACGGTGCCGAAAGCCAGCACAGCCGACAGCGCGGCGACCGTAGTGAGGATGCGCTTCATTCTCTTCTTCCCTCCCATGATGCCGCGGGGTTGCTAGCGACCTCGCGACTCGTCATTCGCAGTCGCGCCCGACATCTCCTCCCTCAGAGTTGGCGGCAGGCGCGACTGTAGTCCGAATGCTACGCGGAGCGGGTTCCAAAAGCCTATGCCGATCCCCGCCCGAGTTGTGTCTCAAACCGCTCGATCCCTCACCAAGTCGATCAGAAACTGCCATACAGCGGCGTATCCCCAGGGCGGCTCGGCAGCCTCGCCTCGTTCGTGTGCAGCGTGCGGAAGCGCGCGGGCGGGTTCGCCATGCGCTGCGCGAACACCCGCGAGAAGTGGTACCGGTTCGCGAAGCCGCAGCGCTCGGCGATCTCGTCGATCGACAGGTTGGTGCGGATCAAGAGCTCGGCGGCGCTCGACACGCGCCGCTCCTGCACGTGGCGCGCGGGCGTGCAGCCCAGCGTGCGGCGGAACAGCCGGATGAAGTGCGACTCGCTCGCGTGCGAGAGCTCGGCGAGCTTGCTGTTGGGAAGCAGCTCGGCGAGGTGCGAATCGATGTAGCGGAGCGCCGCCTGGAGCTGGTTCCGCGCGTGCAGCGCGCTCGCGCGGCCGTCGCCGGCGTCGGGAGCCAGGTCGAGCAGCGACGACAGACACAGCTGCACGAAGGCGTGTGCGCGCGCGGCGTGGCCGAGCCCCGGCCGCGCGCCGGGCGCGAGCTCCTGCAAGAGCTCGCGGGCGAGGCTGTCGCGTCGCGGCTCGGCAGGCAGCACCACGTGGCCCGAGTCGAGCGGCAGCGCGCCGGCAGAGCGCCGGCCATCGAGCTGGAACTCCACGAGAAGGTGGGACGCGTCGCCCTCGGGGCGGCAGCCCGGGTCCATGTCTTTGGCGATCAGGACCGCGCGCCCGGGCGGAAGCGCGACGACCCCGTTCGGCGTGGCAAAGGCGGCCCGTCCGCGCTCGCGGAACGAGATGCGGAACGCAGCGCCATTCGGCGGCAAAGTGGCCAGACTGGCGGCGAATTCGCCATTGGCCAGGCCGACCAGCCGAACCGTGAATGCGTCGAATTGCGGGCGCGAACGGGGCACGCCGGAGTTCCCTTCCCGAGCGGGATTGTATACAGATCCGCTCGGCTCGTGGGGCAGAAACTCGTCAGCGCCCGCGGGCGAGCCAGGTTGCCGGCGAGGTGCGCTCGACCCGGCCGGCGCGTTCCAGCCGCCAGAGGTGCAGCGACATGCTCCTGCGCTCCACCGCGTCGGCAAATGCGACCGGATCCTGCGGCCGGTACACGAATCTGTGTCGGACGACGTCCTCCAGGCTGCGCGGCTCGCTCAGGTAGGCGAGGAGCCTCGCTTCGCGGTCGGTGATGACCGCGGCGAAGCGCGCGAGCCGCTCGAGGAACGCCTCGCGCCCTTCGATCACGCCGATGTGGTGGAACGTGGCGTACCAGCGCGCGTCGAGGTCGCGCGCGAGCGCCAGCGTGCGCTCGAAGTCCTCGAGATCCGACCACGCGTCGCCGTAGTAGGGGCCGAAGCTCGAGAGGTCGACGTCGGCGAGATACACGAGCCCGTCCGGCTCGACGCGGAAGAAGGAGTGGCCGCGGGTGTGGCCGGGCGCGTGGATCACCTCGACGCGCGCGCCGCCCAGGTCGAACACGTCGCCACCGCGAAACGCGTGCGCGTCCGCACGCGGTGTGAAGTGGAAGCGCTCGACCACGGTCTTGGCCCACGCCGAGCGGATCGGCTCGGGATAGCCGTACAGGTCGAGGAGCGCCTCGAGCGACGCGATGCCCGGCAGGTCCGCTTCGTGGAAGTGCCACGGCGCGGCCGCGTAGAGGAAGCTGCCGGCGATGTGGTCCTCGTGGCAGTGGCTGTGCAGCACGCGGTCGGCGCGCGGGCGCGCGGCCGGCTCGCGCGCCACGAGGCCGAGCGATGGATCGACGACGACCGTCTCGTTCTTCCCGCGCACGACCAGCGAGTTTCCGTGCGGGTACTTGCCGCGGCGCTCACCGAAGTAGACCGTCGTCGCGCCGAAGCTCTCCTGTTCGAACGGCTCGCCCACGCGAACGATCTTAGCCCGACTTGCGTGTAGACTCGGCCCATGGCGGAGCTCGATCCGGAGAAGCTGAAGGCGTACCTCGGCCTCGTATTCGGCTCGCTCGGCGGCGCGATGACCTCCGCGATGATCTGCCTGGGCGACCGGCTCGGGCTGTACCGCGCGCTCGCCGACGGCGGCGCCCGCACGAGCCACGAGCTCGCCGCGGCGACGGGCCTGCAGGAGCGCTGGCTGCGCGAGTGGCTCTACCAGCAAGCTGCGGCCGGCGTGCTCGAGCAGCGCCCGGGCGAGCGCTTCGCGCTGTCGGCAGAGGGCAGCGCGGTGCTCGCGAACGAGAACCACCCCGCGTTCGGGGCCGGCTTCTTCGCGCACCTGCCCCAGACGCTCGCGGTGCTCGACAAGCTGCCCGAGGCGTTCCGCACCGGGCTCGGCCTGCCCTACGACGTGTTCGGGCCCGAAGGCGCCGCAGGCATCGAGCGCGGCTTCGCGCCGTGGTTCCGCACCATGCTCGTGCCGTTCGCGCTGCCGAAGCTGCCCGGCGTGGTCGACACGCTCCGGCGCGGCGCGAGCGCGGCCGACGTGGGCTGCGGCGCGGGCGTCGCGGTGCTCGAGATGGCGAAGGCCTACCCCGCCTCGACCTTCCACGGCTACGACATCTCGGAGCACGCGCTCGAGCGCGCGCGCGCGAACCGTACACAAATCGGTGTCGAGAACGCGCACTTCCACGACGCGCGGCGCGAGCCGCTTCCCGCCACCGCGAGCTTCGACTTCGTGACCGCGTTCGACTGCCTGCACGACATGGCGCACCCGGAGCGCGCGCTCCGCGCCGTGCGCGCGGCGCTGCGCGACGACGGCGTGTTCCTGATCTGCGACATCAAGGCGCGCGAGACGTTCGAGGAGAACGTGAAGCGCAACCCGATGGCCGCGATGATGTATGGCACGTCCGTGCTCACGTGCATGTCGTCCGCGCTGTCGGAAGCGGACGGGCTCGGGCTCGGCACGCTCGGCTTCACGGAGTCCGTCGCGCGCAAGCTGACCGCCGAGGCGGGCTTCTCGCGCTTCGAGCCGATCGACTTCGGCCACCCGGTGAACGCCTTCTACGTGGTGCGGCCGTGATCCGGGCGCTCGACGTCGCGACGTCGCTCGGCGCCACGCTGGCGCGGCTCGGCAGCGGCGCACAGGTGGGCGCGCCCGGCGCGCGGCCCGCGAAGCCGCTCGAGCTGTACGAGTTCGAGGCGTGCCCGTTCTGCCGCAAGGTGCGCGAGGCGCTGTCGATCCTCGACCTGGACGCCGACGTGTACCCCTGTCCGAAGCGCGGCCCGCGCTTCCGCGAAGAGGTACGGCGCCGCGGCGGCAAGGCGCAGTTCCCGTGGCTGGTCGATCCGAACACGGGCATCGAGATGTACGAGTCGGACGCAATCGTGCGGTACCTGTTCGACCGCTACGGCGACGGCCGCGTGCCGCTCTCGCTCGCGCTCGGCCCGCTCACCGATCTGTCCGCGCAGCTCGCGAGCCTGTGGCGGCCGCTGTCGGGCGCCTTCTGCGAGCCCGCGCGCGCGCCCGAGAAGCCGCTCGAGCTGTGGAGCTTCGAAGCGTCGCCGTTCAGCCGCCTCGTCCGCGAGAAGCTGTGCGCGCTCGAGCTCCAGTACCGGCTGCACAACGTCGCGAAGGGCAGCTCGAAACGCGCGGACTTCGTGCACCGCTCCGGCAAGATGATGGTGCCGTACCTGGTGGACCCGAACACGGGCAAGGAGATGTTCGAGTCCGCCGACATCCTGCGCTATCTCGACGAGACTTACGCGGTCCGCAGGTGACTGCGCCAGTCTTCGAGACACTCGAGCTTCGCGCGAGCGCGCCCATCGCGCGGCTCACGTTGAACCGGCCGGAGCGGCTGAACGCGCTCGGGGCGACCATGATGCGCGAGCTCGTCGCGGCCGCGCACTGGTTCGACGCGCAACCCGACGTCCGCGTCGTGATCGTCTCCGGCGCGGGGCGCGCGTTCACCGCGGGCGCGGACCTGCGCGACTCGCCCGTCGGAGGTGCATCGCAGCAGTCGGGCAACTCGTGGGCGGTGCGGCGCGAGGTCGGTCAGCTCGGCCTGCGCATGGCGGACGCCGTGGAGTCGATGCGCGCCGTGACGATCGCGCAGATCCACGGCTACGCGGTCGGCGGCGGCGTCGTGCTCGCCGCCGCGTGCGACCTGCGCGTGGCCGCCGACGACGCCGTGTTCTCGATCCCCGAGGTCGAGCTCGGCATTCCGCTCGCCTGGGGCGGCATCCCGCGGCTGGTGCGCGAGCTCGGCCCCGCGCTCGCGAAGGAGCTCGTCATGACGTGCCGCCGCTTCGGCGCGGCCGAGGCGAAGGCCGCCGGCTTTCTGAACCGCGTGGTTCACGCCGACCGCGTGGCGGCCGAGGCGGAGTCGCTCGCCGAGCAGATCGCCGCGATGCCATCGGTGCCGGTGACGATCACGAAAGAGCACGTGAACTCGGTCACGCGCGCGATGAGCGTGGGCACGACCTCATTTTCCGACGGCGACGCGCTGCTCGGCGCCGCCTTCGACCCGGAGTCACTCGCCGCCGCCCGGAAATATCTCGAGCGAACCGTGCTGCGCAAGCGCAGCTGAGCCAGTCACGGGTCGATTTCGAGCGTCGTCCCGTCCGGAACCGCGCGCACGAGCTCGTCGATCTCGCCGTTCGTGACTGCGATGCAGCCGTCGGTCCAGTCGAGGATCGCGTGGGCCGAGCCGAGCCAGCCGAAGCCGTCGCGCAGACCGTGGATCTCGAGCCCGGCGCCCGGCGCAACGCGCGCCGCGCGCGCGCGCGCCAGGTCGTCCGAGTTCGGATAGTCGATCTCGAGCGCCGCGTGGAAGTCGCTGGGCTTGGTGCGCTTGCGGACGCGGTAGAGGCCCTCGGGTGTCCGCCCGTCGCCGCGCGCGAGCTTCGCGCCGACGGGCTGCGAGCCCAGCGCCACGCGGTACGACTTCAGCGGCACGCCGTGCCAATAGAGCGTGAGCATGCGGTCCGCTTTCCGCACCACCACGCGGTCCGCGACGACCCCGCGCGGCAGCGCCTGCGCCCACGCGCCGGCAGCGAGCAGCACGCCGACGGCGCACGCGAGCGCCGCGCGCGCCTTCATCGCGCGTTTCCTTCCCGGAGCTCGTGCCACCGCATCCTCGGAGACGAGGTTCCCGAAATGGAGCGCCCGCGGCACCTG
>Ga0335080_10003517_pt1 | contig 15835 bp, 10 predicted proteins | sample Lox_Sample_34_FD_206720 | JGI IMG/M metagenome (GOLD analysis project Ga0335080, IMG submission 206720) | Soil microbial communities from Loxahatchee National Wildlife Refuge, Florida, United States - Lox_Sample_3.4 | ecosystem: Environmental > Terrestrial > Soil > Wetlands | place: USA...
GGACGCGAACACCATCGTCCGACCAAGTCCGTATTGCCAGCGGATCAGCAGGGGAGCTCCGGACCCGGCTTCCAGCAATACCTCCGCATCATCGCGCGCCTTGGTGCTGGCAAATCCACGCAGCATCGGAGCGCCGGCAAAGTCGATACCGCGCAGCGCTTCGACACGGCGCCTCACTAAAGGGCGGAAGGGCTCTTCCACCAACGTGGAGCGAGACGCATTGAGTGCATCTTCGACAAAAATCTGAGGAACTGCCGCCGGGTCGTCTGCATAGTAGGCGCGGCCGTTTCCCCAGCGTGCAAGGGCGGACATAAGTTCGCGATCGGCAGCTGGACCGACCGCAACAGTGGAAACGCTGATGCGTGCCGCCACCATGCGTTGCAAAAGGCGCTCGAAGTCGCCCGGAGCTGTGTCGCCGTCGGATAGCAAGATTACGTGGCGACTGGGCGCTTCGGCGCTGTCGAGCCAGCGAAATGCCGTTGCCAACGCCGGATAGATGCTCGTCTGGCCCCCTGCTTGGATGCGGTCGATCAGATCTTCCGCATGATGTCGGTTGCGGACCGACTGCAACGGCACAGTCTCGTAGGCTCTCGAATCGAAGGCGACGACGCCGAACTGGTGCCGCTCCTCCAATATGGCCAACGCCGCGCGGGTAGCGGCTTTCGCCAGCTCCATGCTGCGGCCCTTCATGCTATAGGAGCGGTCGAGGCAGACCACCAGGGCGAGATCCCTCCGCTGGTCTTGCGCCTTGAACTCCACTGGCAACAGCCGTTCGAGCACCGAACCGGAATACCCGGATTGACCGTACGCCGTCTCGCCGGCAATGTAGATCAACCCTCCACCGTCACGCACGTAGTGCTCCAACGCGCTCATGCGCACGTCGCCCAAGGCACTGCGCGCGACGTCGCTCAGTATCACCGCCTGATAGGCTGACAGCGCGTTCGCCCGATACGGGAGGCCCGCGGCTGAAGTCAGCGTAACGTCGACGCCCTCGCGGGTCAGGGCATCCCGGAGGTAGCCGGCGCTGTCATTGCTACCCTCGGCGTACAGCACGCGGGCGCGCGGCGCGATCCAGGCAGTCTGGGTCAGCCGATCGTTCTCCGTTATCGTGTCGCCCTCGGCTTGAACCTCGGCCGCGACGTCAACCGCCCCGCTCTGGCGCAATCGCGCCCGGAACACGATCTCGTTTGCCCCCTGCGCCAGCGTCACCCCTCTGCGCTCCACCTCCTTCCCGGAAGTAACGAGGCGCACCACCGCCGGGGCTGGTGCTGTGCTCACCACGCGCACGGTCACATAGACAGGCTCATCACGGCGTGCATCGGCTGGAATCTCGATGGACTCGATCCATGCATCGTGCAACGCCCTCGGCGTCGCCGGAAAAGAGTAGACGCGTACGCCCTGCGCCTGCAGACGGGGCAGCGCTCGCCAAAGATCGCCTTGCGTTGCGTTGCCGTCGCTCAGGAGCACGAGGCGGTCGATGCGATCGGCGTCGAAGCCAAGCAGGGCTTCGTCCAAAGCCAGCTCCAGGTTGGTGGCGTTCTGTTGCAGCGCGCCACCGTTCGCAGCCTCGGGAGTAGTCGTGACGCGCACTTGCCGCACCTGCTCGAGTTCGTCGACCAGGATCGCCCGCTGCGCGAACACGACATAGCGCGCGGACGCAGGCGCGTATTCGCGATTCACGTCGCGGATCCAATCCAGCGCGGACTGCATAAAAGTCGGCGCGACGCTGAGCGAGACATCGAGTGCATACACGACCGAGATCGCTCGCGTGCTGGCCTGCCATACGGGTTGCATCAGGCTTAGCAGCACGAGCAGGAAGGTTAGTGCGCGCAACGATGTCGCCGCCACGATGCGCCGTCTGCTCAGATTCAACGTCGAGCGGCGGCTCGACCACCAGATCAGCGGGAGGCCCCACAACAGCCCTAGCGGCCACAGCGAGTAGAAGGTCAGCACAGCAAGGGCGATGGGTTGGAGAAACGACGTGGCGAAGCCGAGCGACTTCCAAGCAAGCGGATTGCGGCTACAGACGTGACAACGAATCGACTGATCAGACCGTCAGCCGCCGGTTGTAAGTCCACCACTCCAGCGTTAGCAGCAAAGCCGCGGCTAGCAAGATGCCCGGCCACGGGTCAACGACCGACGGTGAAGCATGCAAAGCAGACGCTTCCGCTTGCAGGCGGATGGTGTTAACTGCCGTCACCGCGGCGTCGGTCACGCTCACCACCGCTCGGACCCTACGGTCTCCCGCCATCGCCGTGTAGATTCCCGGCTCCTGCACCTCGATCAGCGTGGCGCCCGGTGCCGCACGAGTGTCGACTCTGAGTCCATGGATATCGAATACCTCGGCGGCGAACAACGGCAGGCTTACGAGCCCCGGTTCGCTGCGCAGTGCGGGTGGTGCTGCCGTCAGCCATTGCAGGGCATTGCTCAAAAGCGCCGGAAAGGCAGGTTGCAGGGGCAGGGTCGAGTCCCGCAGAGCAAAGGCGAATTCCACCCAGCCGGGAGCCGAGGTGGAAGCGAGAATCAGCGGCCGTCCCCCGGCGTCGCTGGCGAGCACTTGCGCGCCTGGGGGGGCGGTAAGGGCCAGCGCGCGGTCGATCGACACATCACGCAACGACAGGCCTTCGGTGATGGGATGCCCATGCAGCCAGCTCGAGACAGAGGTCGCAGTCAGCTCCCCCTCCCGGGCAGGAAGCCAGTTGACCGCGCGCGGACGCAGCATTAGCGCCGGCGCGCCCGGGGCGCGCTCGGGCGCGTAGTTTTCAAAGACCCAAGCATCCATGTCAGTGCGCGAGCCCACTTGTTGCGGGAGGACGGCGCTAACGCGCACGCCCGGCAGCAGGCGCAACAAACGCTGCAGCCGCGCGTCGCCGGATGCGACCACCCCGACACGGAGGATATGGTTCGCCGGCAGGTATGCGTACGCGACATCGTCTGAGGCCAGCGCGTCGTACTGGGTCACGATCGACGCCCGCAAGGGACCGCCGTCGAAGGCTGATACGTCGAAGGTCTCGCTTGTCGTACCGCCACCTGGGATGGTCAGTACGCGGATTGCCGGTGGCCGACCGGCACCGGCCACCTTCAGCTCGACGCGCTTCGCGCCGGGCGAAGCATTGAGCAACTCGACGAATGCCTGATACCTGCGGTCAGCGCCGGGCACAGATCGAAGCTCGAAAGCCGTAATTCCAACGTTGTCCGCGGGCTCGAACACCGACAGCGTTTGCATCTGAGAAGAAGGTTGGAGCTCGGCAACGCCGTCGGTGATCAGTACTGCGCGGACATCTGCGCCGCCGCGGCTGAGCACGTCCGGTAGCACGGGCCGACCTCCCGGTACTACGTGCAGGCTGCCGAGCCTGGCGAGGGCCGGCTCCAGCTGCTCGAAACGAGGTGTTGCGACTGTCCGCCGCGTATCGGCCACCATGTACCAGCTGCCAGGAGCGCACGCGCGCATCACCTCCTGCGCGCGCTCTATTGCGTGGTCCCAGCGCGTCCTACCGTCCGCGGTCAGAGTTGCTAACGTCATTGAGTTGTCGAGGACCAGGACGACGCGCTCTTGGGCGAAACCGAACCAGCCCGACTGGGGCCGCGCCAAGCCCAGTGCGAGTGCAAAGGCGACGGCAGCAGCCAACAGCAGCGAAACCCACCAGCGGAAACGATCAGAGGAGGAACGGCGTGTGCGCAGGACCCGGCGCCAGATCAGAATCGACGACACCGGCACGCGTCGGGGCTTGGAGTTGAGCAGATAGAGCAACAGTACGAGGGTCCCCACGGCGGCCAACAGGCTCAGCGTTGCGCCGGAAGACAGCGTCGTGAACTTCATCGCCAGAACCTGTGCACGGCCGCTACAACAGCAACCCGTGTTCGCGCAGCAACTTCAGCACGAGATCCTCGAACGGCATCTCGGTACGCGCCTGCACGTAGGCCCAACCGAACTTTCGGCAGTAGGCATCGAGCTCGCGCTCATGTCTCTGAAACTCCTTCCGATAGGCCTCTAGCAAGCGCGGCGTGACATCGACCTCGCTAGCGGCGCCATCTTCCGCGTCCACGAGCATGACCTCTTCGGGAAGGCGTGGTTCGCGCTCATCCGCAGCGACAACGTGAATCAAAGCCACTTCGTGGCGAAATCGCCGCAATATCGCGAACCCGCCGTCGATCCCGTCCGGGTCGAGGAAGTCGGAGATCACCACGACCAGCCCCCGCGTGCGCGGGGAGCCGAAGAAGCGCCGCACAGCGCTCTGCAAACCCGTTTGGCCTCGCGGCAGGATGTTCTCCAGGAAACGGAACGCTTGCGGCGCCTGATTCTTGCCGCGCCGCGCGGGCAGCGTCTGCACATCACCGTCGGCGAATGAGACCAGGTTCACGCGATCGTGATTTAGCAGACCCACGTAGCACAAAGCCGCGGCGAGTTTGCGTGCGTAATCGAGCTTCGACGGTGTCCCGTAGTCCATGGAGCGGCTGGCGTCGACCAGCAGATAGATCGGCAAGTCGGCCTCCTCCTCGAACAGCTTGAGGATCAGGCGGTCCATGCGCAGATAGATACCCCAGTCGATGTTGCGGACGTCGTCGCCAGCTGCATAGGGGCGGAAGTCCGAAAACACCATGCCGCTGCCGACGCGGCGGGAACGATGCACGCCCTTGAGTTGCCCATGCGCTGGGCGGTGCATCGCGAGCGAGAGTAACTCGAGCTTCTGCAGGAAGCTCTGATCTAGGAGACCGCCAGCACTAGCCAAGCGTCGCCACCTGAGAGAGTGATATGCGCATTCGTTCCAGGGGCCGCATTACGGCGTCGGCGTTTTGCGCAGGATATCCTCGAGAATGAAATCGGTATCCACGCGCTCGGCCTCGGCGTCGAAGTTGAGCAAGAGGCGATGGCGCAGCGCGTTTACTGCTACCGTGCGGATGTCCTCGGCTGCGACATAGAGGCGATCGTTGACGAGCGCGTTCACCTTTCCGCCCAGGATCAGCGCCTGAGTACCGCGCGGACTCGAACCGAAGCGCACGAAGCGCCGGGTCAGATCCGTCGCCTGCTGATGTTCCGGGTGGGTAGCCAGGGTTAGCCGGATGGCGTAGTCCTGGATCGGGCCCGCAACCGGGACCGATCGCGCCGTTTCCCGCATCTCCAGGATCTGGCCCTGTCCAAGCACCCGCTCGACCTGCGGCTCCTGCGCCGTGGTGGTGCGATCCAGGATTTCGCTCAACTCCCCGGCACTGGGGAAGCCCAGCTTCAACTTGAAGAAGAACCGGTCCATCTGCGCCTCAGGCAGCGGAAAAGTCCCCTCCATTTCCAGTGGGTTCATGGTCGCCAGAACGAAGAAAGGCTGCTGTAAGGGATGAGTCTGCCCCCCCGAGGACACGCTGTTCTCCTGCATTGCCTCCAGCAGCGCGGATTGCGTCTTCGGCGTTGCCCGGTTGATCTCATCGGCAAGCACGAGATTGGCAAAAATGGGCCCGGGTTGAAACTCCATGAACTTGCGACCCGCGTCGGTCTCGCGGACGATGGTGGCGCCGACGATGTCGCCGGGCATGAGGTCCGGGGTGAACTGGATGCGCGAAAACTTCAGATGCAGTACGTCCGCCAGCGTCTGCACCAGCTTGGTCTTGCCGATTCCCGGGATGCCCTCGAGGAGCACGTGACCGCGCGCCAGCAGGCAAGTCATGATCCCGACAATGTTGGCCTGGTTGCCGACGATGATGCGCGAGACCTCGTCGCTCACCACGCGGAAGTTGTGCCGGAAAAGTTCTACTTGACTGTCGACTGCAATAGTCATGGGTAACCACTCTGATGCGAGGCCATGAAATACTCCTTTACGATGTAGCGGTGACGGATGGCGATGCCGGCGTGAGCAGCGGATTGATCAAGGGCGAGCTGGGAACGCGCGGATACTTCCTCGAAATCGATCCCAGACTGCTGCCGTTTGGTTTCCGCAAAGAACCACCGCTTGGGTGCGGTGGCGGTCATGTCCCGTCCTTCAGTGGTGACGATCTCTGGCCGGAGCTGAGCTGCGAGCGGCGCGGCCTTCGCGCCAAGCAGCGCGCTGCTTCGACCGTTCTCCGCCGCTGCACTGGCCTTGCCCCCCTCTCGCGCCGACGACCCGGAGTCGGGTCTATTGCTGTCGGCCTGCTTTGCGCTCGCGCGGGCCGCAGCCGTTTCGACGTCGTCGGAGACGCGGGCTCCGTCCCGCGTGGCCCGAGTACCAGACAGCGAAGACGATGAGCCGCCTTCGTCCGCGACGGCCCGACGCAGCTGTTCCAGCGCACGCCCTGCCTGGCTCCAATGGTCCCGCGCCGCAAGCTGTCGAGCGATGCGATCCAATCGGTCGGCTGTCTCTCCGGCGGCAGCACTCGGCCGCCCGTCCCGCGGTTGATCTTGGTCGGCTAGGTTGGCGAGCAGCCGCGCCAGTTGCTGCTCCTCGCCGCGTGCGCCATGCAGTTTGCGCTCACTCGTCGAGCCTCCCGGCGCGGCGCTCTCCTGCGCGATTTGCGCGGCCGCCGCCGCATCCCCTCGCTCGAGCGCCCGCGCCAGCTCTTGAAAGCGCTGATTGCCATGCAGGTTCGCTGCTAACCGGTGGAGACTCTCGCGCATCGCCATCCCCTCCAGCTCGCGCTGCTCAACGGCCTGCCCTGCTTCGGACAGCGCGCGCAGCTTCTCTTCCGCCGTTGCCGTCTGGCCCTCGAGCATTACAAGCGCACCCTCGACCCTCGTCGCCGTCGCCTGGTCCGGACTCTCCTGGAGCAGGCTACGAAGCACTCGCACCGACTCGGCCTGCGTTCGAGGGAGCTGTCGCGAGGCCCCAGCAGCGTCGGAAACACGGGACGCCGGTGATAACACGCAAGTTGCGATGACGAGCAGCGCCACTGCGAGCGCACCACTCAACTCCCGTCTGTCGACTCGCCACGGAAGCAGAACAGCAGCATCGAGCTGGCGAGCGGTTCGTGCGGCTCGCGCGATCTGCGCGTCGTTCCACGGCGAGGAGCGGCGATTCTCAAATAGCCATCGGGCCGTCGCAAGCTCGTCGTTTAAACCGGCGCGCGCGTCGGCCAAAGCAGCCGCCTCGCTCAGAGTGCAAGGTCGCGCCAGACGCCGGCGCACGAGCATGGCCAAGCTGCCGACCCATAGCAACAGAGCTGCCAAGATGGCCGCGGCGACAACCGGCGCACAGCCAGCACTGAGATGGATCACGCGCCAGAGGAGAAGCCCGATGACACCCATTGCGAACAGGATGCGAGCATCGCGTAGCGCTCGGCCAACCTGCCGGCGTCGTCGAACCCGCTCCAGCAACTCCAGGATGACTTTTTGATTGGACATGACCGGTTCGATTGTAGCCCACCGCCGCTGGCGGTTGCGACTACGCCGTCCCCGAGAGCCGTTGTGCAGCAGAGATGCGAGAGCTGCGCCTTAGGGAAGCTCTGATCTATTCTCGCGACGCGCGTTGCGTCAGGTGCGGATGACTGCAAGGCGTCGTGACGAAGCCAAGGTAGGTACCTTGGCGAGCAGCGCAAAGATGCAGGCGCCACACCTGACGCTACCCGATAATATGTCGTCTCTTTCGAGCGAGAATAGATCAGAGCTTCCCTAGATGGTTGCACTCGTCAGGATGGCGCTTTCGCGCCGATATACTGAGGCGACTCTTGTCTGGGGAGTCAGCCAAACTTCGAAGCCGCGCACAGGCACGGCAACTTCGGCTAGGCTTGCGGCTGAACCAGCCTGGCCTGAAACCTGCTGGGGGTCACCGGGCTGTTGCGATCGCTTTCCTGACGCGGCCAGACAGAGACGAATCTCTACTGAAAACGAGGAGTTACAGGATGTCTTACTTGGATATGGCGATGGCCGGGGGCGTCATCCTTCTGGTGATCTTGATCGTCTTGCGCAAGAAGACGCGGTAGAACCCTCGCTACACAGGTCACAGTCGCCCGCGAGGCGCCTCCTAGCGGAGGTAGCGTCGCGCGACCTATTCTCCTGAGGCACCGCCTTTGGTCTGTTGGACCCGGCTCGCCTTGTCAGGTTTCTCGTAGCGCATGATGGCTCTCACCAAGATGATCGTCGGGCGCCCATCGCGCAATTCGACCAGTGACTTCGACCGTGTGACGCGGCTCAAGGCCTCCCCTTGGATCCGAACCGTATCGCGCAGCGTGCTGGTGATCTCCGCCTGACGGGCCGCGGGCGCGACCAGTATCGCTGTGTTCTCCCGCTGGAAGTCGAGGCCGTCCACAAACTCGGTCCCGCTGCGCAGATAGCTCGCGTACTCGTCCTTGTTGAAGCGCTTGAACTGCATGCCTTCGGGCAAGCGGTATTCAACTTCGAATACGGCATCCGGAGCTACGTAGGCCAACATCGCCGCCACGTCGCGGCGCGCTCGCGCCGCATCCATGCCGTCCACCAGTTCCTGCACCTGCGGCTCGCTGATAGGATTCGCGCTCTCGGATGGCCGAGCGCGCGCTGGGGTCGTTGCCGATGGGCGCACTGCAGCTCCTGGGTTACGATCCCTTTCGTCCGGCTTACACGGTACGTCTCGGAGGATGATCCGGCCCGTGACATCTTGGCAGGAGTACATCTTGGCAAGCAGTGGCGCGGCGAACAGGCCGGACAGCACCACGACCAATCCGGTCAACGCTCGAGCTGCCCATTCACGCGGATTCCCGGGCGATCGCGCCGCGGCGCCGCTGATCACCGTCTCACGCACGAAGAAAATCGAAATCGCAGCCCAAGTCCGCCTGCGTAACGTGCTCCGCATACAGCCGGGCGTATCCGCGCGATGGCACGGGCCGCTCAAGGAGCGCCGCTCGACGGCGTCCGAGCTCCTGGTCGCCGACCAGGAGCTCCAACCTGCGCTCGCGCACTGACAGCCGGATTCGATCGCCCGATCTCACCACTGCGAGCGTTCCGCCCGAAGCTGCGTCCGGCGTGACATGCAGCACAACAGTGCCGAAAGCGGTCCCACTCATGCGCGCATCGGAAATGCGCACCATGTCCTTGACGCCCGTTTGCGCCAGTTTCTTTGGGATCGGCAGATAGCCCGCCTCTGGCATTCCGGACGGGCTGCAGGGACCCGCGTTCTTGAGCACCAGAAAGTCCTCGCTGTTCACGTCGAGCGCGGGATCGTCGATCCGCGCGGCGAGATCCTCCAGCGATTCGAACACCATCGCGCGGCCGTCACGTTCGAACAAGCTCGGATCCGCAGCCGACCGTTTGAGGATGGCGCCGCGCGGGGCGAGGTTGCCGAACAGCGCCACCAGCCCGCCCGCTGGGGAGATCGGGTTATCGCGCGGACGAATGACCGTTCGGTCGACGTAGGGAGGGGGGGTGCGCAGCCGCTCACCTAGTTTCTCGCCGGTTATCGTCAGACAATCGTGGTCCAGCAGGTCGCGCAGTTCCCACAGAACCGCACCAAGCCCTCCGGCAACGTGCAAATCCTGTAGATAGTGCGTCCCGGTGGGCTTCAGATCCACCAAGACCGGTGTCTCATCGGACAGGCGGTTCAGCCGCTCGAGGGACACCGGCACTGCGCCGCGACCAGCGATAGCCGTGAGATGAATAATTGCATTGGTCGAACCACCGATGGCGAGCAACACACGCAGCGCGTTTTCCACTGCACTCGGCGTCAGGATCTCTCCCGGGACTGGACCACCGGATTTGGCCATGGCGGCGGCGCGCAATCCGCTAGCCTCCGCCATACGCAGACGGTCAGCGTGCACCGCTGGAATCGCCGCACTTCCGGGAAGCGACATGCCGAGCGCCTCGGCGATACACGCCATGGTGCTGGCTGTGCCCATCACTGCGCAGGTACCTGCGGTAGTCGCGAGGTTACCCTCGATGTCGTCGATCTCTTCGCGCGCGAGCCGACCTGCGCGGTACTGAGCCCAGAAGCGCCGGCAATCGGTGCATGCGCCCAGTCTCTCACCGCGCCAGGACATCGCCAGCATCGGTCCGGTAACGAGCTGAATTGCCGGGAGCCCGGCCGAAACCGCACCCATCAATTGCGCCGGCACCGTCTTGTCGCAACCGCCGATCAGCACCACGGCGTCCATCGGCTGCGCCCGGATCATTTCCTCGACGTCCATCGACATGAGATTGCGGAACATCAAGCTGGTAGGGCTCAAGAACACCTCTCCCAGCGAAATGGTGGGAAACTCCAGCGGCAACGCTCCGCCTGCCAACACGCCGCGCTTCACCGCTTCCATCAATTCCGGCATGTTGCGATGGCAATTGTTAAACCCGCTTCCGGACTGCGCGACCCCGACCACGGGACGATCGAGCATGTCCAACGAGTAGCCCATGGAGCGGGCAAAGGAGCGACGCAGGTAAACAGCAAATTCAGGGTCACCGTAGTTGGTGAGATTGCGTCGGAGACCGCGCGTTTTCTGGTTCGCCATATGGAGGCGAACTTTAACCCAAAACTTCGCTTCTCCAGCGCGCTAGAAAGCCGGGGTCAGCAGTTTTTTTGCTCCTCCAGCAGGCCGGCATCATCTGACCCAGTTGATCTCGTGCGCGGTCTTGCCGCCAATAAGCACGGTCTCGAGACTGTCCGGCATTTCCGCACGGTCCGGAGCCACCGGGATGCGGCCCGCCATGATCTCCGCGTATTCTTGCGGTAGCGGCGGCTGGCGCTGCGGGTCCGCATAGCCATCGGGAAAGGCAGGCTGATTGGTGCGCTGATCGTACTTGTCGGTTGCGCCGAGCGTGTGCAGTAGTTCATGGGCAATGACTATGTCATTCTGGGCCGCCTGCGCTTCGGATGCGAAGGCGTTGACCACGCCGATCAACCCCTTCTGGAGGCCGAGCGAATGGCCGAGACGTGTGACCCGGTCCGGATCGTGATAAAGAACGAAGATGCGCACGTGTGGCTTGGGTGCATTAAACCCTCCGTTGACCCAGGCCCAGTAGCGCATCTGCAGGCTCCACAGCCCCACCTGCAGCGCGTTGCCGCCGAACGGCGGGGGCGGAGGTATTTTGGCGATCGGGGGCGCGAGAAAGACGTCCACCGGGGTCGATAATGTCAGTCGGTAACGCGTCGCCTCCTGCTGCATGAAACGGGCGATGGGCTCGAAGGCTGCGACAGTCAGCGAGCGAATGTAACGCTCCGTGGCGGCGCTGCTGTCGGCGTTGATGGGAAAGATCGCAACCCGCAGCGGATGGTCCCACGCCGTCGTGCGCAGTCTCGTCAGCCACGTCCCGGCACCGACCACGATCAGGACGCAGAGCAGGATCAGAATCCGGAATGCTTTGAACACCCGTCAACCGGCCAGAGAGGATTCGGCGTGGCGCACCGGATGCGTCTGTGGGTGCACTATTCCGATCACGCGTACGAGCTCGGAACTGCTTCCTTTCACAGCCGTTCGATAATGGTCGCAGTCGCCTGGCCGTGGCCAATGCACATGACTTGCAGGCCAAACTGACCATCGGTCGCGTCCAGCCCCGCCAGCATCTTCGACATAAGTCCTCCGCCCGTGGCACCGAGGGGGTGCCCGTGCGCAATCGCACCACCCCAGGGGTTGACTTTGGTTGGATCCGCGCGCAGTTCCTTGACCCAGCTCAACACGACGGCCGCGAACGCCTCATTGATCTCGATCCAGTCGAGGTCCTGAATGGTCAGTCGCGCCTTCTTGAGCGCCATCTGCGTTGCCGGGATCACGCCAGTGAGCTGCAGAGTAGGATCCGAGCCAGTTACAACGCGGGCGCGGAACCGCGCTTTCGCTTTGAATCCGTCGGCGCGCGCCACCTCTTCGTTGGCGACCAGCACAGCCGACGCGCCATCCGAAATCTGGCTCGAGTTCGCCGCCGTAATCACGCCCTGACCCTCGGGCCGGAAGGCGGGCTTCAGGCTTGCCATCTTTGCCTCGTCGATCACGGCGCGCACGCCCTCATCCTGGTTCACGGTAACTGCTCGTGCTTCAGGACTCACTCCCTGCACAGGAAGAATCTCCTTGTTGAGTCCGGCCTGCTGGGCGCTGTGCGCCTTGCGATGACTGTCTTTGGCGAATTCATCGAGCACCTCGCGTGTAAGGCCCCATTTCTGCGCGACACGCTCGGCGCTCTCGCCTTGATGAATCAGATCATGCTGTTTGAACAGCTCGGGATTCAGGCTTTCGAACCCGCTTGCGCCCTCGCGACCCAGGGTGATATCGAGAAACATTGGCACACGAGTCATGCTCTCGACGCCCGAGGCGATCACATAGTTCATGTCGCCAGCGGCGCAGGCTTGGGCCGCGAAGTGGACCGCTTGCTGGCTCGAGCCGCACATGCGGTTGAGCGAGACGCCAGGTACGGTGACGGGAAACCCCGCCAAGAGCACGCCCAACCGTCCGGGGTTAGCGCCCTGCTCCCCGCACAGAGTGACGGTGCCGTCGACCACATCGCCAATCTTCGCCGGCTCGATGCCGGCCCGCTCCACCAGGCCCTTAAGCGCGTGCGCCAGCAGGCTGTCGGGCCGCTGCTCGCGCAGAACACCGCCTCGACGCCCAAACGGTGTGCGCACCGCTTCCAGGATGACCGCCTCCGACATTTGTGCCTCCTATTGCCTAGCCAGTTCGCGCGCGATGATGTTGCGCTGGATCTCGCTGGTACCTTCGTAGATCTGCAGCACTTTGGCATCTCGGAACAGCTTCTCCACCGGGTATTCGGTGCTGTAGCCCATCCCGCCGAATACCTGTACAGCTTCGGTTGCAGCCCACATTGCCGTATCGGCGGCAAACGTCTTCGCATATGCAGCCTGCAATGTATTTCTGCGGCCCGAGTCCAGGAGCCATGCGGCCTGCTGGACGAGCAACCGCGCCGCCTCGAGGCGCAACGCCATCTCCGCCAGCTTGTGTCCGATCGCCTGATGCTCGATGATCGGACGCCCCATGGTATGGCGCGTTCTGGCATATTCCAGCGCCTCGTCCAGGCAGCGCTGAATGAGACCCACGGCGAGCGCCGCGATCATCGGACGCGAGCGATCGAATACCTTCATCGCGACCAGGAAGCCCTCGCCCTCCTCGTCGATCAGCGCGTGGGCGGGAACCTCGACGTCGTTCAAGAACACCTCTGCAGCCGGCCCGGCACGCTGACCCAGCTTGCCCAGCGACTTACCGACCGAAACTCCGGGCGTCTCCCGATCCACGAGGAACGCGCTGACGCCCCGATGTCCCGCCTCCGGATCGGTCTTGGCGAAAATCACGAACATGTGCGCGAGCGGTGCGTTCGAGATCCAGATCTTGCTGCCGTTGAGAACATAGCGATCGCCTTTCTTGACGGCGCGGGTCTTGATACCGGCGACGTCGGAGCCCGCAGCCGGTTCGGTGAGCGCGTATGCCCCGAACTGCCCGGCCTGCAGGCGGCCGAATGCCTGGCGCTTGAGCTCCGGCGCGCCGGCCACATGGAACACATCGGCGAAGATCGCGTTGAGTCCGAGCGCGCCGGCGATGCCCGTGCATGCCCAGGCCAGTTCCTCGGTCACGAGCACCGACTCCAGCGCTCCCCAACCGCCGCCGCCGAAAGCAGTCGGAATGGTCAGGTTTACCAACCCGACCTCGCGCGCCTTCTCGAACACATCCATCGGAAAGCGCGCATCTCGGTCACACTGTGCAGCCAGCGGCTGAATCTCTTCGCGCGCGAACTCGCGGGCAGTCCGCCGGATCAGCTTCTGCTCGTCATTGAGCTCGAAGTTCATGACTTTCTCGATATGCCTAGGCGGTTTCGGGCCACTTCCAGTCCCTATACTGCTCGCGCAGTTTGGTCTTGAGAAACTTACCGGTCGAAGTGCGTGGGATCGCGTCCACGAACACGTAAGCGTCCGGAACCATCCACTTGACGAACTGCTTCGACAGGTACGCCCGGATGTCGTCTTCTCTGGCTTGCGCGCCAGGCTTGAGCACGATCACCGCCAGCGGGCGCTCGGCCCACTTTGGATGCGGGACCGAGATGACCGCCGCCTCCTGGACCGAGGGATGGCCCATGATGGCATTTTCCAAATCCACCGAGCTGATCCATTCGCCTCCGGATTTGATCAAGTCTTTGGTGCGGTCGGTGATCTTGATGAAGCCGAGCGGATTGATCGAAGCCACGTCACCTGTGCGCAACCATCCGTCTTCGGTAAAGTTTTCGGGCGCAGGCTGGTTGTAATAGCTGCCCGTGATCCATGGCCCCTGCACTTGGATCTCGCCGACGGTCGAGCCGTCCCACGGGGCTTCGCCGTCGTCTCCGACCGCGCGAATATCCACCAGAGGCAACGGATAGCCCTGCAGCGCCAAGACCGGGAAGCGCTCCTCCGCGCCGAGATGCTGCTGTTGCGCAGTAATCTTGGAGATCGAGGCGAGCGGAGAAGTCTCGGTCATGCCCCACCCCTGGATAACCTGGATGCCCTGCTTCGCGTAAGCGCGGATCATCGCCTCTGGCACGGCAGACCCACCGACTGTGAGCCTCAACTTCGAGCTGAATTTCCAGCGCCCAGGATTGTTCTCGAGGATTTGAACCATCGGCAGCCAGATCGTCGGCACGCCGCAAGAGATCGTGACCTGCTCGCCCTCGAGCAGCGGCAGCAGATCGTCCGGGTGAAGATGCGGACCAGGGAACACCATCTTGACGCCCAGCATGGCCGCCGTATAGGGCACACCCCACGCGTTGGCGTGAAACATCGGGACCACAGGCAGCAACACGTCGTTGCCGCCGATACCGATGGCGTCTGGGAGTGCCTGGACGAGAGAGTGCAGGATTTGCGACCGGTGCGAATACACGACACCCTTCGGCTTGCCCGTGGTGCCCGACGTGTAGCACATTGCACAGGGCGCATTCTCGTCCATCTCCGGATACTCGAAATCACCGGTCGCGCCGCGCAACAGCGCCTCATAATCGTCGCAACCTGCCGGTATCGAGCCTCCGGTGAGCGGCACAACGATCACCCGCTCCAGATTGACCTTGGCGCGGAACTTCTCGAGCAACGGCAGCAGAACATCGTCGACGACCAAGAAGCGGTCCCCGGCGTGGTTGGCAATGAATGCGATGTCGTCCGGCGCGAGTCTCAGATTGAGCGTATGCATCACGCCGCCCGCTACGATCACGCCGAAGTAGGTTTCGTAGTGAGCGTAATGATTCCACATCAGCGTCGCCACGCGATCGCCGCGTCGGAGACCCGCGCGCTGCAGCGCCTCGGCCAGCCGTCGAGTGCGGTGATAGAAGTCCGCATACGTGTAGCGATGCAGAGACTTATCGGGCATGCGGGAGACGATCTCGCGACCTCCAAACAACTTGCCCGCCCGCTCCAGGAAATGAGACAGGTTGAGCGGGATCTGCATCATGGTGGACTGCATCTACCTCCTCCTTCACCGCGTCTTCGCGCGCGGGTCACGGCCGCACAACTAGCCGGGCAAACGACTGAAGCGGACCGTGCCCTTCTCTATACCGTCCTGCACCACCGATAGTCCCCCGGCAGCGATCATCCATTCCAGGCGATGGTCGCGGTACTGGCGCTTGATCTTGCCCTGAGCCAGCAGCGAGGGAAAGTCGGGCAGATTCGCGAGCACCTCGCGCATCTGTCCGATCACCTGTGCCACGCTCGGCCGTTGATTGACGCGCGCGAACCAGGCTGCAAGCTGCGACCCGGCCGGGGGTGTGTAACCATTGGCAGCGGAACGATTGATGTAGGGCGCGCACGCGATGTCGCCCCAGCCGAAGCTGTCGCCGTTGAACCAGGGTTTTCCGCCGAGTTGTCCGTCCAGCCAATGCTGCAGGCGATCGATGTTGCTCTTCGCGTAGCCTACGAGCTTGTCGGCCAACGCTCCGCTGGCACGCTTGAAGCGGGTGACCTCCATCACGCCCCAGTTGTTGGGTTCGTAGAGCCCGTCCATCACGTCTTCGATCATG
>Ga0335080_10003518_pt1 | contig 15833 bp, 16 predicted proteins | sample Lox_Sample_34_FD_206720 | JGI IMG/M metagenome (GOLD analysis project Ga0335080, IMG submission 206720) | Soil microbial communities from Loxahatchee National Wildlife Refuge, Florida, United States - Lox_Sample_3.4 | ecosystem: Environmental > Terrestrial > Soil > Wetlands | place: USA...
GATCGCGCTCCTGGAGATCGCGCTCGGCGCCTTCCAGCCGCTGGTCACCCTGCAGCTCGAGCACCGGTCCGTCGACACCCAGCTGATCGGGCTCATCGGCTCGGCCTATTTCGCCGGCTTCGTGCTGGGCACCATGACCTGCTTTCCGATCATCGACCGGGTCGGCCATATTCGCGCCTTCAGCGTCTTCACGGTGGTTGCGGCGAACGCGACGCTGCTGCACGTCGTGCTGCCCACGCCCTATGCCTGGCTCGTGCTGCGCGCCGTCGTCGGCTACGGCCTGGCGGGCCTCTTCACGATCGTCGAGAGCTGGCTCAACGACAAGGCGACGAGCGAGACGCGCGGGCGCATCTTCGCGCTCTACACCATGGTTGCCTGGGGCGCCGGCGGCCTCGGGCCGCTCGGTCTCAACATCCACGATCCCGACGGCACGATCCTGTTCTCGCTCATCACCATCGCGATCGGCACGGCAATCGTCCCGCTGGCGATGACGCGGGTCGGCAACCCCGAGATCGGCCACCGCACGCATCTCGGCATCCGCCGGCTCTACACGATCTCGCCCACGGGCGTCACCGCCTGCTTCGCCTCCGGCGTCGTCAATACCGGCCTCCTCGTGCTGCTGCCCGTCTATTGCCGCAAGCGCGGCTATGACGAGGCGCAGATCTCGATCCTCCTCAGCACCTGCGTCATCGGACCGCTGTTCATCCAGTACCCGGTCGGCTGGCTGGCCGACCGCTTCGGCCGCCGGCCGCTGATGCTGACCACGACGCTGATCGCCATCGGGCTCTCGGCGGCCATCGTCAACCTGCCGGCCGAGGCCTTCCTTTGGCTGATCGGGCTGACGGTGCTGCTCACCGGCATGATCTCGCCGCTCTACGGCCTCGGCGTCGGCCAGACCAGCGACTACATCACCAAGCAGGACTTCGTCGCCGCCAGCGCCGGCCTGCTCTTCGCCTGGGGCATCGGTGCCAGCGTCGGGCCGACGGTGGCGGCGCCGGCGCTCAGCGTCTTCGGCGCCAACGGCCTCTTCTACTATGTCTCCGCCTGCCACGTCCTGTTCGCCACCTTCCTCGTCTACCGGATGCTGCGGCGCCGTGCCCTCGCGGCGCGCGAGCAGGGCAATTTCGTCGCGGTGCCGATCACCCATGGCAGCTACGGCGCGCCCGAACTCGATCCGCGCGGCGAAGCCACGCCGAGCCCGGCCGCCGCCAGCAAGGCCATCGCGGCCGCGGTCGATTGACGCCGGATGTCCGACATCAACATCGAGGTAACCTGGCTTGACGCGCTGGTCTTCGTACTGCTGATCGGCTCGCCCGGCCTGATCGCCGGCATCGTGACCGGCGCCCTCGCCTGGAAGCGGCACCGCGTTGCCGGCGGCCTGCTCGGCGGCCTCACCGGGCTCGTCCTCTGGGCGGGGGCGCGCCTCGCCCTGGGTTGAGGTCACCCGCCGGACAGCCGACGAGAACGAATTCGAAGGTCCGATCGGCGATCGAGACGTCAGCCGATGCGTCCCACATGGCCCGGCGGCCCGCCGATCGTTCCGTTCATCCGGCGAGGCCCTCGACCACGACCGGCGTACGGAGGCGAACCTCGCGCTGCGGGTACGAGACTTCGATGCCGTGTTCCAGGAACTTGTCCCAGATGCGGACGAGCACGTCGCTCTTGACGTTGACCGTGCCGTTTCGCGGATCGTCGATCCAGACGCGGAGCTCGAAATCGACCGAACCGTTGGCGAAGCCGAGCAGCAGGCACACCGGCTGAGGTTCCTTGATGACGCGCGGGGTCTCGGCGGCGGCCGCGAGGCACAGCGCGCGGGCCTGATGGATATCGGCGTTGCTGGACACCTGGATCGGAATCTTCAGCCGCACGTGATTGCTCGTGAAGGACCAGTTCACGACCTGATGGGTGATCAGGTCCTCGTTCGGGATCAGATACTCGGTGCCGTCGCGCGTTCGCACCGAGACGTAGCGGGCGCCGAGCGAGCTCACCCAGCCATAGGTCTCGCCGACCGTGATGACGTCGCCGGGCTTGACCGACTTGTCGAGCAGCAGCATCACGCCGCTGATGAAATTGGAGACCGCCTTCTGCAAGCCGAAGCCGATGCCGAGGCCGACGGCGCCGCTGAAGAGGGCGAAGGCCGTGAGGTCGATGCCGACGCTGTTGAGCGCCACCACGATCGCGATCGTCGCGAAGACGATCTTCACCAGCTTGCTCAGCAGCACCTGGAGCGAGGGCGTCAGATTCGGCATGGCCGTGAGGCGACGCTCGAGGATCCGGCCGGCGACGGTCGCGAGCCAGAGCAGGACGGCGAGCGCCAGCACGCCCTTGATCACGGTCAGCGCCGATATCCGCAGCGTGCCGAGCCGCACCGCGATGCCGTCCAGCAACTCGGTCGTCGGCTCCAGCAGATTAAGGATGTTGAGCGCGGCGATCGTCCAGGCCGCGATGGCGATGAAGCGCGACCAGGTGCGGTCGCGCACCAGGGTCGTGGTCAGGCGGATCGCCACCCATGCGGTGATCAGGCTCACCACGATCTTGACGAGCTGGTACGGTAGCCCGGCCTGCGCCGCGATCAACACCGACAGCCATTGCAGCGTCAGCCAGATGATCGGCAGCGTCAGCGGATCGAGGGCGCTCGCGATGCGCCGCAGCTGCTGTTCGTAGCGCCAGCCCTTGGCGACGCTTTCGAGAAAGGGTTGCACGCGGGCGGCGGCGAGGCGGGCAGCCAGGAAGGCCAGGCCGACGACGGCGATCTGCGCGAATCCACTCACGCCGAGCGTGAGCGCGTTGGCGACGATCCAGGCCCGGATCGACTCGAGGTCATGCGCGTAGGTATTGGCATCGAAGAGACTGTCCATGGCAATTGCCTCCTGGCCGGCGACCGGCTGGCGGAAGGCTAAAGCCGGCAGTCCCGACGATAGCGCCGTTTCGCTTGGCGAACGAGGCAGGCTCGGCGGCGCGATCGCGCCGGCCGAGTCAGCGCGCCGCGATGGCGATGGCCGCGCCGGCCATCACCGCGCCCGTCCCGCGGTTGACGGCGCGGATCGCACGCGCGCTCGTGAAGAGCCGGCGCGCATAGGCGGCCGCGAGCGCATAGCCGCCGAGGATGACGGTGAGGATCACCGCCATGAGCGCGGCGATCTCGGCGAACCCGCCGCGATCGATCCGGGTGAGATCGACGACCGTCGGCAGGATCGCCAGGAAGAAGATGATCGGCTTCGGGTTGCCGAGGGTCAGCGAGAGGCTGCCGAGGAACAGGCGAAACGGGCGTTCGGACGGTGCCGCCGCGGCGATCTCGCCGGCCGCGGCGGGGGCCGTCCACAGCCGCCAGGCGAGGTAGAGCAGATAGGCCGCGCCGGCGTACTTCACGACGAGGAAGACCATGGCGAAGGTCTGCGCCAGCAGCGCCAGTCCGGTCGCCGCGACGGTGAACCAGACGAGGTCGCCGATCAGGAAGCCGGCGATGAAGGCGGGCGCGCCTCGCAACCCGCGGGCCAGCACGCGCGCCACCAGCGCCGCCACGCCCGGTCCCGGCGAGAAGACGGCTGTTGCATAGGCGGCGCTGAAGAGGAGCAGTCCAGTGAGCGTCATGATCGTGGACCCCGTTCGCTGACGCCCTCCTGTGGCATGCGGGTGACGCCCTTGTCCAGCAGACATAGATGCCGAGGATTGTGCCTATTGCTTCAAATATTTGTATCGAACAACTCCCAAACAAAATTAAGGTTCGCCGGCCTATTGTCCGCTTGCCGCATTGCCGACAAAAGCTTAGGTTCGCCGCATGTCAGATCGTCTTGCCCGATTGCTCGCCGAGCGCCCGTACCTGCTCGCGGACGGCGCCACCGGCACTAACCTGTTCGACGCCGGCCTCGCCTCCGGCGATGCGCCGGAGCTGTGGAACGTCGAGTTTCCGGAACGAATCGAGACGCTCCACCGCGACATGATCGCGGCCGGCGCCGACATCATCCTCACCAACAGCTTCGGCGGCTCGCGCTATCGCCTGAAGCTGCACAAGGCCGAGGCGCGCGTCGCCGAGCTGAACGAGCTCGCCGCCCGCATCGCCCGGCGCATCGCCGACGAGACTCTGGCCAAGACCGGCCGCGAGATCGTCGTCGCCGGCGACATCGGCCCGTCGGGGGAACTGTTCGAGCCGCTCGGACCGCTCACCATCGCCGAGGGCACCGAGGCCTTCGCCGAGCAGGCCCTGGCGCTGGCCAGGGGCGGCGCGGACATCATGTGGGTCGAGACCATGTCGTCGAAGGACGAACTGGCCGCCGCCGTCGCCGGCGCCGGGCAGACCGGCCTCCCGGTCGTCTGCACGCTGACCTTCGACACGAACGGCCGCACCATGATGGGCGTGACGCCGGCCGAGGTCGCCATCCTCTGCCGCGAGCAGCTGCAGCCGCGGCCCGTCGCCTACGGCGCCAACTGCGGCACCGGCCCCGCCGAACTCGTCGCCACCCTCGTCAACATGGCCGGCATGACCGGCCCCAACGACGTCATCGTCGCCAAGGGCAATTGCGGCGTGCCCTACTATGTCGACGGCAAGATCAAGTATGACGGCACGCCCGAGCTGATGTCCGAATATGCGCGCCTCGCCCGCGACACCGGCGCCCGCATCATCGGCGGCTGCTGCGGGACATCGCCGGCGCATCTGGCGGCGATTCGCGCCGCCCTCGACGGCTATCAGCCGGGCGCCAAGCCGGACCTGGCGACGATCATCGCCAAGCTCGGCAAGATTTCGGCCGGCGCCGAGCACCAGATCTGCGGGACGCATGGCGAGGCGGCCGACGCGGCCGCGGCCCGCCGGCGCGGCCGCAGGCGGGGCGGTCAACTCGAAGCCGGCGGCAGCGCGTAGGACCGCCACGGCCCGACGATCCCGATGAAGGCGGCCGAGCAGCCGCCTTTTTCTCTCGGCCGCACGACTCTTCGCGCGAATCGATATCCCCGCCGGCGAATCGCGCGTAGAGTCCGGCCGCGATGTCAGCCAAGGTCCTCGCGATCGCGCAGCAGAAGGGTGGTGTCGGCAAGACGACGCTGGCCGCCCACTTGGCCGTCGCCTGGAGCAAGGCCGGCCGCAAGGTGACGGTGCTCGACGTCGATCCGCAGGGCAGCCTGGCCGCTTGGTCGGCGGCGCGGTCGAAGACGCTGAATGGCGCCGCGGGCGCCGGCCCGGCGGTCATGGCGATCGGCGGCTGGCGCGTCGCCACCGAGGTCGACCGGGCAGCGGCCGCCAACGACATCGTGATCATCGACTGCCCACCGCATGCTGACACCGACGCGCGCGTCGCCATGCGCGCCGCCGGCCTCGTATTGGTGCCGGTGCAGCCGAGTCCGCTCGACCTGTGGGCGACGCAGCCGACGCTCGACCTGGCGACGCGGGAGAAGACTCCGATCCTGCTCGTGCTCAACCGCGTGCCGTCGCGCGCGCTGCTGACGGCGGCGATGATCACGAGTCTCGGCGAGTATCGGGTGCAGGTGGCGCGATCGGCCATCGGCAACCGCATCGCGTTTGCCGACAGCATGGTGAGCGGGCTCACCGCGATCGAGACGCGGCCGCGCAGCGCCGCGAGTACCGAACTGCGCACGCTGGCGCGCCAAGTGTGGACACGGCTGAGCGACCAGGCAGGACTGGAAGCCTAGGCCTCTCCTCCCAACGATCTGCTGTCCTCTTCCTACGCTTCTTGCTGTGATGCCAGCGTGGCATCGCGTGCGGCGCGCGTGAGGAAAAAGTGGCATCGGTCGCAGGCGGACGCTTTGCTGGCGCACGCCGGACATTGCGGCAGACCCGCCACAATCGCGCCCCATTCCCGCCTTCTACCCTTCCGACATCATCGTCCGGACGCGATTAGTTCGCTCGGCTCCGCCTGACAAGAAACGGAACTCGTGTGGTGTGCAACCTTTGGGGGGACACATCATGTCTGGATTCCGCGTGCCGTATGTCTATGCGCCGCTTCTGCTGGCCGTCCTCATTACTGTTCCGTTACAGCGCACGGATTCGGCCGTGCCGCGGTCGTTCTGGTCGCGGCCGATCCCCTCCGGCCCGGTCGCACCGCTCGGCGGTGGCCGGCTGATCGATGCCGGTTTTCAGCATTTTCCCCAATGGAACCGCGTGCGCCGCTTCCTTCTCGACCAGCGCAGTTTCCGCTGCGCGGAACTGCGGCAATGGGTGACCTGGGCCGTATCGCTGCGCAGCCGGCCCGCCCGCGAACGCCTGGCCGCCATCAACGCCCGCGTGCAGGCGCGCATCGCCTATGCCAGCGACGCGATCGTCTGGGGCCGGCCGAACTATTGGGAGGACCCGCGGGAGATCGTCGGCAAGGGCGCCACGGATTGCGAAGGGTTCGCCGTCTTCAAGATGTTCCTTGCCATCGCCGCCGGCATCGACCGCAACGACATGGCGATCGTCGTCGGGCGCATTCCGAGCAGCGGCGTCTATCACGCGGTCCTGGTGGCGCGCATCGACGGCGGCGACAAGGTTCTCGACAGCCGGCGGCGCGACGTGACGGATGCCGCCAGCGCGCCGGATTTCGCGCCGCTCTATGCGGTCGGTACCCTCAACGCCTGGAGCTATCCGGCGTCGGCGGAGCCGATCGAAGCACGGGCGGTAGCCCTGCCGTAAGCACGGATTCGATTTCCGCGATGCTGGGAAGCACGTGATCAGCGTGCGGCGCCAGCGTCGCGTGCGGGCTGGCGCCGGTGAGGACGCCGATGGTGAGGCCGGCGCCGGCGGCGCGCGCCATGTCGAGATCGTGCAGGCTGTCGCCGACCACGGCGACCGCCCGCGTCGGCAGGCCGAGGACCCGCGCGAAGGCCTCGACCATGCCCGGCCCGGGCTTCGTCCCGTGGCCGCTGTCGAAACCGCAGGCGAAGTCAATGAGGTCGTCGATGCCGAGTTGCGCCAACTGCTGGTGCAGGGCCGACTCGCTGTCGTTGGTGGCGACGCCGAGCGCGAGGCCGCGGGCGCGCAGCCGTCCGAACAGCGCCGGCAGGTCGGCGGTGGCGACCATCGTCCCGCGCGCATGGGCGATGAAGCGGTCGTTCACATCGCGGGCGAACGAAGCGATGTCGTCGTGCCCCAGAATGCCCGCCCACACCGTCGCGATCTCATGGTTGGTTCCGGCCGCCAGCGGCGAGGTCGGGTCGATCTCGCCGGAAACGGCGTCGTAGCCGCCGGTCGCGAGCAGCCGATGCGCAAGTGCGGCATCGGTGCCGGCCATCTCCCGCACGATCGCCTCGTAGGCCGGCAGCCAGGTGGCGCGAAAATCGATGAGGGTGCCGTCCTTGTCGAAGAGGACGGCGCGAATGTCCGGCATCATCGCGGCAAGCCGAATCGTCGGTGTCGCTTCCTACAGCGCTTCCCGCTCATGGCCGGGCGGTCACCTGCCGCCGCTCGCACCAGCCGCGGATGATGCGGTCGCCGATCATGGCGACCAGCGAAATGGAAAGGCCGGCGATGAGGCCGAGGCCGGCATCGGCCTTGCCGAGAGCGACATAGACCTGCTGCCCGAGTTCGCGCGTGCCGACCATGGCGGCAATCACGAGCATCGAGAGTGCCGCCATGATGGTCTGATTCAGCCCGAGCATGACGACCGGCATGGCCATGGGCAGCTTCACCTGCCAGAGCAGCTGCGCCGGCGTGCAGCCGATCTGACGCGCGGCCTCGACGACGTCCGGACGGACGTTGCGGAGCCCATGCTCGACATAGCGGATGGGCGGCACGATCGCATACAGCATGACGGCGATCAAAGCCGTGAACTCGCCGACCTTGAAGAAGTAGAGGCAGGGGATGAGAAACACGAACTGCGGCATCGTCTGCAGCGTATCGTTGATCGGCCTGAGGATGGTCGAGACGCGATCGCTGTGCGCCGCCCACATGCCGAGGGCGCCGCCGATCACGAGGCAGAGGAAGACGGCGAGCCCGCACAGATAGGTCGAGCCCATCAGGGGCACCCAGACTCCGGTCACCAGCATGAACAGCATGCCGACGAGGGCAAAGACGGCGACGCGCCAGCCGGCCGCTCGCCATGCGAGCGTCACCACGAGAGCCATGAAGGCCGGCCAGGGGAAGCCCGAGAAGCCGTAGTAGAAAAACGTGCCCGCGACGATGAAGGCGAACGCGGGCCGCCACCCGAACCGCCAGGCCAAAGCTGCCGCGATGACGGCCAGGCCCACGACATAGCCGGTGATGACGGTCGGCGTCAGCGCGAAGCCCCAGGAATAGGGGGTCACGGCACCGACCAAGCCGATCCGAAGGGGCAGCATGAAGAAATACAGCACCGCGTTCTTGAACGCCTCGATGCCGTTCGCGTGCTCGCTTACGAACCCGAGAAGCGCGGCCTTCAGCGCTTGCATCTGGGTCACCCATAGGCTGCTGTCCGGCAACGGGATCCAGCCTTCGGGGGCGAGCAGGCGCAACAAGGCGCCGAACAAGAGGATGGCAGCCACGACGAGCAGCAATGCCCGGTCCTGGGGCCAGTGCCCCTTGCCGCCGCCGGCACGAATGGCACGGTTGCGCGCGAAGCCGAGGGTGATGCGGTCGATCACCATGGCCATGAGCGCGATGACGAGGCCCGAGAAGAGGCTCTGCCCGAACTCGGCCTTGCGCATGGAGGCCAGCACCTCCCAGCCGATGTCGTTGAAGCCGCCGATGATGGAGGCGATGATCACAACGCTCAGCACCGCCATCGTGGTCTGGTTCACGCCGACCAGGAGCTGCGGCATCGCCGCCGGCACCTCGACATGCCAGAAGCGCTGCCGCTGGGTGCAGCCGCTCATGGTCCCGGCCTCGGTGATCGCGGACGGCACCTGCTGCAACCCGAGCAGCGTGTTCCGCACCATGGGCGGGATGGCATAGACGGCGCTGGCGATGAGGCCGACCACCGGGCCGAAGCCGAAGAGCAGGAGCAGCGGGATCAGATAGGCGAAGGCCGGCATCGTCTGCATGATGTCGAGCGCGACTTCGATCGTCGGCCGTGCGCGTGGCGCCCGAAAACTGAGCACGCCCAGGATGAAGCCGACGGCGATGGAAAGCGGCACCGCGAGCAGGACCAGCGCCATCGTATTCATGCTCTGCGGCCAGTAGCCGATGATCACGAAATAGCCAAGCGACGCGACGGCGAATACGGCCAGCCGCCAGCCGTTGGCGCTGAGCGCCAGGGCGCCGACGAGGAGGATCGTAGCCGGCCAGGGCAACCACTCCAGGATAGCCCGCAGAGCGCGCATCGGCGCGTCCAACGTCCAGGAGATGGCCCGGAAGACGGGCTGAAAGAGCTGGTTGAACGCATCGGCTGCCCAGTTGATTCCCTTGGCGAGGGGCAAGACCCAATCCGGCGGATAGGCGGCGATCCAGGGCAACGCGGTGCGAAACGCAAGACAGGCGGCGACGAAGGCGAAGACCGCCAGCCAGATGATGAGCCCGGTATCGACGCGCGGGCTCGTGCGCAACTCGACGCTGAGGTTGGAGGCGGTCACCGGCCCTTCCGGCGCTGGCGGTCGCGCGACAGGACTTCGAAGATGGCAGCGGCCGGGATGTTGCCGATCGCGCGACCGTCTTCGCCGTCCACGGCAAAGGACTCGGCCCCCTCCGCAAGGCGGGGAAGCAGTTCTTCCAGTTTTGTTGCAGCGGCAACATGCGGCGCGTTGTTGCCCGCGCCCGCGGGCGCCTTCTTCTCGTTGGCGAGGTCGCCCGCCGAGATGATGCGCATCAGCGGCACGTCCTCAGTGAATTCCGCGACATAGTCGTCGGCCGGATTGAGCACGATGTCGGCGGGACTGCCGATCTGGATGACTTCGCCCTCGCGCATGATGGCGATCCGCTCGGCCAGGCGAAAAGCCTCCAGGATGTCATGGGTGATGAAGACGATCGTCTTGTGCAGCAGGCGCTGCAGCCGCAGGAACTCGTCCTGCATCTGCCGCCGGATGAGCGGATCGAGCGCCGAGAACGGCTCGTCGAGGAACCACAGCTCGGGGCCGACGGCGAGCGACCGGGCGATGCCGACGCGCTGCTGCTGGCCGCCGGAGAGCTGATGCGGGAAGGAAAGTTCGCGGCCGCTGAGGCCCACCAGCTCGATCATCTCGCGGGCCCGCGCCTGCCGCTCGGCCGGCGCCTGGCCCTGGATGCGCAAGGGGAAGGCGACGTTGTCGAGCACGGTCAGGTGCGGGAGCAGCCCGAAATTCTGGAACACCATTCCCATGGCGCGCCGGCGCAGCTGGATCAGCTGGCGCGGGTTCGCCTGCAGAAGGTCGTCGCCGTCCAACAGAACGCTGCCCCGCGTCGGCTCGACGAGACGGGAGAGACAGCGTACCAGGGTCGATTTACCCGACCCCGACAGACCCATGATGACGAAGATCTCGCCGACATGGACGTCGAAGCTCGCATCGATCACGGCGGCGAGGTGCTTGCTCTGCTGCAGCTGCCGCTTGATCTCGGCGTGGCTGCCCGACGGCAGACCGTCCTTCTCCGCATAGGTCGCGGCGTGGGGGCCGTAGATCTTCCAGAGATTGCGGCAGGAGAGTTTGACGGGACGCGCCCCGTTGGTCGCTTGCATGCGATCCTGCTCCAGATCTCCGGCGTGTTACGTCACGGGTGCGAACCGGGGCGGCAGCACCGCGCGGCGATCGAGCGGCCGCGCGATGCCCTGCCCTGATCCTAACCTAGGACTGGGCGGCCTTCATCCAAGGCTGCCAGACCTCCTCATGCTGGTCGATCCATTCCTTCGTGACCTTGTCCAGGTCCTCGCCGTTCTTGTCGACGCGCAGCATCATCTTCTGCTGGTCGGCGGCGTTCATCTCGAAATGCTTCAGGAACTCGTAGGCCGCCGGCCAGTCCTTCTCGAAGCCGGTGCGGACGATCTTGTCGACGTCCGGCGGCGTGATGCAGTGCGCGTTGTCCTGTGACTTGCAGGGCGGCATCTTCACCCAGCCGACATCGGCCTCGGCGAGCGCATAGTGCGGCGCCCAGAACATCATGATGAGCGGCTTCTTGGCGGCCACCGCGGACTCGAGCTCGGCGACGAGGGCGCCTTCCGAACCGGCCGGGACCGATCCGAGCGGCAGGTCGTTGTCCTGGATGATCTGCGCCGCGCGCGAACCCCAGTCGGCCGGATAATCGAGCAGGCGGCCCTTGGGGAAGGTGTCGGGCGTCGCCAGGGCCTGGACGCATTCGGGCTTCGTCAGCGCCGACCAGTCCGGCAGGCCGGGGCAGGTCTGCTCCATGTACTTCGGATAGATCCAGCCTTCCTTGGTCTCCAGCTTCAGCGGGCCGATGTCCTCGATCTTCTTCTCGGCGAGAACCTTGGGAAAGATGTCGCCGACGTTGTTCATCCACACTTCAACCGAGGCATCGAGCGAGCCGTCGGCGAGGCCGGAGAATTCCGGGAAGTTGCCGGCCGTCACATACTCCACCTTGTAGCCCAGCTTCTCCAGAATCTGCCCGGCGATGTGGGTCGATACATGCTGGCCGGTCCATTCCAGCATCGCCATCTTGATCGTCTTGTCCTTGGCCCCCAGATCGGCCGCGTCAGCAACGGCGCCGCCGCCGATCATTGCCGCCAGCACGGCGGCCACGCTCCATAGAAGCCTCTTGCGTCGCATGGTATCTGCCTCCGATGATTGTCTTGTGTTTGCTGTCTTGTTGCCTTGGCGTTTCTCGCGAACCCACCCGGCGTCTCCCATCCCGGACGGGCGGTTCATTCGGTGTGCTAATCAAGGACCGGCGCGCCTTGCAAATCAAGCCGAAACTGGCGCTTCCGCCTTGCCTGCGGCAGGCCGGAACGCGCTGCTGCGTCGGCCAATAGATCAGTCTACGGCGTGGGCGACGGGCGAAATTCCCTTGCCGCGCCGTGATATGGCGCAGCTACGTCACGCGCCGCGGGCGGGTCGCACGACGGAATCGGCGGCGAGGCCCGCCTTCCTCACGGCGCCGTGATCGCGTCGGTCCCGATGAACAAGAAGAAGACCGCACTGCTGGCCTGGGCGATCGCCCTGGTGCTGGCGCTGGCCGTCGCGCGCGCGTGGCTGCCGCTGCAGTTCGCCGCGACCGCGACGGGGCAGCAGACCGGCGCAACAGTTTCGCAAGACTCGCTGCAGGCGTTCCCGGCCGAGGAACGGCAGGCCATCCGCGACACCCTCGATCGCATCCGGCACGGCGGTCCCTTCCTCCATGCCAAGGACGGCAGCGAGTTCAGCAACCGCGAAGGCCGGCTGCCGGCGCGGGAGGCAGGCTACTATCGCGAATATACGGTGGAGACGCCGGGCGCCACCGACCGTGGTGCGCGGCGCATCGTCGCCGGCGCCGGCGGCGACGTCTACTTCACGGACGACCACTATCGCAGCTTCGTGCGGCTGCAGTGAGCGGACCATGCTGACCGCCGACAGACTCACGCGCGTGTCCTGGTCGTGCGTGCACTTTGCCGGCGCGGCCGCGGCATCGCCGGGTTTGCGCGCGGCACTGACGGCCGCTGGAGTCGCATCGTTCGATCTGAACGGCGCCGCCGTCCGCAGCGATGGCGACCTGCTGCGCAGCTTGGCGGAGGCCATGCGCTTTCCCGGTTATTTCGGCATGAATTGGGATGCGGTCGACGAATGCCTGCGCGGCCTGCGCGAGCAGGTGCCGGCCAAGGGCTACGTCCTGTTCGTGCACGAGTCGGCTTGGCTGTGGCAGCGCTGCCGCGCGGCCATGGGGATGCTGATCGAGGCTTGGCAAGGAGCCGCCGAGGAGATGGCGCACGAAGGCATACCGCTGCATCTGGTGCTGCTCGAGCCGCCGGCGCCGAGCGCGGTGGCATAGGCTGGTCAGGGGCAGGTCCGCGGGCTAAAACAGGCGCCCGTTTCGGCCGCAGCGTGCAACGGAGAGCAGCGCAATGATCGACCTCTACACCTACCCGACCAGCAACGGCCAGCGCGCCTCGATCATGCTGGAGGAATGCGGCGTCCCCTACAAGGCGATCAAGGTCGACCTGGAGAAGGGCGAGCAGAAGTCGCCGAATTTCCTCAAGATCAATCCGGCCGGCCAGATCCCCGCCCTCGTCGATCCCGACCGTCCCGGCGGCAAGCCGCTTGTCCTCGCTCAGTCCGGCGCCATCATCCTCTATCTCTCCGAGAAGACCGGGAAGCTGCTGCCGCGCGACCCGGCCAAGCGGGCCTCGGCGCAGCAGTGGTTCATGCAGACCATGAGCGACGTCGCGCCGTCGAGCGGCACGCTGTTCGTCATCGGCACCATCCCGGAGGCGACGAGCTCGACGCGCAAGTTCTTCGAGCAGCGGCTGCTCAACCACTTCCGCAACTGCAACAAGCGGCTGGGCGAGGCGGAGTATCTCGGCGGCGAGTTCTCGATCGCCGATGTCGCGCTCTATCCGACCGTGGCGACGCGGCGCGAGCTGATCGAGCAGGCCGGCGACCTGCCGAACCTGCTGCGCTGGGCAACGACGATGAGCGCGCGCCCGGGCGTGCAGCGCGGCATGGCGGTGCCGGCTTGAGCCGCCTGGCACTATGGCTGGCGCTGGCCTTGCTGCTGCAGTGCGTCCCGCCGTCGGCCGCGCTCGCGCAGAGCACGGCGCCACCCGCCGGGCAGCTTACCGCCGACGACCTCCGCCAGGTGTTCGAGCGGCTGGTGACGGCATCGGACAAGGGCGACCGCAAGGCCTTTGCGCGCTTCAGCCGGCTTTATCCGAGCCTCTATCAGCAGGCCTATTTCGAGGCCGGCACCGGCGGAGCGGGACCCGTGACCGCCATGATCCCGACGCTCGATCGCTGGCTCCTCGACAAGGCCACGGCCGGCTCGCCGACGGCGCAGTACTGGATGGGCGAGCGCACGAAGGTCCTGCAGCAGTTCGGCGCCCCGCCGCCGGCGATGGCCGACGTCGAGAAGTGGTACCGCTCGTCCGCCGATCAGGGCTTTGCGCCGGCGCAGAACGCTCTCGGGCAGGTGCTGGGCTTCTTCCCCGAGTTCGCCAAGGAGCCCTTCGAGGCCGAGAAGTGGCTCTTCGCCGCCGCGCGCAACGGCGAAGACTCAGCCGGCGACAACCTGCTGCAGGCGATCGAGATCGATACGCAGCGAGCGCACTACAAGCCGGACGCGGACATACAGGCCTGGCTGAAACAGCGCGCCGACGCGGGCGATCAGCGAGCGATGAAACTGGTTTCCGATTTCAACGCGCAATAGCATATCCGCCTTCACGTCGGCGGTTTTCTCACTACCATAAGTTGATCAACTTCGCTATGATGCGCGGGAATTAACCGGACCCAGCCGAGTCGCGTTTCCGTGCCAAAAGCTCAGCGAATCTTTCTCGCGCCTAGTTGCTCGACGATCGCTTTGATGCTGGCTCTTCAAGGTCAGCCTGTCCGAGCGCAGGATAGCACAGAGGCGCCAAGTGTGTCGGAGACGACGCCCGCGAAGCTCACGACGGCGGATGTACTAGAAATCTTTGATGCCCTTGTGAGTGCGTGCGATCAGCGGCGCGATGCCCAATCCCTCGACAACTTGAAGCACGCCTATGACTCTCTATTCGAGCGAGCCGAGTATGAAGTCCTCGTGTCTGCGCCAAAGGCCGCGAGTGTGGTTATGCCGCAGGTCGAACAATGGCTTTCCGATCGAGCCACGGCCGGCTCGCCGACCGCGCAATTCTGGATGGCAGCGCGTCAGCGTGTGCTGACCGAGCAAGGGAGCGAGGTGATCGACATATCGGAGGCGGCGCGGTGGTATCGATTGTCAGCGGAGCAAGGGTTTGCACCGGCGGAGTATGCGCTCGGGCAGATCTTGATGGTCTTCACTGAGTATGCGCATGAGCCATACGAAGCCGAGCGCTGGCTCCTCAGTGCAGCCAAGCAGGGCAATGACAGGGCCGGGCTGTATCTCGTTGAAGCTGTAAGTTTGGATGCTGACAAGCCCGACTACAAGACGGCGCCGGAGGTTCTCAGATGGATCCAGAGGCGGGCTGATTCCGGCGACGCTGATGCTCAGCGACTGTTGAAGAGGCTCACCAGTCAGGACTGATCGGTGCAGCCGAGAGAGCTGACCTCGTATTGGGACTCACAGCCCGCTGAACCAGTTGTAGCCGTAGTTCTCCCAGAAGCCGCCAGGGAAGTCGTTGGTCACGTAGAGGGACGTGATGTGCTTCGGGTTCTTGAAGCCGAGCTTGGCGGGGATGCGCAGCTTCATGGGAAAGCCGTACTGACGCGGCAGGGTCTGATTGCGAAACCGGAGCGTCAGCTGCGTCTGCGGGTGCAGTGCTGTCGCCATGTCGATGCTCGTGGAATAGCCGTCCGCGCATTTGAAGCCGACGTATTTCGCGCGCGTATCGGCGCCGATGCGGGCGAGGAACTCGGCGAAGCGGATGCCCGACCACTGCCCGATGGCACTCCAGCCCTCGATACAGACATGGCGCGTGATCTGCGAGACCTGCGGCAGCGCGTTCAGTTGCGCCAGGGTCCAGCCCGCCTTGTTCTCGACGAGCCCGCCGACCTCGAGCGCGAAATCGCTCGCATCGACCTCCGGCGCCTCCTCCTGCTTGTAGAAGGCGTTGAAGGGAAACGGATCGGTGATGGCGCTCTCCGGATACTCCGGCGCCAGCTGGTGCGGGTCGAAGAGCCAGGCCTGCACGCGGTCGTTCATGCGGGAGATGGCGCGCAGGGCGTTCTCGGCGCTCAGGCTGTCGGTGATGTCGCAGCCCGTCAGCATGGCGAGCGATCCGAGGCCCAGCGATTGGCGCAGGAAGGCGCGACGGGTCGGCAATTCGAGCCGGCGCGTGGCGTCCTTGATGAGGAGCTTGGCGTCCAGCGCCGGGCGACGTCGAATGCGGGTCATCACGGAATTCCTCAACATCCCCGCAACATCG
>Ga0335080_10003519_pt1 | contig 15831 bp, 15 predicted proteins | sample Lox_Sample_34_FD_206720 | JGI IMG/M metagenome (GOLD analysis project Ga0335080, IMG submission 206720) | Soil microbial communities from Loxahatchee National Wildlife Refuge, Florida, United States - Lox_Sample_3.4 | ecosystem: Environmental > Terrestrial > Soil > Wetlands | place: USA...
TCAGATCGGATAACGGCCGATTGTCCTGGTTCAGCGTGAAATGGAGAAGGAGGTTTCCCAGTTAGTGTAGATTCCGCCCCTTCGGGGCGGGGATTTTCAAGGCATTGCGGGTCTATCGTCCGATGATCCTCTTTGTCGCGGCAAACAGCGCGAGAGCAGGTTAAGAAGGCTCCCGCGCTGTCGAACATCGGCCCGATGAGCCCGACCAAGTTATCCCTCAGCATGGTTGCGTCCCCGCAGAGCCCGCTTCCGTTTCACCTGGCAAAGGCATTGTAACTCTGGCTGCAGCTAACTGCCGGCGAAGCCGTCGCAGCTCTCGGGCTTCCTCCAGCTTGCGATCGCGAGCCGCATGAATTTCGGCTGGTCGCCCGGCCAGCATAGCTTGCGGTGTCACATAGCCAATCGCGCTGTGCAGACGCACCGTGTTGTAGTAATCCACATAGCGTTGCAGCAGTCGTCTAGCCTCTTCCAGCGTGAGGGGCGTAAGTGGCCGGATACACTCCCTCTTCACCGATTGGTTCCATCTTTCGAGTTTTCCGTTCGACTGCGGATAGTACGGCGATGTGCGCACATGGGTCATGCCCGAGATGCGAATGAATTCCTTGAAGTCCCGCGCGATAAACTGGGGTCCGTTGTCGCTAATAATCCGTGGTCTGGCTTGCGGGTACTTCTCTTTCGCACATTGCAAGATGATTTCGATATCCACCTCCTTCATCGATTCCCGCAGATCCCAATGCACCAGGAATCGACTGCATCCATCGAGCACGCTGCACAAGTAATAAAACGTGCCTGACAGGTTGATGTAAGAGACATCGACATGCCAATGTTCATGCGGCTGAAGGGGCTGCACGAACCCTGTGCCCTTGAGCGAGGGTTTACCTTTCCAGCGCGACAGCAAGCCCGCGTTTCTCAGTACCCGCCAAACACTGGCCGGGCTTACCGCCACCACATTGGCGTCCAGCATCATGAAAGCCAGCCGCCGATATCCTTCCAGCGGATGTTCCCCATGAAACCGAATGATGGCTTCTTTTTCCCAGGGCTCCAGCCAGAAGTCTCGAGGAATCCAGCCGTTGTGCTGGTTCACCCGCCCGTAGCGTTGCTGCCATTGGTAGAACTTGCTGGCCCGGATCCCCAACCACGCAATGAACCGCCCGACGCCAATCTCGCTCTTTTCCGACCAGCGCCGGACGAAGTCCATCACCTCATCCCGCACATCGTGCGGCACCCAGTTCTTGGTTAGAGCTCCCCAAGACTTTTTTTTAAAGCCACGTGTTCCGCCATCAGCTCCGCCAGAACCTCGTCCTTGGTCTGCACCTTCTTCTCCAAGAACTCAATCCGCTTCTGCTTCTCCGCGACTTGCCGGGCTGGACGCTCTTTCGATTCAAAAGCTGCCGCCCCGTTCTCGAAGAACTCTTTCTGCCAACGGTAGAAAACCGTGGGCTGCAAGCCCTCTTCTTCGCAAAGCTGCGAAACCGGTACCTTGTCCAAAAGATGGCGTTTCAGGACGGCAACTTTCTCTGCGGCGGTGTAATGCTTACGGTCCTTTTTCATAGGTTCTCCCGATTATCTTAACCGGGGAACCCTTTCTCCATTTCCAACTGAGGCGGGACAATCTCCAAACCTGGTTGATGCCTGTCAGCTCGCTTTTTTGCATTCTGTTTCGGCAGGCGCCGTCTGTTCCGCCAGGACTCCCTCTTGTTTGGCTTGTACTTTTTCACTCGGCGGTTGCAGCGTACTAGTCGCCATCTCTTCCTTATTCTTACTGGGCTCAAGACTTGGCTGAGCAGCCTTATTTGACTTTCCCAGTCTGTCACGGGCAGTGCGGAATACCGTTTGGAAGTGTGCTGTGACACCCTGGACGATGGCCGATAGCCCTTGCGAGTGGGGTTGCTTCTTTGAAATTGCATCGAGCGCAGCTCGGTATTTCGCAATCCACTCCTCCTGCTCTTTTTGCTCGTTGAACTCGGACCCCTCCATTGCCAATCTCCCGCGTCGCTTGCCGTTTTATATCTCATTGCCTAATGCGGGGCAACGGACCTGAAAGGATTAGTCGATAGGATTAACAGTAGGAAAACGTGGCTCTCGTGACCAGCAATGCCGGACGAATTGCCCCTTGCTGGAATCCTTAACGCCATGGAAGTGCGGCATCTACCCTGTACCAGGGTAACTTTCGCCAAATGCGAAACCGGCGATAATCGCAGTATTGCCTGACTTGTGGAAATCCTTGCGCCGAATGTGGGAGGACGGGGGAAGCCGTGGTAGTGAAGCCTGCAAATCGAGGAAAGCGCCGATGGCAACGCTCCTCCTTGAACGGACCGGTGCGGATTCTTACCGACACACTCACCATCGATGGATTCGGGATCAAGGTGAGTGAAGGCGGCATGTATTTGTTCGCGGCGGCAAACCTACCGATTGGAGAAACCGTCGGTGTCGAGTTCAAAGCCCCCAATTCCGAAAGCCTGGTTCGAGCATTGGGAACGATCCGCAGTCGGGCCGTGTATCTGTATGGCCTGGAATTCGTTCCCACTGGATCGCCGCATCCACCCGCTCCGACGAAATCGCTGTCCTAGCCCGACGTCTTTTGTACAACCACCCATCTGATCCACGATCTTATCGAGACTGCCTCTATTCGTGTTCCGGCTAGAAATGAAATCCAATCTGAGCTGCGATCGAGCGCGGCGTCACGTAGTGCGTGCCGCTGAATGTGGACAGAAAGTTGTAAAGCACATAGTTGTTCGCCAGATTGATCACCGTGATGCGAGCGCTCCATATGAATCGATCACCGTGAAACAGGTTATCGTCGCCGACCGCGAGGTCAAAAAGATTTCGCGACCGGATGCGAGCGGGGTTGTTGTCGTCGTTCTGTGTATTCGGCGCCGGCACCCTTATGAGCGTGGACCCGAACTGCGCGGCTGGGCATACACCGGTTACGCCGTTAGAGCTTAAAGGCCTACCAACCGGATTGGCCGTGCTCGGGGGGGCAGCATGCACACCGTTACAAGTGAACCCGGCTTCAAACTCCTGATCGGCAGAAAGGGGCACAAACCCGACGTTGGAGGCCACCAGTGACAGCGTCGGCGCGCCGTCGACGCCGGTGAACGAGCCCGGGCAATTGTTATCGGGATGAACTCCGTAGCAGGGAGTCGCACCAGCGACCAGACCGCTGTCGTAGCGCCAGTTGAACCCAAGCCATATGGGCCATCGTTGGGACGGCTGATACTGCAGGTGAGTTGTCTGGTTGAAGCGCTCGTCATGGTCGATGCGGAACGGACCCACGGCGGAGGACGTGGCGCCGGCCCCGCCGAGTTGGGGTGTGAAGAAGCGCGCCGCAACGCTGGACATCACAACGTAGGCGGAAAACCCGTGGATGTTCGTGATGTTCGCACGGGCCGCGAATCCCGGGATCTTGGAGTTGTGCCATTCAATCGGGAACGTGATCGGAGTATTGCCGAGAACGCTGAAGTCGTAACCCTTGTGCGTATATTTCCATATGTACTCGCCATCGATGACGACGTGCTTCCCGAAGGCCTGCTGGAGCGCGGCATGAAACTCATTGCGAAACCCGGGCGATATCGGTGTCAGCGAACTGGAAGCGCAGGAAAGAAGACCGGTTCCGGGGATCCCATTTTGTGGTCCCAGAACGGGATTACTGCAGCCGATGCTCGAAAGCACCAGGTTTTCGTTGAATGGAGTCTCGAGAGTCCGTGCATAGGAAACACGGAGGATCGTGTTACTGGGCTTGATGTGATAGGCGATACCCAGCCGTGGTTCCGGTTGGCTGGCCGTGGTAAGGCCGTTATACAGATCACCGCGGATGCCCAGGCTCAGATTCCAGTTTCCTTTGCTGATGTTGTCCTCTAGGTACAGACTAAGTTCCTTCACATCCGTATGACCATTGAAGGTGAATAGACTGCCGCCGCGCGTCAGATCGTAAGGCAGTAAAACCGGACTGAATAAGGGATAAAGTGCCTGGCTCAGAAAGTTATTGGGCGGGTAGCCGGGGGCATTCGGATTCGCTTGCACATTGGGCTGATCTCCGGCCGCTGCACACTGGCTGGGATCCGTGAATCCTTGCTCGGGGGCGTAAGCATAGAAGGAATCGGTTAAGGGGTTCTGATTCCGCGTGAGGCAGGGCGCGTTGAGAGTGGGATCAACGATCCCCAAGTGGTCGGTCTCGTCCAGGAAGGTTTGTTGATAGCTGATGCCTCCTTTGATGGTGTTGATACCTCTGACATAGGAAATATTCCAGCGCAATCCGGTGTTGGTCAGAGTCCGATCTTGGGAGACGCTTTCCCTCTGAAGACTGAAGGGGGCCGAGATCCTCGAAGGGATTGCCGCTGGGATAGTAGTTGTAGGCATCACGGCGAACCCAAGCTCCAAGCGTAAACACCGCGTTCGGGCTGATCACATGGTTCCAGGTGGGAGCTGCACTGAAGGTCCCAATCTGGGACCGTTGATCGGTCGGCCCGACGACTTCATGGTTCGGGCCAATGCCGCCATCGTTGACCACCAGACCTTGCCAGGGGGAAGCAAATTCAGCATCGTAGGAATTCGGGTCTGAAACCAGGAACGTGAGTAATTCAGGTTGAAGTGAACCGAATCGGCATCGTTGAACTGGTAGTCCACGCGGTCGAAGACATTTTCTAGGTTTCCCTTGTCGTGCATGACGACGAATTCGGGCGGATCAAGGAACCGACCGGAGTTCGATCCGTTGAGGGCGATGAAATTCCCCCACTTTTGGCCGCCGTAGGCGAGATTGAAACCCCCATTCACTGATCCAAAACTGCCATATTCTGCGAATACACTGCCATGCGGCGGGGTGACACCCTGTCCCGAGCGGGTGGTTACATCAATCACCAGGCTTGTCTTGCCGCCATTCGGCCGGCGGCGCTCCTTCGATCACTTCCATGGACTGGACGGCATCCACGGGAAGCTGGTTGGAAAACACCTTGCTTTGCTGGTCGGTAATTGGCTGGCCATCCACTGAAAACGAGTTTTGCGCGTGATCCCCTAGTCCATGAAACAATCCATTCGAATCCGCGGCCACGCCGGGAGAAGCTAACGTAACCACGGAGCTGAGCGAAGACGACGCGCTCTCGAGCGGAATTCGACTGATCAACTGACGGTCAATATCCGTATGGGTGGTGGGCTCGTTCTCGACTAGATCTTCGGGCGCTTCGACCGTGACGCTGGTCGACGTTCCTTCCACTTGCAGGTCGACTTTGATGTTCAGCGGAACCGTGGAGCGGACTTCGACGTCCTGCGCGTACGGCGAGAAGTTAGGCGCCGTAACGGTCATGTGGTAAGGATTAAACGGCACATTCGGGAGACTGAAATTTAAGCGGAGGGAGGAGCTCGAGGCGAAGTTTGATCGGCGACGGGTCCCAATTCATGGGCAAGTGTCACAACCGGAGTTGACTGGCCAATTCCGCCATTGTCGACGACGTGGATTACCACTTGCGCCAGGATGATCGGGGTGTGGAGGACGTGACAAACCGCGCAACCTACGGGAGACTCCAGGTCATGGTGATGATGCCAGAGCTCAGAAGATGACAGGAAAAACAAAACCGCCAAGGCCAGACAAGCCAGAACCGTCGGCAATATAGAAAGCTTGACCTGCTACGAAAACTCAATCTCTTCCCCTGGCAACCGCCCGTCCACCTCAAGGTGCGCTCCGGCCGTGAGACGGGCCTCGGATTAGCTTCCCAACAGGGTTAATAGAATCATAGTACTATCCAAATTCTTGCCGAGACAAGGGCTAATCGTCAGATGGCAAGAACTGTCGGTAGGTGTCCATCCGGGGGCCGGACCATCGCTTGCCAACCCGGGGAGATAAGAACCCCGGAACTTGTGCCTGCTGAGGCGATGCCTCAGCCCTTTACCGCCGAGCGGATTTTTGGGTTACCCGAGACGGCGGCTTTCAGCGCCGCGTCGGTTTCGATCAACCCAAGGACTTTTCTGGTCATCTCCTCGTCGATGTCAGGCGCCTTGCGAATTTCGACCGGATAGCGCACCAAAAGCTCCAGGCCCGCATCGGCGAACTGCAGCCTCCGGCCGCGGTGCCTCGATCTGAATATCGACCCGGTGTTCGATGGTGGCGTGCTGGCTTTCGATCTCGTTTTGATATTGCGAATAGACTTCGTTGACGGCAGACACCAGCTTCTCTTGTGCCGCCTTATGATTTCCGTCCGGCGCAATCATGACCACGACTTCATGCCAGGCGTATTCGGTTCCAGGAATTTGCTTGAACAGCCGCGTGCCCGGCTGGAAAAGGACGGAATTCGAGAATACAACGATTCTTCCGGCAGGATAGAAATCCAATCTCGTACCCGCCAGTTCCATCAGGTACAGCCTCACCAGCCCGATATCGACAACATCACCGGTAATGCCCGCCACGGTAATCCGGTCCCCGATCCGGATGCCGTAGCGCCCGATGATGAAGAAATACGCGGCCACCAAGAGAAGCACGGCTTGTAACCCAACGGCGATGCCGGCGGTGATGAAGCCGGCAAATGTGGCCAGAGAGCTGAACTCGCTGATGAAGCCCATGGTGAGGACAATCGCGATCAAAAAGCCGATCACGACGCGGCGCAAGACCAAAAACTGGCGCCGGCGGCGGGCGTCGCTTACATACCGTGGCAATCTCGCCATTGGTCTCGACAAAGGTCGCCATTTTCTGATTCGTATCGAGGAATGTCTTCTGTAATTCCAACTCTCCCTGAAGGGCATCTCGCTCGGAAAGCAGCTTGTGCCGGCGGGCAGCCGGCGCTTTCGCCAGTTGCGCGTTCAGACCTTCAATCTGCGATTGCAATTGATCGATCTGGGAAGAGGTCTTAGCATGCATTCGTGCTAAGGCCTGCTGTTGTGTCGTCTCTGAAGACGCTGGGTTCGAACCGCTGTTCTTCTGCTGAAACTCGATCCGCGCGGCCGCCTCAGCCTTGGCGGACTGAAACGCAAGCCGCACGACCTCGGCGGCGAAACCCTGCATATTGTCCTGATAAGTAGCGTCGCTCGGTAGCCCGACAGATTGGAGCCCGGTGGTGGCGTGGTGATACCAACTGATGACATGGCGTGCTCGACCGCAGCATCGCCGTCGAGTTGAACCGGCGGCGAGGTTTTCGTCGAGGGTTGTGAACTCTGGAGAGTGGGGGTTCCCGGCGGGTGGGGCTGCGTCGATGGTTGGGTCCACAAAAACACACGGCCATCCAAGATAAAGAGGTGACCTCACCGATCCAGCTCGTGGTGCGGCGCAAGCGCTCAAGGAGGTGATGCCTGACGTTCTTTCGCATTTTTCTAGTCCCCTGTGAGATGCCGTGTGTTGAAAGCACGACCATTCAATTCGTGAGTGGGTTGCGACCCCGCCCTGTGCGCTCGCGACACGGCGCACCGGCTCCTTCGGTGGGCCCGTAGTTTCGTGACTTTAGGTTTAATCGTGCGGGTTGACGACGAAGCTGTAAGAGCGCAACGTCTTTTCCCTGATGCATTCTTCTCGATGCAGGATTTCGATGCCAGGTCACCCGCCGCAATGAGGATTCAAAGTCCCCGACGGGACGCCTTCCAATATCTCGGTTGCATTCTTGACGGTGCTGCGGTCTAGTGCTGGCCCAATTGCCAGAGCTTGATCGTGCCATCTTCGCTACCCGAGGCCAGCCAACGGCCGCGGGAGTCAAAGGCCACCGTATAGATGTGATGGTCGTACCCTGTCAGGGTACGCACATCCCGGCCTGTCTGTACATCCCAAATCTTGATGGTCTGATCCCAACTGCCAGAAGCCAGCCAACGGCTGTCGGGGCTAAAGGCAATACTGGTCACGTCGCTCCCATGACCGGTCAGAGTATAGATCTCGTGACCGGTGGCGACGTCCCAAAGCCTTACGGTCCTGTCTGCGCTGGCGGAGGCGAGGTAGCGGCCATTCGGACTGAAAACAGCCGCGTAAACATCTTTCTTGTGGCCGCGCAAGGTCCAGGTTGGCTTACCAGTGGCTACTTCCCAAATTTGGATCGTCTTGTCGTCACCCCCGGACGCGAGCCAACGCCCATTCGGGCTGAAGGCAACGTAGATCAGCGATCGGTGGCCTGCGGTCAGGTCGCGAATCGTCTCCCCGGTCCCGACCTCCCACAGGCGAATCGTCTTGTCGTCCACGCCGGCAGCCAGCGAGCGGCCATCAGGGCTGAAGGCTATTGAATAAACCCAGCTGCTGCCCATTCCTTCCCCCGGCTTCTTGTTGGAGAATGTACGCACCTCCCGCGCCGTCGCGGCATCCCAAAGGGTCACGACCTTGCTGGAGTTCTCGGCTGCCAGCCAGTGTCCGTCGCGACTGAGGGCCAGCGCTTGAACTTCTTTGATCCTGCTGGCGATGGTGGTTGCCTCTTGGTCGGTCGACACATTCCAGAACTTGACGGTTTGGTCCGAGCTGGCCGACGCGAGCCGCTGCCCGTCGGCGCTAAACGCAAGCCCGGTAACCCAGCCGGAGTGAGCCTTGAAAGTACGATAAGCGACGAGTTCGGGAAGCGACAGGCTGGCGACGGGGGGAATGGTTGCACTCAAGCCAGCGCTAGAATCTATCGCGGGTTCAGTTAGAAGCGGTTGTTCAAAGGGTTCAAGTTTGGCCTCGATTGTCGAGGTCTGTCCCGGGAGCAATTGGATACCATTTTCATAATCTTGATAACCCTTCGCCGAGACACGCAAACGATGTCGTCCAGGAGAAAGAATCGCAACTTCAACCTTACCGTTGGAGCGGGTTGAGACCGTTAGCTGGTCGTCCACAAAGATCTGTGCTCCCGGCGGGACCCCATCAATCACAAGCGCGGGTGCAGGGGCAACCGTTGAGCCGGGACCTTTTACTTCCGGGGGAGCGGAGGTGGCCTCTCCCGAGTTGGCCCCGGGCTGGACGGGAGGGGACCAGAAGGGCTCGGTGGGGGTCGGCGTACTGGAAGCGACAGCTGAGGATACCTTTCCCGCCGGGTGATATAACTCGAACCAGAGCACGAGCAAAACCAGCAGAAGGGCGGCTCCGCTAAGGGCGGTCCAGGTGCGTGCCGTTCCTCGTCGCGGCTTGGGCGTCTCGGGTTGCTCGCGCTGCAACATGGGAACCAGTAAGCGGGCGATACGTTGCAAGGCGGCAACATGCTGCGGGCTGAAGGCGGCCGGTCGAGAAGAGAGTACCTCCATTATTCCCAGAACAGAACCTTGCCCCTGCACGGGCACCGCCACCACCGACCGCAATCGCAGGGGCACTCCCGCCAGTCTTACCCGGAGATCGTTTCCGGTGTCTTCACAGATCACGACCGTTCCGCTCTCAATGCATTTTCTAGTAAGGCTGGGTTCAGCTTGAAGCCTGGAACCAACCTCCGGGGCTTCTCCCGCACTGGCTCGACACACGACGCCCCACGCGTCCAGAATAGCTATGAGGGCACCGTCGGCGTCCGTCAGCGAACGAACCTGTTCAATGACTCCCTTCAAGACAACCGAGAGAGGCCGATCTCGATTTCTCGTGATCTCCCACTCGATATCGCCGGTGTTGATTTCCTCTCTGGGCCGAACCTGGGTAAGGTCGTGAATCCTGGCGCCATCGGTTGAAGACTGGGTACTTTCACTGGGCATGGAACGCTACCATTCCTTCCGGGTTCGGTCAGTTCAACATTTTATTTCATAATGCGTCATTTTTATGGCGTTTTAGAACAGCAGGAAGCTGAGCCCATGGGCGAAACGACAAGGCTGACCCCTAAACGAGCTTTCTGTGCCTGCCAGTATAGGCGTTGCTCCGTGCGCAACCGAGCGCCAAAAGCACTCCACGCCATCCGGCAAATAAGACCACAATAAGCCAACCGAGGAGGGAGCGGGAAAGTGCTGACTTTCTACCCACTTGACAGGACTGCGAGCTATGCTATGTTGGGCGAACAAACGGCGAATTAGCTCCCCTTTCTGGCCTTCTACGGCAGAGCACCAGGACAAGCCGTTATTCACCGTAACCGGGGTATGTAACACAATTTTGGGCCGCCGCGGGGCAGTTAATGATCCTTCGCCCCTACGGCTTCGCCCCTCAAGTGCTGGTAGTTGAGGATGGCGTTGAATACCAGAGCGTAGGTGCCGATGGTCTCGCCACGATAGATGGGGTTGTTGCCGAACAGCAGCACGTTTCCCCGACCGAGGTGCGCGTTCACCACTACGGCATGCTCGGCAATGGACGAAGGTTTGTCGAGGAGGCCGTCGAGGAGAAGGGTCTTGGCGTCGGAGAAACGCAAGATGACATCCGGCCTGCTCTGAACCGGAATCACCTGGGGGTTGTTGCGAGTCTGTTCCTCATTCAGCTGCTTGGCCTCCCAAGGTTGCTGCCGAACCAGCGGCTCGGGTTCGGCTATTGTTCTGCCCTGGGGTTCGTCGCTGTCGTCAATACTCCCGCGGCCAGTGGGCCGCTGCTCATAGGGGTCCTTAAAGGGGTCGAGAGGTTCCGTCAGCATGCGCCAACCCGTGCGGCCGAGCGTATTGCTCACGTTGAAGGCCATGCCATTGGCGCTAATGACCGGGACACCGGGTCCATAGCCGAAAGCCACGGGATTGTCGGGGGCTACAAAGACTGTGTTGAGCACGCTACCGACGACCCGAACATCGCCATGGGGAGCGACGCTGACACCCGGCGCAAGGCCCGTTTCGATGGCGAACTGAGCGGTATCTTCACAGGTGATCAGCAACCCGCCTTGCTCAACAAACTTCGTCAAATGAGCCAGGCCTTCATAACCCAAGCCGGGTCGTATATCGGGGGTATTGTCGATGGCGCCGAGGTTCGGAGTTAGCTCGGATTTTTGCCACGGCATCGGATTGCCCCACCTTGGGATGCCGTTGAGGATTTCGAGAGCGGAACCACGACCCACGGGGGCGAACACGATAACGTCGTAGTTCATGTGGAGGTCTTCTTGATTGGCTACCGTCTGGGTGCTGATGTAAGAGAAAGGTACCCCGGTGGTATCAAAGGCTTGGCGCCACCAACCCTCCGATTGTGTGCCAAGCCAGGTGTGCATGAACGCGATGCGCGGAGGCGTGACCGCGTGCACCGGCACGGAAGGCACTGCCCCGAGTCGCCAGGCATCGAGCGACAGATCGCGCAGAATTTCGGTGGGGTGGCCATCGGCAGCGGCGGTGATGAGCAGCGACCCGGCCGGGAAATGTTTGCCGTCAGCATCAAACGACTTTTCAGCAACCTGTATGCCTGCACCTTTGAGCTTATAGATCAGAGACAGGAGCGAAATCTGGCCGTTGTTGCTAACCGCCAGCATCGCTCCAGAGCCGGAGACTTTCCCCGCTAAGATCGCTGGATCGCCGAGCGGTGTCATCTTGGACTTGAGGATCGAGGCATCGAGGACACGAACAACTCTCACATTGAAAAGATGAGGGAAGGACCACGCGGTGTCGTCATAGGGATGCTTCTGCGGGTCGCTAGGGGCCCAGAATTGCCGGTCCAGCAGCGCATCGGCGACGCGGGAATAAGGCTGATCCATGCGAACAACGATGCTTCCGGCAGGGAAGGTTTCTTGCTTCGGCTTGTCTCCTCGTTTTTCAGCGGGGACGGAGGAAGTGGCCGCCTCCGATAGCTGTTCTATCTCGACATGCTGACGCTGCAAGGCCTTGAGTAACTCGACCTGGCGATTTATGTCGGCCGGGCTGGCCGGAATCACATACGCGGCCGGTCCTTCACGCGATGGCTTCTCCACGGAGCGCTTGCTCTTAAGGTAATAGTTCTCGAGAAAGTGGCGGCTGTTATGGGAGAAGTAAGAAAGGGTCGAGAGCAGAGCACTTTCTTCATAGTTGTTGTTGTCGCGCTGCGACCACATCACGACCGGTAGCGGTGGATTCTGACGGTACCAGGTGCGCGAATATTCGTCGGGTTGGAGAATACGCTTCTCGGTATCGGCGCCGCCATTGCCGAAGGTTTCGTACAGTCGGCTTATGCCGTTGTGCAAGGCCGCCAGGAACATCAGATAGCCTGGACTCCAAGTATCGAAGTCACCGTGGGTGAAGACTCCCGGCATACCGAATCTCTGCATCTGGTCAACGTTGTTCGCGCCCAGTTCCGCCCACTCGTCAGCTAGGATGGGATCCACCCAGGCATTGTAGGGGCCGTCGCCCACCGTGTTGTCGTAGAGAAAGGGCACGGACTCATGCAGGTCGTGTAAGACCTGCGCATGCCAGCCAAGGTAGGTGTCGAGGACATTCCGAGTTAGAGCGAGGGTCATCGCCATGGCGTCGCGATTGTTGTCGTGAGCGACATAGTGTCCCCAGTACAGTAGGCGAGGCCAATCCTGGCCTGGATGGGCTTTGTGCCACCGATAGATATCAACCATGCGATCACGACCGTCGACTTCGACAACCGGAGTAATGAGCACGATCATGTGGGAGCGGATGTACTTGATATAGGGTGCGTCGTCGACGGCTAGACGATAGGCGAGTTCCATCAGGGCCGTGGGGGCTCCGGTCTCCGGCGAGTGGATCGTTCCAGTGATGTAGTAGACGGGCCAGGCCTGGTCGAGAATCGGCCGGGCTTTGGCGTCATCGAGACCGATGGTGCGGGGGTCGGAAAGCTGGGCCAAACGGGCATCATTCGCTTTCGCACCCGAGAGAAGTCCGGCGTCGGCGATAGCGACGGCGATCATCTCTCGTCCCTCCTCGGAACGGCCGATGGTGAAGACTTTCACCCGTGGACTGCTCGCCGCCAGCAGGCGGAAATATCGGTATACGTCTTCGGCGTAGGGAAGCATGTCGGGCGCGCCAGAGACGTCCATAAGCACCTTTGCGGGTGTGGGGACGGTTGGCGAGGCGGGAAGGTAGTCCACCAAGGGAGAGAGAAAGGAGGGATCCGTGGTGTATTTGCGAATCTGGTCTGTGTACTGTTGATCGATGGGCTGCTTGGGATCTCGCGCCAGGTCTGAGTACAATTCCTGGGAAAGCAGAGGAGAGACAAAGAACCAGATCGAAAAAGCGACGAGCAGGGCCGACTTGGAAGAGATCATGTAGTTAATCTTCGATTCGCCTTTCGTGGGCATAAGTGTACACAAAATAGCGGTCGGGGCATGAGCCCCTCAATGAGATCGTCGCGCAATACCGCGGCTTTCCAGGCTCACGATGGCCTTGCTTTGATCCTAGGCTGTGATCGGAACATGGAAACCCGGTCCGCGGTTGCGGTTCCTATCCCTGTAAGAAGGGTCACCATTTTTGCGACAAGCGGTTAAACTCAAAGCGGGGCAGATACTGGCGGGAGAGTCGTTTGCATGTTCATCTGATCGACGGCACCTACGAATTGTTCCGGCACTACTACGCGTTGCCCTCGGCGCGCGATAAGAATGGTCAGGAAGTCGCCGCGGTTCGCGGCGTCCTGGCCTCCGTGCTGGGTATGATCAAAGAAGGCGCAACCCACATCGGAGTTGCAACCGATCACGTCATCGAGTCCTTTCGCAACGACTTGTGGCCGGGCTATAAGACCGGCGCCGGCGTCGAGCCCGATTTGTTGGCACAGTTCCCCCTACTTGAGGAGGTCCTTCAAGCGGCAGGCATCGTCGTCTGGCCCATGGTGGAATTCGAGGCAGACGATGCCTTAGCCGCCGCGGCCGCCACGGCCGCTCACGATAGGCTTGTCGAACAGGTGGTTATCTGTACGCCGGACAAGGATCTGGCGCAATGTGTACGTGGCTCACGCATCGTCCAACTGAACCGCCGCACGCGCAAGATTGTTGACGAAGCAGGGGTGGTCGAGAAGTATGGCGTCTCACCGGAGTCGATCCCCGATTACCTTGCCTTGGTAGGTGATTCGGCCGACGGCTATCCCGGATTGGCTGGTTGGGGGGCGAAATCCTCGGCGGCTGTGCTTCGAAAATTTCTTCATCTCGAGTCCATCCCTAAGGATTGCCGCGAATGGCGGCTGAACGCCGCCAACGCAAGTGCACTAGCCGACACTCTTTGTCGGGAGTGGGACTGTGCCGTGCTGTTTCGGCGACTGGCCACCCTGCGGACGGACTTCATCCTCTTCAAGGACGTCGAGGAACTGAGATGGAAAGGTCCAACACCCGGCTTTGACGAACTGGCGTCGAGGCTCGATGCAGCCCGGACCGAAAGTTCCCGGCGACCAGCACCGCGATCCAAGAATCAGCGGATGGTCAACTCTGCGACCGAGCCTTAGCCAACCGAGCACAACCGGCCCGCTAGAAGAACGTGCGTTTGAATTGTTCGTGCCGGTCGCGGGCTTGGTTCATCAGCGCATGGAATTCAGGCTCGTCACGAAGACTCTGGAGCAGGGGATCGCGCACAAAATAGGGATAACAGAAGAACCCCCCTCCGATACTGTGACGCAGCATATGCAAAGCAGAATCCTTGTCGCCTAAGACAGTGAACGCTTGCGCGAGCTTGTAGATGCCCTCGGCGTCAGTGACGCCGCGCTCTTCGATTCTGCTCTCGGTTTCCCGTAAGCGCTTCAAGCCGCTGGCGTTGTCATGTCGAATCGAATCGCTGAATGCTTTTCCTACATCCGCGGGAAGCAAGGAGGGATTGCGTTCAAAGGCTAGGTCAAAATCCTTGGCTGCCTGTTCGCGGTTGTTCATGTGGTACTCGGCAAATCCGCGGTAAGTGAGTCCGCCGAAGAAGAGGAGTTCGATCAATTCGCTTTTTCGCTGATCCTGCGCGGCCAGGCGCTGCAATGCCTCGTCGAGTTCCACCAGGCCTTTATCGCTCTGCGGTCCAACCAGTACCGCTTCATCGAGTGGAACCTTCTGAAATGCGCCACCCCGCTTGCCCCGCTTGCGAGACTTGGCGTGATCCACCAGAATGCGCCGCAAGAGTCGCGCCGAAATAGCGAAGAAATGTGCGCGGTCTTGCCAATCTACGTCGCAATCGATGAGCCGCACGTAGGCTTCGTGAACCAGCGCCGTGGCCCGCAGGGTATGGTCGGGGCGTTCCGCCCGCAGACAATTTGAGGCCAGCTTGCGGAGCTGGTCATAGACGAAGGGCATCAGCTGGTCCAACGCCCCTTTGTTGCCGCTGCTCCACTGCCGGAGAAGCTGCGTTACCGCCTGGCGATCCGGAGACAGCTCCATGGTGTCTCTTCTTAGGTGAAGGGGTTCTTAGAGACGGGCCGGACGTATACCTAGAGGTGCTTACCCGATGCAGAATCGATCTAAGCTGAACGCCCGGCAACCTTCAGCGCGCCCGTATTATACCGCGATACTTGTGAGGATAAACCGGCGATGGTAGCGAGATTGGTGAGGATACGGGGGAGAAACTACCTTGACCGGCGGCGCTTTTTACGTTTTCTCGCGATCGTGACGGAATCGCACGCGAGGGTGGCTTTTATGGTTGGCGGATGTAATGAGCCACGAATCAAAGCGCTCTAAATGCGAAATGATGCAAGGAGCGGTCTCGACATCTCCTTTGCCGCCGTCCCGTCTAACGCGCAAACCTCGATTCTAGAGGAGCTTGGAACTCCCCAAGTGGCTTCGACCATAGGCCTCCACGCACAACTAACATCGGCCCCGCTGAAGAGCCTGAAACCTGCTAGGCTTAGCGAAAACCGCCTGGATTCCCTTGTGGATCCAGGCGGTTTGTCCTTGATGGACCCTTGGCTGGGCAAGGGGCCGAGTCTAATGCGCTGGAGCTGGCTGAGGAGCCGACTGCGGCGCCGAGCCGGGTTTCGAGAAATTCACCTTAGGCACCTCACGGGATCCTTCCGAGGCTGTAAAGTACGCCTCGTTGGGTTTGAATCCTGCCCAGGCGGCAAATATGTTATGAGGGAATTGTTGGACATAAGTGTTGTAGTCCTGCAATGTATCGTTATACCGTTTGCGTTCGACG
>Ga0335080_10003521_pt1 | contig 15824 bp, 13 predicted proteins | sample Lox_Sample_34_FD_206720 | JGI IMG/M metagenome (GOLD analysis project Ga0335080, IMG submission 206720) | Soil microbial communities from Loxahatchee National Wildlife Refuge, Florida, United States - Lox_Sample_3.4 | ecosystem: Environmental > Terrestrial > Soil > Wetlands | place: USA...
CCACGCGCACCAGCACTTCATGTTGAGCCGGTTCCGGCCGAGGCAGATCCGCAATCGTGAGTTTTCCGTACTCTTCGAGCAAAAGAGATTTCATGGATGGATGAGGCCCACTTGTAGAGATAAGCCCGGACGGAACGGCTTTATCACAATTCTAAATCGGCTTTGTAACAGAGCACGACTTTAGTCGTGCCCTGTACGCAACCAAATCAATCCGAGCTCCAGCCCTGTGCGATCGTAAGTCCGCTCCATGTGCCTCGCGGAATTTCCGCCGAAAACTCAACGGCCCTCCGTGCAGGAGGGCCGTCAGGCTATACAGACTCGCTTTAGTTCACTGTAACGGTGAAGGTGGTGGTTGACGTCGTTGCAGCCGGATCGCCGCCCGTTGCCTTCACAGTGAAGATGTATGCGCCCGATGTCGTTCCAGGATCGCTGGTTCCACCTCCGCCGCCCGAGCCGCCTCCACCGCAAGCCGCAAAGCCTCCCAGCACGAAGAGCAGCCCAAGCATTCCCGCCATTGCTCGCCATCCGCGTCGCCGAGCTGGAATCCCGAGAAAGACCAGCACCGCCAGCAGCGCACCGCTCCCAGCCTCACCCCATCCGCCGATCTGCGGTTTCTGCAACGCGCTCTTGGTGGCAGCAGACGTCGTCACGGTGGCGGTCCCACTTCCGGCGGTACCGAAGGCGGCGGACGTCAGCGTGCATCTCGGCGTATCAGCGGAGGTGTTCGAGGGACTACCCGCGTTCAATGTGCAGGTACTCAGAGTTACGTTCGCAGCGTAATTGTTGGTCGTTGTCCAGGTGATCGTCGAAGTCGCACTGCTTCCCCGACTAATCGCTGACGGCGTCGTAGCGGCCAGCGCAAATGTCGATTGCGTCACCGTCACGTTCGCCGTGCCCGAAGCCATTCCGTAGGTACTGTCACCGCTGTAGTTCACAGTCAACGTGTCCGTCCCGGCGCTCAAGCTGTGGGTTGGGATCGTAAACGAATAGCCTCCCGAACCATCCAGCGCTTGTGACGGAGACGTGTAGCCTCCTCCCGAAATCGTCACTGTTCCCGTCGCCGTCCCGCTTGATCCGATTACCGTCCCGGTTACTCCGAGGCTCTGGCCTGAATTGATTGCGCTGGATGCCGGTGTAACCGTTACGGTCGGCTTCGGTGCTGCCGTCACCGTCACCTGGGTCGTGCCGGTATTCAGTGCATAAGTTGGATCCCCGCTGTAGCTCGCCGTCAGCGTGTCAGTACCCTCGGTGAGACTGTTTGCAGGAATCACGAAGGTCGTGCTCCCGGAACTGAGCGTCTGCGAAGAAGAGGTATACCCTCCACCCGTCAGGGTCACGCTTCCCGTCGGTGTTGGATTGCCGCCCGATCCCGCAACTGTGACTGCAACACTCACGCCCTGATTGGACTTGATGCTGCTCGGCGTGGGAGTGACCGTGACGGTTGAACTCGCCGTCCCGATCGTCATTGCCGTCCATCCGTTCACCACGTTGGCGACATTGAGCGTCCCCAGACCCGTCGCATTGTCAAAGCCCACTCCGGCTGCGAATCCACTGAGTACGCCAACGAGGTCACCACTCGACTCTGTCGTGCAATTTTGCGACCCGGTCGCACAGGCCATTGAAACCGTGCCGGTGTTAACGTCGTTGAAATAGCAGGAACTCGAATTGGTCACAGTCGCTGACGAGCAACTGGCCCAGATTTGCTTTCCCCCGAGCGTGTAGAGCTGACTATTCGGATTGCCCTGCGGCGACCCTGCCTTCTGGTTGATCAGCGCCATCACGCCCGCCATTGCGGGAGACGCCGCCGAGGTACCGCCGATCTCTCCAACCACCGGTTCGGTGGCAGGGTACGGATTCGTAACGCAGGTTGTTCCCGCAGACGTCGCCCAGTCTGAAACACAAATCAGATAAGCACTCCCAAGAAGTCCGCTGCCCGCAAAGAAGGAGACATCAGGAACATCGCGCTTGCCATCGGTTGGAATTCCGCTCACTCCGGCCTGCCATGCCGGCTTTGCATACCCTCCGGAGCAACTCGTGGGATCGGCGGTTGTCGACGTTGTGCTGTTGGTCGTGCAGTTGCTCGCTCCGCCCCCGCCGCCCACGGTGTCCAGGAGCCAGGAAATATCCACCTGATACTGCTGGTATATGGGCGCGTAGTAGGCCGCAACGAAATTGCACGCCGAGTCCGCGTCAGTAGGCGCCGTTAGTCCCAATTGTTTCGCGATGCCCTGAACGTAGGTGAGAGCTAGTGGAGTTGTGCAGGTGTTATTCCACGGAAATTCTGGAATGTATCCTTTGGCGCTTGATCCATTGCTGGAGCTATTCGTCGCATTCCAATAGGGCGATGCCGTCGAACCCCAATTGAAATCCGTGCCGCCGACAGCCGTGTCATAGGGAGTCGACGCAATTCCGCTCACCGCCAGCCCGTATTGCGCCACATAAGGCGTTCCGGAGGCGTCGCCACCCTGGTCGCACGCTGGTGCGCCGGAATCCCCGGTGGCCACAAACACCGCAATGCCCGCACTCGCCGCGCTTTGCCACAATGTGTTGTATGCGGCGTTCCCGCTTGTGCCCAGGAACAACTCGCAATTCCCATAACTCACGTTGATGATCTTTGCGGTGTTGTTCTGAATCACATAATTCGCTGATTCGTAGATCGCGTCATTGGTATTCGTCTGCTGCGTCACCACCAGGTCGATGGTCGCCTTGGGTGCCGTCGCGCCCGACCACTCCACGTCCAGCGCATTCTCGATCTGATCATCAAGCGTGCAGAAAACGGTGCTCGTGTAACTAGCGGCAGTGCAGTATCCGGGATCAGTTCCATTGTGGATCGTGTTGAATCCTCCGCCGCTCAAGCCAAATGCGCTGCGGAACGTTGCCACGTCGGTCGCACGCACATCGCTTCTGCCCGCAATGGCAACCGTCTGGTTTGTCCCATCAATGCCGGCCGTCCACAAAGGCGTCAGATTGTATATCGCCGCAAAGTCATACGGCGTCAGGTCTTCAACCTGGCAGTTCGTTCCACAGGAAAACCCGATCTCAGGCCGGACTCCGGTCGTCGCCGCTGCCGGTTGCCCAGCCCGTCTCCACTGACCCGTCTCCCTGTTTTGGGTCACCTTGCCGCCCAACCGATGGAGCGGACGCGGGATGAAATTGCTCATCGCCTTCGGGCCAAGAACAACCGGCTCCAGCGCCATCGGAATCTGCGGGTCCGTCATGTTCGAGAAGTGTGGAACGCCCTTGACCGTGAGACTGTGAAGTTCCGTGTGGAACGCCACCTCCACCTGGCGCGCAGAGCCGCTGAAGCGAATCGTCATCCGGTCTTTCGACACGCCATCAACCGACAAACCATGGCCGGTGAGCCAGGCTGAGACAGTTGCTATATCCGCAAGAGCAGGTCCGAATCGCTCCCCGATCTGCTCAGGCGTCAACCATTGGTGATAGTTAGGCGAACCTGGCTCATATTGACTCTCCACAAACGCATCAAAAGCCGCCTGCATCTCAGGGCTGCGCTGCAGGACCAGGATCAGGTCCGACATCCTCATGCCGGAGTCCACCCGCCCAAGATCATTCTTCGCCATGGCCGCGGGAGGCGTATTCCCCTTCAAGATCATCAACTGGCTCTCGTCGACCTTGTCCACGATGAGTCTTGACGCCGGTTTCTGTGCGACGACCGATGTTCCGGCCAGTACTGTCAAGGCAAGAAGACAAAAAAGCCTATGCAGGGGGAGCATATTCCTAACCAGGGACCTTTCTCGGGGACACCCCGAACGGGCGAATCGTGAACGTTTGAACCAGAGCAGCAGGGAGCTCCAGGCACTCGTAAGGATGAACAGCTGGTGGCTCGAATTGTATCGCCATTCTCGTAAGTAGCGCACTAGCATTTGCTATAGCCAGATGGTTACCAGCGTCGTAAGAAAAACCAGCGCCTCGAGCCACTTACGCCGAACACAAAGCGCCCGGGATACCGCCCGGCCCGTGCCCAGAATTGCATTGTGTACTCAACACCATGGCTCTAATAAAGAACGAGTTGTCATCCCTTTGTCATTTCATGCGCCGGGCCTCGGGCGGCGCGATGTCGTAGAATGAGGCCGCTTCCGGAATACGCTTTCCTGCGACGGGAAAAAGCCCGCCGCAAGGCACTTTCGGGAAATTCTGAACCTTTTGGGGATGGATCACCATGAAGTTCCTTCGCGCATGTGTTCTTCCCGTTGTTCTTCCCGCCGTTGTGGCATGCTGTGGAGTCATGACCATTCAAGCCCAGGCCGTAACCGAAATCGGCGGACAAAAGATCGTCACACTCGAGCGAAACGCAACCAGCAAAACCAAGCCGGAGTTCACCAGCATCATCGTCGCTCCCGGCCGCGGCATGGAAATCATCCACATCACAGCCAGTTTCCCCGGCAAGGGCAACGTTGACGTGCTGTCATCCCCTGACCTCGCCGGAGCCAAAAAGATGCTCGATGAGCAGGACACCCCCAACGGCGATCTCGCTTACCGCCTCGGATCAGCCTTCCTGGTTCCCTATCCGAATCGGATTCGTGGCAAGCTATCGGCCGACGGCAAAACCCTGACCACTCAATGGCAGGGCCATACCATCACCCTCCCCGCCAACAACATCGGCAGCAAACCCGGCGCGGAACGCCACGCCATGCATGGCCTCATCCTCAAGGCGAAAACCGACGACGTGAAAGAAAAAGACATCCCCGGCGGCAAAGAAGTGACGGGCGTGATCCACGCTGGCGACTTCGGCGGCCACTGGCTCTCGAAAACTGACCTCAACTTCACCATCAGCCTCACCGCCGACGCGGTCGACGCAGTCGTCGTCGCGAAAAACGTGGGCAGCGAAGCCGAACCGATCGCGATCGGCTGGCACCCATACTTCAACTTCCCATCCGGCGACCGCACCCAGGCCCGTCTGCAAATCCCCGCATCCATGGTGGCCAAGGTCGACAACTACGATAACGTCTTCCCTACCGGCCAGCTCGTTACAGTGAACGGGCAGTACGATCTGCGCGACGGTCAGGCTCTGGGACAGAATTTCTATGACGACAACTGGAGCCACCTGGACTGGAAGAACGGCGTCGTCACCGTGAACATCACCGATCCAGCCGCGAAGTATGGCGTGCGCATCGAAGGCGTATCGCCGGAAATCAAGACCATCCAAGCTTATGCACCGCCGGCAAAGAACTTCGTCGCTGTCGAGGACCAGTACAATTTTGCCGATCCCTTCGGCAAGGAATGGGGGTCGATGGATACCGGCATGGTGACGCTCAAACCCGGCCAAAGCACGAAGTGGCACGTCCGGCTCAAAGTATTCGTACCGTAACCAGTTCTCCGGCACATCAGTATGGCCCGGATCGTCTCTGATCCGGGCCGTAGTTTCTTTGGAGTGAAACTCCTCCGGACGACATTGTCTTGAAGGTTGCGGCTTCACAGGCTGCGGAAAACACGATTCAGTCGATGTTTGTATCAGGGCATGAGTTTACTCATGCCGCAAACGTGACAAAAAAGTGTTGGGCTTTAGCCCTGTGTATCTCCAGGCCTGTCAAAGCCGCACCTCGTACACCAGGTTGAACGGCGTTTGCGCTGCCCTGCGGAAGCGTTTGAATCCCGCCGCCATCACCATGTCGCGAGTCCGCTCCTCCCCGGCCTGCGCACCCAGCGCTGCTCCCACCTCCTGCGCCAGCGAAGCAGGAGTACACAGCATCGTAGACGCTGAATAGAAAATGCGGCCCACCGGATTGTGATTCTGCTCCGGTGAATCGTTTGCAAACGGCTCGACGATCATCCACGTGCCGTCCGGCTTCAGCGTTGACAGCACATGCTTCGCAGCGCCCGTCGGATCACCCATATCGTGCAGGCAATCGAAAAAGGTGACGAGATCATATCCTCCGTTGGCCGGATAGCTCTTTGCGCTCGCAACTTCGAAGCTGATCTGGTCGAGCAACCCGTCCCGACCCGCCACGTGCCTCGCGTATTCGATCGATCCGCTGTGATAGTCGAACCCGCTGAATTTCGACTTCGGAAATGCCTGCGCCATGAGCATAGTTGATGCCCCATGGCCGCACCCCACATCTGCAACCACGGCTCCCTTGGAAAGCTTGTCCGCCACTCCTTCCAGAGCGGGTAGCCACGAGCTCATCAGGTTCTGTGCGTAGTTCGGACGGAAGAACCGCTCCGTGCCGAAAAAGAGATTTGCATCATGCTCGTGCCAGCCGACGCCTTCGCCAGTGCGAAACGCCTGCGTGATCTTCGGCTCGTCTTTAAAGCACGCCGAAACTATGTGGAATGCGCCAGGGAGGTCTATCGTTGTGAGCGCGACCGCCTGCTCGGGGGGAAGCTCGTAGGCTTTCGCAGCCGCGTCGTAAGTGACGTATCCGCTCGCCGCGTTGGCGTTGAGCCACTCACGAATGTAGCGTTCAGAGGTTTTCGTTTTCGCAGCCAGTTGCGCAGAAGTCATCGGACCGGCGCCGGCCATCGCCTTGAACAGTCCCAGTTTGTCTCCGATGACGATAAGCGCAGCATGCATCGCAGCGCCCATGTCGGTTACGGCCTTTCCCATAAAGGCGTCTAGTTTTGCGGGATCGAATGCAGGAGTAGCAGTTGTCGTTGCCATACAGACCTCCTATCGGACAGGGGCCCGGGGAGAGCTGATCCTACGCCGCAAAAAATATGGATGTCAAAGGTCATTTTTCCACGCTTCGGGCAATTGTCGAGACGCCAAAGCTGGCTGGGACTTCGCCGAACCGGCATCCTGCCAAAGCTACTTTCCAGCCAGTTGGCGCCGGCGCAGCCACCCGCCAATCCACGCCTGCGGAAGTGCCAGGATAACCAGGACCACGGGATACCAGTGCGGCTCATATGCAGGGCCGCCGTTCCATGTTGCGATTGCGCCCGAAAGACTCGCCAGGAAACCAAACGCGCCTCCAATCATGGAGTGTGCGACCGGTCGGTATGGCGCGAGGTGCGCGGTCAGATAGCTTGCCGCCACTCCGATTACAATTCGATATCCCGTCGCAAGGGCCAGCAATCTGTCAGGTACGCGCTCACCGAAAGGTGGAAAGACCCGCAGCTTGTGCAGAACCATATCCGTAACAAGCGTGAGCACGATTCCTGCAAACATCCCGGCCAACAGAGCGAGTAGGCTCCGGCCCAACTGCCGCTGAGAAGATGCTGGTTTCAATTGATTGCCGCTCCTCGAGAGCTTCGCGAGTTTTCTAAGTCCTACGCGGCCCGGTCCCGCATCAGAGATGCTCAACGGCCCTGCGACAAGCGCCCCATCTCCGTACGCTGATCTTCCACCTCAGTGCCCGTCAACCCCGAGAATCAAGACTATTTTTCAACTCAACGTTTTTCAATAACTTCCCGCCACCCCTGTTTTGCAGCTAATTTCCCGCCTCCGCCGCACAATCAGATTGCAACCAAACCTCTACGCTAGAGCACCCAATCATGAACCAACAAAACTCTGTTACTCCCTGCTCCTCAATCCTTACTCCTGTTCGATGGCCCGTGTCCCTGTCCTTAATTCCTTCCTTTTCAATTATTTGAAACCTATCTCCTTTGGATAGAAATATTTAGCGCGAGCCACTCCCCGTAAACCACTGAAAACACAGCCAACTTCTCACAAATACCCCCGGGGGAGGGTACAGGAAAGAAACCATGTTTCGCGAACTCTGGGTGCCCCATCCTCGTGGAAGTCAACCCCTGCGACAATGACGAATCAATGTCGAATCGTTCCGATGCTGGGAGTGCCAGATGAGAAGGAGTCGCTTTGTGCTCACCACGTCCATCCATTACTATGGCTGCCGTCCGAGAGAACTGGAGACAAGGGATGGCCTTTCGTGGTTGCCGTTACTGTTTTGTTCTTCTGCTGTTCGCATTCACATTCCCAGCCATTCAATCGCAGACGGCGGCATACCAGAACTCCGCGCTTCCTGTCGACCAGCGCGTTGCCGACCTGCTCAATCGCATGACCCTCGAAGAAAAGGTGACCATGCTTGCCGGTGCGGGTTGGATGGAGTCGCCGCCCATCGAGCGGCTCGGCATTCCTTCAATCAAGATGGCCGATGGTCCAATGGGTGTGCGGTCGTGGATGGGCAGTTCGGCACTGACCAGTTCGTTGTCGAACCCGGTAAAGGTGGAGTCTACTGCCTTTCCTTCCGGGATAGCAATGGCCTCTACCTGGGACGTAGATCTCGTGCAGCGGGAAGGGAAGGCGATCGCGCAGGAGGTCAAAGCGCTCGGCCGCGACATGATCCTCGGCCCGACGGTGAACATCAATCGTGTCCCGCTCTGGGGCCGCAACTTCGAAGGCTACGGCGAAGATCCTTACCTTTCAGGCCAGTTGGCTGTTGCTTATATACACGGAGTTCAGGGCGAGGGCGTCATCCCTTCTGCGAAGCACTTCGACGCAAATAACCAGGAATTCGAGCGCCATCGCATCGACGAGAAGATCGACGAACGAACGCTCCACGAAATCTACTTGCCTGCATTCAAGGCGGCAGTCCAGCAAGGTGGCGTGTGGAACGTGATGTCCTGCTACAACCTGGTGAACGGCAAGCACTGCGCCGAAAGCGATTATCTCCTTGCCGACGTTCTGAAGAAGGAGTTCGGCTTCAAGGGATTCGTCGTCTCGGACTGGGCCAGCACGTATTCAACCGCGGGTACAGTGAACGCAGGCATGGATCTCGAGATGCCGGGCGGACCTCCAATGCAGAAGATGCTTGCCCGGCCGCAGACGCAGGAGCAAGGCAGCAGCGGCGGCTGGCTTGTCGCCGACAAGGTGCTGGCCGAAATCAAAGCAGGCCGCATCTCCGAGGCGACAATCAATGACAACGTCGGCCGTATCCTCCGTGTCATCATCCTCAGCGGCCTCATGGACCATCCACACACGGCCGGGGGTGAAGTGGACACGCCCGAACAACAGGCCATCGCGCGCCAGGGCGCGACCGAGGGCATCGTGCTCCTCAAAAACGAGGGCTCCCTTCTGCCCCTCGATTCCGCAAAGATCCACTCCATCGCCGTCATCGGGTCGAATGCCGTGTTCGCAAGAACCGGAGGCGGAGGAAGTTCGAGAGTACAGCCCAAGTATGCGGTGTCGCCGCTCGAAGGAATCCAAAAACGGGCTGCCTCAACGGTCCAGGTCACGTCGGCGCTCGGCGTCGGCATGGAGGGCGAGGATCCAGCCCACGACACGGCCGAAGCGCGCGCGAATGATTTGAAGCAGGCCGCGGAGATCGCGGCAAAGGCGGATGTCGCCGTAGTGGTTGTCGGCCGCTATTGGAGGAATGAGTCGGAAGGCTTCGATGTAAGAACGATGGATCTGCCTGCAGGCCAGGACGAGCTCATCCAGGCGGTCGAGAGAGCTAACCCACGCACCATCGTCATTCTCAATACCGGCGATCCCGTGACCATGACGAAATGGCTCGACAACACCCCCGCACTGCTCGACATGTGGTACGGCGGCCAGGAAGCCGGCAATGCGCTCGCTGCGATTCTCTTCGGCAATGCGAACCCCTCCGGCAAGCTCCCGGTTTCATTTCCGAAAAAACTCGAAGATTCGCCCGCGTATGGCCATTATCCGGGCGAAAACCTCCACGTCGACTACGCCGAAGGAATCTACGTCGGCTATCGCTACTACGACACCAAGAACGTTGAGCCACAATTCCCCTTCGGTTTTGGATTGAGCTACACAACCTTCGAGTACGGCAACCTCAAAGTGTATCCATCGATCATTCAGCAGATGGGCGAGAAACCCGGTCATGGATATCTGGCTACTTTGACGGTCACGAACAAAGGTCAGCGCGCTGGCGCTGAAGTGATCCAGCTCTACGTTCACGACGGACACTCGAAGATCGATCGGCCTGTACACGAGCTAAAGGCGTTCAAACGCGTCGAATTGAAACCCGGCGAGTCGAAAATCGTTCACTTCTCCGGAGATCTTTCAGCTTTCGAATACTGGAGCCCGCAGACAAAGCAATGGACTCACGATCCTGGCACCTTCGAAATCCAGGTCGGCGCATCATCTCGCGATATCCGGTTGAAGGCGCCCGTCCAGATAACCCGCTGATAGACTCAGCGTAGATGGCGCGCGAGATTCACTACAACGCGGCGGAACACATCTCCGCGGCAACCGCGAAGGACCCCTATCTGCGGCCGGCGTTTCCATTGCGGCTCCGCATCGTCCGTTTGGCTTGGCTCATCTGTTGGTCGATTTTTTACCGCTTTTCGCCGCGGCCATTTCACGCGTGGCGTGCAATGCTGCTGCGGCTCTTTGGCGCAAAGATGGGGCCGAACTGCCACTTCTACCCGACGTCCCGCGTATGGGCTCCGTGGAACCTTATCTGTGAAGACCAGGTAACCGCCGGTGATCGCGCCGAGATCTACAACCCTGCTCCCGTTCGCCTCGGTTCACACGCGATTCTCTCTCAGGATGCATACCTCTGCGGAGCCACGCATGACTTCGAAGATCCGTCTTTCCCGTTGCTCGCCTACGCAATGGAAGTGGGTCCCTATGCCTGGATCTGCGCGCGGGCCTGTGTAGCGCCGGGCGTCAACGTCGGCGAGGGCGCGATCCTTGGCCTCGCTTCCGTAGCTACTCACGATCTCGAACCGTGGTGCGTCTACGCCGGCGCACCCGCTGCAAAGGTGAAAGAACGCAAACAGGTCTGAGCAAGGCTCAGATGCTCAGCGGCGCGTTGGTTTGTTCCCTCGTTCCCTGCTCTATTGCTGCGGCGGCGAATACGGCTCAACGCGTAACATGTTCGATAGGATGCCGCGTTCCTCAGGGCTGAACTGGCCCTGGTAGCGGCTCGAATTCAGCACAATCCCCCGCTGGTCCGGCGGCACGGACTTCAGATCACGAAACGCGTTCCGCATCATCGCCTGCCGGTCTGCCGGCATCGCCCTCCACTCACGCGCTGACTGGGCAACGCGCGCACGGTCCTCCGGTGAAAGCCGTTCTAGATTCTCAGCGCGTGCCAGGCGACGCTCGCGCTGCGCGTCCGGCATCCGATTCACTTGGTTCAGCTGATTCATGACCCGCTGTTGTTCGCCCTGGGGAAGATTGCGGAAAGTGGGATCGCTGCGTAGCATCTGTTCCTGCTGCTGAACCGGCACATTGCGGTGCGTGTTGAGCCATGAACCAAGGTGGCCCGGTGGCGCATAGAGCTGCTGCGCGGTTCCCGGATAAGGCTGCCGCCCATTCCGCGGCACATTGTAGTACTGCGGTGTCGGCGAAGGACCGCGCACGCCCGTTTGCGAAGCACTTCCCGGCGGAGCATATGGATTCTGTGGCGGCCGCTGGAATTGTGGCTGCCCATTCACCGGAGGACGGTACGGCTGATACTGCTGCGGGGTACGATTCTGATACTGATTCGAGTACTGCGGCCTGGCCTGGTTCTGGTGCGGCGGCTCTGGATGCGTTTGCTGAGGATGGCTCTCCTGGTGTGGCGCAAGGTGAGATTTGTTCTCATGCTGGCCGGCCCGGCTGTGCAGGGGCGTGCACAGCGCAATCGCAACCGCGGCAACAACTGCCCGGCGCATCACGCATACTTCGCCTTTGTTTTTCGCCCCATTCATTTTCTGGCCCCAGCCCTTCAACACTTGCTTTCCCTCAACTATTGAACCTGTGGATCATCGGAGTTGGGATCGTCCGTGATCGCATCGTTCGGATTGTCCGAGATTGCCTCCAGTTGATCGAGCACCTGGGCATTGCTGTCCAGAGTCTGCAGATCGCGCACGACGTACGCTTCAGGAGACTGCTTTGCTTGCGGTTGCTCGATATTTGTCATACCGAGGTAAGCCCCACCACCAACGAGAAGCAGAACCGTGAGTGCCATTGCCGCCAGCGGACGGGCGTGCAACGACGGGCCATACACGTAGCGGGCGCGGATGCGCTGGAACCAGCTTTGCGGTGGGGCTTCCCGCTCCTCGCGCATCCGTGCATTCAACCGTGTCATGAAGTAGGGGCTGGGCTCTGGCGCCGTCCAGGCGTCCATCAGGCCCATCGTCGCGCGCAACTCTTTCAGCTCCGCCTGGCACGACGCACATTCCGCAACATGAGTCTTCACCATGGCAGGCGCCACTTCTGGATCGAGCAGCAATTCCGCCAGCTTCTCTTCCATCGCGGTGCACTTGTTCATCGTTTTCATCACTACCACCCCACTTCGTTGCCGGTGCCCCCGGCTTCACTTCACCCCAACCAAGTCACTCCAGGTCTAAACAAAGTCTTTCAACTTCTCCCGCAGCGTCTGGTACGCCCTGAAGAGCAGCGACTTTGTCGCCGACTCGCTCAGTTTCAGCACTTCGCCGATCTCTCTGTAATCCATCCCCTGGTACTTATGCATCAACACTGCCATGCGTTGGCGTTCCGGTAGCGCCATCACGTGCGCCCGGATCGCCGCCATGCGCTCATCGCGAAGCATGCCCTGCTCCACCGAAGGAGCACCGTCGGCCACGTCCGGCGTCGTTCCCGACTCCTCGTCCGGCGCATCCAGATAGACGGTCTGTGCGGAGCGTTCGTGACGTGTGTCTCGCGCGTGATTTACCGCAAGGTTGGTTGCGATGCGATAAAGCCAGGTCGTGAACTTCGCCTCGGCCCGATAGCTCTCACGGGAACGATACACCCGCAGAAAAACCTCCTGCGCTAATTCTTCGGCAACCGCCTGGTTGTGAACCATGCGATAAAGGAAATTGATCATCGCGCGGTGGTACTTGCCCACGAGGTAGTTGAAGCCAGCCTCGTCGCCTGCTGCCACCCGCAGCATGACGGCGGCATCGCTCGATTCATCGACCGCATGGTTGATTGGACGATGCGTTCGGTCCGAATTCCGTTCCGCGCTCTGTCCCAGTGCCGGGTTGTCCAGTACCAGGGTTGCCATATCTTCTGGAACCCCATCCCCATCGGAAGGTTGCGCAAACTCGTCTATTTCAGTCTCGGATCTTGCGTCATTTGCGAGCTTTCGGCCTCCGGAAGACCCCACATTCCTTTCACTCTTGCGATCGCTCTTGTCATCGCGCGAAAACCTCGCCCTGGCAGCCGGGTGCACACCCACCCCCCCGGCCCCGGCCGCATGCGCCCACTCCAGGCGATGCCCCATCCGAAATAGTTCCAAAAGGCATGAAAACGGCCCGGCCCCATTCCCCGAAGCAATTTCTCCATACTCCCGAATTGAACGCACATCTTTGCGCATCAGCAACTTGGAGCGACTTCTCGATACACCATAACTCAGAACGGATCCAGTTTGGCCGTCGAGCGCTGCTGGTGTTACTCTACCCTACGAGAGGTCGCTCTGGCCCCTCGTTCGGGCGCTTAACTCAGCGGTAGAGTGTCACCTTCACACGGTGGAAGTCGTAGGTTCGAATCCTACAGCGCCCACCATCCTTCCAAGGCCTCAAACACGTGGGGTGGCCGATTATTCGCGACTTGGTCTCAATCCCCTTCCTGCAACCAATGTGGCTGAAAATTCTGAAGTTATGTCATGCCGGGATGAACTATGGCGCCGGCCAGAATGCGACCGAGAGTGGTGAAATCCATGCCCTCCGGTTCGCTGCGCGCACGCTCGGCAACCCACAACCGTTCACGCTCATCGACGTGGGCAAATGACGGACTCCACCTTCGAACCGCCTTGCGAGTGCTTCGCAACAGCGTAAAAGCCTATTCTTTTGAGCCCCAATCCGCGAGTTTCAAAGAACTTCAGCGCGAGATGGCCGGAAATCCAATGGTCAACCTGAGACACACTGCTGTTGGAAAGGAACCGGGAGAGGGCAAAGTTCAGTTCCACTCTGATCTCAACACAACGGCATCCATTCAACGGCAAACTGAACACGGGCTGGCGTTGTCTGAGACTGTTCCGATCACCACAATAGACCACTTCTGCGACGTGGAGGGTATCGGACGAATTGACCTTCTGAAGATCGACACCGAGGGTTACGAGATGGAAATCCTTCTCGGCGCCTCAATGATGATGAAATCCGGCGCCATTCGTGCCATTCAGTTCGAATTCGGCGATACGTTTCTCACAACGCCCTATCACTTCATCGATTTTTGGGAACTGCTCTCCCCTCGCTACGACATGTATCGCATCCTGAGGCACGGACTTGTGCAGCTTCACCGATACTCACCTGATCTCGAAATCTACAAAATCGCGAACTTCCTTTGCATCCGGAAGAGCAGCTGATTTGCAACTACAGAAAACTCTGCTCATCCCGCTCTGCATTCCGCAGCCAGGACATGCAAGCAGACGCGGTTCCAACGAGCTCGACCTTGACCCGAATCCAAAGAAAAAACAACTCAGGAACTGCCGTAGAATTCCCCCATGTCCAAAAAGATTCGCTGGGGAGTCCTGAGCACCGCCGGTATCGGGCTGAGAAAAGTTCTGCCCGCTATGCAGCACGGGCAGTTCACTACCGTCGATGCCATCGCCTCACGCGATCTGGCCAAGGCGAAGGAAGCCGGCGCAAAGCTGAGCATTCCCAAAGCATACGGCTCCTACGAGGAGCTGCTCGCCGATCCCGAGATCGACGCCATCTACAATCCCCTGCCCAACCACTTGCATGTGCCGTGGACTGCGAAGGCTGCCGAAGCCGGCAAGCATGTGCTCTGCGAAAAGCCCATCAGCCGCACGGTTGCCGAGGCCAAAACGTTGCTGGCTGTGCGCGAACGCACCGGCGTCAAAATCGGCGAAGCCTTCATGATTCGCAGCTACACGCAATGGCTGCGCGTCGGCGAATTGCTACGCTCAGGCCGCATCGGCCAACTCCGTTCCGTTGTGGGCTTCTTCAGCTATTTCAACAACGATCCGGCAAACATTCGCAGCCGCGTGGAGTGGGGCGGGGGCGGCTTGCTCGATATCGGCTGCTACTGCATTCAGGCTGCGCGATACGGCTTCAGACAGGAGCCGCGACGCGTCGTCGGGCTCATCGAACGCGATCCGCAATTGAAGGTTGATCGCCTCACCTCGGCAATGCTCGACTTCGACGGCGGGCAGGCAATCTTCACCTGCAGCACCCAGCTGGTTCCTCACCAGCGCGTGCAGTTCTTCGGAACCACCGGCCGGATCGAAATGGAGATCCCGTTCAACGCGCCCAAAGACCGCCCCACCCGTATCTTCATCGACGAGACAGGCGAGCTCCTCGGTAGCGGCATCAAGGTCGAGGAGTTCCCCATCGCCGACCAGTACACCATGCAGGGCGATGCCTTCTCACGCGCCGTGCTCGAAGGCGGAGAAGTTCCCGTTCCCCTGGAAGAAGCCATCGCCAACATGGCCGTCATCGAGGCGATCTTCCGCTCCGGCGAGACGGGGCACTGGGAGATTCCGGCCGAGTAGCCTTCGATCGTTCCAAACTCCGTCCGGCCGAAGAGGTTTCCTGCCCCTCATTTCACGTAGTGACGCACCCGGTATCCAGGCCCCCCATCCCCGTCTCTGGGGACAAAGTCTCTCGATTCAGGGGTTTGCCAGATTATTTGGCCGCAAGGTCTTGCATAAACTGGAGTTATGGCTAGAGTCTTCCAATCAAAGGAGTTATTGGGCACCGATGCGGATTGACAGCCCCGGGCCGTAGCCGGGCCGCGTCGATTCCTGAGCAGAGGTGAGCCGATCAGGTTCGTCACATAGCATCTATTATGGCTGGGGAGCGGGAAATTACCTGCAAAAGGGAGAACAGAATAGTGCCTTTGAATTCAGTGGGATGGGGCGGGAAAGAAGGATTCGGGGGTTGACATCTCTAACGACGTCGGCGTCTGTCAAGGGCGAAGTAGGGCGTCATCGTGGGGAGCGGGGTCAAGGGCGCCGTTTTGTGGGGTTCATCTGGACCCTTGA
>Ga0335080_10003522_pt1 | contig 15819 bp, 14 predicted proteins | sample Lox_Sample_34_FD_206720 | JGI IMG/M metagenome (GOLD analysis project Ga0335080, IMG submission 206720) | Soil microbial communities from Loxahatchee National Wildlife Refuge, Florida, United States - Lox_Sample_3.4 | ecosystem: Environmental > Terrestrial > Soil > Wetlands | place: USA...
GTTCTTCCGCTTCTACTTCGACTCGGACGAGCCGGAGGAGAAGCTGCGCGTCGTCCGCACGTCGTTCTGGTACACGATGAGCGCGGCGACGGCCGGGCTCGTGGTGATCGTGGCGCTCGCGAGCCAGGTCTCGGGCTGGCTCCACCTCGGGAGCGGCGGCACCACCCTCGTCTACGCCTCCGCGGTGGGGATCTGGGCGCAGATGAACTACGAGCAGCTGACCTCGCTCTTCCGCGTCGAGGAGCGCTCGGTGCAGTACGTGATCGCGAGCATCGCCAACATCCTGATCACGGTCGGCGCGACCGTGCTGCTGGTCGTCGTCTTCGGCAAGGGCCCGCTCGGCGTCCTCGTCGGCAACTTCATCGGCACGCTCGTCGTCTACGTCGTCCTCGTCGGCTACCATCGCGAGCAGCTCGGGCTCGTGTTCGACCGCGGGCTCTTCCGCAGGATGAACCACTTCGGGATGCCGCTCGTGCCCTCGGCCCTCGCGCTCTGGGCGATCAACTTCATCGACCGCTGGTTCGTGGCGTTCTACAAGGGGCAGGGGGAGGTCGGCGTCTACTCGGTCGCGGTGCGGATCGCCTCCGCGGTCGTCTTCCTCCTGCTCGCCTTCAGGACGGCCTGGCCCGCGTTCGCGTACTCGATCACCGAGGATCGCGACGCGAAGCGCGCGTATGCCTACGTGCTCACCTACGTCCTGCTCGTCACCTGCTGGCTCGCGGCCGCGCTCGGGCTGCTCGCGCCCTGGCTCGTGCACCTGCTGGCGCGGAACCCTGGCTTCCAGCGCGCCTCCGAGGCGGTCGGGCTGCTCGCGTTCTCGGCCGCGGTCTTCGCCGGCTACACCGTGCTCGCGATCGGCTCGGGCCGGGCGCGCCGGACACAGCTGAACTGGGTGATCTCTGCGCTGGCGGCCGTGGTGAACATCGGCCTGAATATCGCTCTGATCCCGCCCTACGGGATGATCGGCGCGGCGATCTCGACGCTCGTCGCCTACGTCGTGCTCTTCTTCGCGATGCTCTGGTACGCGCAGGCGGTGTACCCGGTCTCCTATCAGTGGCGCCGTTTGGCCACCGTCGTCGGCGTCGCGGCCGGGCTCGCCGTGATCGGCAGGTACGCGGGCGTCCCCCTCGCGGTCGCGATCGTGCTGGCCGCCGTCTACCCGCTCCTCCTCCTCGCGCTCGGCTTCTTCCTCCCCGCGGAGCGGAAGCGCCTGCGGCGGCTCGTCCCCATGCTTCGCTAGACGGCCGTTCGGCAGCCGGCCAGGTGGTCGTCCACGAGGCCGGCCGACTGCATGAAGGCGTAGACGATCGTCGGGCCGACGAACCGGAGGCCGCGCCGCCGGAGCTCCTTCGAGAGCGCCTCGGACTCCGGTGTCTTGGCGGGGATCTCCGCGAGCGAGCGCGGGCGGGGCCGCGGCGGCGGCGCGAACGACCAGACCAGGGCGTCGAGGCCCTCGGGGAGGGCGAGCGCCGCCCGCGCGTTACCGATCGCCGCCTCGATCTTGCCGCGGTGGCGCACGATCCCCGCGTCGCCGAGAAGCCGCTCGACGTCGGCCTCTCCGAACGCGGCGACGGTCGCGATGTGGAAGCCCTCGAACGCCGCCCGGAACGCGTCGCGCTTGCGCAAGATCGTGATCCACGCCAGCCCCGCCTGGAAGCCCTCGAGCGTGAGCAGCTCGAAGAGCGCATCGTCACCGTGCAGCGGACGGCCCCACTCCTCGTCGTGGTAGGCGACGTAGAGCGGATCGCTCCCCGCCCAGCCGCACCGTCCGTCGACGAGCTCGTCCATCACCTCAGGCTACCCCGGCGACGAGGCCGATTCCGAGCCCGACGGCCAGCGCCGTGAACGAGCTCCGGCCGCGAACGAGCAGGAGGACGGCGAGCGCGATCACGATCGGCTGCCACCAGCTCGAGAGCGCCTGGGGCGCGAGCAGGAGCGCAGCGCCGAAGATCGCGCCGACGGCGGCCGGCCCGGCGCCGTCGAGGAAGGCGCGCGGCCCCGCCCGGTGGCGCAGCTCCTCGAACCGTCCCGCGCCGAGCAGCACGAACAGGAACGAGGGCAGGAACGCGACCGTGGCCGCGAGCGCGGCGCCCCAGACACCCGCCGCGGCATACCCGATCACGGCGACCGTCAGCACGACGGGTCCGGGTGTCAGCTGGCCGAGCGCGACGGCGTCTGCGAACTGCTTCTCGCTGAGCCAGTGGTGAACGGAGACGACGTCGTGCTGCATCAGCGGGATGATCACCAGGCCGCCGCCGAAGCTCAGCGCGCCCACCTTGAACGCGACCCACACGAGCCCGGGGACCGATGCATGCGCCGCCACGACCGCGAGCAGCGCCGGCGGCGAGCGTAGCCGGAGCGCGAGCTCGATCAGCCCGGCGCCGAGCAGCACCGCGAGCACCCAGGGCCCCGAGACGAGGGTGACGATCCCCGCGACGACCGCGTAGACGACCGTGCGCGCGAGGGCGAAGCCGCGGCGGGACGCGTACCCGCGCGCGAAGCCGAGCCCGGCGGCGGCGATCACCACCACGGCGGCGGCGACCGCGCCCGCGGCCGCGCCGAGCAGCGCCGGGCTCTCGGAGTGGCCGAGGAAGAGCGCCGAGAGCGCGACGATGAGCACGAACCCGGGCAGGATGAACGCGAGCCCGCCGACGACCGCGCCGATCGGCCCGTCCGCGTCCCGCGCGCAGTAGATCGCGAGCTGCGTCGAGGCGGGCCCGGGCAGCAGGCTCGTCGCTGCGACGGCGTCCTGGAAGTCCTCCGCGCTCATCCAGCCCTCCTGCATGACCATCATCTCCCGGAGGAGCGCGGTGTGCGCCTGGGGGCCTCCGAAGCCGAGCAGCCCCAGTCGCCCCCAGCGCCGCAGGACGCCACGGAGATCCGTCTTCGCCGCGGCCACGAGGCGAGCCTAGCGGCCGTGGCCCCCGGCGCAAACCCGGGGGCCACGGCCTCGTTCGTGTCCGTCTACTTCTTCAGGCAGAAGCCCGTGAACGCCGGCCTGTCATGGCCCACGTAGCCGCTGTCGACGATCGCCCGGTCGGACGCGTCGAGGCGGACGACGTAGCCGCACGGCGCGAGGCCGCTCGTGTCGAGCGACCACGTCCCGGACTGGGAGCTCGGCGACGGAGGCGAGGTCACCACGTGGGCGATCGCCTTCGGGAAGGGCTCGAGGCCGAACGAGATCCCGCCCAGCGACTCGTTGTCGCTCGCCGAGTAGTCCCCGGTGATCACGTCGCCGACCTTGAAGTCGCCGCACGACCCGCCGCCCGACGTGATCGAGATCGCGTCGTCGGGGAACGTGTTGTCGAGCTGGATCAGCTTCGGCGCGGTCGGCGTGCCCAGGTCACCGATCGTGTCCAGGGCCTCCATGTAGATCCACGCCTGGCCGTCGCCCGCGCTCTGCCAGTAGCCGAGCGTGTTCTGGGCGACCGAGGTCAGCCCGCCGCCGCCGATGTCCTCCAGGCACCGGTACCAGCCGTCGCCGTGGCCGAGGACGGTCTGCGGCGTCTGGAGGTGCGAGACGGGCGGGCTGCCGAACGTCGTCGTCCAGACGGTGAAGGTCGTGCTCATGAACGACCAGCTGCCCTCGCTGAAGATCCAGATCCGGTAGAAGATCCCCGTGCCGCCGAACTTCGTCCCGCTGCGGTCGACGACGTGGCCGGTGAACCAGACCTGGCCCGCGAACGGGCTCTCGCTGGCCGTGAAGCCGACCGCGACCGCGGGCCCGTTGGCGAGCCCGGTGCCGTTGTCGATCTCGGCGATGTCCATGCTCCCGATCGTGTCGAGCTCGGGGCCGCCGCCCTTGACCGCGTCGCCCGGCGGGATCAGGACGAGCGTCTCGGAGTGGCCGCCCCAGAACGGGACGGCATACGGGTCGGTGGCCGACGGCGGCGTCGCCCACGAGAGCACCGCGCGGATCCGGGCGGTCTTCGCCCCCTCGTTGCACGGCTGCCGGTGGCTCAGCAGCTCGGCGAACGGCAACGAGACCGAATAGCCGAGACCACCCTTCGGGATCGCGGAGATGTCGTGCACGTTGACGGCGCTCGTCCCCGCGTAGTGCCAGCCTCCTCCGTCCTCCCAGTCGACCCAGAAGGCGACGTACTCGTAGCTGCCGGCCGTGCAGAGGTTGCCGGAGTACCCGCTGGACAACTTGACGTCGATCGTCGCGACGAGCTCCGTGGTCTTCGGGTTGAGCCCGACGCAGCCGATCTGCTCGTAGGTCTCGTTCCCCTGCGGGTCGATCACGATCCCGATCAGCTTCGAGATGTCGACGTTCGCGATCCCCGGGAAGAGCTGGAAGCCCGGCTCGGCGAGCAGCTTCGGCAGCTGCTCCGGCTTGCCGAGCACCTCCTGCAGCGCGGGGTAGAGGAACCGGTGCGGCTCCACCTTCGTGCCCGCATAGGCCTCCATCAGCTCCAGCGGCGCGAGCTGCTTGGCCGTGCCGAGGACGATCGGCTGCTCGATGTCGGCGAGCTCGGCGACCTGCTCGAGCGAGATCTCGATCGGCAGGCACTCGATCAGGTTGGCGAGCTTGCCGCCGCCCATCGTCCCGATCGGCTCGACCTGGATCGTCTCGTCGAGCGCGTTGCCCCAGACGATCGGGTCGTTCGGGCCGCCCGGAGGCACCTCCCAGGAGAGGATCGCCCGGATCAGGACGAGGTTCTCCTCCTTGCAGCACTCCTCGGCCAGGTCGACGTACAGCGTCGCGTCGTACTCGAGCGGCTTCGGCCCGGGCACGTCCCAGACGATGAACGACACGGTGCCGAGCTCGGACCACGTCCCGCCGTTGTCGGTGGAGACGAAGAACTTGACGTACTCCTGCGAGCCTGACGTGCAGATGTCGCCCGAGTAGCCGCCGACCTGCTTGATGTTGACGACGGCGTCGAGCCGCTTCAGGTTCGGCTGGTAGCCGACGCACATCAGCTGCTCGTACGTGGTGTTCCCGGACGGGGTCGCCTTCGCCTGCGCCTTGAGCTTGCTGCCTGCGATCGTGCCGAAGTGGTTCGCCAGTAGGAGCTCCTTGAAGTTCGTGCGCTCCTTCGGCAGTCGCGGCTTGGCGGGCGCGCGGCGTGCGGACGACGCGCGCGGGGTCGCTGGACTCATGCTCCTCTACTCCTTGTCTGGATGCTTCCAGGGATGCCGCAGCGTGAGGTCAGGCCAGAGGCATCACCTCCAGCCACCGATGGCCGCAGCGTCTCGATGCAAACCGCACCATCAACTCCCCCCAGACGCCGCCTGGGTTCTAACCGACCGCACCCCGATTGACAAGTGCTAGCGTCCCGGGCGGCAACGACCGGAGGGGGGACACCGTTCCTGATGCTCGCGAGTTGCTGCGGCCCCCCGGGCGATTCGCCCTCGCGACGCTTGCGACCTGGCGCCTCACGCACCTGCTCGCCGAGGAGGACGGGCCGGCGGACGCGGTGGTGCGCCTGCGCGCCCGGGCCGGCGAGTCCTGGGTCGGCGGGCTGATGGACTGCTTCTACTGCCTCAGCGTCTGGGTCGCCGCGCCGTTCGCGCTCTACGCGGCTCGCCGCCGGCGCGAGGCACCGTTGACCTGGCTCGCGCTCTCGGGCGCCGCGTGCCTCCTCGAGCAGGCGACCCGAGAGCGCCCGGCTCCGACCGACGAGAAAGGAGACCCCGATGGGATGCGGATGTGGCGGGAAGCGGCAGGCGTTGAAGAGCGGTAGCGCGGCTCCGAAGCCGGCGCCGAACCCCAAGGCGCCCGAGGCGCCGCGGGCGGCGCCTCGCTAGGCTCCCCCGAACCTGCGTGCCCATCCCGGCACGTGATCTCACCAGAGCTCGTCATGGCTCTGCTGCGGCACCGGGTCTTACGGTGCTCAGCGGTCGGAGGTTCCCTCCTCGATCACGGCGAGGTAGTCCACGTAGACGTAGCGCTTGTTGCGTCGCTTGCCGGTCATCTCGCGGACGATTCCGAGTTTCTCCAGATTGTTGGCGGCACTACCGAGCGTGACCTCGTTCGTCTCCAAGCGCCGAGCCGCGTCGGGAATCCGGAACACCACTTCCCGAATGACGAGCTCGTGAAGTCGAGCCGCCGATGCTGCGGCACGTCCGAGGGTCTGGATCCGTTGTCGGTCACGTTCGACGAGCGCGAGCAGGCGACGGGTAGTCTCGGTTGCCGAGCCGGCGACGTCGACGACGCCTTCGAGGAAGAACTGCACCCACTCCTCGAACTCCCCGTGCGTTCGGACTCGCTGTAGCCGTTCGTAGTACTCGTCGCGGTTTCGTTTGAGGTAGAGGCTCAGGTAGAGCAGAGGCTTCGAGAGGATCTTCTCCTCCGCGCACAACATGAGTGTGACGAGCAGTCGCCCGAGGCGCCCGTTGCCGTCGAGAAACGGGTGGATCGTTTCGAGTTGGGCGTGCGCGAGGGCGGCTTTGACCAAGATCGGTGTTCGGACGGGTTGGTCGTGGAGGAACTTCTCGAGGTCGCTCATGGCGGGTGCGACCTCCTGCGGCGGTGGAGGCACGAACCGAGCGTTGCCCGGGCGAGAGCCGCCGATCCAGTTCTGCGTGGTCCGGAACTCGCCCGGGGTCCTGTCGGCGCCCCGCGCCTCCTCGACCACGATCGCGTGTATCTCCTTGAGCAGTCGATTCGAGAGCGGAAACCCCGACTCGACGCGAGCGATTCCGTGGTAGAGGGCGTGGACGTAGTTGAGCGGCTCTGCGATCTCAGGCCGTGGTACGCCCGGCGCGTCCTCGTGCTCGAAGAGGAGCAACTCGGAGAGCGAGGACTGCGTCCCCTCGATCTGCGCCGAGAGAACTGCCTCCTTGCGGATGTAGGAGTAGAGAAACTGGTCGGGGTTGGGCAGCAAGAGTGTGACCCCGTCGAGCCGGCCGAGCGCCTGGTTGCCCCGGTCGGCAAGATCCTGGAGCGGCGCGACGTCGAGTGGCGGGCGCGGTGGAAGCGGCTTCGGGTGGAATACCGCGTAGCTCTCGTCGCCGGTTGTGACCGTTCGGAAGGTGCCGGCACGGTTCCGCCGGTCCCTATCGGCTGTCGGTGTGCGCGAAGTCATCGAAGCCTTAGCTCGGAGTACACAAACTAAAGTATATGGCTCTTTGCTTTAGTTAGCTCGAAGAGAAGCGAGCCGGGCTTTGGTTGAGAACCGGCGAGTCCGACGACGCGCGCGCTAGGCGACGACGCGGTACACCTGGAACACCTCGGCGTACTCGCGGTTCACGTTGATGCCGTGGATCCGGGCCAGGCTCCGCGCGTACTCCGGGTCGGAGTAGCGGCGGTGCTGCTGTGAGGCGTACCTGGCGAGCGCGGCGATCTTGCGCTCGACGTGCCGCTCCTCGAGCGCGATGTAGGCCTGGTAGGCGAAGTCGAGGTTGTTCCACGGGATCTCGTAGCCGAGCACCGTCGTCCGCTTGAAGGCCCGCAGGCCCTCCTGGGCGACCGTCTGGTGATCCTGGTGGACGTCGTGGAGGCTGGGCTGGAAGACGGCGTCCGGCCGCCAGTCCTCCCAGATCGCGACGAGCAGCTCGAGGATCTCCTGCCGGTGGTCGGGGAAGGTGCGCACGTCGAAGTCGTGCACGGTCAGGCCGGCCTCAGGGATCCCGAGCTCGGCCGTCGCCTCGCGCACCTCGCGCGCGAGCGTGTCGGGCGGGAAGCCTTCCGGCAGCGAGCGGGTCGCGATCGAGAACGCCACGTACCGGACCTCGACTCCGGCCTCGACCAGCCGCGCCGTGGTGCCGCCGCAGCCGAACTCGCCGTCGTCGGTGTGCGGCGCGAGCACCAGCACGCGCTCCCAGGCATCGATCACGCGACTATTCCTATCAGGCAGGGTCGGACGGTTATTGTTCGCCACTATGGCCCAGCTCGCAGCCTGCGTCGGCGCGGTCGGAGTCGTGCTCGCTCTCGTCCCGCCAAGGCGCGAAGCTGTCCTGGCCGGGCTCGTGCTGATCGCAGTCGCGATCGCGCTGCTCCAGGGGTCGGAGAGCACCGTTACCGCCGGCCGTGCCGCGCTCGGCGTGTTCGGCCTCGTGCTGCTCGCGGTCGCGGCGACCGTCTTCGTGCGCTGGCCCGCGCTCGTGACTCCCGCCGCACTGCTCGCCGCGCCGTTTCGGCTCCCGCTCGACTTCGGAGCCGCCCACCGGTTCTACGTCGGTCTCGCCCGGGGCGGACAGGTCGGCCGCCTCCTCCCGCTCCTCCTCGTCGTGGGCGCCGCCGGGCTCGCCCTCGCATGGCGCCTCGTCCGGGGCGAGCAGCCGAAGGCCGTCACCCGCGCGATCGCGATTCCGACTTCCGCGTTCGTCGCGTTCGCGTCGATCTCGCTGCTCTGGTCGGGCTCCGAGGCCGCCGCGGTCTCCCTGCTCGAGTACTTCATGTTGCCTTTCGTCGTCCTCGTCGCGGTCGTCGCACGCGCCCCGTTCCCCTCCTGGCTGCCGCGCGCGCTCGCCGTGATCGCGATCGGGCTCGGGGTCCTGTTCGCGGCGGTCGGCCTCGTCGAGGAGGCCAGCCACCGGCTGCTCTTCTACTCGCCGTCGGTCGTGATCGGAAACACGTACTCGAGCTTCTTCCGCGTCACCTCGCTCTTCCGGGACCCGAGCATCTACGGCCTCCATCTGGTGCTGGGGATCACGGTCGTGCTCGTCCTCGCCTGGTACCGGAAGATCGGGCCGTGGCTCGCGTGCGCGCTCGTCGCGGTGATGTTCGCCGGGCTCTACTTCTCGTACTCGCAGTCCAGCATGGCGGCCCTGTTCGCCACCGCGCTCTTCGTGGCGTTCCTCGCCGGCAAGCGACCCGTGCGGATCGCCGCCGCAGCCGTCACCGCGGTCGTCCTGGCGTCGGGCACCGCCGTCGCCGCGGCCAAGCTCAGGACGCTGTCCACGCGTCGCGTGACGAGCGATCGCTCGCAGCGGGTCGAGCTCGCGGCACGCGTGTTCGGGCACCATCCGATCGCCGGGGTCGGCCTCGCCGACCAGCCGCACGCCAGCAAGGCGCTCGCGACGGGAGGCGGGCCGCCCACGCTGTTCGTGTCGCACACGACGCCGCTCACCGTGGCCGCCGAGCTCGGCGTGATCGGCCTCGCGCTCTACGTCTTCTTCCTCGCCGGCGCCGCGCGGGCGCTCGAGCGGGTGCGGAGGCTCGACCCGGCGCTCGGCCTGACCCTTGCCGCGGCGTTCGTGGCGTTGATCGTGCACTCCCTGTTCTACAGCGGCTTCTTCGAGGACCCGCTCACGTGGTTCGTCGTCGCGGTCACCTCCAGCTTCCTCGCAGCACGCGCTCGCCCACCGGCTCTTTCGTGAGCGACGAGCGACTCACACGCCCCGCCGGGTTCGCAGTCCTGGGGGTCCTCGGCGCGATCGTCGCGATCGACACGCCGATCCTCGGCTCCGACCCCTGGCCCTTCCGCCCGCCGTCGGTCGAGCCGCGCGGGATTCTCGCGCCGATCGTGCGGGCCGCGCACGAGCGCTGGGACCTCGGGCTGCTCCGCACCCCCGCGGTGCTGGCGGGAGTGCTCGTGGCCGCGGTCGCCGTCGCGGCCTGGCGCAGCCGCTCGTGGAGTCGCAACTGGCTGATCGCCCTCTGTGTGGCGGTGATCGCGCTCGTCACGGTGCCCGCGGTGCTGCTCCAGGTCGGACTGCGGGACGCCACCGCGCCGTGGTTCCACACGAACGACTCGACCTACCAGATCGAGATCGCGGGGGATCTCGTGCGACACGGCAAGAACCCGTACGGGCACGACTACAGCCACAGCGGGCTCGAGCGCTTCTACAGCCGCGACGGAACGGTGCCGCCCCCGTCGGCGCGGCGCGAGGTGGCCCTGTCGCACTTCGCCTACTTCCCGGGCGCGGCCCTGACCGCCGCCGCCTGGCGAGCCCTCCCCGCTCCGCTCGACGACTACCGGCTCTTCGTCCTGATCGCGACGGTCGGCTGCTTCTTCGCGGTGCTCGCGTTCCGAGCGCCGATCGCATCCCGCCTCGCCATCGGCGCGGCGCTCGCCGCGAGCCCTCCGCTCGTCCGCGGCGCCTGGTTCGGGACCGCGGACGCGCCGAGCCTGCTCTGCCTCCTGCTCGCGTTCGCCCTGGTCACGCGACGAAGGCCGGTGTGGGCGTGCGGCCTGCTCGCCGCGGCGATCCTGCTCAAGCAGTTCGCGCTCGTCGCCGTCCCGTTCCTGGCGCTGATGCTCCTCTCGGAGCGCCTCCCCCGGCGGACGCTCGTCAGAGCCGCCGCGGCGTTCGGGATCGTCCTGGCAGCAGGGTTCCTTCCGTTCCTCGTCGCCGACACGGGCGCGCTCTGGCGCGACACCGTCGCCTACGGCGCGACGACGTACCGGATCCTCGGCTACGGGCTGTCCGCCCTGCTCCTCCGCGCAGGAGTGATCTCGGACCGCTACGGCGCATACCCGTTCGGCATCCTCGTCGTCGTCGTCTGGCTGCCGGTGACGCTGTGGCTCCTCTGGAACCAGTACCGGTCGAAGGAGGCGTGGGAGGGGGCCGCCGGCTTTGCCGTGTCGATGTTCACGCTGCTCTTCATCGCCCGGACCTTCCAGACGTCGTATCTCGTCTGGCCGCTCACGGGGATCGCGGTCGCCGGCCTCCTGGCGGCGGCGCCCCCGGATCAGCCGCCCGTCACGGGCGCGAGCCCGTAGATCCGGGTGCTTCCGGTCAGGTAGACCCGCTTCTCGTCGGCGGTGATCGGCGAGTAGTGGCCGTCGGGAAAGGTCCACACGAGCTTCCCCGAGCGGGCATCGAGCGCATAGGTGCCGTAGGGGCCCGACTTGGCGTGACGGACACCGTGCTGCCCGCATCTCCCGCAGGTCGAGAAGTAGACGAGCCCGGCCATCACCGTGGGGGCTCCGTGGATCGCGGCCGGCGCGTCGTACACCCAGCGGGGGTCGCCCGTCGCGGCGTCGAGCGCGTCGAAGTTCCCGTCGTAGGTGCCGACGTAGACCGTCCGGTTCCAGACCGCGGGAGCCGTGTAGGCGTACGTGCCGACGTGCCGCGCCCAGAGGAGGTGCCCCGTCGTCTCGCCGAACGCGTACACCGTGCCGTCCGTGTTCGGCGCGAAGACCCTCCCGTAGTCGACGGCCGGCGTGGCGTAGAAGTACTCGCGCCCGCGGATGAAGCTCGAGAACGAGCGGCCGATCCACCGCACACCGCCGGTCTTCGCATCGAGGGCGTAGATGCTGCCCGCGTTGTTGCCGATGAAGACGGTGCCGTCGTCGAACGCGGGGGAGCTGTTGATCTCACCGTTCGTCGCCGTCGACCACACGGTCCTCCCGGTCTTCAGCTCGAGGGCGTAGACCTTGTGGTCCCACGCCCCCAGATAGACGAGCCCCCCGACGACCAGCGCCGTCGACTCGCTCGCCAGGGGAATCCGCCAGACGATCTTCCCGTCCGAGGCCCGCATGGCCACGACGAGGCCGGGCGCCGAGCGCGAGCCGTTCGAGCACGGCGGCGGCACATAGGTCTGGATCACGAGCCCGTCGGCGAGCGTCGGCGATGCGGCCGAGCAGAACGGGAAGTGCTTGGCCCAGATCCGGCGGCCCGTCTCGGGGTCGAGTGCGAGGAACAGCCCTCGCTGCTGGCTGACGAAGACCCGGCCGTAGCCGATCGACGGAGGGAACTCGAGGTACCAGCCCGTCCGCACCGTCCAGAGACGGCGGTACGGCGGGCGATGGTCGAACGGAGAGACATGGCTTCGTGCGTTGTCGTACCCGTACGTGGGCCAGGGCACGACCTCGAGCGCCTTCGGCGGCCGCTTCACGATCACCGGGTTCGGCTTGAACTCGACGGTCGAGGAGCCCCGGATCTCCTTCACGCCGCCCTGCCCGAGGTACCACCAGGCGCCGAGGCCGGCGGCGAGCGCGAGGACGAACACGAGGCCGAGGCCGAGGGCCCACTTCACGGGACGACGACCACGCGCGCACGTGCGCCGTGCCGGCCGACCGCCACGTAGAGCGTGTAGCTGCCGAGAGCCGGGGGCGACGGCAGCCGGAACACCGGCGGCCTGGCGGTGCCGTGCCGGCCTGCGAGCAGCCACGAGACACGGCGCGCATCGGTCGAGACCGAGACGAGGAACGTCCCGCCGAGGTGGGCGCGATAGACCGTCTTCCCGAGCTCGACATAGCGAATGCGAACGGAGCCGGCGGGCGCCGGGGCGGAGCGGTTGCCCGACGGGTCCACGGCGACGACGGTGAGCCGGTGCGTCCCGGCGGCGAGCGACACCCCATCCGTCTGCCCGAACCAGGTGAGCTCGCCGGCCACCTTGGCGTCACGCGTGAGCACTCTTCGCACCCCGTCGACGAGGAGCATCGCCCTCGCCGGCTGGCTCAGGCGGTACCGGACCGTGACCCGGTCGCCGCGCCGGTCCCCGTCCGGGGAGATCGTCCGGGGCGCGACCGAGACGACGGCGACCCGCGGTGCGACCGTGTCGACACGGATCAGGTTCGACAGCACGAACGTCTTCTCGGGGGCGGCAAGGCGAACGCGCGGGTGGTAGAGACCGTCGGGAACGAGCTGCCCGGAATCGTCCCGGCCGTTCCAGAGGAACGCAACGGTCTTCGTCCCGATCGCCCTGTTGTCGACGAGCACGCGCACGTCTCGCCCGTCGGCGTCGACGATCGAGACCGAGACGACATCGGGATTGCCGAGGCGGAACGCGATTCGCGCCCGGCTCGAGGCGCACTTGCAGACGGGCGAGAAGGCCTTCGTGACCCGCGTGGCGAGGATCGGGCTCGGCTCGAGCTTCAACCGCTCGGCGACGGCGAACGCGGCCGCCGACCCGACGAGCACGGCGAAGACGAGGATCGTCGGGACGTACTTGCCCACAGGTCGAGGATTCTACGGGCCGCCCCGCGGCGGCACGGGCACCATCTGGTATGACTTCACTTTGTGAAGCGCCGCGCGGACCCGTATCGCGACACCGACGTGATCGACTCGCGGGCGCCGCGTTTCAACCAGGCCACCGTCGGGATCCTGTCTCTCGTCGCCGTGGCCACCGGCTGGTGGTTCCTGCTCGCGCTGCTGGGAGCGCAGCTGATCGTGGGCCTCGTCTTCGGGCGGCGCTGGTGCCTGCCGTGCGTCGCCTACTTCCAGCTCGTGCAGCCGAGCCTCGGCGAGGGCCCGCTCGAGGACTCGCGCCCGCCGCGCTTCGCCAACGTCGTCGGCGCGGTCTTCCTCACCGGCGCGTCGGTCGCCTACGCCGTCGGGTGGCCCGTCGTCGGGGTCGTGCTCGGCTCGATCGTCGCCGCGCTGGCGCTGCTTGCCGCCGTGACCGGGTTCTGCACCGGCTGCGAGGCGTACAAGCTCGGCTGCCGGCTCACCGGCAGGCCGTTCGTCTCGTGCCCGCTCCCGCCGGTCCCGGCGGCCGCGACCGACTGACGGCTCCGGGCCCACGACCAGGCGACGCCGGCCGCCACGAAGGCGAGCGTGATCGGGATGTAGTAACCGGCCCCCGGCACCTCGAGCAGCCGGATCCCGGACAGCGTAAGCGTCGTCGCAAGCGCCACGCGCAGGGCTCGGTCGGGCAGCCGGACGCTGACGTTGCTGCCGATCAGAACTCCCGGGATCGATCCGATCAGGAGCCACCCGGTCGCGTGGAAGTCGACGTTGCCGGCGATCATGTGGCCGACGCCCGCCACCCAGAGCAGCGCGGCCGCCTGGAAGATGTCCGTGCCCACGACCCGGGCCGCCGAGAGCGGGAAGAGGATCAGCATCGCGAGGCCGAAGAAGGTGCCGCTGCCGACCGAGGTGAGCCCGACGATGAAGCCGCCGAAGGCGCCGATCCCGACCGCGATCAGCTTGTCGCGGGTCTCGACGGGAAACGGCGCGTACGAGTTCTCCTTTCCCCGCACGAACGTCTTCACGAAGAACCCGATCCCGCCGAGCACGAGCGCGACACCGAGGATCTTCCCCTCGATCGTCTGCGCCCGCGCCCCGTAGTGGTGCTCGATCCAGGTCGCGACCGCGACACCGAGCAGCGACAGCGGCGCGCTGCCAACGAGCATCCAGCCCGCGAGCCGGGCGTTCACCGTGCCGAGCGCCCGATGTCGCCAGGCACCGAACGACTTGAAGATCGCGCCGTGCACGATGTCGGTGCCGACCGCGACCGTCGGCTTGAAGCCGAACAGCAGGATCAGGATCGGCGTCATCAGCGATCCGCCCCCCATCCCCGTCATCCCGACGAGGAAGCCGACCAGGAAGCCGGCCAGTGAGAGCTTCGGGTCTATGAGCGGTAGGCCTCGATCAGGACCTCGGCCACCGCCGGCCGCGTGAACTCCTCCGGCGGCACCTCGCCGGCCTCCAGCAGCTCGCGCACCTTCGTCCCCGAGAGGAAGACGTGGTCGTCGCCGGAATGCGGGCAGGTCTTCGCGCTCGCCATCGAGCCGCACGCCTTGCAGTAGAAGGAGTGCTCGAAGAACATGGGCTCGATGTCGAGCTCGTGCGGCTCGAACTCGTCGAAGATCAGCTGCGCGTCGTAGGTGCCGTAGTAGCTGCCGACACCCGCGTGGTCGCGGCCGACGATGAAGTGCGAGCAGCCGTAGTTCTTGCGGCAGATCGCGTGCCAGATCGCCTCCCGCGGCCCCGCGTAGCGCATCGCGGCCGGGAAGGCGGAGAGCAGCACGCGGTCGGCCGGGTAGTAGCCGCCGAGCAGCGTGCGGTAGCAGTCGACGCGCACGGCCGCCGGGACGTCGTCCGACTTCGTGTCGCCGACGAGCGGGTGCACGAGCAGGCCGTCGACCGTCTCGAGCGCGACCTTCGTCAGGTACTCGTGCGCCCGGTGGATCGGGTTGCGGGTCTGGAAGCCGACCACGCGCTTCCAGCCGCGCTCGGCGAAGGCGGCGCGGGTGTCGGCCGGATCGAGGGCCAGCTCGGGGAACTGCGACACGGCACGCTCGAACACGGTCACGCGCCCGGCGAGGTAGAGCGGCGCCTGGGCGAAGAGGCGCGCGACGCCGGGATGTGCGTCGTCGGTGGTGCGGAAGCAGCGCTCGGCCTCGCGCTCCTTGTCGTACTCGAAGACCTCGTCGACCTCGAGCACCGCGAGCAGGCGCCCGCTCTCGTCGGCCAGGGCGACCCGGTCGCCCTCCGGCGCCTTCTCGACGGCGAGGCACACCGGCAGCGACCACGGCAGCCCGTTCGCGAGCCGCATCTCCTCGACCACGCGCTCGTAGTCCTCGCTGCCCATGAAGCCCTCGAGCGGCGAGAGCGCACCCGAGGCGATCATGTCCAGGTCGGACGCCTCGCGCGAGGAGATCGTGATCAGCGCGAGCCCGTCGACGGCGTCCGGGCGGGCGCCGGTGCGGTCGACGAGCGTGCCGCCGTGCGGCCGGATCAGCTTCTCCGTGGCGGTCGCGCTCACGCGGGCACCTCGTCCTCGACGAGACCGAGCTCGGCGAGCTTGCCCAGGACGAGCTGCGCGCTCTCCTCCGGCTCGTGCATCTCGGTGTCGAGCACGAGCTCGGGGTTCGCCGGCGGCTCGTACGGGTCGCTGACGCCGGTGAACTCCTTGATCTCGCCGGCGAACGCCTTCGCGTAGAGGCCCTTGGTGTCGCGGCGCGCGCACTCGTCCACCGAGGCGTTGACGAACACCTCGACGAACGGAGCATGCTCCTCCGTCAGCTCGCGGGCCTTCTGGCGCGTCTCCTCGTAGGGCGAGATCGCCGAGACGATCACCGCGGCTCCCGCACGCGCGAGGCGCGAGGCGACCCAGCCGATCCGCTCGATGTTGGTGTCGCGGTCCTCCTTCGAGAAGCCGAGGCCCTTCGAGAGGTGCGTGCGGACGACGTCGCCGTCCAGGTACTCGACGGTCAGGCCGCGCCGCTCGAGCTCGGGCCCGACGTGGCGGGCGAT
>Ga0335080_10003523_pt1 | contig 15818 bp, 13 predicted proteins | sample Lox_Sample_34_FD_206720 | JGI IMG/M metagenome (GOLD analysis project Ga0335080, IMG submission 206720) | Soil microbial communities from Loxahatchee National Wildlife Refuge, Florida, United States - Lox_Sample_3.4 | ecosystem: Environmental > Terrestrial > Soil > Wetlands | place: USA...
CAGAATGTAGCTGCGCGCCGTCGTGCCCACCGCGATCAAAATGCGCGTCGCCGCCGGCAGTTGCGCCGACATGCTGCGGTAAAGTTCCGCGAAGTTCGGCACCACGTAGGTGATCAGGAACACGATCAGGCAGATCACCATGGTCAGCAGCAGCGTGGGATAGATCAGCGACGCCACCAGCTTCTTGCGCACCGCCAGAGCCAGCTTTTGCCACGACACATAGCGCTCCAGCACCTCCGCCAGCGATCCGCTCTTCTCGCCCGCCATCACCGACGTCACGTAGATCGGCGGAAACACGCCCTGCCGCCGGAATGCTTCGGAAAGCAGCGTGCCCGTCTTCACTTCGTCGCGCACGTTGCGAATCCAGGGTCCCAGCTTCGGATCGGCCAGCCGCTCCGAAAGCAAATCGAGCGACTTCAGAATCGGCAGCCCCGCGCGAATCAGCGTCATGAACTGCTGGTTGAAGATCAGGAACTTGTCGGTGCCGAACTTCTTGCGATTTCGCCGCAGCGGCTTTGACAGCTCGGCCATCTGCCGCCTCGGCCGGATCGAATAGATCAGCATCCCCTGCTGCGAGAAGCGCTCGCGGACCTCGCTCTCGGAATCGGCCACCGCCACCTGCTGGCGGATCTCTCCGCGCGGATCGGCGTATTTGAGGACGAACTCCGCCACTACTGCCCCTCCGCCTCCGCCATCACCGCACCCGCGGGCATGCGGAAGACGAACAGCGCGTCATCCACCTTCGGGTTGAGTTTCTCGCCGGCGAACGTGAACGTCAGTACCGACTTGTCCGCCCCCGTGACCACCAGCTTCTGGATCTCAAACGCCGGCGTCACCGTCATCTCCACCTTGTCGTAGGGAAGCTGATCGGATTTGGCGAAGGCCGTGATGACCGTATTGATGCCTTCCTGCTTCAGTTGGAAATCCCTGAATTCACGGGAGAAATCGAGCTTGCCCAGCAGGAACGCCAGCGGCGCGCGCATATCCTCGCTGGCTTTCAGCGGTGCTCGCTCCACCCGGTGCGCGTCCGGCGTGTAGAGATAGACCGTTTTCCCGTCCGAAATGAACAACTTGCCGGCCGGAGTCGTGTAGCTCCAGCGCATCCGCCCCGGCTTGCGCAACACCAGCAGCCCGCTCTCCGGCCGCCGCGTCTTTCCCTCGGCCGTATATTCCTCCGTAAAAAGGACTTGCAGCGTCTTCGCGTGGTTGTATCGGCCCTCGATGGCCTTCAGCATGTGATTCAGCGCCGAATCGGCCAGCGCCGCCGGCGCCACCGCCAGCAGGCACACGAAGATCGGAAGACGGGTCACATAGGAATTGACGTGCGCCAGCCCCGAAACGTGGAGTGGATGGGCCATGGTAGCGGTCCCCCTCGAAAATCCCAGCCCCGCCTTCGTATCTCAGTGTCAGCTAAAGTCTTCCCCCTGGCTGCCGATATAACCGGCAGGTGCAGATTACCGAGATCTCCCCGGAACTGGCGGATGCGGCGGATGTACTCAGTGACCAGTTGCGCGTGCACCTGCAGCGCCTGGCGGTCAGCCTGCTCCCGCATGCCGAGACCCTGGACCGGAAGTTCGCCGCGCGCCTGAAACGTCTGGGCTTTGACCCCAGAATCCGCGGGGCCCTCATGGCTCTCACCCCCGGCGCCGCCGCCTTTATCCTCGGCAGCGGCCGGCCCCCGCTCAAGTTCATCGAACAGGTCGAATACAACGGGCGCCGTCTCGCCAAGTTCAACATCGCCCCCAGCGCCATCATTGAGGCCCTGCAGGAATATGACGGCCTGCTTACCCCCACGCTGAAGCGCCTGCAGCCCGGCGAATACGCCAACTACCAGTGGGTCCGCGAGCAGCTCCATTTCTGCGTCATCCTGACCCTGAACAACGCCTACTATCAGGTCCGCGAGGCCGAAACGCAGGCCTTTTACGAGCTCTTCCGGGTCGAGCTGGAATCCCGCAATCTCGACGAGCTCCTCCGCCGCTTCCTCCAGACCCTGGTGCAGGTTTGCCGCGCCGACGCCGGCCAGCTCTACCTGCTCAACGACGCCCGCAACTGCTGGATGCTCCAGGCATCGGCTACGTCCGGGGGCCGCATGCTGCGCGCGGGAGATCGTCTTCCCGCCAGCGCCGGGCGCATCCGCCTGCTCGAGCGTGCCCGCCAGTTGGACCCCCAGAACGGCGGCGGACGCTTCCTGCTGGACGGCAACTGGTCGAAACGCTACAAGTCCTGCTGGTCAATCCCGCTGGCCACCAACGGCCGCACCGAAGGCGTCATGCAGTTCGCCTTCTCGCGCTCCTATGAATGGCTCCCGCGGGAGCAGGATCTGCTGGCCGCCGCCGCCGAGCGCTGCCTGATGGCCGCCGAAAAGGCCCGCCTGATGGAAGATCTGGCCGCCCGTGAGGACCAGGTGCGCCAGCTCGCGGAGCACATGCTGCACGTCGAGGAGATGGAGCGCCGCCGCATCAGCCGGGAGCTCCACGATGAGGCCGGCCAGTCTCTACTGTGTATTCGCTTACAGATGGAGCTGCTCGAGCACAATATCCCGCAGGAGAACGCCGAATGGATCTCACGCCTTCGCGAGGCGCGGGAGATGACCGAGCACACCATCCTTGAGATGCGCCGCCTGATCGCCGCCCTCAGCCCCGCCGTGCTGGAACAACTGGGGTTAGGGGCGGCCTTGCGCCAGCTGGTGAACCGTTTCCGCAGGCTGCACCCCAGCCGCGTACGGTTGCATCTGGCCCGCTTAGGGCCTATCCCTCAGAAAACCGAAATCATCCTTTACCGGCTGGTACAGGAGTGCTGTAACAACATCGGCAAGCACTCCAACGCCCAGAACGTAAACATTTCTGCGAGTTCCGCCGATGGAATGGTTAGATTGACCGTTGAAGACGACGGTGTCGGGTTCAACGTGGAAGAGGCGCTGGCGCGGCGTGACTCGTTCGGCCTCTCAGGTATGCGGGAACGGGTGGCTTTGCTGGGCGGGCGCTTCGAGGTGAAAAGCTGGCCGTCAGGCGCCGATGGCGGTGCCGGGCCGAGAAAGAACAAGGGAACGAAAATACTGATTTCGTTGCCGCTGGGAAACGAAGGCCGACGAACTTGAGTGGGTCGGAACCTGGGCGTGAAGCGGATACGACGGACTCGGAAAGACCAGGCAGGGTACTATGGCCAAAATTCGCATAATGCTGGCAGATGACCACACGCTCTTTCGCCAGGGGATCAGAACGCTGATAGGCGCCGAATCTGACATGGAAGTCGTCGGTGAAGCCTCCAATGGCGGGGACGCAGTGGACAAGGCCAACGAAGTCCGCCCCGATGTCGTGCTCATGGATATCGGTATGCCGGGTCTGAGCAGCTTCGAAGCCACCCGGCAGATTCGCAAGAACCGGCCCGAGACCAAGGTCCTGTTCCTCACCATGTACGACGACGAAGACTACCTGGTGGAAGGAATGGAGGTCGGTGCCAGCGGCTACGTTCTAAAGGACAGCCCGTCCCAGCAGCTCGTCGCCGCCATTCGCGACATCTGCCGCGGCGGCAGCTATCTGAGCCCGCGCATGCTCTCGCAGCTTGTGGACGATTTCCGCTCGCGCATCAAATCCGCCAACCGGCTGCCGCGCTTCGCCACCCTCACCACCCGCGAGCGCGAAGTGCTCAAGATGCTGGCTGAAGGCAATTCCGTGAAGGAGATCGCCTGCGACCTGAACCTGAGCGTCAAAACCGTGGAAGCGCACAAGTTCAACCTCATGCGCAAGCTCGACATCCACAACAAGGCGCAGCTTGTTCAGTACGCCATCCAGAAGAAGATCATCAAGATCCCCAATCTGGTCTGAACCCACTTCCCATTTCCCTCGTGCCGGGCGGCTCCTTGCCGCCCGCGCATGTAACCGGCAGTACTTCCTCCCGTTGCCCTCCCGTTCGCCCCCTGGTATGATTCTGACGGCCAGTAGACCGCCCAGGAATATCCGTCCCGGATTCCACGAGCCCTCCCGGCGCGCAACGCTCTGAGCCGGACCGTGCGGGATGAGGCCCGGTTCAACTCTCGTCAAAGGAGCGACAACCGGTGAGTCTCAAAGCCGTTACTCTGATCGCGGCCATCACGCAACTGCTCGCCTCCATTGCCGCCGTGTGGTGGTTTGTCAAAGATGTGATCGACATCCAGGCGCGCAACAACGTGCAGTTCCTCATCACCCAGCCGATCTTCCTGATCTCGAACTTCGCGCTGGTTGCATTTCTTTTTGTGTTGTTCTCACGGCAGAAAGGGAAAGGATAGGGCGCCATGCCAGACAGCGTCGAATCGATTCTCGGGATTCAAACCACGGACACGCCCGCGGCCGTTGCGCCGCCTGATGCCATCGTTGAGCCGGGCCTGTGGTCCTTCGAGGGCCGCATCGGCCGCGCCTCCTTCTGGGGCAGGATGATCATGCTCACCGTCATCGGGTTTCCCGTTGGCTTTGTCGCGGGGTTCCTGATGGGCGCCGGTGGCGAAGGCGGCCTGGTGTTCGGAGGGATCGTATATCTCGCCTGCCTGATCGCCCAAACCTGGTTCGCGCTCGCCACCCAGATCAAGCGCTGGCACGACCTCGACTATACCGGCTGGATGGTGTTGTTGAACTTCACCATCATCGGTCTGCCCTTCATCCTGATCGCGCTCGGATGCGCCCGTGGCACCGTGGGATCGAACAAGTACGGAGCCGATCCCCTGCCGCCGCCCGCCCTGTCGGTGACCTGAACCCCTCGTGCCGGGCGGCCCGCGCCGCCCGAATACCTCGCCCACTCCCTCGGTCCTGGCACTTTCCGCCGATCTCTCTCCGCGCCCGCCCTGATAAAATCTGGGTGGATCATGCGATTGGCAGCACTCCTCGTCGCGCTGTGCCTCGTCGTCACCTGCGCCACAGCCGCGGTGCCCGCGAACACCCGGAAAAGCGCGAAATCCCGCCACCGCAGCGCCGGCAAGGTCAGCTCCACCAGCCGCACCGGGAAGAGTTCCACCAGCCGTACCAGCCGCTCGCGTTCCGCCCGCCGCGGCTCTCAGCAAAAGCCCACGCCCGAACGCTACCAGGAAATCCAGCAGGCCCTCGCGAGCCGAGGCTACTACAGTGGCCCGGTGAACGGCGCATGGAACGACGATTCGGTGGCCGCCCTCAAGCGCTTCCAGACCGACCAGAACCTGCCGCCCGACGGCAAGCTCAGTTCCCTGTCGCTCATCGCCATGGGGCTCGGCCCCAAACGATCCACGCCACCGCCGCATTCTTCCACGACGCCCCCGGCAACATCGGGTGCGCCCGATGCAACGCAGTCCAACCCCGTGCCGCCTCCACAAGAGCCCGCGGGAGCGCACTAATACACAACCCATATGATCATTGGCGTTCCGAAGGAAGTAAAAGACCACGAGACCAGAGTGGGTCTTGTCCCCGGCAACGTGACCGCGTTGCGGGAAGCCGGCCATCGCGTGCTTGTTCAATCCACCGCGGGGCTGGGCAGCTCGATTCCGGACAACGAATACGCGGAGGCCGGCGCGGAGATCGTCCCCACCGCCGCCGACGTCTGGAAGGCAGACCTCGTCATCAAAGTCAAGGAACCGCAGCCTTCCGAATATCCGCACTTCCGCAAAGGCCTCATTCTCTTCACCTACCTGCACCTCGCTCCGCTTCCCGAGCTCACCGAAAAGCTCGTGCAGGCCGGCGTCAACTCGGTGGCCTATGAGACCATCCGCGAAGCCGACGGCTCGCTGCCGCTGCTCACGCCCATGAGCGAAGTGGCCGGGCGCATGGCCGTGCAGATCGGCGCGCGCTATCTGGAAGCGCCGAACGGCGGACGCGGTGTGCTGCTCGGCGGCATCCCCGGCGTGCGGCCCGCCAATGTCGTTATTCTCGGCGGCGGCGTGGTGGGTCACAACTCGGCCAAGATCGCCGTGGGCATGGGTTCGCGCGTCACCATCATCGACCGCAACATCAACCGCCTGCGCGAGCTCGACGATATCTACAACACGCAGATCACCACCATGGCCTCCAACGCCTGGGCCACGCGCGAAGCGCTGCGCCTCGCCGACCTCGTCATCGGCGCGGTACTCATCCCCGGAGCCTCGGCCCCGCGTCTGGTCCGCCGCGACATGCTCAAGGATATGAAGCCGGGCGCGGTGATGGTGGACGTCTCCATCGACCAGGGCGGCTGCTTCGAGACCTCGCACGCCACCACCCACACCGACCCGGTCTACTTCGTGGACAACGTGCTGCACTACTGCGTCTCGAACATGCCGGCCGCGGTGCCCCACACGTCAACCTTTGGACTGACCAATGCGACTCAGCCCTACCTGCTCGCGCTGGCCAACAAGGGACTCGCGGGCGCATGCGCCGGGAGCCAGGCGATCCGCGAAGGTGTCAACACCTGCAACGGCCACATCACCTATCCGGCCGTCGCCGACTCGCAGGGCCGCCAGTGGAAAGAGCTGGGGGCGGTGCTGTAGGAGGGATTCACTATCAAGGGCGGCCCTGTAGTCGCTTGAGTCCGCGCTCTGCCAGGTCGTGTTGCATGCGAGCATAGGCGATTGCCACATTGAGGAATCCCCGTGCGTCGGGGATCTCTTTGGCGGACCTTGAGACGACAAAGATCGCCGCGAGACGATCCTCAGAAGTCATAGGACCCCAGCAAGCACGCATGACCGCGTCAGAGGCTGAACCGCCGATGCGGATGAGCGCGGCCACGGAGGGCATTTGACTCTCGATGACATCCTCTGACCGCATCAAGGTGTCGAGAGCACCCGTGCGGTCGAGGCTGATGTTCTTAATGAGAAATGGAACGGCCTCCTTCGCTTTGAGCGCACCAAACGCATCGGCCAGGCCGATGTTCAAGCTGAGTGCATTCACGCGAGCCGGCGGGTGCCTCGTCCAGGATAAGAGCAGAGGAATCTTCTTGCTGCCCGCCTTCTCGACTTCGTTGACAGCGCTCTGTCGGGCCTTCGGGTCCGCCAGCCGACGCGCCAGGGAACGATCATGCGCGTTCATCGCGGAAGCCACCGCACAACTCAGCACCAGCGCGATCATGAGTCTCTGCATCGCTTCTCCTCGCCATTTCCGGCATACCCAGCCGCCTCACCCTTCGCTCCAGCGCCACCGTCCCCGCTCTCACTCAACTCCGCCCGCTCGCGCCGTCGCACCTCCACCACATGCCCGGCCTGCGGCTCCACAATCTTCTGCAAATTGAGAAACGCATTCCCGAGCGCATCCGCGCTCGCCCGACGCCGCAGGTAGTAGATCCACCCGCGGCCCTCCGCCCACAACGCCAGCCGATGCAGCCCGTACAACCCAGCGCACACCGCTGCTATGATCGCCCACGTCACAACCGAATCAACCCCACCTCCAGCACATCCGCCGCGCTGCGCATCCGCTCCAGCACCTCCGCCCCCGGCTCCGTCTCCAAATGGATCCGCGCTACCGCCGCCTCGGCGCCCTCGAATACGATATTCTCCATCTCCTGCACATTGATCCGCGCGTTGCTGATCGCATCCAGCACGCCCGCCAGCACGCCCGGCCGGTCCAGATGCCGCACCACCACCGCGCACGTGGCCGGCGTCGACTTCGCCAGGTTCACCACGTTCGGCACCTTGCCCGTGTCCTTGAACGCCTTCACAATGCGCACCGTCTCGGCCGCAATCGCCTCCTGCGCCTGATCTGTCGACGCGCCGATGTGATGCGTCCCGTACACCACGCCCTGCTTCACGATGTCGTCGGCGAACTCACCCGCGCTCCCCGCCGGCTCATTCGCGAACACGTCCAGCCCCACGCGAATCCCCCGCGCCACCGCCTCCCTCAACGCCGCCGCATCCACCACCTCCGCGCGCGAAGTGTTCACGAAGAACGCGCCCGGCCGCATCGCCTCGAAGAACTTCGCGCCGATCATCCCGAGCGTCTGCGCATTCAGCGCTACGTGGACGCTCACGATGTCCGCCACGGCCGCCACTTCCTCGGGCGACGCCTTGTACTCGACACCCATCGCTGCCGCGCTCTCCGGCGTCAGGCTGCGGCTCCACGCCACCACCTGCATCCCAAAACCGCGCGCCCGCGGAATCATCTCTCGGCCAATCTGCCCCAGCCCGATCAGTCCCAGCGTCCGCCCGAACACGCCCCGAGCCCTCGAAAACTCGCCTTTGTTCCACTTCCCCTCGCGCAGCGCCGCGACATTATCCGGAATCCGCCGGTCCAGCGAGAGAATCAGCCCGAACGCCAGCTCCGCCACTGCGATGGAGTTCTTGCCCGGGCAGTTGGAAACGTAAATCCCCCGCCGCGACGCCGCGGCCACGTCAATCGTGTTGTAACCCGCGCCCGCGCGCACCACCAGCTTCAGCGCCCCTGCCGCCAGCACCGCCTCGCTCACTTTGGTGGAGCGCACCACCAGCACATCCGGCTGCAACCGCGTCACTTCTGCTACCAGGGCGTCATCCTTCAATCCCGGTTGGGAGAGGACTTCGCATCCGGCATCCTTCAGCCCCTGAATGCCGGACGCCTCGAATTTGTCTGCAATGAGAACTCGCATGGCCTCAGCATATCTCCGCTACGGGCGACGTGGAGAAACGACACAGGATTTCGGGAACTATTTCTGATTTCAGGGGACTTATTGCGGAGATCCGCGTGCTTGTACGGGAATCGGTGCGAAGCGTACTGTTTGCCTGCCTCACGCTGCTGAGCGCGATTCCCGCGACGGCTGCTGCGCCGCCCGCCCTGTTGGGAGTGGACTTTTCCGAATGGGTTCAGACTCCCGTCAGCCAGATGGCCGCGGACGGTTCGGGTTCGCCCTACCTGCTGACCAGTTCTGTGATCCAGAACCTGCCCGGTGCTGTGATCAAACTGACCCCCGATGGCAACAACATCGCGTGGCAGCGGCCCCTGGACGCCGTCATGTCGGCCATGGCGGTGGATCGTGATGGGAATGTCTTTGTGGCGCCTGCGCTGGTCAACATCGGCCAGCCATCGCTCGGTGTGTTCGCGGAGAAGATCGCGTCCGGCGGCAGCGCGGTCGTCTGGAAAACGCCTCTCCGTTTCAATCTGCCGGTCCAGTCTGGCACCAGCGTGTTCCTTTCGATCGCCACGGACGGCGATGGCCGTGTCTATGTCTCAGGTCACGACGATGCCACCGGTGGGTACCTCGTGCGCCTGAAAGCGGATGGCACGCCGGACTACAGCCTCAGCCTGACCGGCATTCCCGTGTCGCTCAGCGTCACTTCCACTGGCGTGGCGTATCTCGGGATGGTGAACTCGCTCGCATACGGTGAGCTGTCTTCCGCTTCTCTCGCCCGGATTGGCTCAAATGGATCGCCCGCGTACCATATCGATCTTCCGCAATTCGGCATGCTGGCCGCATTCCCGCCTGCCGTCGCCGCAGACCCGCAGGGGAACGCCCTCGTTTTTGGCGTCGATACAAAGGGGAATGCGATCCTGATGCGATACGATTCCGGCGGATCTCTGCTGTCCTCGCGGGCTGTCCCCGGCGGTGGCCTCAAGAATCCGTCCGTCGTCATCGATGCGAACGGGAACGCCTACACGATGGGCGACACCGCCGACCAGTGGTACCCGGTCAAAAACAGCATTGCTACCTGTGAGCTGGCGGTGCTAAACGTGTTTGCTCCCGACGGCTCGCTGCTTCAAACCACCTACATCCCCGGCGCGCAGAGCGTCGCCTACACGCCATTTGCAGCCGCGCCAGATGGTGTCTTCCTGATCGCCAGGGCGGATACGACGTTCACGCCGACCGAGACCGGGCCATTTCCCGGCGCCGCCGGACCTTACGGCTTCTTCCTGATGCATCTGTCTCCTCACGACAACGTGCCCACGTTTCCGCTCGCTTGTATCGCCAATTCCGCAAGCGCGATGGTGCAGCCGGTTGCGCCCGGTGCGATGGTGACGCTGATTGGCAACGGCCTCGGGCCGGAAGACGGCGTACAGACGCAGGCGACGATGTCCGTCCCGTTTCCCGTGGAGGCCGGGAACGTAAAGGTGACCTTCGACGATCTGCCCGCCCCGTTGCTGTGGGTGCAGGACCGCCAGGTGAACGCCATTGTGCCGTGGGGACTGACGCCGGGGACGAACACGAACGTCTGCGTCACCTGGGCCAATACGAATACGAACTGCCTGAGCTGGCCGGTGGCGCAGACGATGGCCGGCGTGTTCCTTGTGGATGGGGGCTTTGCCGCGGCATTGAACGAGGACGGAACCGTAAACTCCGCGGCGAATCCGGCGCCGGCGAGCTCCATTGTGTCGATCTTCGTTACCGGTCTTGGACCCATCAGCCCAGGACAACCGGACGGGTCTCTTGTGGGATTGCCGCTTCCGTCGAACACGCTTCCGGTCACCATCAGTATGGTGCACTGCGACGAATCGCCATTTCCGCCGCACGATTGCACCAACAAAGGCGCGGGTCCGATCTCCTATGCCGGCCCAGCGCCTTTCCTGGCCGCTGGCGTCTCCCAGATCAACTTCCAGGTGCTCGATCAGGAGATGCTGCAGGTGGTTGTAACACAGCCGGACGGGAGCGGTTCCGCGGCCTCGTTCTACGTTCACGTTTCAGGACAGTGAATCGGCATCGCCGCTGCATCCTTTGCACGCCCTCGCGCATCTATCTTGACGTCAAGGCAATCGGCCTGAAACAGAGGAATAGAAAATGGCGCTTGAAACATGGAATTTTGACAACGTACACTCGAACGTCGGCTTTAGCGTAAGGCACCTCATGGTCTCCCGGGTCACCGGCCACTTCCGCAACTGGACCGGCGCCTTCACCTTCGACGACGCCAACCCCGCGGCTTCATCGGTGGATGTGAAGATCGAAGCCACCAGCATCGACACCAAAGACCCCCAGCGTGACGACCACCTCCGCTCGCCCGACTTCCTTGATGCGGCGAAGTTCCCCCAGATCGCCTTCCGCAGCACCGCCGTCGAGAAGGTCTCCGACGACCGTTTCCGCGTGACCGGCGATTTCACCATCCGTGAGGTCACCAAACCCGTCGTGCTCGACGTCGAATACTTCGGCCGCCAGAAGGACCCGTGGGGCGGCGTGCGCGTCGGCTTCTCAGCGACGACCTCCATCGACCGCAAAGCCTGGGGCCTGACGTTCAACGTGCCGCTCGAGGGCGGTGGAGTCTTGGTGGGCGATCGCATCGACATCACACTCGACATCGAAGCCGTGAAGCAGACCGCCGCGGCGGCATGACATCTCAGCCCTGAGAAACAGGTTCGGTACAATTGGGGGATTCCGGCGGCCCCGTCGTCAGCCCGCCCAATGTGTATCGACCAACAGCATGAGAAGCTCGTTCGGGAGGAACTCGGCCGAATCCTGGCCAGCACGCACTTCTCCCGCTCCGAGCGTCTCTGCCGCTTCCTTCGCTTCTCCGTGGAACACGCCCTGCGCGGCGAATCGGATCGCGTCAAGGAGTACACGGTTGGCGTCGAGGCCTTCGGCCGCGGCCCCTCCTTCGATCCGCGCGTCGATCCCGTGGTGCGCGTCGAAGCCCGCCGCCTGCGCGACCGTCTGAAAGCCTGGTACAACGGCGCAGGAAAAGACGCAGCCGTGCGCATCGAACTGCCCCGTGGAGGATACATTGCCGTCTTCAGCGACCCTCCGTCGGACGGCTCCGCCGCGCCGTCAGCGCCCTCACAGCGCACCATCGCCGTTCTGCCCTTCACCAATCTGAACCCGGGCTCGGAAAGCGATTATTTGTGCGATGGACTCACCGAAGAGATGATCCACTCGCTGACTCGCGTGCGCGGGCTCCGCGTGGTCGCCTGGAATTCCGCCGCCCGCATGAAGGGGCGCGAGCAGGACCTTGAGGCCATCCGCGACCAGTTGCGCGTCGAGACCATCCTGCGCGGCAGCGTCCGTTGCTTGGGAGATCGCCTGCGCATCACCGCCCAGCTCATCGACGCCGCCAGCGGCTACTATCTCTGGTCCGAAGCATGGGACCGCTCCGCGCCCGACGTCTTCGCCATTGAAGAGGAGCTCGCGCGCGCCATCGTCAATACCCTGCGCGTGCGCCTGCTCCCCGAGCCGCCGGAGCGCCTCACCTCGCCCGCCACCAACATCGATTGCTACAGCCTCTACCTGAAGGGCCGCTACCACTGGAACAAGCGCTCCGCCGACGGTCTGCGGCTGGGGCTGCGCTGCTTCGAGGAAGCCATTGCCATCGACCCGAACTGGGCGCTCGGCTGGGCCGGCCTCGGCGACAGCTATGCCGTCCTGGCCGACTACGGTCTGCTGTCGCAGGAGGCCGCCGTACCCGCCGCCAATCGCGCGGCCGAGCGCGCCACTGAACTCGATCCCACGCTCGCCGAAGCCTACACCACGCTTGGCCTGCTGCGCTCCCGCTACGGCTGGAAGTGGGATGAGGCCGGCGCCTTTTTCCGCAAGGCCATCGATCTGAACCCAGGCTACGCCACCGCCCGCCACTGGTACGCTCTGGACTACCTCGCCATGCTCGGCCGGCTCGATGAAGCGCTCGTCCAGATCGACGTTGCTATCTCGCTCGATCCCTTGTCCGCGATCGCCCAGGAAGGCCGCGGGCTGGTTTTCATGTTGCGCGGCGCGTTTCGCGAAGCCGTTCAGCAGTACGAGGCGCTGGTGGAATTCGATCCCACGTTCTACAAGGGTCTGAGCGGGCTGGGCCGGGTCTACGTGCAGATGGGCGATTATCCGAAGGCCATCGAGCTCTATCGCAAGGCCATGGAGCTCGGCGGCGAGATCCCCAACATCCTTGGCGCTCTCGCCCAGGCGCACGCCCTCAACGGTGAATCCGATCGCGCCAGAGAGATTCTGCACAGACTGCACGAGATGGACGCCGCTGGACGCCGCACCGGAGCGGCGCCGGCGACTCCCAGCGTCCCCGCGTCCTGCTTCGCCATCGCGCATCTGGGTCTCGGAGAGTATGAACTGGCCCTCGAATGGCTGGAGCGCGGCGTGGACGCCCGCCAGATGGCCCTCACCTCTCTGAAGGTGCATCCCGTGTACGATCCTCTCCGCCGCGATCCGCGCTTCGACGTCCTGCTTCACCGCATCGGCTTCTCCGGCTCTTTACCGTAAAACCACACGGTAATCGCACCCCTCCATTACTGCCCCGCGCGCGCCGTCCGCCGCACCATCGAACAATGAGAACCCGTGACGTTTGCCTCGCTATTCTCCTGGTGCTGGGCGCTGCGGGTCTTCGGGGCGAGAGCGTGTCTCCCGCTCCGGATCCCGCGCAGGCCAGGAAGCTGAACAACCTCGGCAGCCTCTATTTCGACCGTGGCGACTACTCGCACGCCGAAGCTGCATTCTCTCAGGCTGGAACGATGGGCGATCCCCGGGCATGGCTGAACCTCGGGGCCACGCTGCGCGCCGAAGCCCGCTTTGCTGAAGCCGAGAAAGCGTACCGTTCCGCGCTGGAAAGCTCCGGGCGCGAAGCCGCTGCTCTCTACGGACTCGCCCTCGTGTATCGCGATGCAGGCCGCTATTCCGAGGCCGCCGAATCCGCCCGCCGGGCGCTCGATCTGAGCGAGAGAGCCGTGCCGCGCGATGACCTCGGCATGGCAACCGCTCTGGATGCTCTGGGTATTGTGGCGCAGTCGCAAGGGGAAACCCTCGAAGCCCTGAATTTCTTCCGCCGCGCGCTCGAAACGGCTGAGGGCGCGCCCGTGGCGGATGCGTTGAAGCTGGCAGAGATCCTCGTGAACCTGGGCAACACCGAGCGTCTGTCCGGCGACCGCGTGAGCGCCAGCACCCATCTCGGAAGCGCCGTCAGCCTGCTGAAAGGCTCGAATGCCCGAAGCGCGCGCATGGCCGCCGCTCTCGAAGGTCTCGCGCTCGCCGCCCGTGACGGAGGCGACCTCCGCCATGCCCGCGCGCTGGCGCAGCGTGCCGTCGACCTGCTTGCCGGTCTCGCCGCCGCCGGCCATCCCGACTACTCCGCCGCGCTGTCGAATCTCGGCCTGATCCATCAGGACCTCCGCGATTTTCGCAAGGCACGCGAGCTCTTTCTTGAAGCGCTCCGCATCGACCGCCAGACGCTCGGGCAGGCCCACCCGCGCCTCGGCACCGACCTCAACAATCTCGGAGTCGTGTCCACTCAGTTGCACGATTATGCGAACGCCGAGACATATTTCCGGCAGGCGCTCGCCGTCGATTCACGCAGTGTCCACGCGGCGTTCTGGATGGCCAATCTCGGCGGTCTGTATGCGCGCGAGGACCGGAGCGACGATGCGCTGGAGTTCTACCGCGCCGCAGCGGCCCTACTGTCGAACGGCAGTGTGCCGGCCGACTTGCGCGTCGCGGCAGTCCTCGAAGAGTACGCGACTCTGCTTCGCCAGACCGGCCACTTCGCCGAGGCTGAGGACATTCAGACGAAGGCGACACGCATCCGCGTGAAGTACGTCATCACCAACGAGAGCCGCACCAGCAGCACATAACCTGGGGCAGCGCCATGCGCTGCCCTCTCATTCGCTCATTCCCGCGAGCCTGCGCACAGCCTCCAAGGTGTCCGCTTCCGCGGCGGATTTGTCGGGCCGGTAGCGTCTCACGCGCGCGAAGCGCAGCGCCATGCCACTTGGATACCGCGGGCTCACCTGAATGTCGTTGAACGCGATCTCGGCAACCAGCTTCGGCTCCACGTACACGGTCCACGAATCGCGCGAGACCTCGATGGCGAGTAACTGCTCGGTCTGCCACGCCAGCATCTCGTCGGTCAGGCCCTTGAACGTCTTGCCCAACATCGCGTAACCCCCGGTCGCCGCGTCGCGCGCACCGAGGTGCAGATTGCTCAGCCATCCGTGACGTCGCCCGTGTCCCCACTCCGCGGCCAGAATCACCAGATCCAGCGTGTGGGCCCGCTTGATCTTCAGCCAGCTCTGTCCGCGCGCGCCTGCCGCATACGGAGCTCCGGCCGCCTTCGCCATAATGCCCTCGTTGCCGCGGTCGAGCGCGCTCCTCAGGAACTCCTCTGCGCGCTCAGCATCGCCGGTCACCAGATGCGGCACCACGGCATCTGCGGGAGCAAGACTCTCCAGCGCCGCGAACCTCCGCGACTGCGCCTCATCGAGCAGCGGCTGCCCGTCGAGGTACAGCACGTCGAACCAGTACGGCGTCAGCGGCAGCTCCGCGCGCATATGATCCAGATCCAGCTTGCGGCCGAACCGCCGCGCCGTCACCTGAAACGGCTGCGCGCGCCCGTCGGGAGCGAGACTCAGCACCTCGCCGTCGAGAATCAGTTCGCGCGCCGGCAGCGCCCGCACCGCCTCCACAATCTCCGGCGCCGCGCCGGTCAGGTCCTTCAGGCTGCGCGAGAAGATCCGAATATCGTCGCCTGAGCGATGCACCTGCACGCGCTGTCCGTCGAACTTGTACTCGAGCGCCGCCTCGCCCAAGTCTGCGATCGCGCTCTCCACGTCCTCGGCCGTTTGCGCCAGCATCGGCTGCACCGGCCGGAACAACTGGATGCTGTATTGCGCCAGACCCGCTGCGCCCTGTTCGAGCACGCTGCGCGCCACGCGCGCGATATCGCCGGCCATCATCGCCGCCCGCCGCACCCGCTCGGCATCCACGCCCGATGCCTTGGCCAGCGCCTCCACCATCACGCCTTCCAGCGCGCCCTGGCGCAGCTCGCCCATCAGCAGCGCCCGCAGGAAATCCTGCTCCGCCCGCGTGGCGCGCGCGAGAATGCGGTGCAACAATTCGCGGCGTCTCTGTTCGGAGCCCCGCCCGCTCACCGCGGCCAGTTCTGTCAGCGCGCGGTCAAGCTCATGGATCTCGATCGTCCCCGTCCCGGCCGGTTCCGCCGCGGCGGCCTGCATCGTCGCCCACCCGACGCCGATGCG
>Ga0335080_10003524_pt1 | contig 15816 bp, 11 predicted proteins | sample Lox_Sample_34_FD_206720 | JGI IMG/M metagenome (GOLD analysis project Ga0335080, IMG submission 206720) | Soil microbial communities from Loxahatchee National Wildlife Refuge, Florida, United States - Lox_Sample_3.4 | ecosystem: Environmental > Terrestrial > Soil > Wetlands | place: USA...
TGCTCGCCTCTCCTGATCGCCGCTCGCGCGCCGAGTCTATCTTCTTCCCGGTTGGGCTACAAACGTTCGAACCTTCTCGTGTAAGCTGGCGAATCCCATGCTCACCGCGATCACGCGCGCTGTCAGCCCGGCGATTGTCCATTGCGAACTCAGCTTTATTTCGCGTCAGCCGATCAGCCTTGAAGTTGCCCGCGCGCAGCATCATGCTTATGAACAGCTCCTCGAGAAACTCGGGGCCCACGTCATTTCGCTTCCCGCGGAACCGGCGCTTCCCGATTCGATGTTTGTAGAAGATCCCGCCATCGTGCTCGATGAGCTTGCCATCATTCTTCCGCTAGGCACCGAGTCCCGCCGCCCGGAAGCTGCCTCACTTGCGGCAGCACTTGGCAAATTCCGTCCGCTGGCGCATGTCCAGCTTCCCGGCATGCTCGAAGGCGGCGATGTTCTACGTATCGATCGCACTTTGTACGTTGGTTTGACGAAGCGCAGCAATCCGGAAGGCATTCGTCAGCTCGCCGAGATCCTCGCGCCACACAAGTATCAGGTCGTGCCAGTGCATGTCAGCGGCTGCCTGCACCTGAAGTCCGCGGTTACTTTTCTGGGCCGCCAGACACTCCTCGCCAATCGCGATTGGTTCGATCCCACTCCGCTTTCCGCGTTTCAATATATCGACGTCGACCCGAGCGAGCCGCATGCTGCCAATGCGCTGGCGCTCGGCCAGACCGTCATCTTCCCCGCTTCTTTTCCCCGCACCCGCGCCCGCATCGAGAGCGCGGGCTTCCACGTCACCCCACTCGACATTTCCGAACTCCAAAAAGCCGAGTCCGGCCTTACGTGCTCCAGCCTCATTTTCGACGCGTAACGCCGCATTCAGCGCTTCTGACGGCCTGCAAATAAAGAAAACGGCCGCCCCGTGTATGCGAAGCGGCCGTCTGTTGTGGTTAAGTTATTGCGTGCGTCGTCCTTTTGACGCTCGCTGCTTAGTTGTTCAGCTCCGTCACACTGCGTGCCACGAAAACTGGCTGCCCGCTAATCGGATCCTTCAGCACAACTCCGATCACCCGCAGCGGGTTCGTCGGATTGCTGGTCAGGTCCTGCAGGCTGGTCAAGCCACCGCCGAACCTCGTAAACGGCGTCACATACACGGTTACCGGCCCATTGAACAATACGCCCGCTAGTCCATTCGAATTGAACTGGAACGTGCTCGTTCCGGTGTTCGCGCTGTTAGCCACGAGGGTGCCGGTGTGCCCCTCGTGTCGCAGCACGACGCGCTTCACCGTCACCTGGCCATTATTAAACGGCCCGCCGATGCTGATGTGCTGTCCCGGAACCAGCAGGCTCGCGTTGAAGAAAATATTGCTCCAATGCGGATTCACAAACAGATTGTGCATCCAGTAGACGAAGTACTTTTCGTTGCCCGTCAAATCAATCGTCGAAATCTGCCCGGACGTGAAGCCCGTGCCGGCTGGCAGAACGTCGCGCGCGTACAAATCAAAATCTTGCGCCGTGCCGGCGGGCGGATCCACGTACGTAATCAACCCTCCCGCATAGAAGTGGTTCTGCGAGAGGATCGCCACGGTGTCCGCATCGAACGTGGCGGCGGTGCGATCCAACGTACCGGAGATCATCACAATCGAAGAAGTGGTCAGATCGTTGATAGTTTCAGTGCCTTCCCACTCCGTCTGGCCGTTTACGTCTACGGTAAACGCGCGCCCGTGCGGTCCCTGAATCGTGAAGGAGTTTCCGCCCGCGTTGATGGTCGTGACGCCGGCAACAAAGTCGTCGATATAGGCATCCGCATCACTCGGCGTAATCGCCTTCACGTTCAGCGTTGGATTGATCACTCCGGAGATCTGCCCGTTGTTATCCACCACAAGCGAGTGGCGGATGTCGAACTCGAAGCCCAGCCCGATTACGTCCCCGGAATTCACCATCAACGGATTGTTCAGATTGATCGTCACGGAGGACGTGGATAGCGTTGCCGGCGGAGTCGTCGTCGCGGTGTACGAACTGATCGTCGGCCGCGTCGGTGGATTCGTTTGTGGGTTCGTCACATTGAGATAGTCAATTTCTGGATTCGCGAGGGTAACGGTCACGGTGTTGTAGGTCCCGGCCGGAATCGTGTTCAGATCGATCAACGTGTGCAGTCCGTTCAATTTCGCAAAATCGACGTCCTGCGGCCCGTTGGTCACGGTCACGGGCGTGCCCCCGGTCGCTGCCACGCTAATTCCCGAAATGGTCACCTTGAACGAGACCACGCTGGGCATCGGCGCGTCTCCCCCGGAGACGAATATCGTTCCCGACTCCTGTTGCACCGGCTGTATGGCTTGGCTTCCGCCGCCACACCCCATTGCAAGACCCGTTAGGGCGAACAGACACACCGTATTTAACCACTTGGTTAAATTCATAGCTCGAATTTCCTTTCGTGCGGGATACCCCGGAGGCGCCACACCCGACGCCCACCGACCCGAGGCCATCTAACCCCGGCTCTTGGACAAAGTCGCAGCCTCTTGCATCCTTGGTACAAAATTGAGGGACCCAGGGAAAAGTTTTTCCCACGGTCAGGCCTCGTCCGGAGGATTCGCCGCGCCCTATTGCCGGCTTAAGGAGTATCTGAAGGTGGCGTGCGAGTCGTCCTACAACACACCCAGATGGCTCGGGTATTTTGCCTGCAACGAACTCACGAGGACCTCAAAGGCGGGTAGTTGGCGGATGTTTTCTAGCCACGGATCCTTCAGGAAAAATGGCCAGCAAGCGAATCCTGTACTGACACTTCTCTCAAACCACCGGAATGCTGCTTCACTTTGCCCCAGCAGAGAGAGAATGCACGCCAGTTGGTAGTAGGTGTGGTGCGTATGGCCGAAAGACTTTGGGCTGGCGCAAGCCGCGGTCAGACAATCGAGCGCCTTCCCTTCTCTTCCATGCAGCGCGTGATAGACGCCTTGCATGCTGACGATCAGCGGTTCTTCTGGCAAGAGTTCGGCGGCTTCTTCCAGCAGTAGCTTTGCTTTTTTCAGGTCTCCAGTCATCATCGCCAGCTGCGGGCCAAAGTAGCGGGGATATATATTCCCGGGACTCTCTTTTTGCCACACCTGGATTTCCTCTTCTGCGCGGTCGTATTCGCCGCCCCAGGCGTATACCTGCACGATGCTATGGCTTACGGCTTTGCGCGGATGGAACGCACTTCCCCTTTGGAACATCTCCCGCGCCTGTTCCAGCAAACCGATGTGCGCCAGGATAGACCCCAGCCGGTTGTACGCGTGCGGCTGGTTGTTTTGCAGCGCCAGTGCTCGCTTCAGTTCAGCAATGGCTTCGATATGCTGAAAATTTTTTGATGGGCCCCACAAGAGAAACGCCCGTGCCACATGCCCTTCCGCCAGCTCAGGATTTGTTTCCAGAGCTCGCTGGCAATGAAACTCCGCTTTCTCCAACCATTCGCTGGAAGAATCGAACTCAAAGTGCCGTGTTGCATAAACAAATGAGAGCACGGCGTGCGCCAAGGCAAAGGATGGATCGCGGGTCACCGCGGTGCTCAAATGTTGCGCAGCCTCTTCCATCGCGGTGGAATCTCCGGAGGAGCTCAGGCGGTACCCGCGCATGAACTCGGCATAGGCCATCGGATCCTTGCTGAACCGCTGACGCACATGGGTCATCGACCGGCCCGCCGGTCGGTTTAGTGCCGCCGCAATGCCCTTCGCGATTTCATCGGCGGTTTCCGAGAGCCGGTGAAGATGTAGGTCGCACTTCCTCGTAAAACATACGGCCTGTTTACGCGAGTCGAACATCTGCAACGACAATCGCCAGAGGCCCTTGGAGTTTTGCATGGCTCCGCGTACCAGGAAACGTACTCCCAATCGCGTCGCGGTTTCTGCGGGTCCGGGCTCCCCTGGCGCGTTCATGACGGCACCAATCGGCAATACATCGACTCCCTGCAAGTTGCCCAGGCGCGCGATCATGGCATCCGCAAAGCCCAAGCCCAGCCCATGCTCATCGGGAATTGTTCCAACGGTCTGGACCGGCAGCAGTGCCAGAGATGCGCGGTCATTCCATCCCTGCGGGTCTGGGTGGGCGGCTCTCCAGGTCCGTCCGGATTCAGCGGCGATCGACGCATAGCGCGCTTGGATGACTCGCAACGGCCCAACGAACCGGTAGCCTTTCCCGACCACAGTTTCTATGAACTGTGGTCTCGCCGCATCGTCTCCCAAGGCGGTGCGAATTTTTCGCACCACATTGTTAAGGCTCAGGTGGGTGTCGATGAACAGATCGGATTGCCAGAGCTTCGCTACGATTTCCTCGCGAGAAACGAGTTGGTCCCTGCGACTGGCCAGAAAAATCAGTAGCTCCATGGGCTTCTTTTCCAGCCGAACGCGCGCCCCCTGGCGTCGCAGTTCGTACCGGCCAAGATCGAGCTCCACGTTGCTTTCGCGTGCTTTGCCCGCCATCTCGGCCTCCGTTGCGCGTATTATCCCATAAAATCAGCAACTTAGAACGATATACAAAAGACATGGAAACGATATTCGCTCTTCATAGAACTAGTCGGCTATCCCACGCATTATTTCGCAGGCCCAAATCACACGATGGAGGATCGTAATGAAAGTCAATTGGTTCTTATACCCAGCGATTGGCGCGGCTTGCGCTGTTTCGCTCCTGGCCGCCCCACATGCTCTTCAGCCGGAAAATGCGTTTACCCCGAATGCTATCCACTGGGTTGCCGCGCCGCCTGTAGTCCGACCCGGTGCGCAATTCGCTGTACTCGAGGGTGACCCGACCGCTTCAACAGGCGATTTCACTATCCGCCTCAAGATGCCCGACGGGTTTCGCATTTCGCCCCATTGGCACCCGCACCGCGAAAACGTGACCGTCATTTCCGGAACGCTGAAGGTCGGCATGGGGGACAACTTCGAAACCGCTGGGATGAACGCGTTTCCTGCCGGTAGTTTTGCCTATCTGGATCCCGACATGCACCACTTCGTGATGGCAGTTGGAGAAACCGTCGTGCAAGTCCACGGCCAGTCTCCAATGCAGTTCAACTACATCCATCCCGAAGACGATCCTGCTCACACGACGAAGTGATTCGTCGTGCCCCAGATTCGAAATTTTCAGCAAAAATCCGGTCAGGACCGAAATCCAAAGCACCAATTCGCATCGCGAAAGGAGCAACCAAATGGGACTGGATATGAATAAACTAAACGCCTTCGTCGGCCAATTCGTTGGCGATTTGGGCGCTACCGTTCACTCCGGCATGGTGGTGATCGGTGAAAAGCTTGGGCTCTATAAGGCTCTCGCGCTAGGCCCGCTGTCTTCCGCTGAACTCGCCGAGAAAACCGGGACCGATGAGCGGTATATCCGCGAGTGGCTGGCTTCGCAAGCTGCCGGGGGCTATATCACGTACAACGAGGAGACTCGCAAGTTCAGCCTCACCGAAGAACAGGCGTTCACTCTGGCCAATGAAGACAGTCCGGCTTATCTTCCGGGAGCTTTTCAACTCGCGCTTGGTTCCCTCGCTGCTGTTCCCCGCATCGCCGAGTCGTTCCGTTCCGGTGCAGGTATGGGCTGGCATGAGCACGACGAATCCGTCTTTCATGGTTGCGAGAAATTCTTCCGTCCGAGTTACGCCGCCAATCTCATCAGCTCGTGGCTACCCTCGCTGCAGGGCGTCCAGGCGAAACTTGAAGCAGGCGCTCGCGTGGCCGACGTGGGTTGCGGCAAAGGCGCGTCAACCACGCTGATGGCCAAGGCCTTCCCCAAGTCGCAGTTCTTCGGCTTTGACTATCACGACAAATCGATCGACGGCGCCCGCGCCACCGCGTCCATGGAGGGTCTTGCTGACCGGGCTATGTTTGCCGTAGCCAAAGCCAAGGAATTTCCCGGCAGGGACTACGACCTCGTCACCGTGTTCGATTGCCTCCACGACATGGGTGATCCTGTCGGAGCTGCCAAGCATGTACGCAATGCCCTCAAGAAGGATGGAACCTGGATGATCGTTGAGCCTTTTGCCCACGATGACCTCAAGGACAATCTGAATCCTGTCGGCCGCGTCTACTACTCCTTTTCTACGCTGCTGTGCACGCCCTGTTCTCGCTCGCAGGAAGTTGCCCTTTGCCTCGGCGCCCAATCCGGCGAAAAGCGCATCCGCGAGGTGGTTGGTGCGGCCGGTTTTAGCCATTTTCGCCGCGCCGCCGAAACGCCTTTCAACGTGGTCTACGAAGCGCGCCCTTAACCGGTGCGCATGGCTGCCATTTTTTTCGTTATGCCATGCCACCGGGATATGCTACCTTTTTTTGGTGATGTTATCTCTCACCGCCAAGCGAATTACGACCATGTCGAAGTCGACTACCTCGACTACGATGAAGTCCACTACGTTCGCTTCCGGCGCTGGGAGAAACTGCTAGCAAGCTAGAAAAAGTTTCAAGCCCACCGCCAGAAGCGAATCCGGCGGTGGGCTTCTTCGTTTCAGCCCCCGCCAGAGACGCTCCGCGGCAACCCTAACCAGGAGCGCACCATGAGTCCCGAACGCGTGCAGGAAGAATTACCCGGCGAACTTTGCCCGGCCGCCCAGTTGCCAGTGACTCTCGAGAAGCGTCTCGAGACTACAGGCCGGCCCATTGCCGCTTTCAAGTTCGGCGGCACTTCCCTTCTGGGTGCGGACCGCATGCTCCACGCCGCAAATCTGGTTCGCGACGCGTTTCGATGTTCTAACGTCGTGGTAGTCGTCTCGGCGATGAAAGGGGTTACGGACCGCCTCCTTTCCATCGCGCAACTTCTCGCGGAAGGCAAACTTACTCGCGCCCGCAATCACGCGGAAAGCGTGCTGGATCTGCATTTTTGCGCGCTTGAGGAGTTTGGACTCTCGCAAGAAGATGACGATCGCGTCCGGCGCGCTCTGCAACTTCTCGGCGGCGATCTGCTACACGAAATTCCCGCGCGCGGTTCGATCGCGGCCACACCCGAGCTTGCCGACCGCCTCGGCTCGTTCGGCGAACGCCTCAGCGCGCGCCTCTTTGCTGCGGCACTCCAAAAGACTGGCTTATCCGCCGTTCCGGTTGTTTCTTCGGACTTTGTCTTAACTTGCGATACCTTCCGGGATGCCAAGCCGCAGCTCGAACAAACTCGGCAGCTCGGGCGCGACGTCCTTTTGCCGTTGCTCGAAGCAGGCGTTGTTCCGGTCGTGACTGGCTTTATCGGAGCTACTCCGGACGGGCGCATCACCACGTTAGGCCGCAACAGTTCTGACTATTCCGGCGCGATCATCGCGCACGTGGTGGAAGCCGTGGAACTGGTGATCTGGACTGACGTGGATGGCGTTTACACTTCCAATCCGAATGAGTCTTCGGAAGCGCGGTTGCTGCATGACCTGAGCTATGATGAGGCTCACGCGCTGGCTGCTGGCGGCGCCAAGGTTCTGCATCCCCACGTGCTGCCTCTCGCCGCGGAAACCGAAATGACTGTCTGGATTCGCAATACCTTCCGTCCTCACGTTCGCGGCACGCGCATCGGTTCGCCTGCAGCGCTTGCTGTTGCGGAGTGCGGAGGTGCCGCATGAGCTTCCGTCCCGTGGAAAATGGCGACCGAATGTCGAGTGTTTCAACCAATGCACCGATTCCGCATCCTGCTGGCAGAAAGTGGCGCGCCGGCGTTCTTGGCGGGACCGGCGTCGTCGGCCAGCGACTGGTGAAACTGCTTTCCACGCATCCGTGGTTTGAGTTGACCGAAGTTGCGGCATCCGAACGCTCCTCCGGAAGAACCTACGCTGAAGCCGTTCGCTGGCAACTCGACGGTCCTATTCCGGCCTGCGCTCGCGGCCTGCTCGTCAAAGGGCTAGACCCCACCCTTGAGTGCGATTTCGTTTTTTCCGCTCTCGATTCTTCCGTCGCGGGTGCCGCTGAGGAAGATTTTGCGCGCGCCGGCTATCCGGTCGTCAGCAACTCTAAAAATCACCGCATGGATACTGATGTGCCGTCGCTCATTCCGGAGGTGAATGCGGCGCATCTGGACGCGATTCCCGTCCAGCAAAAAAATCGCGGCTACACGACCGGTTTCATCGTGACGAATCCCAACTGCTCGACAGCCGGCCTTGTTCTGGTTCTGAAGCCTCTAGCAGAAACATTTGGCCTTGAAAAAATCTTCGTGGTGACGCTGCAGGCCGTTTCCGGCGCTGGCTATCCCGGTGTGCCTTCGATGGACATCCACGGCAACGTGATCCCGTTCATTTCCGGGGAAGAGGAAAAGATGGAGTCTGAGCCACAGAAGCTTCTCGGCAGATGGGATGGCGCACGCTTTGTGGATGCCGGCTTGGGCATTTCCGCGCACTGTAATCGCGTTCCCGTGCTCGATGGCCACCTGGAATGCGTCTCGCTGGCTTTGAAGAAAAGCGCTTCGCCTCATGATGTTCGCGAAGCCCTGAGCAATTTCACAGTTGATGCTGAACTGGCTTCGCTGCCCACCGCCGTTCGTCAGCCGATTCTCGTCCTCGACGGTGACGACCGCCCGCAACCCCGCCGCGACGTCGACGCCGGCAACGGCATGGCTGCCGCTGTCGGCCGCATCCGCGAATGCCCGCTGCTCGATATCAAGCTCGCTCTCCTATCGCACAACCTAGTTCGCGGCGCTGCCGGTGCGGCCCTCCTCAACGCGGAACTCCTCGCCACCCGCAGCTTCCTCCGCCACCGTGTTCCGGCCGCTGAGGTACGGCTTCCGCAGCCAGTCGCCCCTTGAGCCCGGAAGCCGCCAGCTCATAGCGCCGGAACAAGTGCGACGTCGGCATTTTCGGCCGAGGCGTGCTCTCTCAACAAGGTCGCCAGCCGGTCTGCCGCAGCGTGTAAGCCGCTGCTGCTGCCGGGCGAGCTGCCGCCGAATGAAATAATAATTCCCAGGACCTGGCGCGTCGCTTCGGTGACCATAGTGCGTTCAGAGTCGCTGGTTGGGCTGCCATGGGGGCCGAGAGCGTCACAAAACACAGGCAGTCCTTCGAGATTCAAGTCATATTTCCCGATTCCTTTGTAGGTCTCGCCCGCGCGACCAGCCCGAAACAGGATGTCGCCTTGCACATGTTGCAGATCGTATAAACCAATGGGCAAGCGGCTTTCGACGCTGACCACATTGATGATGTCCACCACGTTGTTCACGCGCGGCAGCCCTTTGTCGGCGATCACTCGGCGCAGCAGCGCCTCCGCCGATCCGCGATAGCGCGCCGGATCCTTTCCTAACGCTTTGTACGCCGAGCGCGTGGCCAGAATTGCCGGTGACTCCAACACGGTTTTCGGCTCAGGCAGGTTAAGGATTCTCTCTTCGCAGACGCGCAACTCCTGTTCCAGCTCGGGCGAAGTTGAACGTGTTAGGACATCAGCGGTGACGCAGGCCAGCGCCACGCGCGGGCACTTCTCCAGCAAATTCGCGTCTATTGTAACCTTGGTCATGCAGATCGCCTTCCAGGCGGGACGGCGAGAGTTGGAACCGCGCTTGAGCCGATGTTCTTGGCGAAGTAGCGCAACGCAGGAATGGTAGGCTCGTGGGGACTCGAACCCCAGACCTCCACCGTGTCAAGGTGGCGCTCTAACCAACTGAGCTACGAGCCTAACGCGCCGAATAGTTTAACACGACTTATGCGCGCCCATTGGCCGCATGGCTTGCACCTACGAGGCATTTCCGAGGATGAACGCTGCGGCATCTTCGCTTCGAGGAAACCTTCCTCTCGAAACGAAAATCAAATCGGCAAACTGTAGTGTAATGGGCCTGGCCTAACTTGACGGGGTGAATGAACATTCTCCGGTCCATCGCGTGCTTTCTCCTCTCCGCTCTGCTGCCGCTTTGTGCTGCCGGCCAGCCCGCTGACGCTGCCTCGCTTACCGGGATCGTCCTCGACGAGAATGGTGTTCCGGTTTCGGCGGCTCAGCTCAGGTTTGAAAGCAGTGCCGGGACCATCTACCGCATCGAGACGGATGGCGCGGGACGATTCGCGCTGCGCAACCTTTCCTCGGGTGACTACAAACTCGAGGTGCGTAAAGAAGGTTTCTTTGTGCTCACGAACGGCGCTGTGAAACTGCAGGCCGGCGCCAACGAACTGATCCTTACTGTCAATCACAGCCAGGAAGTGCACGAACGCGTGCAGGTCACTGCAGGCGCAAACGAAATCGATCCGCAGGACACTACCCAGCGCAATTCGCTCTCCGGTGGGGACATTTTGAATGTCCCGGTTCCCAGTTCCCACGTGCTGACGGAAAGCCTGGTCGCTTTACCGGAAGTGACGCTAGACAACGGCGCCAACCTTCACCTGGCGGGCGCGCGTTCAGGAGAAACGCAGTATGTCCTCGATGGATTCGAGATCAGTGACCCCACGAATAACACGTTGACCGCGCGTTTCAATGTGGATACGACCCGCGCTGCGGAAGTTCAAACCAGCCGTGTTGGCGCCGAATATGCTCACTCCGGTGCGAACGTTCTTAGTTTGGCCACGCCGGACGGGGATGACCGCTGGCGCTTCGGAATGACCGATCCCGTGCCCGGTGTGAACGTGCAGGACGGCTGGCATCTCGGCAACTGGTACCCACGCTTCACGTTTTCCGGGCCGCTTCTTCGCGGCAAATTTTGGTTTTCTAACTCGATCAGTGTGCAGCACACGTTCTCTGTCGTAAAGGGACTGCCAGTGGGCCAGCCCGATACCTCGGAGGAGTGGGCTGGAGATAATCTCCTGCGTTTCCAGTACAACGTCAGCCCAAAACATATTCTCCACGCCACTCTTCTTTACAATCGCGCCCATGACAACAACCTCGGGCTCGATGCGCTTGATTTTCAGTCCACCACCACTACGGCCGAACAAGAACGCTATTTCGGCTCGCTGAAAGACCAGATCTGGTTGCACGATACGCTGATCGACTTCGGCATCGCGGCCGACAAAAGCGTTCTGAACTACACGCCGCAGGGTAACCTCCCATACGTACTGCAATTGCAGGGGACCAGCGGAAACTTCTTCGAGACGTTGCACCAGCGCGGCCGGCGCTTCCAGGCCGTAGCCGGTGTAACGGCTGCGTCGCGGCATTGGCACGGCACGCATCAGGTCGTGGCAGGGGCGAACGTGGCAGGCGTGGATTTCCTGCTCACGGCGCAGCGCGGCGTGATCCAGGCGCTCAATCTGGACGACGCGCTAGGTAATCTCTGCACTTCTGCCACGCAAAGCGGCTGCCTGGTGCGCCAGACAACTTTCTCCGGGGCGGCGAATCCGTATGTTTCGAACACGCAGGCGGGAGTCTACGCGCAAGACACCTGGTCTTTCTCGAAGTTCCTGGTGCTGCAAGCGGGAATCCGCACCGACTGGGACCGCTTTACACAAAGTGCCATCGCGGAGCCGCGGATTTCCGCGAACGTTCTGCCACTTGGCGATGATCGTTCCAAAGTTTCACTGGGCTGGGGAGTCTATGACGTTCCGCTGAACCTTGCGGTGATCGGGCAAGCGTTCGACCAGCGGCAGATTGACACGTTTTACGACTCGGCAGGCTTGATTGTCCAAGGCCCGATTGTCAGCCAATTCGCACTACCAACGGGAAATTTGCAGCAGCCGCGGTTCACGAATGCCAGCCTGAGCTGGCAACAGAAAGTCAAAAACAAAACGTTGCTGGGTCTCGACCTGCTCGCGCGCAACGGTTATCACGGACTCGCGTACGTGGATCAGCAACCCACGCAGGCGGGAGGGATTTTTTTGCTGCAAGACGCCCGTAAAGATCGCTACCGAGCCGCAACGATTTCCGGGCGGCACATTTTTTCCGAAAACACGGAGTTCTACGGTGCTTACACGCGAGCGATAACGCATTCCAACGAAGTGCTGAGTCCCGCCCTTGGTTCTATTTTTTACTCGCCGCAGTTGCCCGGCCCGCTGTCCTGGGATGCGCCGAACCGGTTCATCTCCTGGGGCTGGGTGCCTACCCACATCTGGAAAACTCAATTGAGTTACTTCTTCGAGCACCGCACCGGCTATCCGTACACTGCGGTCAACCTCCAGCAGCAACTCGTAGGGTTGCCCAATTCGCAGCGCTTCCCCGTGTTCACGAATTTGAATCTCGCTCTCGAACGAAAATTCGCTCTCCGCGGTTACATCTGGGCGGTCCGCGTAGAAAGCGTAAACATTCTCAACCGGCCCAATCCGAATACCGTGGTCAACAACGTCGATGCGCCGGACTTCGGCGCCTTCCTGGGTGGCCAAGGGCGGGCCACCACCTTGCGCCTCAGGTTTGTCGGACGAAAATAGGCTGTTCAGCCATAACTCCTTGCCGGTGAGAGCGTTGAATTTCGCCGGGACAGAAGTTTTCTTTCCCGGCGAAGGCGACGGTGGTAGGCTTGCCAGCTAAGCATGGAGGAATCTAATTGAGCTCAGCTTCGTCCCCAGAGCAGCTTCGCAACTCGATTCCCGTCCCGGAAGGCCGGCGTAGCACGCGCCTCGAGCGAATTTTGCCGCTGGTTGTGCTCGGGCAAACTAGAACAGGCTTGTCTTTCCAAGAGAAAACCTCCACCGTCAGCCTGAATTTGCATGGCTGCCGCTACCCAAGCCGCCATGAATATGCACTGGGCTCGTCGATCGGTTTGCGGGTGTTGCAGGCGGATGGCGAAACGATCTCACCGGTCATCCGCGCTTTTGTCCGTTCGGTGCATCCTCCCAGCAATTCACGCGAATTGTTTCAAGTCGGCGTGGAGCTGGAGGCTCCCTCGAACATTTGGAATATTGCGCCCACGCCATCGGATTGGACGCGCTTGTTGGGCGGGGGCGTCTCGTCCATGAGTTCGGCCGCAGGAACTGCACCGGCACTGGAGCGGCCAGAGCCGCCGACCGACAGCGATAGTTCCGCTGCTCCTTTCGCTCCATCGTCAGGCGAGACCAGAACGGGCCAAGTGACGCCTTTTCCCATGCCGTCTCCGGCCGCAGCTAAGCCAGAACCGGTTGCTTCGCCCAACCCGACCAAACCCGAAAGGGTTGCAGTTACGATCGACCAACTGGTCTCGGCCATGCAAGGGAAGCTGCAAGTAGCGGCAGAGAAGGTGGTGCAGAACGCGCTGGTGATCCACCTGGAAGAGGCGGTCAAGCATGCAGTAGCCCAGCTGGAAGAAGCGCGGGCAGAAAAGGAACAGCAATTCGAACAAATGTCCCGGGAACGCTTCGACGCTTTGATGCGAGCGTCACGCGAAGAAATTCTGGGGCACCTCGAGTCGCGCCTGGGCGAAGTGCAAGCCGGCTGGGAACAGCAACACGCAGCCTTCTGTGAACAAGCCGAAGACATCGCGCAAAAATTGCAAATCCTGGCGGGAGACACGCAAAGAAACCTGGAAGAAACTCAAAAGTTTCTCGAGAAACTCGGCCGGGAGATTGAACCTACGACGCGCAATCGTTTAGATGACTCGGTGAGCCAAATGACCGAGCGGTTTGAGGCGGCAGCCGATCGCATTTCAGATCGCCAGTTGGTGCGCGTGATGGAAGCGACGCGGATGGTGACGCGCGAAGCTGCGTCGCAGTTGGACTCGCGAATCGCCGAAGCGCGTGCGTTGATGCATGGTGCCGCGAATACAACGCTCGAGGAATTCCGCCGGCAGGCCGAAGTGCAAGTAGATCTATCCGTCTCGGAAAACACGGAACGTGTGAAGTCCGCGCTAGATGCGCTCGATGCGGAAAGCCGGGTTGCCTGCGACACGCGGCGGCGCGCGATGATCGAGGAGATTTCGCGCGCGACGGAACAATCCACCGAGCAGTTCCGCTCGGGAATGAAAGCGTTCCTCTATTCCTGCCTGGTGGCAGCGGTGGGCGCGGTCGACGAACACGCCAAATCCACTCTGGACAACCTGGTAAAGAGCCCCGGCAGCGCGCCGCGCACCATCACCGAGGGCGTCATTCCTCCGCCGGACGACGAAAAGCCCAACTGAACCAAAATTCCCGACGCGTCTTCAACTGCTGGGGAGCCCCAGCCCAAATTCGCGATGCGTCGTGTTCAAGGCTGTTTTGACGGCTTTTTCCTCGACCACAAAAGAGATGTTCGCCTCCGAAGAGCCTTGCGCAATCGCGATCAGGTTCACGTTCTCGCGGCCGAGGGCATTGAACGTCTTGCCGGCAACGCCGGGAGTGCCGCGCATGTTTTCTCCTATCACCGCCACAATCGCGATGTTCGTGTCTATCGTGATGTGTTCGACTTTCTCGTGTGCCAGATCCTGAGCGAATTCTTTCCTTAGTGCTTCAACCGTGCGCTTAGCATCACCCGCTGAGACGATAAAGCAGATGTCGTTTTGCGATGAGGATTGCGAGATCAGCAGAACGTTGGCGCGGAGCTCGGCGGTGGTTGAAAAGGTCCGGCCGACAACATCCGGCAGGCCGACGATGCCGGGACCGCCGACGGTGATCAGCGCCACGTCCTGAATGGCCGTGAGTGCCTTGACGCCGCCTCCGATGCTTTGGCCCATTGGAGTGATCTTGGTGCCGATTTTATCGGGCGCGAAGCTATTGCGGATCCATACCGGAATGCCCGCGCGCATGACCGGATTTAGCGTCTTGGGATGCAAGACTTTGGCGCCAAAATAGGCAAGCTCCGCCGCTTCGCGGTAAGAAATTTCCGGAATCGTGCGCGCATCAGCAACCAGCCGGGGATCGGCGGTCAATACGCCTTCCACATCGGTCCAGATGATGACTTCATCGGCGCTCAGGGCGGCCCCGAGAATAGTGGCTGAATAATCGGACCCACCGCGCCCGAGCGTAGTCAGCACACCGGAGGTTGTCGCACCGATGAATCCGGTGACCACGGGAATAATTCCGTCGGCGAGCAGCGGCCGCAGCGCAACCTCGCATTGCTCGCGCGTGCGGTCCATCAAGGGTTCCGCGCTGCCATGAAAGTCGTCGGTCGCGATAACGTCAGTTGCGTCGACCCCTTTGCTACGCAGTCCGAGTTCCCGCACGGCGGCTGCAACCAGCGGTGCGGAAAGACGCTCGCCAAGACTCAAGATCGTGTCAAGCGTGCGAAGAGTCAATTCGCAGAGTAAGGCCGTGCCTTCAAAAAGACGCCTGCCTTCCTGGAAGACCGCTTTGAGTTGCTCGGAAACAGCCTGACGTGCGGTCTCATCACGAACCAAAGTTTTCAGGGCATCTTCATGTTGCGCACAAAGCGCGGCCACAATTTCTGGCCCTGCGGTCTGGTCGCCCGTCTCCGCTCGGCGCGCTGCAGCAATGAGGCGGTTGGTGACGCCGCTCATGGCCGATACGACGGCAACGCACGCGCTTGCTCGAGAGGCCGCGGCAATGATCTGCGCCGCGCGGGCGATGCAGGCCGCGTCGCCCACGGAGGTGCCGCCGAACTTCATTACCTGTATTCGCGTCTCCATCTCAGGTCATCCCTAAAGTTGATCGCCCATCCGGTCTTCGTTTCAGCAGACTTTCAGTATACGGAGAATCGCCGCTAATTCGCTTTTGCCGGCTCGCGGTTGAGGCCCTGGTAAGGCGGGTGCTATTCTGCCTGCTATGGCGGATCCTGCGATTTCCGCGCCAGATGTACCTGCCGTCGCGCCTGCCGAGCATCCGCGGCGGCAACTCGAAGCGCTGCTCGAAGTAGCTGAGTCGATCTCCCAGCATCGCGATCTTGCAGCCCTTTTTCATGACCTCGCGGAACGGCTCCATTCGGTAGTGGACTTCGATTTTCTTACCTTGATGCTGCACGATCCCACGCGCAACGTCATGCGACTGCACATCCTCGAAGCGCGAATGCCCACGCCGGTGAAAACGGGAAGCGAGATGGCCATCGAGTCGCATCCTTCGGGCTGGGTGTGGCAGACGCAGCAGCCGTTCGTGATTTCCGACAC